>Ga0182001_10000126_pt1 | contig 17839 bp, 5 predicted proteins | sample BulsoiFelSFmetaG_FD_120485 | JGI IMG/M metagenome (GOLD analysis project Ga0182001, IMG submission 120485) | Bulk soil microbial communities from Mexico - San Felipe (SF) metaG | ecosystem: Environmental > Terrestrial > Soil > Agricultural land | place: Mexico: San Luis Potosi | collected... | reverse complement strand
AGCCCGACATCGGGAAGAGCTTGATGCGCGAGAAGCCGGCGGCGGCTGCCAGTTTGTTCGCGGGGCTGATGGCGCCGGTGCTGCCTGCGGGAATTGCGGAAGCTTGCAGGAGGTCGGCCGACCAGACCGAGCCGGCCGCGCCCGGGTGCGTGTTGGCGCCGACCGAGATGACGTGACGGCCGGCGGCCGGGGCGCCCGTCGTGCCCTCGCCGGGGCCGGAGTTGCCGGACGAGGCGACGACCGTCGCGCCCGCCAGGGCCGCGTTGCTCGACGCGACGGCAGTCGGGTTGTCGGGGCCGCCCGAGCCGCCGAGGCTCAAGTTGATGACGTGCGCCACGGGCTTCGGCTGCATCGTGACGGTGAAGGGCGAGAGCGCGTCTTCGAGCGCCATGATGGTGTCGGAAGAGGCGCAGCCGCCGATGGGCTGGACCTGAGAGACGGTGGATTGGATGTCGCTGCACACCTTGTAGGACATGAGCTTGGCCTGCGGCGCGACGCCGTGCAGGTCAACGTCGTCGGCCGTGCCGGGCAGTCCGTCGCCGCCGGGGTGGCGCGCGAGGTAGCCGGCGGCCGTCGACGCGACGTGCGTGCCGTGGCCGAAGCCGTCTTCGACGGCGATGTCGGTGAGCGGCAGGTAGTAGATGACTTTCTGGTTGGTCTGCGCGGCGGCCACGGGCGGCGCGACGGCGAGGCGCGGCGGGGTCGGGTCGCCGCCGAACATCGGGTGCGTCCAGTCAATCCCCGTGTCAATGATGGCGATGTTTATGCCCTGGCCTTCGTAGCCTTCGCGGAGGTTGTCGAACTGCGTCAGCTCGGCGGCCTTGCCGTAGACCTTCGGCGCGCGTATGTAACCGACGCTGTGGTTGAGCTGCGTGTAGAGCAGGTCGTCGGCGTGGACGGCCTTGACGCCGGGCATCGCCTCAATCGCGGAGGCCGCGCCGCGCGGCGCCCTGAGCGCCAGCCCGTTGTAGACGTAGGTGTAGCGCAGTTGGACGCCGGCGGCCGGCGTGCCGTCGAAGTTCTTCACCTCGCGCGAGACGACGGAGCCGGCGACGCCGCGCGAGGCGAGCGAGGCGAGAAAGCCGTCCTGCTCGGCGCGCAGCGAGTCGCGGTACGACTGCAACTCGGCTTCCGAGAGCGCGCGGCCCCGCTGCCGCTGGCGCGCGGCGTGGACGGCGGCCGGCTCGCGCTCAAACTCCACGATGTAAGTGACCGAGGCTTGCGAGCCCGCCTCAGACGTGCGGGCCGTGAAGGCGAGCGAGGCCGCGACGAAGGCGAGGGCGAGGGCGAGAGAGAAAACGACGCGTTTCCGAATGGCGGTCATGACCCTTCTCCTTAAGTTTTTATGTCAGCGGGGCCGAGAAAAACTTCTCCGAACAGGTTCAAGGAGGGCTGGCAGAGTCACCCTGTCTGAACTGAGCTTTCGGCGCTTGCGAGGCGGGATTCGACGTTGACGGAAATGCTTATGGGAGGCCCGGCGGGAGGGAAGAGTGTTCCCGGCCGGGCCTCCACGTGTCCGCGCTCTTTAGAGCAGGCGGACGAGCTTGACGCTAACGGTGCGCGTGAGCGGGTTGGCCGTGATGCGCATAAGGGAGTTGACCGTGAACTCCTCTCCCTCAGCCTGCTGGCCGCCGCCCGTCCCCGAGGACGACCCGCCGCCGCCCGAGGCGGCCGCAGCGCCCGGGGCGCCGCGGTAGGCCGTCACCTGCACGTCGAAGGTGAACAGCTCGGCCTTCGGGTCGTTGAAGCGGAGCGTGCGCGCCGAGGTCGTCTCGCCGCCCGTGAAGAGCTGGTCGGCGCCGAGCGCGGCCGAGTAGTCGTAGGCGGCGGGCGACGCCGGGGTGCCCGCGCCGCGGTTGTCGGCGTTGGCGGCCGTCACCGTGCCCGAGGCCGAGTTGATGCGGACGACACGCAGCTCCGCGCGCGGCAGGTAGGTCTCGGAAGCGTTGTTCGTCATCGCGAGGTCGAGCTGGAAGACGCCGCCCGCGAACGAGACGTTTGACATCGCCGTCTGCACCGACGAGGTGATGTCGGCCAGCGTGCGGCGGTTAACTAAGACCGACTGGGCGTTGCTCGGGTCGCTGACGTAGGTGCCGATGCGGCCCGGGTAGAGCGAGCGGAGGCGGAACTGTTGCGCGCCGTCGGGCTGGCCCGAAAGCTCAAGGAAGGAGGAGCCGGCCGGCGCGGTCGCCACCACCTGCCACGTCGCGCCGTTGTCGCCGGAGCGCTCTATCTCGAAGCCGCGCTCGCCGCCCTTCGGCCCCCAGTAGAGGGTGAAGGCGCCGTCGAAATCTGTCTGCCGCCCCTGCGCGTCGGCGAACTCGCCGACAATCGTGCCGAGGCTGGCGGGCTCCGAGCCGGAGCCGCCGCCCAACTGCTTGCTCGTTAGCGTGAAGTCGGTCTGCGCGTTGGCGAAGCCGACGACGCGGTAGATGTAGCGCCCGCCGCGCGTGACGCTGGCGTCGATGAACTCGGGGCCGCCCGGCTGGCCGGAACTGTCCACCTCCTCGCCGTCGGGGCCGAGCAGCACGAAGTCGAGGTCGTGGAAGACGCCGCCGACCACCTGCGGGAAGTCGAGGCGGGCGTCAACCTTGAAGGTGCCCTCGCTCACGTCGAAGGGCACGTCAACGTAGGTGACGCCCTCGGCGAGCTGGAGCCCGGCGTCGCCGGCCGCGACGTTGCCCTCGAAGGTCTCGACCGTGGCCTCGCCGCCGCCGCCGCCCGCGCCCGGCACGCTCATCACCGGCTTCAGGTAGAAGGGCATCCTGAGCGACTCGCCGTCGGCGCTCCTGGCCCTCACGTACCACTGCATCTGGAGCGGCGTCGAGAGGTCGCGGATGTGGTCGCCGTTGAGCGACAGCATGACGGCGAAGGTGGCCGTGCCGTTGGCCGGGACCGTCACGGCCGACGCCGAGGTGGTGGCGTGCATCCCGTTGCCGAAGTCGCGGTTGCCGACGACCGAGAGGTTGTAGGTGCGGTCCTGCCCGGAGTGGTCGGCAATCGTCACCTCGACGCTCTGGGTGTGGACGGTGCGGCTGTTGACGAAGGGCACCTCGCCGAAGGAGTGGCTGCCGAGAATCTTCGGGGCCGTCAGGCCGTCGCCCGCGACGCCCATCAGCGCCTTCGCCGTGACAGCGTGATATACGTCAATCAGCCCGCCGCCTTGCGCGATGATGGAGTCTGACGCCGCGCCGTCGGCCTTCGGCGTGCCGGCCGAGTCGCGGAGGTTCGTCGCCGTGTTGATGAGCGCGGTGCGGACCTGGTCGCCGTTCCAGTCCGGGTGCGCCTGCTTGACGATGGCCGCGGCGCCCGAGACGTGCGGGCCGGAGAAGCTGGTGCCGTTGGCCGGGATGTAGCGGCTGGGGTCCTGCATCGAGACGGCGGGCGCGCCGACGAGGCTCGTCGCGGCGAGCACGGCGACGCCGGGGGCCGTCACGTCGGGCTTAATCTGGCCGTAGCCGAGGACGGGGCCGCGCGAGCTGAAGTCGGCCATGTCGGGCGAGAAGACCAGCTCGTCGTTGATGCGCAGCCGCCTGGTCGAGACGGCGCCGACTACCCCGCCGACGAGCGACTTCAGGTAGTCGCCGTTCTCCATCGACATGCCGAGCACGGGGATGGTCGAGGCGTAGACGGTGGCGGCCGAAAGCTCGCCGTCGACGTTGTTGAGGAAGACGGCGGCGACGGCGCCCTTGGCCTGCACGTTGGCGGTCTTGGTGGCGAAGAGGCCGGTGCCGAGGCTGCCGACCGTCGGAAGCTCGGGCGTGTTGACGGTCGAGCCGCGCTGGATGAGCGCGATGCGCCCGCGCACGCTGTCGGGCACGGCGTCGGGCGTCTCGGCCTGCCCGACGTAGACGAAGTTGTTGACGATGTCGGCGGGGATGGCCGCCGAGCCTTCGAGCATGATGGCCTTCATGCCGGAGCGCCCGCCGTCCAAAACGTCGGCCGTGTTGACGCCGCTGCCGGGGTCCGTGTTGGCGCCGACGGCGATGACGCGGCGCCCGGCGGCCGGTGAGCCGACGGTGCCTTCGCCCGGCCCCTCGTTGCCGGCCGAGGCGACGACGATGGTGCCGAGCAGGGTCGCGTTGTCGCAGGCCGCGGCCGTCGCGTCGTCGGGGCCGCCCGCGCCGCCCAAGCTGAGGTTGATGACGTGCGCGACGGGCTTCGGCTGCAAGGTCGCGGTGAAGGGCGAGACGGCGTCTTCGACGGCCAGGATGGTCGAGGCGTCGACGCAGTCGCCCGAGCCGGCGCAGACCTTGTAGGCCATGAGCCGCGCCTGCGGCGCGACGCCGTGCAGCCGCACGTCGTCGGCCGTGCCCGGAATCTTGTCGGCGCCGGGCGCCTGGCCGAGGTAGCCGGCGGCGTCGGCCGCCGCGTGCGTGCCGTGGCCGAAGTCGTCCAGGAGGCCGGCGCTCGTCGTCATGTAGTAGATGACCTTCTTGTTGGAGTTGGCGTTGGGCGGCGCGACGCCGAGGCGCGGCGGGGTCGGGTCGCCGCCGAACATCGGGTGCGTCCAGTCGATGCCGGTGTCGAGCACGGCGACGTTGACGCCCTGCCCCTCGAAGCCTTCGCGCAGGTCGTCGAAGGCGGTCAGCTCGTGGGCCTTGCCGTAAGCCTTCGGCGCGTTGATGTAGCGGACGCTGTGGTCGAGCGCGATGCGCTTGACGCCGTTGAAGTGGACCTTGCGGACCGCGGGCAGCGACTCGATTTGCGAGAGCGAGTCGGCCGGCACGCGCAGCGTCACGCCGTTGTAGACGAGCGTGAAGCGCAAGGGCACGGTCGCGGCGTGCTGGCCCGAGAAGTCAGGGACGTTAACGACTTCAGCCTCGAACGAGAGGCCGCGGGCGCGCAGGTCGTTGAGCACGGCGTCCTGCTTGGCAGAGAGAGAGGCGCGGTAGGCTTGCAGGTCTTCCGCGGAGACGGGGCGGCCGGCGGCCTCCGACTTCGCCTTGTAGACGGCGCCGGGGTCGTCGCGCAACTCGACGATGACGGAGACGGGCGCCGGGGCCGCGCTCGCGCCGCGCCAGACGACCGACGAAAGGGCCGCGAGGCCCGCCAGCGACAGAACCGCGAACACACGGAAGAAGCTTTTCGACATGACCATCCTCTCCTGACTCTCTGAAACTTAGGGCGACGAGGTTTGCTGATGTTGCGAGGATAGCCAACAGGCGTTGAGCGAAACTTGAGCGCCCGGAAAAATTTTCGGCCCACGAAGGCGGGCCGCGATGTGCTCGGGTTTTCAGCAACTTACGGGCGCTTGAGGAATCCTTGAGGAACGCGCGAAGGGCGTCGGGCGCCGTGGGAGACTGCAACCCACGGCGCCCGACGCCCTTCGTCCGTCGCTCGTTTAAGGCTTACTTCAGGAGCTTCACCGTACGCGTCAACGGGTTGACGGTGAAGGTAAGTTTAGTGACCTGCGCGGTCGGGAGCGGGAGGCCGAGCGTGCCGTCCTGCGAGCCCGAGCCCTCGCCGCCTGAGCCGCCCGAAGTGCCGCCCGAAGTGCCTCCGCCCGCCTGCGTGCCGCCGCCCGAAGAGGCGCCGGCGTGGGCCGGGTCGGGGACGTGCGCGCGCACGACGGCCGTGAACTGGAACAGCTCGGAGCCGGGGTTCGAGAACCTGAGCTGCCTCGTCCCGCTCGTCTCGCCGGGCGCGAAGTCGGGGCCGAAGGCGTTCGAGTAGCCGAAGGCGGCCGGCGAAGTGGAAGTCCCGTTGCCGCGGTTGTCGGCGTTCGCCACCGCGACGCGCCCGCTCGAAGACTGCACCGACGTGATGACGAACTGGAGCGGCGCGTAGAGCGGCGCCGAGGAGTTGTTCCTGAGCGTCTGCTCGAACTGCGTGAAGCCGCCCGAGAAGGAGAGCGTGCCGTCGGCAATCGCCGCCTCGACCAGCCCCGTCACGTCCTGCTCGACGCGGCGCTCGACGCGCACGGCCTGAGCCGCGCTCGCGGGGCCGGCCAGCAGGCCGTACTCGACCGGGTAGAGGCCGACGACGCGGTACTGGTAGTCGCCGTTGCCGCGCCCGCCCACGGCGAGGAACGTCTGCGAGTTGTTAACGTCAGCCAGCGCCGCCCAACTGCCGCCGCCGTCCTGCGACTCCTCGACGCGGTACTTCGAGGGCTGCGGCCCGGAAGCGGGCGCGCCCCAGTAAAGCTCGTAGGCGCCGTTCACGTCGGTGGCGGGCGTGCTGGCCACCTCGTTGCCGCCGACGCTGCCGATTTGCGGAGCGGCGGCGCCCGCCAGCGTCGGCGCGACGGCGCGGTAGTAGAAGGGCATGCGGAGGCGCTGGCCGCCGTCGGCGCGCTTCGCCGTGACGTAGAACTGAATCTGCGACCCGTTCTGGATGTTGCCGCCCTCGGCCTCGGTCGTCACGTTGAAGGAGGCGCTGCCGCCCTCGGGCACCTCGACCGACGAGACCTCGTTGCCCGAGGCGTCCGTGAACTTGACGCGGAAGTTTGTGCCGTCGGAGCCGCGGACGACGCTGGCCGAAAGCTCGTAGGTGCCGGCGCCCGCGCCCTCGCGCACGTCGATGATGTTGACCGACCGCGAGAGCTTGGCCGTGCCCTCGACGCCCGCTATCTGGACCTGCCCGAAGCTGTAGCTGCCGCTGAAGTCGGGGTTGCCGGGCGAGGCGCCGCAGAGCACGCCCGTCGTCGGGCAAATCTGGTTGGCGCGCGCCATCGGGGCCGAGCCCGTCGGGCCCGGCGTGCCCGTGCCCATCAGCGCGAGGGCGTTGGCGGCGGCGTTGGCGTCGATGAGGCCGCCGCCCTGGTCGTTGACCGACTGGGTGCCGTCGGCGACGGGCGTGCCGTCGGCGTGGCGCAGGTTGGTGGCCGTGTTGGTGAGCGCGGCGCGAATCATCGCGGGCGTCCACTGCGGGTTGCGCTGCTTGACGAGCGCGGCGACGCCGGCCGTGACGGGCGAACTCATCGAGGTGCCCGAGGCCGAGACATAGCCGGTCGGGTGGAACATGAAGCCCGGGCTAGGCGAGACGCCGCCGACCCTGACGGTCGCCGAAAGGATGCCGACGCCGGTCGCCGTCACGTCGGGCTTCACCTGCCCGAAGCCGCCGACCGGCCCCTTCGAGCTGAACGAGGCCATCGCGGGCGTGAACGCGCCGGCCTTGATGCGGACCGGGTACTCGGACACGACGCCCTTCGCGGGGTCAACGCCCGGCGGGTCCGCCGAGGCGAGCAGGTCCAGGAGGTAGCGCGCGTCCGACTCCGTAATCGACCAGACGGGGATGAGCGAGTGGCCGACCGTAATCTTGGCGAGGTCCGGGCGGATGAGCAGCGCGCCGGCCGCGCCCTTGGCGGCGATGGCGGCGGCGGCCCCCGCGAAGGCGCCCGAGGGGCGCGCAATCGCGATGCGTCCCGAGACCGTGTCGGGCACGTCGGCCGGGGTCTGCACGGTGCCGGCGAAGACGTAATACTGCGCGACGGGGTTGCCGATGGTCGGCGAGCCGCCCGCGATGACGGTCTGGATGTTGGTGCGCTGCCCCGGGGCGGCCGCCTTGCCGGTGGCTTCGACGAGGCCCGTCGTGTTGCGCGCGACGCCGGCCGGGTCGAGCACGTCGGTCAGGTCGTTCGGCCGGCCGCTCTCGTAGACGCGGTCCATGATGAAGTCTTCGGAGTAGCCGGGGTCGTTGTTGGCGCCGACGGTCAGGACGCGGCGGCCCGTGCCGGGCGAGCCGATGGTGGCCTCACCCGTAGGGTTCGTCGCGGTGGCGGCGCCGGAGTTGCCGGCCGAGGCGACGACCGTCACGCCCGCGAGCGTCGCGTTGTCGCAGGCGACCGAGGTCGGCGAGTTCGGGTCGTTGACGGTGCTGCCCAAGCTGAGGTTGATGACGTGCGCGACCGGCTTCGGGTAGCCGTTGACGGTGAAGGGCTGCACGGCGTCCTCGACGGCCATGATGGTCGAGGGGTTGAGGCCCGTGCCGACGGTGCTCAAAGTCTTGTAGCCCATCAGCTTGGCCTGCGGCGCGATGCCGTGAATCCTCACGTCGTCGGCCGTGCCGGGAATCATGTCCTTGCCGGGCGCCAAGGCGCCGTAGCCGGCGACGGCGCCCGCGACGTGCGAGCCGTGCCCGAAGTCGTCCTGCGGGGCGCCGGCCGTCAGGTTCAGGTAGTAGATGACCTTCTGGTTGCGGACGGCGAGGGCCGGGCCGACGCCGAACTGCGGCGGGGTCGGGTCGCCGCCGAACATCGGGTGCGCCCAGTCGATGCCGGTGTCGATGACGGCGACGATCATGCCCTCGCCGTGCAGTCCGCCCGTGTTCATCTCGTCGAACTGCGACGTGCGCGCCGGGCTGCCGTAGAGGTCGGAGGCGCGGACGTAGGAGACGGCGCGGTCGAGGTGCGGGAACATCTGCTCGGCCTCGTGGACGGCCTCGACGCCTTCGAGCTTTTCGAGGACGGGGACGGCCGCGGCCGGCACTTCCAGCGTCACGCCGTTGTAGACGTAGTTAAAACGGAATTGAATTGGGGCCGTGATTTCGCCGTTCGGGGCGTTGACGCCGGAGACGAGGAAGTCGACGCCCGCGGCCTTCGCGCGCGAGAGCAGGTTGTCCTGCGCGGCCACGAGCTGCCGCCGATATGCGGCCACGTCGAAGGCTTGGCCGGCGGCCTCCGCGCGGTACTTGGCGACGGCGACGGGGTCGCCCTTCAACTGGACGATGACCGTCTTCAGGGCGGCGGCCTGGCCGCTGCGCTGGGCGCCGACGAAGATGCCGAGCGCGAGCGCGGCGGCGAGGGCGACGTAAAGGGTGCGGAAGAGAGAACGGCGTTTCATTACTGTGCCTCCTGAGAACCGAAGTGGCGAAACGGTGTGTCGAATAAACGGCGCGTGAAACTGGGCGCGCGGCCCGGAGCGAAGGTCCCCGTTCCCCCTTTGGGGGCCGCCCCCCGGGCCGCGCATCTGGCCGCCGCCGCCGCCGGGCCCGCCTTGCCCAGCGGGCCTGACGCGGCCTTGCGTCAGAATGCTTTCCGAGTTTTCAAACTTTGCGGGTGCGGCGGGCGGCCCGTCTCTGCCTGGCAGGCCGCCCCCCGCTCTACTCCGTCACCCCTCTCAAGGCCCTCCGCCGTCCCGACATCGGCCCGGGGCCGCTCGCGGGTGACATCGCATGTTCGGAAGATACAGAAAGGGCGTTGAGCGAAACTTGAGCGCCCGAGAAAATTTTCGACTTTCTAAAACGGGCGGGAAACGGGCCGTTTTTCGGCCGTTTGCGGGTGCTTGAGGAATACTTGAGGCGGGCGGCCCTCTCGAAAACGCGCGGGCGGCTCTTTCAAAGGCGGGCGGGCGGCGCTCTCAAAGACGAAGGGCAAAGACGAAGGGCGCGGGGAAGGTTGTCGTCCTTCCCCGCGCCCTTCGGGCTCGACTGCCGCCGGAAGCTATTCGACGCTCATGCGGACGAGGGCGGCGACGGCGCGCGCCAGCTCGGCCCGCGTGAGCGGGGCGTCAGGGTTGAAGGCCGGGCCGCCCGTCAGCAGCCCCTCGCTGACGGCCACGTCAACGTAGCCGCGCAGCTCGGAAGGGATGCTCTCGGCGTCCGCGTAATTGAGGAGCGGCTCGCCCGTCTCGGCCTGCTGCCGCAAGCCCGCCGCGCGCACGAGCACGACGGCGGCGACGAGGCGCGTCGAAAGCGCGTCGGGGCGGAACTCGCCGCCGCGCGCGGCGTCGTGGAAGAGCGGCTGCGCGCTCTCGACGAAGTTCATCGTCGCCGTGTCCGTGACATCGAGGAAGGAGGGCGAGACGGGGAGGTACTGCGGGACGCGGCCCGCCTTGACCATCGCCGCCGCAAGCTCCTGCCGCGTCACGGCCGCCGAGGGGCGGAAGAGGCCCGCCTCGGGCGACAGCACGAGCGAGCGCACGGCGGCGCGGACGCCGGCGGCCGTCGCCGCGTCGAGCCCCGAGAGGTCGGAGACGGGCGCGTACTCGGTCCTCGCCGTCTCGAACACGCCCTTGAAGTCCTGCGGCGTCGCCGTCAGCCCGACGGCGTGCCCGACCTTCAGGCGGTAGGCGCCCGCCGCGGGGGTGTGCAGCAGAGCGCGCTCGCGCTTGCCGGTCAGCCCCGGCGTGTTGACGAAGTTCGACTGGCCGGCCAGCTCGCCCGCCGAGTCGTAGACGGAGAGGTACAGGTCGTTTGTGCTGAGCATCGGCCCCCAGGCGAGGTCGGCGGCGGCGTAGGCCGCGTCGGCCGGGACCGTGACGGGCAAGTAAGCCGGCACGCCGGGCCGCGCCGTGCCCTCGAAGACCTGCGTGTTCTCTTTGACGAAGCGCATCTGGCCGCGGTTCAGGACCGAGCGGAAGAGGCCGATCTGCCGCTGCGGGTAGGTGGCTTCGAGCACGGCGGCGTGGGCGTTCAGGAGCCCGGCGCCGACCTCGTGCTGGTAGTAGGGCGGCATCGGCGTCGCCGTGCGCTGGAGTATGTCGCGCACGTCCGAGACCGAAAGGCGCGGGTTGGCTTCGAGCATCAGGGCGACGGTGCCGGCCACCTGCGGCGCGCTGAAGCTGGTCCCCGTCGCCGTCGTGTAGAAGGGAATCTCGGTCGGCGCGAGCGTCTTCACGTCGGCCGGCAGGCCCGTCGTGCCCGTCACGTTCGTGCCCGAGGCGCGCAGGGAGATGACGGAGACGCCGGGCGCGACCAGCGTCGGGCGGAAGTTGCGGCTGCCGAAGTCGCCGCGCGAAGAGAAGCCGGCGAGCCGGCCCCGGCGGTCGACGGCCCCGACCGAGATGACCCACGGCGCGCGCGCGTAAGGGTTCAGGGTGCGGATGCCGGGGCCGGTGTTGCCGGCCGAGAAGACGACGTTGACGCGGTTCTCGGAGAGGACGCGGGTGGCGATGTTGACGGGGTCGTTCTCGTCGTAGACGGCGTCGGCCGAGAAGCTGCAATTGACGACGCGGATGTTGAGCGACGGGTTCGAGAGGATGTAGTCGAAGCCCGAGAGCACGTTGAAGAGCGAGGCGTCGCCGGCCGAGAGCCCGAACAGGCGCGTCCGCGGCGCGTAGCCCTTGTACTTGCCCGACGAGGCCGCGCCCGAGCCGCCGATGATGCCGGCGACGAAGGTGCCGTGGCCGCTCAACTGGTCGGTGTCGGCCAGGCCCGCGACGGGCGTCGCGTAGTTGAAGCCGAGCACGTTGGCGCCCTGCGCGTCCACCAGCTTGACGTTCTGGGCGACGCGGCCGGCGAGGTCCGGGTGCGTGCCGTCGATGCCGGTGTCGAGGATGGCGACGCCGACGCCCGCGCCGTCGAAGGGCACGCCGCGGTTGGCCGCCAGCAGGTCCGAGTCCTCAAGGGCGCGCGTCAGGCCCGTCTGCGTCTGGCCCTCGTCGGCCTGCCACTTCAGCGTGCGGTTGCCGTAGATGCTGCGGACGTTCGGGAGGCGGCTGATCTTGACGAGCTGGCGCTTGGTGGCCGTGACCGTCAGCACCGGCAGGTGTCGGTAGCGCGTGCCGCCGCGCACGCCGAGGCTCTGGAGGTCGGCGAAGTCCGTGTGGTACGGGTACTGGTGGAAGACGATGGCCGCGTTGACGTTGCTGTCGTCGGTCAGGCGGTCGAGCAGGAGCGCAAGCTCCGGGTCGAAGCTCATGAGCCCGGTCGCCTTCTTCGCCTCCTCTTCCTCCTTCGTCTCCGTCAGCCCGTCGGCGCCCGTCATGACGAGGCCCTGCACGCCGTACATCTGCACGGCGTCGGCTCCCGTCAACGTCAAAGCGTCGGCGCCCGTCATCACGAGCCCGTTCGTCGGCGCGGGGAAAATCGTCCCGTCAACCTTCGTGGCTATAACCTCGCCCGCGCCGTCGAAGCGCACCGTGTCCGCGCCCGTCATGACGAGCCCGTCCATGCCCGTCATACTCAAACCGTCGGCGCCCGTCATCACGAGCCCGTCGGCCCCGGTCATCACGAGCCCGTCCGCCCCTGTCATCACGAGCCCCTGCGGCTGCCGGACGACGACCGAGTTGAGCTGCCACGTCTGGCCGTCCGCGCCCGTCATGACGAGCCCGTCGGCTCCCGTCATGACCAGACCATCAGCGCCCGTCATCACGAGGCCGTCGGCGCGGCTGGCGGTGTAGCTGTTGGCCCCCGTGTAGGTGACGCCGTCGACGGTGGCGACCGCGCCGCCGTCGGCGCCCGTCATCACGAGCCCGTCGGCCCCGGTCATCACGAGGCCGTCGGCGCCCGTCATGACGAGGCCGTCGGAGGTGCCGGAGGTGATGCCGTTGACCTCGAAGGCGAGGAAGCCGTCGGCGCCCGTCATGACGAGGCCGGAGGTGTTGTCGTAGTAGACGCCGTCGGCGCCCGTCATCACTAACCCTTGCGTGCCCTGGACGCGGAGGCCGGCCACGGCGGGCGCGGCCGTCAGCAACACGACGAGCAGAAGGGCGGCGGCTTTTTGGAGGGCGAGGGGGGCAAAAACACGCATTTTTCTAGGCGTTTCGGGGCTATTCGTTTTGTCGAGATTGGCTCCCAGCTTCAGACGGGGCCTGCGCCGGGAGCAGGCAACAGCGAGGGCTGGGTTGTGCGTTATAACCTTATTTTTGTAACTCATCGTGGGGGGCCTTGTGTTACGAATTTCTTCTAAAAGCCTTCTGGCTTCGTTACCGCGCCGGCTTTTGACGGGCGGCTCAACCTAACAGTTGCTTGTAGACCTTCTGCGTCTCGGGCGCGGGCTCGACGCCCAGCTCCTTGCGCAAAAGTTTGCGGAGCGCGTCGTACTGCTCGCGCACGGCGACGCGGTTGCCCTGGGCGGCGTGCGCGCGCATGACGTGGCAGTGGATGTCCTCGCGGAAGGGGTCTTCGCGCAGGATGCGCTGGGCCAGAGAGAGCGAGCGCGACCAGTCCTCGGCCTTCTGCGCCGTGGAGGCCAGAAGCTCAAGCAGGCGCAGGTATTGCTCGCGGTAGTAGCTGCGCTGCTCCTCCGCCCACTCGTCGTAGGAGCCTTGCATGAACTCGCCGCGGTAGAGCGCGACGGCCCGCTCGCAGGAGGAGACGAAAGTCTCATGGTCGCGCGCGCGGCGGGCCGCGTCCGCTTCGGTGACGAGCCGGTCGAACTCCTCCGTGTCGATGTGGTAGGAGAACTCGGGGTTCAACTGGTAGTCGCCGTCGCGGTAGAGCAGAAAATTCTGCTTCAACGGCTGGTTACTGTTCAGCGCCTTGCGGACGTGCGAGATGGTCGGGTGAAAGTTCTTCTCGACGGAGCCGAAGTCGGCCTCGCCCCAGAAGGTGTCGATGACCGTGTCCTTCGAGGCGCGGCGGTGCGGGCGCGAGGCGATGAAGCAGAGGATGTCGCGGGCGCGCCGCGTGACCCACGCGTCGGCCGCGAAGGGGCGCACGGGGTCGCGGAAGATTTCGACCGAGCCGAGCATGTTGACGGTCAAATCCGCCACCGGCCCGTGCGAGACGCGCGCCAGCTCGGAGGCCGGCACGGTCGGCGCTCCCGCGACGGGTGCGGTGCCTGCGGCGGGCAGTTGCTCGCGCACGTCGGCCGGCAGGAGTTCGGCCGCCTCGGGCGCGGCGAAGACCTGCGGGAACTGCGCGACGGCCCGCTGGAGCCAGTACTCGTAGTCGTAGCGCGCGGCGAGGTCGAGCGCCCTTCGCAGGTGTTCGAGCTGCGCCGTGTCGTCGCCGGCCGCGTGCGCGCAGGCGGCCAGGAGCATCGCGGCCTGGGCCTCGTTGTAGTAGAGGCCGTGCGCGCGGAAGTAGGCGAGGACGGGCTGGAGGTCTTCGCGTGCGGCCTCCGTCTCGCCGCGCGCGATGAGCACGCGCCCCCGCGCGAGCGCGGCGCGGCTGCGTCCCATCTCGTCGCGCGCGCGGGCTTCGGTGAGGCGGTCGAGGAGGGCGCGCGCCTCGGTCAAGTCGCCGAGCCGGAGGGCCAGCAGGCCCTTCTCTTCCAGAAGCTCGGTGCGAGTGATGTCGATGCCCGCCTCCTCGTAGACGCGCTCCGTGCGGTCGTAGAACTCGACGGCGCGGGCCGCCTCGCCGCGCTCGCGGTAGAGGTTGCCGTAGGTCTCGAAAATCTCTCCGCGCAGGCCCGTCAGGTTAAAAAGCTGGCAGACTTCGAGCGCGCGGTCCAAGTGGCGCTCGCACTCGTCGAAGTGGCCGAGGTGCCAGTGGCAGCGGGCGATGTTCAGGTGCGCGACAGACTCCTGCGGCACCGGCGCCTGCTCCTCTTCCGTCAGCATCCGACGCAGCCAGCGCAAAGCCTCCCCGAAGTCGCCGCGGACGCCGGCCGGCGTCCCCAAGTTGTGCGAGATGAGGCGCGCGTGGTAGCGGTCGCCCTGCTCCTCGGCCGACTGCAAGGCGGCGCGGAACTCGCGCTCCGCCTCGGTCCACTGGCCGAGGGCGACGAGGCACAGGCCGCGCGTGTTGCCGCACTTCGTGCGCACCACCGAGCTTTCGCCCGAGAGCGCCTCGGCGCGGTCGAGGTAAGAGAAGGCGCCCTGGCAGTCGCCGCGCCGTCGCGCGAGCGTGGCGAGCGAGTGCAAAGCCTCGGCCTCGCCCTCGCGGTCGCCCTGCTCGTGGAGCAGGACGGCAGCGCGGTTGAAGAGCGACTGCGCCGTGTCCTGCTCGTCGCGCAGGCGCGCGACCTCCGCCCGATGAGCGAGCGCGCGCGGGTGGCGTTCGAGCGCGTCTTTCGGCAGCGCGTCGGCGAAGGAGGCCAAAGAGCCCAGGGCGCCTGCCGAGACCCACTCGCCGCCGCGCTCGGCGATGGTGCGTGCGGCGCGGTCGTGGTCTTCGGCCGCGAGCAGGTGCGACATGGCCTGCTCCCACGCGCCGCGCTCCAGAAAATAGTCTGCGAGGCGGGCGTGCTCGGCGGCCACTCTCTGGCGCCCTTGCTCGGCGCGGAAGCGGCGCTGTAGGAAGCCCCGAAAAAGCGGATGCAGGCGGTACTCCTCGCCGCGCCCGTCGGAGGCGAGCGAGAGGAAGACGTTGCGGCGCACGAGCGTCTGGAGCAGCGAGGCGTTGTGCTCCTGCGGGTAGAGGTGGCTGCACGTCTCGGGCTCGACGCGCTCTAAGAGAGAGACGCGCAGGAGAAACTGCTGCACCTGCTCCGACTCGTCGGCGAAGACCTCTTCGGCGAAGTAGTCGAAGATGTCGCGCTCGCTCTGCCGGAGGACTTCTACGAGGTCGTGCGGCGCGGCCGAGGCGTCAGGGCCGGTGCGCGCGAGCGCCTGCCGCTGCGCCACCTGCCGGACGAGTTGCAGGGCCGTAATCCAGCCGTGCGTGCGCTCGCGGTACTCGGCCAACTGCTCGGGCGTCAGCTCCAAATCAAAAACCTTGCGGAAAAGCTCGCGCGTCTCCTCGTCCGTAAAAAGAAGCTCCTGCCGGTCGATGACGGCGAGGCTGGCCTGCGTCCTCATGCGCGCGAGCCCGAGCGGCGGCAGGTCGCGCGAGATGATGACGACGTGCATCAGGTCGGGCAGGTAGGCGAGCAGCCGGTCGACGACGCGGTGGACGGGCGTGTCGGCGCCGAGGTGGTGGTAGTCGTCTAAAACTAGAATGAACTGCTGCTCGACGCGGTCGAAGACTTCGTTTAAGAGAACGTCCACGGCGCGCTCGGGCGCCTGCGCTAAAGAACTCGCCGCCTCCTGCATGTAGGAGGCCGTGACCTCGCCGAAGCCCGGCACTAACTGCTTGATTCCGTGGGTGATGTAGCCGAGGAAGACGAGCGGGTCGGCGTCCGTCCCGTCGAGCTGGTACCAGACGAACGGGCGGCCCCCGCCGCGTATGAAATCTGCGACGAGCGTCGTCTTGCCGGAGCCGGCGGGCGCGGTGACGAGCGTGACGGCGTGCTGCAAGTTCTGCTCAAGACGCTCCGTGAGACGCGGGCGCGGCAAAAGCGAGGGCGCCGGGCGCGGCGGCAGGAGCTTCGTCCGGAGGAAGAAGGTCGGGGTGCGCGGAGGAGGAGGCGCCGTCGCGGCGTCTCGCTCTACCCCGGGCTGGCGTTGCGGCATGTTCGTCATCAACCGGCCTCTCGGCTGTCGAGAAGTCTGTCGCGCAAGAAAATAGGACGGTCGGAGTAACTAACGGTCGGGTGTTAGCGAGGAGTATAACCTAAAGCCGTGCAACAGATAAACCGCGCGGGCGGTCAGAAGCCGCCGAGCGAGGACTTGCGAAAACCTTTGACGAGACGCAGGGGCCGCAGCCTCCCCGTGTGGCGCTCGCGCGGGGCGGGCGGCGCGGCCGGCCGACGGTCTTTTTCCTCCGTGACGAGGCAGGAGCGGGCGCGCTCGTCGAGCATCGAGGCGCGTCCGCGCGTCTGCTTCACGGCGGCGTCGGCCGCCGCCGCCGTCGCGCCGTAGCTTGAGAAGAGCGCACGCGCCTCGGCGTTCGTGAAGGCCAGCGCGTCTTCGTCCAGCACGCAGAGCGTCTGCTTCGAGCGCATCCGCCAGAGCGGGGCCGGCGGCAGCCCCCGCCCGAGCAGGACGACGTGGACCTCCCGGGGCAGCAGCGGCAGGAGGCGCCGGAAAAACGGCGTCACCCACTCGGCGTCGTAGACCAGGTGCAGGTCGTCGATGACGACGAGCAGCGGCTCCGAAGTCTCCAAAAGCTCGTAAATCAAAGACTCTACGAGCACGGGCACGTCGTCCAGCCCGATTTCGGTGCCCGCGCGTTCGAGCGTCTTGCGGCCGAAGCCGGGCCGCACGCGCCCGACGGCCGCGCACAGGTAGCGCAGGAAAATCGGCAGCTCGCAGTCGGGCGCGTCGAGCTTGTACCACGCGACGGGCCGGCCGCAGCGGCGCGCGAAGTCGGCCGCCAGCATAGTTTTACCGGTCCCGGCGCGGCCGTGAATGATGGTCGAGTTGCAGACCTCCACGCTCTCTGACAGCAGCGAGAGCAGGCGCTCGCGCGGCAGGCACGGAAAGACCTGAGGGGGGGCAATCTTTTCGGCGATCACAGGCACCATGAGAGTTTTCCTTCTTGCGAGAAGTGAGGCGCTCATCTTTACCTTCAGGGGCGAACTCTGAGAACTTCGGGCCGAACCGAGGGCGGGGCCGCGCCCGCCCACTTCCGCGGCAGGTTAACTCTACTAACGACCACTTGAGGAATTCTTGAGCCGGGGCGGGGGAAGGCGGGAGCGACGCGCGGCCGTTTTAAATCAACGACTTACGGCGGGCGTCCTTTTCTCTGTCTTGAGGTACACGCCGCCCGCGGGCCGGAGCGAGAGGGCGGGGCGGATTTCGACCGTGCGGCCGGGGACCGGGGCGAGGCGGAAACGGCGCGCGATGGCGGCCAAAACCAGCACGGCCTCCATCATGGCGAAGGCGTTTCCGATGCACTGGCGCGGGCCGCCGCCGAAGGGGAAGTAGGAGAATTTCGGGCGGCGGGCCGCCTCCTCTTCGCGCCAGCGTTCGGGGAGGAAGCGCTCGGGCTCGTCGTACCAGCGCGGGTCGCGGTGGACAACCCACGTAAACGTAAAGATTTGCATGCCCTCGGGCACGCGGTAGCCGCCGATTTCGCACTCGCGCGCCGCCTCGCGCCCGATGCCGTAGGCCGGCGGGAAAAGCCGCATCGACTCCTTGACGACCCACTCCGTGTAGCGCAGCCGCGGCAAGTCTTCGACCGACGGCTCGCGGCCCCTGAGCACTTCGTCCAACTCGGCGTGCAGCCTCGCCTCGGCCTCGGGGTTCCGGGCCAGCAGGTGCCAGGTCCACGTGAGCGCTAGCGCCGTCGTCTCGTGGCCGGCGAGGAAGAGCGTCATCAGCTCGTCCCGTAACTGCCGGTCAGTCATGCCTTTACCGTCGCCCTCCTCGTCCTGCGCGCGCAGCAGCATGGAGAGCAGGTCGCCCGTGTCCTCGCCGCTCTTGCGCCGCTCGCCGATGAGTCGGTAGACGAAGCGGTCGATTTT
>Ga0182001_10000125_pt1 | contig 17867 bp, 12 predicted proteins | sample BulsoiFelSFmetaG_FD_120485 | JGI IMG/M metagenome (GOLD analysis project Ga0182001, IMG submission 120485) | Bulk soil microbial communities from Mexico - San Felipe (SF) metaG | ecosystem: Environmental > Terrestrial > Soil > Agricultural land | place: Mexico: San Luis Potosi | collected... | reverse complement strand
CTGTTCAATGTGTTCCGCGCCGCTTGATGTCGCTCAAGCTATTGGCCCAACGGTGCGCTGCAACTATTGCGGCAACACCGTGATCGTGCCGGAAGAGTTACGCCACATCCCAAACCAGATACCAAACGTGCATGTCGGTGAATCATTCGTCCCGATGCTGGACCATGCTCTAAAGCTTGCAGAGATAGCGCGGCTGGTTAAGGCTGGCAACAAGATTGCTGCGATCAAGCTTCATCGAGAGACCTTCGGAACAGGTCTCAAGGAAGCGAAAGATGCAGTCGAGCAGATGGAGACCGGTCAGCCGATTGTCTTCACGGAAACAAACTTTCAAGGCGCGCAGGCCGCCGCACAATCTTTCCCGCAAGGGTTTCAATCAACGCCACTGATTACGGAGCAGACCATTAAGAAGACCAAAAGGCTGGCGGGCTTGGGACTCCTGCTGGTTATTTTGCTGCCGCTCTCGGCAGGTGTCATCGGAATCATCATCGCAATTCGTGCGATCTCGAACATACATATCCATGCGATGCCGACTCCGTCGAGTTCTTCAGGCCGTTCAGGCTCGACGACATCATCCTACGCCAACTCTGTTCTGGAGTTTGGGAGCGAAGGCATCGGCCCTAAACAGTTTAAGGATGCGCGCAGCGTCGCAGTGGATGGACAGGGACACATTTACGTCGCGGAATATACAGGCGGGCGCATACAGGTCTTCGACGGCAACGGTAATTTCCAGACGCAATGGATGGTTGATCCAAAAAAGGTCGTGATGAATATCGCTGCGGATCGAAAGGGCACTGTTTACGTGGTCCATCCCGGCTCGATTCTTCGTTACGACGGCGCGACCGGAAATCTGCTGGGCGAAGTCGCAAAGAATAATCAGAACCGTTCGGAATTTTATTCTGATGCATTTGTCGCGCTCGACGGCAGCCTCTACGCCATCGGCAGCAACTCGAACATCATACACATAGGCGCGGACGGCCAGATTAAGAACACCATCAAGGTTGCCGACAAGGTCGCGGACAATGTTGATTTCGATAAGGTGGCTGTTGATGGGACTGGCAATATTTATGCTCTAGAAGGCCGCGAGAACAATGTGTACAAGTTCGCGCCGGATGGCAGGTACATCAACAGGTTCGGCGGCAAGGGACGCGAGCCGGGACAATTGGACACGCCTTTCAACTTGGCTGTTGATGGTCAGGGACGAGTTTATATCAGCACGGCAGGAAGGGGAATCGAAGTCTTCGACTCAAACGGTCGCTACATTGATTCCTTCGGCAGCGTTGCAGGCGGAGTCATTTTCGGCCTTGTCGTCACAGACCAAAACGAAATCATCGCAACCGACCGTAACAAGCATCAGATTATTAAGTTTGCGTTGAAGAAGTGAGAGAGATTAAGTCACTCTTTCCGTAAGGCCATAACCATCACGCCTGCGAACGGCTTCATAAAGGGAATTGTCTTCATCAGACGCAGGTCAAACTTTTCCAGAAACGATGGCCCATCTTTGTCCGGTCTGACGAAGCGGTCTAACCTTGAGAAGAGCAGAAAGCGTTCAGCCGAAAATCTCAATCCGAAGCTTTTGATAATTTTGAGGTCTTCTCTGGAAAGCTTTCGCTCATCTTCCGTCAGGTGACGATCAAGCGAAGCCTCTTTGGGAACGAGCCACCGGCCAAACCTGGTCTCACGAAGCGCGTCGAACACAGGCGCGCGCACTGGCTCGTGAAAGACGGCCAGCCCGCCTCTCTTCAGTATCCTTGAACATTCGGCGATGGCCTTTGTGATGTTGACGTGATGAAGTATGTCAACGCCTGCAACCACATCGAAGAATTCATCAGGGAAATCAAGATGCTCCGCAGGGCTGACGGAGAAATGCACGCGGTCTGTCATCGAGTACTTCTCGGCCAGGCTTTGAGCATTAGCGATATTATTCTGCGAGAGATCGAAAGCGAAAACTTCGTAACCGATTTTGGCGAAGACTAAAGAGTGCTCTCCCCAACCGCAGCCAAAGTCCAGAAGCCTCTGGTCTTCAGACTTGAAGTTCTCTTTGAGAATCCCGTAGAGGTGCCAGTAAGAGTTCCAGGGCCGCGACTCTTCGCCCAAAACGGGGTCGAAGCAGACACGCTGGCAAGGATTGCGCTTCGAGTATTCCTCGTAAAATTCCAACTCCCGTTTCTGTCTATCGGTTAAAGAGGTTTCAGTCATCATAATACAAGCCTGACAAATCTCATCATGCAAAGGGCTAATTAAAAGGAGCGCACAAATCGTGCAGATTTCACTCTATTAAAGAGAGGAGAAGGCCGTCAATAGATTAAATCTCTCAGCGGTAACTTCCGGATAGACCGGCGTTGAGCCGTCGAGAAGGTCGCTACGCTGATTATTGAAATATTTATCGAAGAAGGCGCGGATGTAATGGCTCATAATCTCGAAGCCGCGTCCGGCCTCGATGATGCGTCCGCCGAAGCGATTAATAGTATCCGGCATCACGAACGGCGCGTCGCTGTAGCTCATGTGCCCTGCGCCATTGATCTTGATTGAATAGACCGGAACACTCTTACTCTTCTCGAACAATGAACCCCACATCAGACGCCCTTGCCGTCCCATCTCTTCCCATTGCTCACGAGTCCGGCCTCTTTTAGCCAAATCCTCATCCGAATAAATAGGGCCGCTGCGCATAATCAATGTCGGGCGCTTTAATCCCTCTTCAGTTACTTTCCCGAAAGGCGCACCGTCCAGGTCCGCACAGGCTTTGAACCGAGCATCTGTGCGACAAGCTTCCAAAGCTGCCGCGCCGCCGAGCGAATGTCCCAACATCCCAATGCGGTCTAAATCAATATGCCTCGCAAATCGGCTCAGCCCAACAGGGTCGGACTTAGCTTGAGAACTCATTCGCTCAAGCACGAACAGGACATCTTTTGTCCAGGCTTCGATAATTCGAGGTTGTGCTTCATCATTGCCTGCATCCGGGTCCATCGCAGCCGCGATGACACGACCATCGGGCAAGACTGTGATGCCGCCGTAAGGATGATCTATGCAGACGACAATAAACCCATGACTGGCCAGGTCTCTGGACAACGCCGTGTAGATTATGCGCGGCTCTCCGAGTCCGTGTGAGAAGAATAGCAGAGGGAACTTTTTTCGCTCGCTGGAGAGAGGCGCGTTTAAGATGGCTCGCGTGCTGATGCTCCCCCAACTGTCTAACAACGTCGGGTCTTGACTGTCATGCTGCTCATCTTCGAGTGCCTGCAAGAGTGCTGGATTAGGAATGTACGGCGCAGTTTGGCCTTTAGCCGTGGAGTCGGTCGGATACCAGACCTGGAACATCAACTCGCGGAATTGACCGGGCTTTTTTGAAAGGGAATCTGGCCTTGACGTATCTGTCAGATGAAAGATGGCTGTCCCGATGCGGTATGCGCCGGTTGGCTCAGGCAGAGTCGGCGGCGTTAGCTCTGGTAAGCTTATTGGGGAAGGAAAGAGAGCTTTAATGGTTGGCTCTTGAGGAAGGATTCCGTCGCCGCTCTGACCGAAACCGGCATTCAGCGGACCGAGCAAAGCAGTAGCGAGCAAGGCAGTAAAGATTCTCATTTTGATAGACCAAGGGCATTAATCCAAGATTGGGTAATTTCATTTCACGCAGGCTTTCCCGGGAAGTTCCAAATAAAGAGCGGCAAGTATTAAAGCCCCGTCATAGAGATTATTTACGCGCATTAAGTTGAGCGGGCGCATCCTCACCTGTTTCAGTATGCAGGTGACTCAAAGCTTTGACCTGCTCGTTGCACTGTTCGAGCACGGCATCCGTGTTGGCGATGACTTGCTGAAGATTGCCGCCATCGTTGGGCAAGAGCCATTGACCATTAGCTCCGCGCGTGAGATGTCCAAGCTCATGCAAGATCATCACGGCGCGCGCCTCTCTGGTATTCGCCGGATAGTCGCCGACTTTATTGAAGAACCTATGAGTCTTGGGATTGAAGCTCTGGAAGAATGGGCCATTCCGATTAATCACGGCGTTCTCAAAAAGCCTGAAGAGCAAGCCGGATTTTTCATCTGAGCCTGTGGTAATTGCCCCGGACATCACAATCCCTATTTCAATCTGGTCCAAAGTTTTCTCCTTCAAATTCGGATAGAGAAAGTTGAGAACGACTGTGGCAATTGTCGAGCCGCCGAAAAATCTGCTGCAAGAATTGTTCTCTTTCAGAATCGTGTAAACATCCAGATAGGTTTTATCAATAGTCGTCAACGGGCGCGACGATCTACTAATCAATGGCTGTTCTGGAGTGAATAGATTTGTCTTCGCCGAATTGTTGGGAGGGTTAACGGGCTGCGCGCTCTTCTCCTTCTCATCGTTTCCCGCGACTCGTTTGCACAGAGCTACAAGTTGAGTTGAAAGTGAAAGAATAAGCACGAATGTCGTGATGCGTAGAAATCTTCCGCTGCTCACTGTCAGACCTCCAATTCTTCGGACGAAGCGCCAGATTCGTGTAAATGGGATTACTCGACTGGCATTAGGAATTGATGACTGTGGATACCTTGCGACCGGTATCTGATTGCAGAGGTCAATACGTTTCTGTGTTGATGAAGAGCGGGGTTATGTGACGGAGTTGCGAGACAATGGTTTGAAGTGGCCTAAACGAGCGGCGAGAGGGGCAAGCGATTGATTCGTTATTAATCGCTCATGATTGATGATGAGTTTTTCTGTTTGAAATCAATTTACGAGACTCTGTACGAGTTACGGATAATTATAAAAAGGGAGGTGATTAAGGCGGCGGCGATATACAAAAATAAGGAAGGGAGTTCAAACTAATGCTTGAACTCCCTTCCTTATTTTGACCTGAACGATTCTTATTTTATCTAGTTGAAATAAGCGGCAGCTTCTTCAACTCGGGTTTTGATCTCGGTTGCCCGCTATTTTGTGCGCTCGTGTCACCGGTTTGAGAGCCGACAATGTAGCTATCGCGCGCGCGGACGACGAGGTCTGGCTTAAGGACGCGTACCTTTATCTGCTTGCGCGTGCCTGCCTGGGCTGTTGTCTTTGGATAGTAGCCCAAACTGTACTGCCTTCTTAATTCCTCAGCGATGTTGGCGAAAGATTGCGACAGGTCGCGTGTTGTTTCAGCACGGAAGACGTGCGCGCCTGTTTTGTACGCGATGTCGTGTAAGTATTCGTCACCGCGCCTGTAATCATCTGGACTCGTCCCGCCTGAGGTTCCGCCACCTCTGGACCAAACACCGCCATGTCTCCCGCCGCCGCCTCCGCCACCGCCGAGAATCCCGCCGAGGATGTCAATCAAAACTCCGCCGCCACCGCCGCCACGTCTTCCAGACGGCCAGGAAGGCGCATTGCCTCCGCCATATCCACCGCCATTATCATTATAAGTGTTGTACTCGACAGGATAGATCAGCGCGTCCAACTCTTCGGCATCGCGTATGTTGCTCTGATAAGAGGCATGATGACTCGCAGTGTCAACGCCGTCAGTGAAGAGGACAACGGCTTTGCGGCCTTCGATGTTGTTGAGTCGTTGGTTGATAACGAAATCCATCGCGTCATAAAGCTTAGTGTTGCCGCCCGTATGCGTGCGACGAATCGCATCGCGCAACGTGTTGCGGTCGTTCGTTGTCTCAGCCAGGACTCTGACCTGTTCGTCAAACGAGACTACAAGAACGCGATCATCCGGGCGCAGTTGATTGATGAAAGCGATGGCTGCATCCTGAATCTCTTCCAGGCGAAACTGCGTTGATGCGCTCGTGTCTAAAACGAGCGCGACCGTAAAGGGTTTCTCGACCGAAGCGAAGTAGGCCACGTTCTGCTGAACGCCGTCCTCATAGATTTGGAAGTCCTCTTTCTGTAGGTCTGGAATAAACCTGCCGTTGCGATCCATCACGCTGACGGGAATCGAAACCAGCGTCGTGTTGACGCGCACAACGTCGCCCTCGCCGACCTCTTCCGGTTCGCTATTGCCATTGCCTTGAGCCGTTCCCGTTTGAGACTGTGTCGGCCTCCCGTTACTTGTAGTGACGGTCGTGCCTGTCTGCAAGACCGGATGCTTCTGCGTCGGCTGTGGAGGTGTAGATTGAGTCTCGACTGGCACACTCACGGTGTCTCCGACACGGCGCGGGCGCGTCTGTGCTTGAATGAAGAGCGCAGTCGAAAAAAGAAGGGAGAGGAGCAGGGAAACACCGGCGAACTTTCTCATGGCCTGAAGGCTCCTTAGAGGAATTAGCAGATTTTACGCCCGACGGACGCATCCCTTTGGATGCAACGGAGCGCGAAAAGATGCATTTGCGTGCTGATAATCGGGGAGAATAGAGCGCGACCATGTAAGAATAACGCCGAAGAAGGCAAAAGTAAAAAGGTAAAAGGCAAAAGGAGGGGCGAGCAATTGTTTTGTTGTCTAACGAATATATTAAATTGCCTCCAGCTTTAGCTGGAGGTTAAGGGTTCAGAATAATTCCGGCTTTAGCCGAACAGTTTGGCCAAGTTCTGTTGAGATTTCACTCATCAGTTGCCACGAGCACAAGCCTCGTGGGAAGCTCTCACAAATTAGTTGGCTTTAGCCAAAAGATTTCGGCTCAAGCCGAGAATGTTGAAGGTTATCTCTGCCCACGAGGCTTGTGCTCGTGGCAACTGAATAAGCTTTCAAGTGAACCCCTTATCCCTGCTTTCACCTTTCATTGTTTATCGAATTAAAGATGAAGGGAAACGTGCCCCACGTCTGTCCTCTGTGTTGGGGACGGAAGCCGAAGAGGATGACACGGCCACGACCCAGAGGGACTTCTGCGAGCGCGACCTTGCCCTTAAGATGCTCTGCGCCGAGCAGCCAGCCGGAGCGCAAGATGTGATCTGAGGCATAGCGCGCGATGACGTGAACGCGGTCAGGGTCTGTCACCTCAAAGGCAGAGCTATTGATGAAATAGACGTTCATGTCTTGCGGAAGACCGCGCGCAATCAGGTGCTTCGTGTCAACCTCGACTCCAAGAATCGAGCCTGGACAGTAAAAAACTGAGGACTTCAATCCTTCAAGCGCGTTGCGAAGCGGAAGATTGAAATGCTTTATCGCAAACTCAGAAGAATGGTCAAAGCAGATGAGAGTCCCGCCCTCGTTGACGAAGCGGCGCAGGTTCTCGACTCCGACATTTGTGATGCCGCCCGTCATCTCCAGCGGATAGCTTCCAACCGGATTGCCTTCGACGATCTCTTTTTCAGATTGCGACGGGAGAATAATCACATCGTACTTCGCTCGAAGATTCCCTTGACGAATCTCTGCATCATGCAGGCTCTCATAATGAACATTGAACGTGTCCAGGACATAACGCGTCCACCCTTCGTCCATGTTGTCAATAAAGCCTTGATAAACGCCGAGACGGACAGAGTGTTTGAGGGGATTGGCGACTGGAGAAGCATCTCCTGTCTTTTGAGCGAGGCCCAGATCGCGGCGGACATCAGCTTCATCGCGCACGGGTTTCAAACGCATCTCGTTTCTCTGTTCGCGTAGGCTCGTGACGACTCTCGCAGCAACGCCCATTTGTAGTGGCAGCGTCCATCCTGCCACATCATATGGCCGCTCAGCTTCTCCCTGTGCTGTTCTGCGGTCAGGGTAGATTTGCAACTCAAAGAGCGATTTCACATTGGCACGATAGGGTTGATTCGGAAAGATGATGTAACTGCCCGCAGGAATCTCTTCCATCTCGCTTGTCTGGGCAATAGTCTCGACGCGATTTCCCTGCGGGCTTGTCTCCAACCTTTGCGTTGCCAGAATCCCGTGAAGCTCCTGCTCTAGCTTGTAAACTTCGACGCCTTGCTCGACAAGCGTGCCGACCAGCTTGGCGACCGATTCATCATTCCCTTGCAGAGCGGGAATGAGATAAGCGAGAGGTTCATCCGGCGCGGGCTTTGAGTTGACGTTACTTTGTCCAAGCTCAAAAAAATGGTGCAGATATTCTGAGCGACGTTTCGCGGCCAGGGTGAGGAGCGTGCGCGAGGCCAGTAACTCCATGTTCAGTATGTCGCGCGGACGCCAGAGACCGCCGGGCCAGGGTTCTGGAAAGTTTGTAGTTGCCACCAAAGCCGAAGACATGCCTCGTGTGTTTGATTTTGCAAGCTCCTCGCGCGTCACGGTCGTCGGTGTCATCAACCTTGCGCTCGCTGCTTCGGAGAGGATGCCGATTGAATTGTGATAATAGGGTGCGGTGCGAAAGCCTCCGTGCCACCACGTATCATAGTTTGAATTTGTGATGACGCCTTTGAAACCAGCCGCGCGCAAGCTCTCAGCGATCTGTTGCCCTGCGAGATCGACCTCGCGCAAAAGTAGAGGCGCGATGTTCGGGTTCGATGGCTCGAAAAATGGAGGGATAAAGAAACGCGAGCCAGATTCGCCCTGTTGATGTACGTCGTAAACGATCTGCGGAAACCATTCCTTCCAGAAGAGTCGAGTGACCAGTTTGGTCTCCTTCAAGTTCATCATGAACCAGTCGCGGTTGTCATCGTGCCCGGCGTAATAATGATAAAGCTCCGGCGGGTCTGTGCCCTCGTAAGGAGTGTCAAAAGTTTTGCGATACCAGTCTGCGACAATCTGTATTCCATCGGGGTTGGGCGAAGGAATCAAAATCAGGATGACGTTTTTCAACATCTCGCTGGTCGCCACGTCTCGCGCTGAAGCCATCTCGTAAGCAAGCTGCATAGACATCTGCGAGGCTACGATCTCGGTCGAATGAATCGAGCATGAGATGGCGACGACCGTCTTGCCCTGACGAAGCAAACGGTCGCGCTCTGTGTTGCTCTGAATAATGCGCGGGTCTGCCAGACGACGCTGAATCTCTTTTAACTTCGCCAGATTGCGTATATTCTCAGGCGCGCTGATAAAGGCCACGATGAAAGGTTTGCCTAAAGTTGTCGTGCCGAGGTTGCGCACCTCGACGCGATTGCTTGCTCGATCAAGCTCGGCGAAGTAGCTTGTAATCTGTTTCCAGTCAGCAATCTTGCGATCATCACCGGGCGCAAAGCCGAGCACAGAAGCAGGGCTTGGAATCGAACCGTGCTGTTGCTCATCTGCTGCGGTTTGGGCGTGGACCAATGGCCGAGCGAGAATGAAAGCGGCTAGAAAGATTAAGAGCGTAAAGGCGAAGCGATGAAGACAGGTTCTCTGTTCGACTTCGCTGATAGGCGCAAGCGAATGACGGGGCATTCAAAATATCCTCAGAGAAAATAGATGAACGAGAGAGACGCAAGCCTCAAAGAGGCGCGCAAGGCAGAGTCTAACACAGAGGGTGCGCCGCGTCTTAGCCGGAGACTTTTTTACTGGTGGGCGCTTTTCACGGCTGGATTGCTTTTAATCTTTTTGGGAATTCCAGCGATTCTCATTGAGTGGGCGACGCGACGTTTGAAGGTGGTCTATCCAGTTGCCGTCTTTGGCGCACGCATCTGGCTGCGATTGATTGGCGCTCGCGTTCATGTCAAAGGAGGGGAGAATCTTGAGCGTGGGCGCGCCTATGTTCTCATCTCGAATCACAGATCATACATAGACTCGCCCGCGCTTCTGGCTTTCCTTAAAAAGCGGCTCGGCTTCATTGCGAAAAAAGAGTTGCTGCGAGTGCCCGTGCTCGGGCAAGGAATGCGCTACGTAAACGCGATTGCGATTGATCGGAGCAACCGCACGCGAGCGATTCAAACCATGCAGACTGCTGCCGAAAGGTTGCGCTCGGGCATCTCCTATATTGTCTTTGCCGAAGGCACGCGCGCCAAAGAAGGGGAGTTCCTGCCCTTTAAGAAAGGAGCCTTTTATCTGGCGATTGAAACTCAAGCTGCCATCGCGCCGGTGGCAATTCAAAACACGGACAAGTTGATGGGCAAGGGAAAGAGCCAAGCGAGGCCCGGAAGCGTTGCGATAACTATCTTGCCTCCAGTCGAGACCGCAGGACTTTCAGCAGACGCAGACATAGAAGAATTGATTGAGAAAGTTCACTCGATGATTGCAATGGAACTTAAGATTGAAAGCCGAGAAAAGGACTGACGTGGACGAAGTTTGTAGGGGCAGGGCTTGTCCCTGCCCGTATCAAAACTTGTAGACAAGCTCGCCATAAACTTTGATTAATGCTCCGTGCAAACGCGTTTGACCGAAGCGAGCTTTCTTGGCTGCTTCGACTGCCGCCGCTCGCAACTCCTTCGGGCCTTCGATAGCCTGTGCATCAATAACATTTCCTTGCTCGTCAACCGTGACGGCGACCTTGACCGTGCCGGTGACGTGTTTGGCCTTAGCCTCTTCCGGGTAAACGGGCTGGGGCAACTCAATCGCCCTGCTGTTAAGAACGCCTGTGGGCGGCGCTTGCCCGTCAGTTTCAGTTGGCGGCGCAGTCGGCTTTTTGTCAGGAGTCGGCTTCTGATTGGGCGTCGTCTCTTTATCGTCGCCTTCGACATCCTTGATGATGACAGAGGCATGCCCCTTCACGAAATCCGAATACTTAACACGCAAACGGATATGCGTCACGCTGCCGTCGCCAAAGACTAAGTCCTCGTCGGCGTAGCTGTAAGTCGGAAACCAGTAACGCCCATCAATCTGTTCACGATAGGTCTCGACGTTCGGGAACTTGTTTTCTTTAGTTTCGGGAACGCCTTTGCCGCGCGACTTGACTATCTGTAGGTCTTGATCGTCCACCCAGATGCGTCCCATGAAAAGACGTTCTTTAGTCTTCTTCGGGTCGGGCATCACTTTCGGCGAAACGTCGAAGATGTAAAGGTTCAGCTCGTCAATCCGTTCTTTGCCAACGTATGTGAAGTTATACTTGTCAATCTTTCCAGCTTCGAGGGCGAAAGGGTTGACGCCGCTCAAGTCTTCAATATCTTCCGCCGTTATGCCCGCATACGAGGGCATAGGGAAAAAGATAATTTTCTCGTAACGGTTGCCCTGATCGTCAAAGGTAAATTGCGAGACGCGATGATATTCACCTGCAATCTGCCCACCCATGCCTAAGACCTGGATCACGGCGTCGCGCTTAAAAGCATACTCGTTGAGAGCGCGGCGGAACTGTGTCTCTTTGGCGGAGAATTCTCGAATAATCCTATCAACATCGGCGGGCTTGGCGTTGCCGTTCGGGGTCGCAGCTTGCTGCGCCAGAACTGCTCGGCTAGTTGTTACAGCACTAATGAACAACAGGAGCGCGAGAGCAAACATGTAAGAGGGTGAGCGTTTCATAAATTTTTTCCGTCTTGATGATGATTGCTTTGAAGAGGTTGATAAACCTAAAATTCTAGCTGAACCAAGAAATTCAGATGCCTGAATTCCTATAGATGTTGCCACTTGCAGCCCTTATCATAGTCGAAAAAGAGCTAAATCCTAAGCCTTCAGAGAATATTCAGAGGCCATTAAAACCCTGTTATGTTATACTCAGTTCAGCCCGATAGTCATCCGGCCCTGAACCCTGTAACTTAAATTTTCCGGCCTCGTGATCCGATGACCCAGACTTCGGTTAATCAATTAGGTGTTGAAGACCTTTTTGTCAACGCGCAAGCATTTATTGAGCGCGGCGATTTGGCGCAGGCTGAAACTCTTCTCCTTGCCATAATCAATGAAGGGTCTCAGGAGATTTCAAGCGGGCGCATCATTCAAGCGCGCACCGCGTTAGCTGAAATCTACGAAGGCATGGGGCGTTATACGGACGCAGGCGAAGTCCTGGCGCCTTACGACCCGCACGAACTCGATCATTTAGCGCCACACCTGCGCGGGTTGCTGCTGCTCGCCTTCGGCTCACGCGCATACTGGCAGAACGATTTCCCGCGCTCCATCACTCTGCTTAATCGCGCCAGAGAAATCTTAGAGCCTCTTGGCGACCCGGCCAACATCGCGCGCGCCTTTCATTGTCTGGGTCGTTCCTACTGGGCTTTGGACGAACAGGCCCTGGCGCGCGAGCATTACGAGATAGCCATCGAGTGGGGCAGGCGGGCGCGAAAAGATCGCGCGCTCGCCATCACCTACATGAACCTGGGGCTGGTCGCGCGCCACGAAGGTGACATGGACGAGGCGGGCATGTGTTACCGCCGCGCGCTCAGACTGCTGCGTCACACGGCAGACGAAATCAGTCGCGCACGCCTGCAAAACAACCTGGGCGTGATGCTGCTTTATCAAGGCAACTTCTATGAAGCTGTCAACTCGTCTCGCCGCGCACTCGAACATCTCTCCGGACATCATGACGATCTTTTAATCGGCATCGTCAATAATAACCTCGCTGTCACCTGCATTCACACAGGCGAGTGGGCGCAGGCCGAAAGCCATGTGCAGCAGGCTTTGAGCATCGCGCGTGCGCGCGCGGATCGCTTGAGCGAAGGAGTTTATACAGAGACTTTAGGCTCTCTACGCGGTTATCAAGGCCGGATGGAAGAAGCGAACGAGTTGCTGCGCTTTGCGCTTGAACGGGCGCGTGAGATGGGAAGCCGAAAAGACGAGATGCTGGCCTTCCTCTCGCTCTCAAGGCTCTGGCTCTCAGCGCGAAACATGCATCTGGCTTTGACCTACGCACGCAACGCGCGCGATCTGGCGCGCGAGGTCGGCGATGAAAGAATCGCTTGCGAATCGGCTTTGCTGATGGCCGAAGGTTACAGGCGCAGCGACAAGTGGATGCCCGCAGAAGATTGGGCGATGATGGCGAAGGCTGAGCTTGAGCGTCTCCCTTATCCATACCTCGATGCAATCCTTCAACGCAACATCGCCTGCTTCGTTTCCAGGCGACGCGACTCGGCACAAGGCGAGCGCATCTTTCGCCAGGCGGAAGAATCATTCCGCTCGATGAACGCTTCGTACCAGGTCGCCGCGACAATCTTTGAGCACGGCGAGAGTCTCGTGCGGCGCGGCGAACACGCGACCGCATTCGAGCGGTTCAATGAAGCCGCCAGGCAATTTCAAGAACTTGGCGCGCGCCTCGATGCCGAGCGAGCAGAAAGAGAAGCACAGCGCACGAATGAGCGAATGGGCGCTTGGCAAGTTGCTCCTTCGCCATCTATCAACCTGATTCCACCTGATGCCGCGCCGCTCGTGATGCAGGTTTTAAATGCTGCGAGCGGACGCGAGCGACTCTTGCGCGAGTTGATGTTCGCTGCCAAGTACGCGCTCAGCGCAGAAGGCGCGATCATCTTCGCCGCCGATGACGATGCACAGCTTTACGCGCAGGCGAGCATTGACCTTGATGAAAAAGAGCGTGAGGGAGCAGCCAAAGCCGTCTCTGAGCATCTGGAGAGTAAGGAGCAGAAAGCTGGCGGCGAACAGAGCGAAAGCACTGCGCTCGGCCTTCCACAAACAATCAGTTCGAGAAGCGGCCATTGCCGTACGCTTTCATCAAGACGCAACGGCGGAGCGTTCGTACTTTACTTGAAAGTCTCCGGCCCGATCTCCGGGAAACGCGCTGAAATATTGGACGCACTTGTCGGTTGCGCACGGCTGGCTCTGCAAATGTTTGATATGCGAGCGGACGCGCGCCGCGCCAGACCTTTCAACGCTGTCAACATGCCGCGCGCACAAGGTCTCTTTCCCAAGCTCATCTCAACGAGCATTGCTATGCGGGATGTTCTGGCTCGCATGGAGCGGCTCAAAGATTCTGATGCAACCGTGCTCGTGCTGGGCGAGTCTGGAACTGGCAAAGAGGTTATCGCTCGTGCTCTGCATGAAGAGAGCCAGCGTCGAGACAAAGTTTTTCTTCCCTTTAACTGCTCAGCCGCGCCGCGCGAACTTGTCGAAAGCCAGCTTTTCGGCCACAAGCGTGGCACGTTCACGGGCGCGATCAATGACCAACGCGGCATCATCCGCGCAGCCGAAGGCGGCACGCTCTTTCTGGACGAGATAGGCGACCTCTCGCCTGAGGTTCAGCCAAAGCTTCTGCGCTTTTTACAGAACGGCGAGATCATGCCGCTTGGCGAAGCTCCGCGCAAAGTCAACGTGCGCGTCATCGCCGCCACCAATCGTGATCTCGAACAGGACGTGCGCGAGGGGCGTTTCCGCGAAGACCTCTTCTATCGCCTCAACACCTTTGTCATCAAACTCCCCAGATTGGCTGAGCGTCCCGAAGACATTCCGCTGCTCGCAATACATTTCTTCGACGAGATGTGTCGCAAGCATAACCGCCAGCTTGCAGGCATCACACCCGAAGCGATGGATTATTTAACGCGCTACAGTTGGCCCGGCAACGTGCGCCAGCTCAGGAGCGAGATTGAGCGCATCGTCGTCTTCGCAGAGGACGGGCAGGCGGTTGGCGCTGAATCGCTCTCATCAGACATCTTGCGCGCGGCTTCGGTCTCATCACCCGTCCGTTTCCAACTCGATTTCAGCCGACCCGTTAACTATAAGGAATTGATGGTTGACATCGAGCGGCAGCTTCTCTCCGAAGCTCTGGCGCGGCACGGTGGAAACGTCACGCGCACAGCCGAATTGCTGAACATGCGTCGCCAGACGCTCGATTACAAGCTCAGAAAGTTTCGGCTTGGCAATCCGAACATCAATCTCGTCGGCGAAGATGAAGACTATAATCCCGAGTAGCGCAAAATTTTTTGCACCCGAAAAGAAATCTTTGCTAAGCGCATAAACTCGGCAATTACGTTGGATATTCCTCGAACAAAGAGTCCCGCCTCAGCTTTCCATAGCAAAAAATTAGGCATACTATCTCGACGGCATTCCTGAGTCGAGGCGCCGGAAAATGCGCTTTTTATTGAGGGATTATTAAAAAACTGGGGCACTCGTGTGTCCTGGCACGGCTCTTGTTAAGTAATGAAAGCGAGGAGACGACCGTTAGTCACGGCACGTCATCACGCACTCGATGAACGGAAGCCCGACCGACTCGTTAACTAATTTGAGAGGGGATGGATGAATGGTTAGATTGAGGAAGCTGATTGGAATTGTCTTGCTCGCTGTGGTGGCGAGCTTTGGGGTTCAGACTGTGTGGGCTGGGCCGCAGGAGTCGCCCGGAGTGACAGGGCCACAGGAAAGCCCCGGCGTCACCAGCACGCAAGATTCAACGAGTATTACAACTGACATTATTACTTACATCGCTCCGACAATAACACGTTGATGAAAGAAATAGTTTCAAAACCTGATGACTCGAGAACTGATACGGACAGTATCAAGGTCTCATATCGGCGATTGGTGGCAGCGCGTCTACCCATGAACCTCTATAGCGCGCGAGCGCAAATGCAACGTCGAGCGGCTACGTTGCTGCATGGGATGGACAAAGGGTCAGGCTCGTGGGAGGAGTTTGACTGCCTGCACTTAGCCGATGACGAGCGCGGCGACCGCACATCGCTCCTTCTGGGCGGAGCTTCGGGCGGCGTCGCGCTCACAAATTTTTCGCAGGCCGGACTTATCGCGGCGGCAGGAACCGGCACACTCGTACTGCTGAACTTGGAGAAGCTCAGCCATCGAGCGCAAAGCGTTCTCTGTAGCATCATCCAGTCTGGACGCTATACTCCGGTCGGCGATCCGTTTCCGCGCCCAGTTGTGTGTCGTCTGATTGTCGGCACAGAGAGGCCGCTCGCGGAACTCGCGCGGAGGCTGGTTGTCGGATGGAATCTGGTCGAGGCGTTCGGTCACATCTCGTTCAAAGCGGAGGATGTGGTCAACGTTCTTGGAAGGAAAGAATTTTTCAATACTCACCCCAACAGTTTGGCTGCGGCAAGTTAAAGAGACCGCCAGGCAACTGCAAAATAATCGGTGATGATTGCTTTCTGGGGTGCAATCATCACCGATTAAAATTTTCGATGAACAAAGAGTCCCGCCTCTTAAAATTTTCGATTCTCACTCAACGAAATCAACTTCAACACGATGCGAGATGATGCCGCGCTCGAAACCTTCTGCGAGCAGGAGGCGGACGGCCTCGCGCCCGCGCTCCGTATAATCAAGCGTCAAATCATTGACCCACATGGCGACGAAGCGGTCGGCGGTCGCCGTGTCCATGTCGCGCGCAAACTGCATCGCGTAACGAAGCGCGTCTTCACGATGCTCCAGTGAATAGCTGATGCTCTCGCGCAGATAATGAGAAACCTTGCTCATCATCTCCGAGCCAAGATCGCGGCGAATGGCATTTCCGCCCATCGGCAGCGGCAAGCCGGTCCGCTCATGCCACCATTCGCCGAGGTCTATGACCTTATGCAACCCAAGCGTCTGGTAAAAGAGTTGGCCTTCGTGAATTAACAGGCCCGCGTCGCACTTGCCCTCCTTGACGGCCTCGATGATTTGATCGAACTGGACGACCTCGTAATCGAATTCCGAATTGAAAATGCGCAGGGCGAGGAACGCGCTCGTCAATGTTCCGGGCACAGCTACTTTCAGCTTCGACAAATCTTGCGCAGCATGGGGCTCGCGCGAAACCACGATGGGGCCATAGTTGTCACCAATGCTCGCGCCGTGCGGAAGCAGAGCGTACTTGTCGGCAATATAGGCATAGGCATGAAAGCTGATGGCCGTCACGTCATAGACGCCTTGCCGAGCCATCTCGTTCAAGCTCTGAATGTCTTTGAGGGCATGTGTGAAATGAATGTCGCCCGTGTCCAGCTTATTCGTGGCGAGCGCATAGAACATAAACGCATCATCCGAATCCGGCGAATGTGCGACGGAAATAGTTCGTGTTTCAAGTGTAGTTGACATGCTTAAATATGAACTCCGGCAGGTTCGCCATCAATTCTGTTATAAACGGTGTCTCGCTCGACGGCTTCGAATCCGGCGTCTTCAATCAGCGCGATGATCTCCTGCTTGTTCATCTTGACTTCGTTGTTGGCTTCGACCGAATAGCTCTCGGTCAACTCGCCGCCTTCTGTGATCGTGCCGTCGAGATCGTTTGCGCCATAATGGAGCGCGACCTGAGCGAGACGTTTCCCGAGCATCACCCAGTAGGCTTTGATGTGCGCGAAGTTGTCCAGCAAGAGGCGTGAGACCGCGATGGTCTTCAACGAATCAACGCCCGACGGTCCCGGCAGATGCGCTAATTGTGTGCCCGGCGGATAGAAAGCGAGCGGGATGAAGCACTGAAAGCCGCCACTCTTTTCTTGCTGCTCTCGTAAACGAACAAGGTGGTCAACGCGGTCTTCGATTGATTCAACCTGGCCGTAGAGCATCGTCGCATTTGTCTTTAAGCCTGCGGCGTGGACTTTGCCAGAGAGCGAGAGCCAACGATCCGCGTCGCACTTGTGGGCGCAGATTATCGAGCGCGTTGGCTCGCGGAAAATCTCTGCGCCGCCGCCCGGACACGAATCCATCCCGGCTTCTTTCAATTGATTAATTACGTCCTCGTCCGACATCTTGTAGAAGTGCGCGAAATGGTCCAGCTCGACCATCGTAAACGCCTTCAGGTGAAGCTGCGGGTATTCGCGTTTCAACGAAGAGAGCAGGTCTGTGTAATAGCTGAAAGGCAATTTGGTATTCAAGCCGCCGACGATGTGAAGCTCTGTCGCGCCTTCTTCGACTGCCTTGCCAGCGATTTTCAATGAATCTTGAATGTTGTGCGTGTAGGCATCGGCTTCGCGCGGCGTGCGAAAGAAGTTGCAGAATTTGCAATCGGCATAGCAAACATTGGTCGGGTTGAAATGGCGATTGACGTTGAAATAGGTCGTGCGTCCATGCATGCGCCGACGTACAGTGTCGGCGAGCTTCGCCAGAGCAGGCAAGTCATCCGTCGCGTAAAGGTTCAAGCCATCGTCGAAGGAGAGACGCTCGCCTCGTTCGACCTTTGTTAAGATTTGGTTAAGGTTCGTATCGTGTGAAAAGTTCATAAGCTTAGTGAAAAAATTACTTCGAATCATTCCCAGATTGATTGCATGTCCAGAGAAAATCCGCGCAGGAGCGGTTCGCCCGAAACTGTTTGCGGATTATCTAGCACCTCAACCAGGGAATTTGGGCGATAGATATGAACACGCT
>Ga0182001_10000124_pt1 | contig 17886 bp, 10 predicted proteins | sample BulsoiFelSFmetaG_FD_120485 | JGI IMG/M metagenome (GOLD analysis project Ga0182001, IMG submission 120485) | Bulk soil microbial communities from Mexico - San Felipe (SF) metaG | ecosystem: Environmental > Terrestrial > Soil > Agricultural land | place: Mexico: San Luis Potosi | collected... | reverse complement strand
GCGCGAAGAGGTCTATAAATTCTTAGATCAAGTCTTAGGCGAGATGGCCGCGCTCTTCCCAGACGCCTACATGCACATCGGCGGCGATGAAAACAACGGCAAGCAGTGGGACAAGAGCCCGCGGATTCAAGCCTTCATGAAAGCGAAAGGGATTAAAAATAATGAAGGGCTGCAAACCTACTTCAATCAACGCCTGCTTCAAATTCTCAAGAAGCACGGCAAGCGCATGATGGGCTGGGACGAGATTTTCCAGCCAGACCTGCCGAAGGATGTCGTCATCCATTCATGGCGTGGACCTAAAGCTTTGGCCGAAGCTGCGCGCAAAGGCTACGACGGGATTCTCTCAAATGGCTATTACATAGACCTCTCTTATCCTGCCTCACAACATTATCTAGCCGATCCTTTGCCAGCCGATAGTGGCTTGACCGCGACAGAAGCGGCGCACATTCTCGGAGGCGAAGCGACGATGTGGGGCGAATGGGTCAGCCCGGAAACGATTGATTCGCGCATCTGGCCGCGCACGGCAGCCATCGCCGAAAGATTATGGTCGCCGCGCGAAGTCAATGACATTGAAGATATGTATCGCCGCCTGGAAATTATCAGCTTGCAACTAGAAGAGCTGGGACTGATGCATGAGAAGAATCAGGCGATGATGCTCAGACGCCTGGCTCAAGGTGAAGACATTGGGCCTCTCGAAACTCTTGTCGCAGTCGTCGAGCCTGTTAAGGAATACCAACGCTACCAGCAGCGCCCGCAGACGATGCTCAGTCCATTGACAGGACTCGTTGACGCGGCACGACCCGATAGCCGTGTGTCACGCGAGTTCGCACGGATGGTTGATGCTCTTCTCATGGACGCCCCGCGCTTCGAGTCGCGCGCGCAAAGTGTGCAAAATATTTTGGCTGAGTGGCAGAGCGCCGGAACCCGGTTGGAAGCGATGATTGATAAGTCACCAGCCCTTAATGAAGCGCGACCGCTGGCAAAAGATTTGTCGCAGATGGGCACGGCTGGCCTTGAGGCTCTCTCGTTTCTGATGAGAGGCGTTCAGCCCACTGCCGAATGGCGTGATGCTCGTCTGGCTATGCTTGAACAGGCCGCGAAGCCCGCGGCAGCACTTGAATTCCCCATCATTCCGAGCATCAGAGAACTCATCATCGCAGCTTACGAGCTGCCGCAGCTCAAAACCATGTCACCTGCCGAATGGAGCAGTCATCTCAAAAAACTTGCAGCGCAAACGAAATCATCAACCAACAAATAGAGATTGCGCCGAGACGCTTTTAATCGCTCGATGCCGATAAACGTTTGAGCAAGTCTTTCATCTCACTCGCCCTCTTCGCAAATGATTCATCTCTCCTGACTTTGTGATATAAGTTATGGCTCCAACCGTGATGAGAAGTTTAAGACATTTAAGATCACTCTGCTTCATTCTCGTTCTGCTTTCCTCGCTGAGTTGTCAGCGAGCGAATTCAGCGCGGGAGACATTTTCTCTCGCCGCTCCTGCAAACGCTCATGCAGAACCAGTCAAACGCGATGGCATGGTGCTCATCAAAGGCGGGACGTTTCAGATGGGCACAGACGACGGGATGCCTTATGAAGCTCCTGTCCATGAAGTCGCGGTCAACTCTTTCTGGATAGACGAGCATGAGGTAACGGTCGCCGAGTTCAGTAAGTTTGTCGAGGCCACAGGTTATAAGACAGACGCCGAGAAGTTCGGATGGTCCGGTGTCTTTAATCCAAAGTCAGGAGAATGGGAGAAAACTAACGGCGCAGACTGGCGACACCCTGATGGACCAAAATCAAAAGCTCCGGCAAACGAGCCTGTCTGCCAGGTTTCATGGAACGATGCTGCGGCTTATGCGAAGTGGGCGAATAAACGTCTGCCGACCGAAGCCGAATGGGAGTACGCTGCGCGCGGAGGATTAGCTGGAAAGAGATATGCCTGGGGCGACGACCTGCGCCCCGATGGAAAACCCGTCGCCAACTGGTGGCAGGGCCACTTTCCTGAAAACGATACCGGCGAAGATGGATTCAAGGGACGCGCGCCCGTCGAGAGTTTCCAGCCGAACGGCTATGGTCTCTATGACGTAGCGGGTAACGTTTGGGAATGGTGCGCAGATTGGTATGCCGAAGATTATTACGAGCATGCCGCGCGCGATAACCCTACGGGAGCTGCGAGCGGAAAGGAACGCTCTATTCGTGGCGGCTCGTGGCTGTGCGCTGAAAATTTTTGCACCAACTATCGCGTCGCCTCGCGGAGTCACGCTACGCCCGATAGTGGATTGAACAATCTGGGGTTTCGTTGCGCGCGTGACGAGCAGGGCGCGGGAGGCGTCAGGTGATTGTCTCAAGCGATAGAACTTATCAGCGGGGAGAGCCGCCTATAGTCTAATGTGGCCGCCTGCCGATTCTCTCTCTGGAGGGAGTGCAACTATCTCCCCCGATGGAGATGGCCGACAAGACGCGCAGCCATCCTCTTCCACGCCTTCTCGGAGCGGGATATTCTTGAGAAGAAGTAGAGTCAGATGTTTGTGTGACACGACGCGGGCGCGTTTGCGACTGTAGATTGACATTGGCTGTCGTGAACAATAAAGCGAGGAGCAAAGATGAGCGTCCCATCTTTTTCAACATAATGTGTGCCTCCTCAGATAAAGGTTTGAGCACCGGCTCACCAGCCTGGAACATGCAGCAAGTATTAGCAACGTGAATCCTGCGGATGAATATAAACGATGCCTGCCACGTTCGGCAATGTATTTGGCTTAAAGCGCGCTCTTCGATTAATTCGAGATGAGGATAAATAGATGTCACGTCTGACTGACTCTGTGGAAAGAATCGTCACGTCAGGGCTGGCCGCTGCCCGCCTTTTCGTTTACCAAAAACGCGAGCGGAAACATCTCCTATCTATATCATCTTTGCTCCGCGCTCGCTTGCTAATCACAATTCTTCTTTTCGTTTCCATTTACGGTCTCTCGCTTGATTCGATAGCCCGCACGGCTGTTCCTGTGCGCGAACGTATCTCTATCAACGCCGATTGGCGTTTTCAGAAAGGAGACCCTTCGGGAACGGAAGGCCAGTTGGCATACGAGAAGATTAAAGATTGGATAAGAGCGACGGGTAACGAATTTGACTTGAGTTCAGGCGCAGCGAGATCGAACGTGCCGACAGGAAATCTTGGCGCAGACATCGCTTATACTCGCGCCAACTTTGATGACAAGGGCTGGCGTCAACTGAACTTGCCGCATGACTGGGGCATTGAGGGGCCATTCAATCAAGACTATCCTGGCGAGACTGGCAAGCTCCCCTGGTGGGGTGTCGCCTGGTATCGAAAGCATCTTCAGATTCCGGCAACCGATAAAGGTAAACGCCTGTTTTTAGATATTGATGGAGCAATGGCCTATGCCACTATCTGGCTCAACGGCAAGTTCGTCGGCGGCTGGCCCTATGGCTACGCCTCTTTTGAATTGGACCTCACGCCATACATAGAGTTCGGCAAAGAGAATGTTTTAGCCATCCGCCTGGACAATCCGCCTGAATCTTCACGCTGGTATCCGGGCGGCGGCATCTATCGCAACGTCTGGCTGGTCAAGACTGCGCCCCAGCATGTCGCTCACTGGGGAACTTATGTAACGACGCCGGAGATTACTTCGTCTTCCGCCACTATCAATGTCAAAGCGACGCTCGCAAACGATAACGCCTCGCCCGCGAGCCTGACTGTTGAGACTCAAATCTACGAACTCGACCCGGCTGGACAAAAGCTCGCAGCGCCTGTTGCTTCATCATCGCCGCAGAATATTAAAGTCTCTGCAAACGCGAGCGAGATGAGCGAGACGAACATTCGTGTCCAAAGACCGAAGCTTTGGAATCTGCAAAACCCGAATCTATATGCAGCCGTTACGACAGTTGAACAGAATGGGAAACTCGTTGACCGTTACGAAACGCATTTCGGGATTCGCACGATTAAGTTTGATCCGGTCGCTGGATTTACCTTGAACGGCGAGCATGTTCGTATCAACGGCGTCTGCGACCATCACGACCTGGGGCCTCTGGGTTCTGCCTTGAACACGCGCGCTCTTGAACGCCAGCTTCAGATTCTCAAAGAGATGGGCGTCAACGCCATCCGCACGAGCCACAACCCACCCGCGCCCGAGCTTCTTGAACTATGCGACCGGATGGGGCTGGTCGTCATGGACGAAGCGTTTGATTGCTGGAGACAGGCCAAGAAGAAGAACGATTATCACTTGCTCTTTGATGATTGGCATGAGAAGGATTGGCGCGCACAACTCAGGCGCGACCGCAATCATCCTTCAATCATCCTCTGGAGTACGGGCAACGAGATCGAAGAGCAGCGCAGACCTGAGGGTCTAAAAATTGGCGCAGAGCTTGTCCGCATCGCTCATGAGGAAGACCCGACGCGTCCGGCGACCGCCGCCTGCAATCACACTGAAGCAGGCTATAACGGATTCCAGAAAGTGGTTGATGTCTTCGGCTATAACTATCACCCGATGGAGTACGGAAAATTTCGTGAGAAAAATCCTGCGATTCCGCTCTTCGCTTCTGAAACGTCTTCGACCGTCAGCACGCGCGGTGAATATTTCTTTCCAGTCTCGAATGACAAGAGCAAGGGCTTGGCGGATTTTCAAGTGAGTTCCTATGACCTCTACGCTCCATCATGGGCCACGCCGCCCGACACGGAATTCAAAGGTCAGGACGAAGCTCCGTTCACGGCGGGCGAGTTCGTCTGGACCGGATTCGATTACCTGGGCGAGCCGACGCCCTACTGGAGCGATTGGAACGAGATGCTCAACTTCACAGACCCGCAAGTACGAGCACAGATGGCTGAGGAGTTGAAGACGACGGGCAAGATTAAAGTTCCGTCGCGCAGCTCTTACTTTGGCATCATTGATTTGGACGGTTTCAAAAAAGATCGCTTCTATCTCTATCAAGCACGCTGGCGAGCGGACTTACCGATGGCTCACATTCTCCCGCATTGGAATTGGCCTGAACGCGTGGGGCAAATCACGCCTGTGCATGTTTACACCTCAGGCGATGAAGCGGAGCTTTTCCTGAACGGTCGCTCGCTCGGTCGCAAACGAAAGGGCCAATACGAATATCGGCTGCGCTGGGATGATGTGAAATACGAGCCGGGCGAGTTGAAAGTGGTGGCCTACAAAAACGGTAAGCATTGGGCTGAAGATGTGATGAAGACTGCTGGCGCGGCTTCGCGCCTGATGCTCAAAGCAGACCGTGCGACGATTAATGCGGATGGCGACGACCTTTCATTCGTCACCGTCTCGATCACGGATAAAGATGGTCTCTTCGTTCCGCGCTCAATGAATCATGTGCGCTTCGAGATTTCTGGACCAGGCGAAATTGCGGCTGTTGATAATGGCGACCCGACCAGCCTTCAGTCTTTTCAAGAGAAAGAGCGCAACGCCTTCAATGGCCTGATTCTCGTCATCGTCCGCACACGCAGAGGCCAAGCCGGAACGATCAGGCTCAAAGCACAGTCCAATGGACTATCAGGAGCGGAGGTTCTTATCAGAAGCATTGCCAGTCCAAATTAGATTCAAAGAATGCGAATATGGTCCACTATAGCCAATTGCAATTGAGTGTAACCGACGGGTCAGTACCGCCTGCGGTAGCGGGCGGGTAGGATGTGTCCGACCCGCCCGCTACCGCAGGCGGTACTGACAAAGCCGCTTCATTGCGGGCTACATTCAATTGCAACACGCTATAAATCACACGAAACAACACGGAACAGAAACTCTCTTCGTGTCGTTTCGTGTGATTTAGTGGACAGAACCCTTTCTATTTCTTATCCCTAATTCATCTATTTCAACGTTGCGAGGCGGGGCGTGGCTGCGCCGACACGAGAAATGTTTTGGTCCAGATGGGCGGCTCAGGCGTGCGCCCGGAGTTGATTCTGGTCTGCCATTTCTCGTCCGTCAGACGGTCAGCCGCAGGCTGCTCGAACTCGTAATAACTAAACACGGCACCACGCGTTAAGACCAACTTCCCCTCGACAGTCACGATGACGAGAATCGCGTTGGCGTGTCCGACGCCTTCCTCCAAAACTCTGTCGCCGCCCGTGTGGACATCCGCCACAACGGCCATGTCTTTATCCGTTTCGTTGACCATCTCCCAGGTATCAGGGTTGCCGGTCATCACCGAGAGTGTCATGTATTCGAGCGTGCCGCCGATGTGGCGAATAGTTTCGTACTCATCTTCGGTCAGCTTCTCATTGTTCAGTTCTTTCTCCGAGATGCCTTTGAGCGTTGCCAGGAGTTCTTCAAACTGCTGAAACTTATCTGTCAACTCTTCCGGCAAGAGGCCGCGCGCCGTTAAGCCTTCACGAGATTGTTGAGTCAAGTGAAGCAAGCGATCCCAGACTATGACATTTGGCTCAACATAGCCTTTGTAAGGAGCGGGTTCGCTTCCGTCACCTTGCTCAGCCCCGCTCTGCTTGCCGTAAAGAATCGTGTCGTGTCGAAGCTCTGCCCATGAGCCTAAAGCCGTGTACAAAGACTTATCAGCCCATGCCGTGTTGCGCATGAACGAGGGATAGCCCGCGGGCACAGGCTCGGTCAGTCCGCGCAGAGCATAGAGCCAACTCCAGTACAGGTTCGATGTCCACTTATCGCTTTTAAGCGCGGCGAACTCTTCAATCAGTTTCGCGCGCTCAGGCTGATAGCCGCCCCAATTCTTGGGATTGTAGATTTGAGGATAGCTGTCCAGAATTTCCAGCGCGCGCGGGCTACCCATGACAGCCATCACGTCAAGACCCGCAGGGAAAACTCGCTGAAGCGGAATGGAAAGTCTTTGCAAAATTTCACTATCAGGAATGTATCGCTGCCCCATCAATCGCAGTTGGACAGAAGGGTCTGGAAACTGCGGCTGGTTCTGCCTGACCTGTGTCCGAAACTGAATGCGCGGCGCGCGCAATTTCTGTGCGGCCTCGTAGAAGGCTTCAAATTTCTGTGCATCAGCAAAGTCCTTCAAACCTAAATCCGCGCCGAAGACATTCTCCATCAGGGCCTTCCACTCGGCGGGCGTAACATCGTCGGACGAGCCGACGAAGAATGAGGTCGGCTCATAAATTGTCTCCCAATCTCCGTTCAATTTCGCGCGATAGAGCGAGCGCACGAGCAGCAGGCTCTGGCGGATGGTTTCATCCGAACGCCCTTCGTTGGTGCGCAGCGCGAACGGCACAAGCCCGTACCACATCATCACTCGAAAATATTTTTGGAGGACTTCGCTGCGCGTGTAATGGCCGCGCGGGATGAACTGCGAATAGTCAATCGTGTAAGGGAAGATCGCTCCAATCTTGAAGCCTTCATGGTCGTTGATGAGCGCAAGCTCTGAGGCCAACATGCTGCTCGCCTCCGCCGGTATCTCTTTTTGCAATCCGAGCAGGCGTGCGGCAACAGCGAAATAGACAACGTTCTTGAGCGCAGCCTGTTTGAGCTGCGGGTCAGTTGTCTCCTTCCATGTGGCGATTGACTCAGCCAACATCCCTTCGGTCAATCGTTGCAAAACGGGCGTCAAAGTCTTTTCCTCGACCGTGCGGAGCGTGAAATCATAAAAGATATGATAGAGATGAAGGATGGCGTCGGTCGTCACGAATGACGGAATATCTTTGTAATCGTTATCTTCGTAGATGTGGAAGAGTTGTTTCGATTTCGTCTGCGAGACGGCGAAAAGGTTCTGTGCCAGCATCCGCCTCTGCTGTAAAGAGAGCGGAAAGCTGCGATTGAAAGCGCGCAGGTTAACGACCTCTCTGAGCGTGGGCGAAACGCTGTACGGCTTGACCCCAGCATTTTGGGATTGAGCCATTGCCAGTAAGTTACAATTAAAAGCCAACAGCAAAATTGAAATAACCAACAATCTGCTCTTCTTCATTCTTCCTCCAATAATCTGCCCCTCACTCTTTTGAGAGAGAGATGTGTTCTCCGTCGGCCTCGACAAAGACCTCGCGCGCTTCGTTCGTCATCAATCTGGCCGAAGCCCATGCGCCACGCTGCCAATCGAGCGTAAAGCCGAAACCGTTCCATGAATAGACTGCGACAGATTGCTTTCCGTCGCGCCCCTTTTCGAGCGCGATCAGTTCTTTGTGACCATCTCGATTCAGGTCTGCGAACGTGAAATCCATGAAGGGCTTGCTCAAGGTTGAGCCGAGCCATTTGGGAAAGCCGCGCCGTCCATCCCAACCATAAATGAACAGGCAGTTATGCGGCTTCGGAAAATAACGTGTGGCTTTATAAACGCCGACGATGATTTCGTTTGCGCCATCACCATCAACATCCGCGACCATCAACTTCCAGGGCTTCCAACTCGCATGAACACTCTGCCATAAGAGTTTCGTCCCGTGCCGGACACTGAGCGCAGGCTCTTTCTCTCCATCGAGAGTGATTGTCTCAATCCGACCGTCTCCATCAAGGTCTTGCTTGAGAACGTTTGGCTGGGATTGGGCGTGGACGAAGGCCGGGCACAAGATTAACGCAACAAGGATGACGATGGTCAGAGTCAAACGCTTCATAATCCAGAGCCGTTGTAAGGGAGAGCATTTTCCGGGGACAAGAGGCGCGCACAATGTTCGCGCACCCTCGGCAACAAGAGATATGATTTGGAGCAACTTTTTGCTCAAGACCATCTAAGAATTGTTTTGATGCTCACTTCCCCATCTTCACCTTCCATTATGAGGGCTGACAAAATCAGGCCGTCTTCCATCCGCCTGGTTGTCGCAGATGTCAATGAGGTGTGCCGATGAATCCTGGCCTTTAGCAATCCTCGTGACCTGGATAAAACGCATGAAGGGGCGACAGAACATTTAATCAGTGCTGTCGCCCGCCGATACTCACTTCATGATTAAGCTGAGGTCCTTCATCCAGCCGCAGCGCCTTGCTGCAATGGCTCGGTCTCGACCGGTTGGGGCAGAGTGCGGTGTTCGCAGAGAGCTTTGTATGTCTCTACAACGTCCTTGTATGAGAGACCGTTTGCTTTCTTGCCGCTGGCCTCCTTCGCTTCGAGCGCGATGTCGTTCATGGAGAGAACGCCTTGAAGCTCACCTTCAGTTCCAACGATTGCGAGGCGATGGACTTTCTCTCGCTGGATTGTCTTGAGAGCCTCGCGGATGTCTGTCTCAGGCGTGCAGGAATGGACCTGACCTGAGATTACTTCCTTCACAGTAATTTCTGACATCGGAAGCGGCCTCATGGCAGCCGCCATGCAGATGTCTCTGTCTGTAATTATGCCGACAACTTTCCTCGCATCGTCCACCACCGGCAACACACCACAATCATGCTCCCACATGAGCATCGCTGCGGCTGCCAGATTGGTCTCGGGCGTGCAAGTACACGCTTCGCTGGTCATTACTTCTTTGACTTCCATCATAATTCTCCTTTCTTCTTGAACGAACTTACTTGAAACGTAGCGTGTCCCGCCCACACGTTATTTGCTAAGCTACAGACTATTCCTCTGCGTGGATAAAGTCGAGTTCTTAGTGGTCAAATGTCTCGCTCAAATCACACCGCTACGATTCTCTATAGATGCAATGAATGTGCCGGGTAAAGTGAAGATACATCCCAGATGTTTCCTCTCACCTTAACAGACGAATGCGTAATTTGACGCATCGAGCGTGAAAACGCGCACGCCCTCCCTTCTCCAAATTTAACTCGCTGCCTTAATGCTCAGCATTACGTGTTACGTTACTTGACGCCTGCGGGCATAAAGATTGCACCTGCTGTAGATTGAAAGGAGATTTGAAATGGCAAAGATGCGAGCAAATGTTTTTCATGGGAAGAATAGAATCAGTGTGGAAGAGGTCGAGCGACCGCGCGCTGGCGCGGGCGAGGCTGTGATTCGCGTCACGCTGACCACGATTTGCGGCACAGACCTGCACATAGTTCGCGGCGAATATCCTGTCAAACCCGGACTCATCATCGGCCACGAGCCTGTCGGCGTGATTGAAGAATTAGGAGCGGGTGTCACTGGCTACGAGATTGGCGAGCGCGTGCTCGTCGGAGCGATTACGCCTTGCGGGCAATGCTGTGCCTGCTTATCAGGCCATCTTTCACAATGCGGTCATGGCGAGGGCTATGAAGCTTTGGGTGGGTGGCGTTTCGGTAATACGATTAATGGCGCGCAGGCAGAGTATCTTTTAGTCCCGCATGCGCAAGCCAATCTGGCAAAGATTCCAGACGAGTTGACGGACGAACAGGTCGTGCTCCTGGCAGACATCGCTTCGACAGGTTTCAGCGGCGCGGAGTCAGCCGGAATTAAGATTGGCGATGCGGTGGTCGTCTTCGCGCAAGGACCAATCGGATTGTGCGCGACAGCGGGCGCGAAGTTGATGGGCGCGTCTTTGATTATCGGAGTTGACGGCGACGAGAATCGTCTCCAGATGGCAAAGCGCATGGGCGCGGATGTCGTGCTCAACTATCGTGACGTGGACGTTGTTGCGGAAGTGAAGCGATTGACCACAGGTGGTGCTGACGTGGCGATTGAGGCGCTCGGCACGCAGCAGACTTTCGAGAGCGCGCTCAGGTGTTTGCGCCCGGCAGGAACGCTCTCCAGCCTCGGCGTCTATTCGGGCAAGCTGCAAATTCCTTACGAAGCTTTTAGCGCAGGCATCGGAGATCACAAGATCGTGACCACGCTCTGCCCGGGCGGCAAGGAGCGCATGCGTAGATTGATGGAAACGGTCAGGCATGGCCGAGTTGACCTCAGGCCCCTTCTGACTCATACATTTTCACTGGACCGAATCAACGATGCTTACGACCTCTTCGGCGAGCGCATGGACGGTGTGCTCAAGGTCGCGATTAAGCCGTAAAAAATTTGCGTGATAGCAAAGGGAGCGTGTGATTTTGCGAACCAACTGTGATGCAGCGCACGCGCCCCTTTGCCAAGCCAATCAGCCTCGACAATTAGATTTTCTTCATGTGCTTAAGCGCCCGCCATTAGCCCCGCCATGCTTTATCCCGAAAATAATCTGGCTTTTTGTTCGGCATAGTACTGAAAAATTATTTGTAACCCTGTTAGGATAAACCGATTCACGAAAATTTATTATCAAAAGAATTCAGGCTGAGCGGCCTAATTATTGACAGGTATGTGCCCAGGCGTGAGCGCAAATATGTCCAACGGCAACTTGACGACCTCATCGAAACCCTGATAGAGATGGACACTAACCAATTCAGGCAGCTAATAGATTTGTAATAAATTCAGAGAAGGTTCAACAGGCGTTCTCAAATTCTAACGAAGGGAAAAGTTGTCCAATGTGTAGGCTCTTTTCAATTGCCCTGCTTCTTTCGCTCTCAGCAACAGTTGCTTTAGCGCAAACAACTCAAACCAGCTCGATACCGGTTACGGACAAGCTCGGGCCAATCACGTTCATAGGCTATTCGTACATGCAGGCCGACGGGCTGCCGCCGACCGTGCAGAGCACTGCTTTCAACAACAACGGCACCTTCGGCGACCGCAAGGGACTGCAAGGGATGGTTTCTGAGAACACCTATTATCTAACGAAGCACTTCGGCATTACCGCTGATTTCTCTTTTAACCAACGGACGCGTACCTTCACCACTCCGACCGCAGGTGGAACAGGTGTGCTCCAAAACAGCCTCGGCACGCGAGTCATCAACATCCTCGGCGGGCCGCAGGTCAGGTTCCCGACTCACACGCGTGCGACTCCCTTCGTCCGCGCGCTCTTTGGCGTCGCCAACACCAGATTCCTGGCGGCGGCGCAGGAGACGATTCCGGGCGGCTTCTTCACGAACACTTTCGACACGAGTTCGACCGATTTCGCAATGGCCCTCGGCGGCGGCCTCGACGTGAGCCTGAATGGCCGCATCGGATTTCGCGTCTTTCAGATTGATTACAATCCGGTGTTCATGAGAGACCGCACGATTAATGTCATAGGCCAGAATGGCGTGGTCCAGACGCAGACCTTGGAGTCGAACCGTCAGGATAACATTCGCATCGGGTTCGGTATCCTTATCAGATAAGGTAGTTCGCTGTAAGCACTTCGTCTGAGCAGATAAAGAAATTTATCCACAAAATTCCACGAAACGACACGAAGAAGAAATTTTATTTCGTGCCGTTTCGTGGAAAATGCTTTTCGATCTCTTTTTGAATCAAGTTGAGAGGGAGTTCGCCGGAAGCTCTGTGGCGCGCCACATGTACCAGCTCGCCACAGACCTGTAGGGATGCCAACGCTCGCCATAAGAGAGCAGCTCTTTGGGCTTCACCATCTCTTTCAGTCCATACACGAGCGTGAAGCCTTTTCGCACTGCGAAGTCGCCAACGGGCAGCACATCAGGTCGCCCAAGCCTGAAGATTAAAAGCATCTCGACAGTCCAACGCCCTATACCGCGTACCTCTGTGAGATGCTCTATGATCTCTTCATCACTCATGCGACGCAGGCGAGCTAAGGTCGGCACTGTCCCATCGAGAGTCTTGGCCGCGAGGTCTTTGAGCGCAAGAAGCTTTGAGCCTGATAGCCCAGCGCCGCGTAAAGATTCTTCGGAAGCATCAAGAATATCTTGAGGGTGCAGATTCTTCTTACCGAAGAGAGCTATGACGCGACCGTGTATCGCGGCGGCGGCGTTCCCGTGTAGCTGTTGATAGATGATGTTTCTTGCCAGAGTCTCGAAAGGATTATGCATCCGGCGAATCTGCATCTTGAATGGCCCTGCGCGCTCAATCAGTCTGGCCAGCGTGGGGTCGGCTGAAGAGAGAAATTTTATAGCCTCCGCCGGGTCATAACAAAAGCAATCTTTTTCAGCGACACTCGGGGATGTATTAATCCTATCTTTTATTTCCCTATTCTTGCTTCTCGGTTGTGTCACTCGCTTAGCGCGCATTTTTGACATGGTTTCCCCAATCAAACTCTTCATCATGTAAACTTATTGTATGCAATGAACTCATCATATCAGGCATCGGGTATCTTGAGAATAAAACCGAATCTCCTTGAAGAGAGCAAGGCACACAAGCCAAAACCGCACGCTAACAATATTTAGAAGCCATGCACATGATGAGGAAGGGGCAGGTTAAAAGATTAGATGGAAATGATGTGACAGGACAGGCGAAGTTCGTCGAGAGCCTCTTCCATCTCGCAGCATAACGAAAACCTGTGAGCGGCTTCACTGGCCTCAAAATATTTCTTGCAACACATCCTTTTTGAGTGTGATATGTTCTACTTGCGTTAATTCGATAGTTCTGCCTGGGCACGTCGCAGAAACATAATTTCCACTCTTTCTGTTTGAATACTTATGGAGCCACAGGGTATCGAAAGTTATGAGTTCGATTCTTTTCGAGTGGATGTCGCCGGTCGTCGCCTGCTCTGTAACGACCAAACCGTCAGACTTCCGGCGAAGGATTTCGATATTCTGCTGCTACTAGTGTCACACTTCGGGCAGGTCGTGACGAAAGAGGAATTGATGGGATACGTGTGGCCCGACCAGTTTGTCGAAGAGAATAACCTCACGGTCAGAATCTCCGCTCTCCGTAAATTACTTGGCGAGAGCCATACCAGGACCAGATACATTCAGACAGTGCAGGGACGCGGCTATCGTTTCGTTGCGAAAGTGCAAACCGTAGATACTGCAAAGAGTAATCGCGGGGAGTGGACGCCGCCCGATACACAGAGGACAATCAATTCCCTCGCCGTGCTTCCGTTCGGCCTAATCACAGCAGACCCTCATGAACAGTATCTGGGGCAAGGAATAGCCGACGCCATCATTACAAGGCTCGGCAAGCTCAAGCGACTGAGGGTTCCCCCGACGATGGCTATCTTGAGATATTCCAGGTCTGAGATAGATATTCAAGAGATCGGCCAGAAGCTCGGCGTAGATTCTGTTCTCACCGGGCAGATTCAGATAGTGGATGAATACATACGCGTGACGGTCCAATTGACCACGACCCAGCGGTGGCAGGTTTTATGGGCAGAGAAATTCGATGAGAGTTTTACGAACATCTTCGCCGTCGAGGATAGAATTTCCGAGCGCGTGGCGAACACTCTCATACAGGGTCTCTCGGCAGGTGAGCAGAAAAATCTGACCCGCCGCTATACGAACAGTACGGAGGCTTACCGCTACTACCTCGAAGGGCGCTACTTCTGGAGCAAGAGGACGGAGAAAGGGTTTAAGAAGAGCATCAAATGTTTTCAGCAGGCCATCAAATTCGATCCTCACTACGCGCTCGCCTTTGCGGGTGTCGCGCTCTGCTACAATCTACTCTTCAGCTACGGGTTGCTTCATCCTGCGGAGTCAATTCCTAAATCAAAAGAGGCAGCGGGCAGGGCTTTAGAGCTTGACGAAACCGTGGCGGACGCGCACGCCGCCTTCGGACATGTCAAGCTGATGTACGACTGGGATTTGCCAGGGGCGGAAGAGCATCTAAGGCGCGCGACAGAGTTGGACCCGAATAATCCGACGGCCTATCACTGGTACGCGCTCTATTTGAGATGTCTCGGAAGATTTGATGAGGCCCTCGCGACATTAAGCAGCGCGCGCGAACTTGACCCCTTATCGCTCATCATCAAAACCGCTACGGCGGGAACATATTACATGGCCAAGCAGTACGATGTGGCGATCTTTAAATCACAGGAGGTTATAGAACTCGATCCCAATTTCCCCTTAATCTACACTTTTTTGGGACTTGCCTATGCACATCAGGGATTGTACAAGGAGGCAATCGCGGCAGCGCGCAGGGGCATTGCTGTAGACCCTAATCCAGAGGTTTTAGCCAATCTCGGATTCATCTACGGCATGGCTGAAAATAGAGCCGCTGCGATGCGCGTGCTCGACAAGCTCAAGAGATTATCGGAGCGTCAGTATGTATGGTCTTTTCACTTTGCGGTGATCTATTCGGGTCTCGGTGAAAAAGAGCAGTCATTCACCTTTCTGGAAAGAGCCTTTGAGGAGCGAAACTTGAATATGGTCCTGCTTAAGGTAGATCAAAGATTCGACAATCTGTCTTCCGACCCGCGTTTCACGGTACTGTTAAAACGAATCGGATTGATCTAATGACCGGATGCGAACGCCGGAACATAACCTCCCGCATCAGAGTCCACCACACAGCCGCCTATCTTCCTCCAAGGAATCAAACCCCACACAAGTATTTTTGCAGACCCTCGCTAACCTCTTTCTTCCGGCTCTCATAATTCTTAAGAAAGATTAGCAATCCTTAAGGACTTCCGCCCGCCATCTCTCTACAATGCGCGCCATCACGCTTTTTTGAAGTTCATTTCATAAATATAAAAATTGAGACAAAGTTTCTCGAAAGGAGGAGAGGCGGTGAAGGTCAAGCCCAGCATTAAGGCTGGGAAACCCATCGTTATCTCCTGCTCTGGAACTACTGCCCGAATCAAACGCAGCAGAGCAGTCCATGCAATCATCTGACACGTCCGAACCGGTCTTGAGCGCTCAGCCGTCGCTCTCTGATTAGGTTCTTCACCCCAGCGCCAAGAACCGTCCTTAAAAACGGCAGGGAAATTTTAGGGTCGCACGAAAAGAAAAATATCAGCAACGATTAGCTGCTCAGCCCGCAAGACCTCTCTGGAAAACTATAGAAAAAGAGGGGCGACATGAAAGCTAAGTCTGATCTCAAAGCAAGAGTTGATCCGAGCGAAAGACCCGTTGATTCCGGTGAGGGAAAATAAGGCCGTAACTCTTTCAAGCGCTCTAGATCACAGCTTGATATAGCCATCTCGCGAGGTGCGACGCGCGGCCTGCTTCCCAAAGGCCGCAAATGGCCTCGATATCCATTGCCGCCGCCGTCGGCGCACCAAGACCTTGCACAACAGGGAGAGGGACCAATGTTGATGAGAGAACCTGCCCCCCGTCGGAAAGCCTTCGGACACCTCTTTTCGCCCGGCAAACTCGTCAAGTTTATCTGTCTGGGCCTGATGGTAGGCTTGCTTGCTGGCGGCGGTGTCCTTGCCCGCTGGGGCGCGTTCTCTGGCCTCAGCAGCCTCTCCGTGCCCCCGGCCGGAAGCGTGGGCGCGACCTCTCACACAATCATGCCTGTGACGACGACTCCTCCAGCGCCGGTGGCGACCAACAGCCCGACGAAGGAGTACATTTATTTAGGCTCAAGGCTGATCGCCACCGAAGAGCCAGCGGCTGTGACCACTCCGACCAATCCGATTGACGACGCGGAGTTCTTCGTCAGGCAGCACTACCGAGACTTCCTCAACCGCGAAGGCGACGCCTCAGGCATAGCCTTCTGGACCAATGAGATCAAGTCATGCAACTCTGATCCGATCTGCATTGAAGTCAAGAGAATCAACGTCTCGACAGCCTTCTTCCTCTCCATAGAGTTTCAAAACACCGGCTATCTGCTCTTCCGTTTCAATCGCGAGACCTTCTTCAACACCCTGCCGAAGTTCGCGCCCTTCATCGTTGACGCGCAGAAGATAGGCAACGGCGTCGTCGTCGGCCAGACAGGATGGGAGAGCCAACTGGAGGCGAACAAGCAGTCCTTCGCCCTCGAATGGGTGAAGAGGCCGGAGTTCATCGCGCTCTTCCCGACAACGATGAGTCCCGACCAGTTCGTGGATCGGTTATTCGCCAACGCGGAAGTGTCGCCAACTACTGATGAGCGCAACGCGGCCCTCAGTGCTTACGGAACAGGCGGCGATAGCGGTCGGGCCGCCGCGCTACGCAACGTGGCCGACAGCGGCTCCGTCTATAACAAGCAATACAACCCGGCCTTCGTCCTGATGCAGTATTTCGGCTACCTCCGCCGCAACCCCGATGATTTCCCGGACACGGATTTGACGGGCTTCAACTTCTGGCTTCGCAAGCTCGACTCCTTTAGCCTGCCGGGCGAGGACGTGCGCAACCCGGATGTGGCGAGCGCACGCGTGGCACGGGCCGAGATGGTCAAAGCCTTCATCAATTCGAGCGAGTACCGCGACCGTTTCGGCAAGACGCTCGCTCCGGCCTTCGTCAGCAAGATGACAGCGGGCGCGACTACGGTCAAAGCCGGGACCATCACCAGCACCTTCTACAGTGTGGCATCTGATGGCACGATGATTGTTGCACAGGCAAACCCGTGGAGTGTCGGGTCGCCGCCCGCCGGTTACGCTTTCTACCGAGACGTGGCCTTCAACGTCTCTGCCACCGCCGCCGTGACAGCTCCGTACACGGTGACTTTCGACATCGCCTGGGAGGTGAACAATGCGACAGAGTTCGCTGCCCTGCGCGTGCTCCACATGGAGAACGGAGTGTGGGTTGACAGGACGGTGCTCTCGCCGGATGCGCCCGCGCCCGATTTCATCAACAGGAAGATCAGCGGCAGGGCTAACACGCTCGGCATGTTCGCCATTGGACGCTTGATTAACGCCAACCACGCGCCTCTGGTCAGCCTCACACAGCCCATCAGTGGAGAGGTCTTGCAATCACCCGCCAGCGTCAACCTCAACGCGAGCGCCTCCGATGCCGACGGCGACCTCAGCAAGGTCCAGTTCTATCAGGGTGATACGCTGCTCGGAGAAGACAGCGTCGCGCCTTACAGCTTCTCGCTGGCTAACCTGGGCGCTGGCAATTACGCTTTCCGCGCTAAAGCGATTGATAGCAAGGGCGCTGCGACCTTCTCCACTTACGCGAACGTCAGTGTCGTTGACCCGCCCGCGCCATCCGGCTCTTTGAGTGCCGTGCCGGGCCAGATCAATGTCTGCGACGGCACCGGACTCGGCGTTGCCAACCTGTCTTGGACCTCTACGGCGACGAGTACGATCAGTCTCAGGGCGGGCGCGCCGGGCGGAGTGGAACTGACAAGCGGCGGCCCAACGGGCAGCTTCACGACGGCCAAGACCATAGACGACGGGACTACTCTTTATCTACAGAACACTACCGGCGGCAGGCCGCTCACCTCCGCCAACACGCTGGC
>Ga0182001_10000123_pt1 | contig 17901 bp, 9 predicted proteins | sample BulsoiFelSFmetaG_FD_120485 | JGI IMG/M metagenome (GOLD analysis project Ga0182001, IMG submission 120485) | Bulk soil microbial communities from Mexico - San Felipe (SF) metaG | ecosystem: Environmental > Terrestrial > Soil > Agricultural land | place: Mexico: San Luis Potosi | collected... | reverse complement strand
CGCGTCAGGTTGAAGCCGAACCTGACATTGTGGCTGAACTCCCTGGGCGTGCGCTTGAGGTCGTTCTCGTTGCGCGGGCGTATGGCGTGCGTGGCTCTTTTCCAGCCGACGAGCCCGTTGACGAAGGCGAAACGCTGGCGCTGGCTGCGGCCCGTTACGCCGTCGGGCACGCGGTTCTCGGCCAACTGGTGCGTGTAGCGGAAGGTGAAGGAGCTACACTCGCGCGCGCCCGCGGGGTTCGGGCACTTCTCGCGGGGCAGAGGACGGAAGGGCAGGTAGTCGAGCCGGATGTCGAAGGCGTCGGCCTCGGCCCTCGTGCGCGTGCGGCGCCGCACCACCTCGAAGTCGGATTTAAGCGACGCGCCGGGGACGTGAACCGTGCCCGCGGGCAGGAAGCCCGACATGAAAGGGGCGAGCGGCCCCGTGGCGTTGCCCGCCAGGACCTCTGCGGGGACGGCCTCGTACACGTTGCGCTCGACGCGCCCGCGCCAGCCCTCGTAGGCGAGGAAGAGCGACGTGCGTTTCATGTCGCCGAGCGCCGTGCCGAACTTGCCGCCGAAGCGGGAGCGGCGCAGGGCGTTCTTGCCGTCGTAGTCGAAGAAGTTGCGCGCGTTGAAGGCGTCGTTGCCGAGGTCGCCGTAAAGCTGCATCTTCCAGCCCGAGTCCGGCCCCTTGAAGGTCGAGACTTCGGAGACCGAGCCGGTGCCCGGCCCGTGACGGGGCTCGTAGCCGAAGGCGCCGCTGCGGGTCGACGCGCCGTCGAGGTCGCCCGCCACGCTGGGCCTCTGGAAACTGCCGACGGCGCTGACGGCGGAGTCCGCTGAGGGGAACTCCACTTGAGCGGTGAAATCAACGCCGTCGAGCCGGGCCGTCTGTTGGTCGTTACCCCGGCCGTCGATGAGGACACGGCCGAGCGAAGACGGCCCCGTCGCCACCGCCCCGGGCACTACCTGGAGCAGCGGCGTTAGGTCGTTGTTAATGTTCGGGAGCGCGGAAAGCTCTTCCTGCGGCCCCTCGCCGCGGTCCGGGACCCGCGTCGCGGCCTGCCTCCCGGGCGCGGCGATGCCCGGCATCGAGGGCGGCGCGAGCGTCAGGGGGACCTCGAAACTGCGGTTGAGTGAGACCGGAATATCGACGGCCCCCGCCCGGCCCAGCAAGGGGTGTTCGGCCTTGACGTTGTAGGTGCCCGGCGGCAGGTTGTCGATGACCGCCTCGCCCGTCGCCGACGTGACGGCCGTCCTCTTCTCGCCCGTGCCCTGCCGCTCGACGGTCACGGTCGCGCCGGCCACGGCCGCCCCCTGAGGGTCTGTGACCCTGACGCGGAGGCTGCCGACGGCCTGCTGCCCGAAGGCCGCGGCCGCGAGCGCGACGACGAGGCAGGCGGAAGAGATGCAACGCAGCCCGCACAGCTTGGGCAACAGGTATCCGAAAAAGGTATTCATCACGTCTACTCCTAACCGTCTCCCTTGATTTTTCTATTGTTCGGAGTGTGCCAGCGGTCGTCGCGCCGGGCCGTTCCCGTGCGGTCCGCAAGGCCCCTCCAGCCTCGGCGGGCTTCGGGCGATGCGTGCCCGAGTGCTAACGGCGTGCCAACGCCTTCGGAGGGCGCCGCCGATAAAAACGGGCCGGGTAGGATAAAAAGCGCCGGGCGCCGGGCGCCGGGCGCTATCAGAATTGATTCGGCGCGCTATCCGTAGTGATATCGGCGCCGTCGCGGGGTTTGTCGTGGAAGGGAAACTCAATTAAACTGACGTTCGCAAAGGCCAGCGCGTGTGCCGCTCGCAGCAGGCTCCTGCCTGTACTTCTTATTTGAAGACCAAATTTTTATCGGCCAACTCAGCCACGGCTGGGGCACCTCTTGACTCTGAACAGAGAGAACCCGGCCGTAATTCTTTTTGTCGGCGCCGGCAATTCGCCCGCGTCCTCGTCCACTAAACCTTCGGCCGCCTGACACGCTCCGCCGCCGGGTCAGCCCTCCGGGGCCGTAATCAAATGCAGCCCAGAGTAGTCATCATTTCGGGGTCGGAGGAGCCGCGGGCCTTCTCGCTGGGCGAGGGCGAGACCATCGTCGGGCGCGAGGCGGCCGAAGGGATTCAGCTCGAAGACTCTTCGGTGTCGCGCCAACACTGCCGCATCACGAGGGAGGGCGGCGGCGCCAGAATCGTTGACCTCGGCAGTCACAACGGCACCTTCGTCAACGAGGTGCCGGTCCGCGAACACTCGCTCGCGCACGGGGACCGGATTAAGGTCGGCAAGTCGCTGCTGCTGTTCCTCGTCGAAGACCCGGAAGAAGCGCCCGACGCCGAAGAGGTGCAGCTCACGGAAGGGCCGTTCCTCGCCGACCACGCCTCCCGCTTCTCGCTCGAAGAGGCGCTCTACTCGGCCTCGCGCGACCTGAACGTGCTGATGAGAATCAGCACCGTCATCAACTCGTCGAGGGGCCTTGAGACGCTCCAGAGGAAACTCCTCGGGCTGCTGCTCGACGCCGTGCCGGCCGACCGCGGGGCCGTCCTCCTGCTCAGGGAGGGGACGCGCGAGTTCGCCTCCGGCTTCAGCCTCGGCAGGGACTCCGAAGAGGGCCGGCCCGTGGGCGTCAGCCGCACGGTGGCGCAGGAGGTGGCCGGCGGGGGCGTCGCCGTGTTGAGCAACGACGTGCTCGCGGGCGGCATGTTCAGCGCCGCGAAGAGCCTCATGGGCTCGCAGGTGCGCGCGCTCCTGTGCGTCCCCATGACGCTGTTCGACAGGACCGTCGGCATCATCTACCTCGACTCCGCCGACCCGTCCGTGCGCTTCGACAAGGGCCACCTTCAGTTCGTCACGGCCGCCGCCAACATCGCCGCCGGGGCGCTCTACCAGGCCGGGCGCGTCGAGCGGCTGGAGGCCGAAAACCAGCGGCTCCGCGACGAGAGCGACACGGCGCACAACATGGTGGGCGAGAGCGAGTGCATGAAGAACGTCTACCAGCTCATCCGGAAGGTGGCCGCGACCGCCTCGACCGTCCTGATAAGCGGCGAGAGCGGCACGGGCAAGGAACTGGCCGCGCGCGCCGTCCACCAGAACAGCCCGCGCCGGAAGCTGCCGTTCTTCGCCGTCAACTGCGCGACGCTCACCGAGCCGCTGCTGGAGTCGGAGCTGTTCGGCCACGAGCGCGGGGCTTTTACAGGCGCCGTCGCCCAGAAGAAAGGCAAATTCGAGTTGGCCGACGGCGGCACGCTCTTCCTCGACGAGGTGGGCGAGCTGAACTTCGCGCTGCAGGCGAAGCTCCTGCGCGTGTTGCAGGAGATGGAGTTCGAGCGGCTGGGCGGCACGCGCACCATCAAGGTCGACGTGAGGGTGGTGGCGGCGACGAACAAGGACCTGCGGCAGCTCATCAAGCAGGGGCAGTTCCGCGAAGACCTCTTCTTCCGGCTCAACGTCGTCTCGCTGCGCATGCCACCTTTGCGCGAGCGGCTGGAGGACGTTTGGCTCCTCGCCAACTACTTCGCGGCCAAGTACGCGGAGAAGTGCAAGCGGCAGGTGACGGGCATCTCGCAGGAGGCGCGCTGGCGGCTGCTCGGCTACAGTTGGCCGGGTAACGTGAGGGAGTTGGAGAACGCGATAGAGCGGGCGGTGGCGCTCGGCTCTACCGACGTTATCCTCGCCGAAGACCTGCCCGAGACGCTTTCCGAGACGGAGCCGGCGGGCGAGCCGGGCCGTCCGCCCAAATTCCACGACCTCGTGAGGGAGGCCAAGAAGAGGCTCGTCATCGAGGCCCTGCGGCAGTCCGGCGGCGACTTCAAGTCGGCCGCCGACGCTCTCGGCATGCACCCGAACAACCTGCACCGGCTCGTCAGAAATCTGAACCTGCGGGCGTTGCTGAACGACTAATGTCCCCCCGCCGCTTTGCCGAAAGCGGGCGGGGCCGCGCGAGGCGCCGTTGATTAGAGACAGGCTCTCCCATTACCAGATCATCAGCAAGCTCGGCTCCGGCGGGATGGGCGAGGTCTACCTGGCGATTGACACGGTGCTCAACCGCCGCGTCGCGCTGAAGGTGTTGACCGCCGACCTGACGCGCGACCTGAAGGCCGTCCGGTACTTTAAGAGGGAGGCGCAGGCCGCCGCCACGCTCGACCACCCGAACATCTGCACGATTCACGAGATAGGCGAAGACGGCGGGCGCGGCTTCATCGTGATGCAGTACGTCGAGGGCGAAACCCTCGCCGCCAGAATCGAGCGCCAGCCCTTAGCGCCGCACGAAGTCCTCTCCGTCGCCTGCCAGCTCGCGGACGCGCTCGCCGCGGCCCACTCCGTCGGCCTCATCCACAGGGACATCAAGCCGCACAACATCATGCTCACCCCGGAGGGGCGGCTGAAGGTGCTCGACTTCGGGCTCGCCACGAGGTCGGCGGCCGGTCTGCCGGCGGGCGCCGCCCGCCACGCCCCCGCGCCGGCCGCGGAAGGGCTCGGCCGCGGCTCGGGAGTTGCAGGAGGGCAGGCGAAGACTTTGAGCCTCCGCTCGGAGACGGGCGCGCTGGTCGGCACGCTCCAGTACATGTCTCCCGAGCAGGTGCGCGGCGAGGCGCTGGACGTGCGGACCGACGTTTTCAGCTTCGGCTCGGTGATGTTCGAGGCCGTCACGGGCCGCCCGCTCTTCGCCCGCGAGAACGCCTCCGACACGATGGAGGCCATCAAGAAGGAGCCGGCGCCGCCGCTCGGCCCAAGGGCCGGCGAGCCGAGCGCGGAGTTGCAGCGCATCGTCCTGAAGTGTCTGGAGAAGGAGCGCGGCGCGCGCTACGACTCGGCGAAGGAGTTGTTCGAGGCGCTGGACGAACTGCGAAGGATGAACGTCGTCACGACAGAGGCCGAGGGCGGGCGCAAGAGGGCCTACCTGCGCGCGTCCGCGCTCGTGGCCGCCGCCCTCGCCGCGCTCCTGGCGGTCGTCTGGCTCGCAGGCCCCTTCCGCGGCGCCGAAGAGAGCGCGGCGAACTCCGCCGCCGTCGCGCGCGGCTCCATCGCCGTGCTGCCCTTCAAGGGGCCGGGCGGCGACCCGGCGACAGAATATCTCTCGGACGGCATCACGCTCAGCCTCATCAACCAGCTCTCGCAGATACCGAACCTCAAAGTCATCTCGCGAAACTCCGCCTTCCGCTACAAGGGGAAGGACGCGGAGCCGCAGGAGGTCGGGCGCGCGCTCGGCGTCAGCTCCGTCCTGAACGGGAACATCGAGCAGCGGGGCGACCACATCACGGTCTTCCTCACCATCTCGGACGTGCGCCAGAACAAGCCGGTCTGGGGGCGGCGCTTCGTCAGCACGCGCCGCAACGCCCTGAACCTCCAGAGCGACATCCTGCGCGCGGTCGTCCAGGAGTTGCGCCCGCAGTCGGCTTCCTCGGTGGAGACGCGTTTGAGGAAGAGTTCGACGGAGAACGTCGAAGCCTACAACCTCTACGTCAAGGGCATGTTCCACCTCAACAAGCGCACGCCGGCGAGCCTGACGGTCGCGCTTGAGAGTTTTAAAGAGGCGCTGGCGCTCGACCCGGGCTACGCGCTCGCCCTCTCGGGCCTCGCCGACGGCTACAGCCTCCTCGACGACTTCAGCATGGAGGCGCCGGCCGTCTCGCAGGAGTTGGCCGAGCGCGCCGCCTTGCAGGCCCTCGAAATCGACCCCGACCTCGCCGAAGCGCACAGCGCCCTCGGCCTCATCTACAGGGACTACCGCTGGGACTGGCCCGCGGCCGAGCGTGCGCTCAAGCGTGCGCTCGAACTGAACCCGAACTACGCCACGACGCACAACCGCTACGGCTGGTTCCTCATCAGCGTGGGGCGCTACGACGAGGCGCTCATGTACATGCAGCAGGCCCGCGACCTCGACCCGCACTCGCTCAACATCAACACGGCCATCGGGCTCCCGCACTACTTCTCCGGCAACTACGAGAAGGCCGTCGAGGAGTTCCAGCGCACCTTGCAACTCGACCCCGAGTTCTTCCCCGCGAACCTCTACCTCGGCCTCGCCTACGTGCGGTCGGGCCGTGCGCGGGAGGCCGTCGAGATATTCAAGCGGCTGAAGAAGGTGAACGACGGCCCAGACATGGACACGGCCCTCGCTTACGCCTACGTCGCCAACGGGCAGCAGGCCGAGGCGCGCGCAATTTTGAAATCGTTCGAGGACGTGGCCGGCTGGCACGTCCCCTCCTTCAACCGGGCGCTGGTTTACGCCCAGTTGGGCGAGAGTGACCAGGCATTCCAGTGGCTCCAGAAGGCTTACGACGACCGCACCCTGTCTTCGCTGATAAAGGTCGACCCGATGCTCGACCCCGTCCGCGACGACTCGCGCTTCCGGTCGCTGCTACAGAAGCTCAACTTCGGTGACTAGGCCAAGGCGCGGGGCGCGGCGGCACGCTTCTTGCGACAGCGTCCGGTCTGAGGAGGAGGCGCACTTCGTATGGACGGTTCGGTGCTTCTCGTCAACATGCCGTTCGGCGGCGCGGGCCGGCCGCAGATCGCGCTCGGCCTTCTCAAAGCGGGGCTCAACGCGCGGGGCATCCCCTGCGACGTGGCCTACCTGAACCTCATCCTGGCGGCGAAGCTCGGGTGGGCGCCCTATCGGTGGTTCAGCAGCGAGATGCCGGACATGCTGGCGGCCGGCGAGTGGGTCTTCGCTCACCACTTCTTCGGCGGCGGGGCGCTCGACGGCGAAGGCTACCTCCGGCACATGCGCGAGGCGGCCGGGGCCGACGACCGGACAATCGACTTCGTCGTCCGTCTGCGCGACCTCGTCCCGCACTACCTTGAGAAGTGCCTGCGCTCGGTGGACTGGTCGCGCTACTCGGTCATCGGCTTCACCTCCACCTTCGAGCAGAACATGGCGGCGCTCTCGCTGGCGCGCGCCGTCAAGGAGCGGCACCCGGACAAGGTCATCGTCATGGGCGGCGGCAACTGTAGCTCGCCGATGGGCGAGGCCATCCTCCGCTCGTTCCCCTTCGTGGACTACGTCTTCACGGGCGAGGCCGACTTAGGCTTCCCCGAGTTCGTCGAAAGGCTCGCGCGCCGCGAGCCGGTCTCGGGCATCGGGGGGCTCGCCTACCGCGAGGGCGGCGCGGTGCGCTCGGTCGTGCCGGCGCCGCTCGTCACGGACATGGACGCGCTGCCGTTCCCCGACTACGACGATTTTTTCACGCAGCTCGCCATGACTTCGCTGAGCGGCAGGGCGCCGCTGACGCTCTACTTCGAGACGGCGCGCGGCTGCTGGTGGGGGGCCAAGCACCACTGCACCTTCTGCGGCCTCAACGCGCTCTCGATGACCTACCGCTCCAAGAGCAAGGACCGCGCGCTCGCGGAGATCGCGCACCTCTCCTCGCGCTACCCCGTCAGGCGACTGGCCGCGGCCGACAACATCATCGACATGCGTTACTTCCGAGAGCTGCTGCCGGAGCTGAAACGAAGGCAGCTCGGCCTCTCGATTTTCTACGAGACGAAGGCCAACCTGACGAAGGAGCAGGTGCGGCTGCTCAAGGACGCCGGCGTCGAGATGATTCAGCCGGGCATCGAGAGCTTCAGCCCGAAGCTGCTCAAGCTGATGCGCAAAGGGGTCTCGCCGCTCCAGAACGTCCAGCTCCTCAAGTGGTGCGAGGAGCTTGGCCTCAGGCCGATGTGGAATCTGCTCTACGGCTTCCCCGGCGAGAGCGCCGAAGACTACCGGGAGACGCTGCCGCTGTTGCAGAGCATCACGCACCTGAAGCCGCCGACCGGCAGCGGCCCCGTCCGGCTCGACCGCTACAGCCCCTACTTCCAGTCGCCGGAGTCCTACGGTCTGACGAACGCGCGGCCGGCGCGCGTCTACAAGTTCATCTACCCGCTGCCGCCGGAGGAGCTGGCCGACATCGTCTACCATTACGAGTTCGAGTTCGCCGACGGGCTCGACCCGAACCGCTACATCGGCCCCGTCCTCGGCCAGCTCAAAGCGTGGGACGAGGCGCGGGCCGGCGGCGCGGCCCTGCGCTCCCGCCCGGCCGAGGGGCGCGCGTTGATGATAGAGGACACGCGGCCCGGGGCGGCGGCCGAGAGCGTGAGGCTTGAGGGCTGGCAGGTCGACGCCTACGAGTACTGCGACCAGGCGCGCCCGCTCGCGGCGATAGAAAAGTGGTTCGGGCTCAAACACCCGGACGTGCCCGGCGACCACCTGCGGCAGTTCCTACGCTGGCTGGTGGGGCTGCGCCTGATGGCGCGCGACCGCGACGAGTTTTTGAGTCTGGCCGTCGCGACCTCAAGCGGCACTCCGGCGGGCGCGTAGGCCGGGGAGCCGACGGTCGGAACGGGCCGGGCCGTCGAAGACAGTGTGAAGCTGGGATTGGAATATTGAATCGGAGGTGCGGGAAAAATGTCTGAGCAGAAAAAGGGCGGCGAAGCGGCCGCCGGCGAGGGCGGCGTCAAGCGGAGACACTTCGTCTACCACGTGGACGAGAAAACGAACCGACTCCTGAAGATAGAAGAGGTGGACCAGACGACGGGCGAGGCGACCGAGGTCGATGTCCAGTTCGGGCTCAACCAGTCGGGCGAGACCCCGCGGGCCGCGTCCGTCAGGGCGAATGCTCGGGACGAAACGGCCGCGCCTCAGGGCGGGGGCGCGTACCCGCCGCCGGGCCCTTACGGCTACGGCGCTTACCCGTCGTGGCCCCCCTTCTGGCCCTTCGGCGTGTTCTGGGTGCCGATGTTCTTCCCGTACCCGCCGCCCTACCCCGCGCCGCACGCAGGCGGGCACCCGCAGGGGGTTGGGCAGCCCGGGCCGGCGGCGTCGGCGGGCGCGTTCGCGGCCTCCGACACGCCGTCCGAAGGCCCCGGCGCGGTATCCTTTGAACCCGAAGGACCCATCGTCAAAGCCCGCACCCCGTCTTTCGAGCCGGAAGGCCCCATCATTAAATCGAAGGCCGTAACCTTTGAGCCGGAAGGCCCGATCATAAAATCGAAGGCTTTAACCTTCGAGCCGGAGGGCCCAATCATTAAATCGAAGGCCGCCAAATTCGAGGCGGAAGGACCGGGCAGCAAATCCGACCCCGCGGTCTTCAAGGCCGACGACTCCGAAGAGCCCGAGGGCCCCAACGTCAAGCACAAACCCGCCGACCTCAAGGACGGCCCTCCCAAAGACAAGTGAAGGCCGACGCCGACAGGCGCTAGGGCCGACGCCGAGAGACGGTAAAGCGTTCGTGGGGTCGGGCAGATACCATGTCTGCCCGACCCCACGAACGGCTTTTCGTTCGGCACTCGCCCTAAGGCCGCTTTTCATTCGGCGCGCGCTAAGGCGGCGGCTTTTACGCTTGTAAAGGTCCGAGCCTTAGGCGTGCGCGAGCGGCGCCAAGTCGAGCCCGCGCAGCCCGTAACGGAACTCGTCGGCCGCGGCCACCTCCCGCCCCACTTCCCGCAGACCTTCTGTCAACTCGTTCATCTCCGCGCCCCACTCGGCGCCGAACCCCCCGGCGGCGTAGAAGGACTGGCAGCCGCGCAGGTGCGCGTGGAAGGCGCGCACGAGCCTTGAGCGATAATGGTCGAGGCAGGGGTCGTGCGGGAGCCCGCGCTCGACGCCGTCCATCACGGCCGCCGCGAGGACGGCCTCGCGTATCGCGTAACCCGTCCCGTCGCCGCACAAGGGGTCATAAGCGAGGGCACGGCTCCCGGCCGCTATCCAGTCCGGCCCGCAGACCGATTGCAGACGACCGGGTGCCGAGTCGAAAACCTGCGGCCGGCCCACGACCTCTTCCACGAGCCCGCCTATCAACTTCGTCGCCCGGAGCGCGCGCCGCACGGCCTCGTCGGGGTCCGCTTCCGGGGCCGGCAGCACAGCCTGTAACAACGCCTCGCGCGGGCCTGTGGGGGCGAGGAAGAGCCAGCCCGCAGGCGTCGCCTCCGTCCAGCAGGTCTCGGCGGCTGCGTCGGCCCGCAGCCGCACGGACGCGAGCAGCGCACGCCGCCGGCCGTACCGACGGAAGGCGGCCGGGCTCGGCCCGTCGGCCGCGGACGCGCGCGCACCCCCGGCATAGACTCTCCAGCCGCCGCGCGGCTCGGTGCCGGCCTGCTCCACCTCCGCCGCCGCCAACTCCGCTTCCGCCGCCTCCGCCTTCGCCCGCTCGGCCCCCGTCGGCTCGGCTTTCGCCTGCTCGCCTCCGGCCGGCTCGGCTTCGCGCACGCCCGCGCCGACGGCCTCGAAGGCGGGCCGGTTGCCGCGACTCTCTCCGAGCGAGGCCAGCAGCCTCTCGGCGAGCAGGTCGCCGCGGATGACGAACGCGTCGGCGTCGCCGGCTTCGGCCGGCACGGAGTCGCCCCAGCGGACGACGCGACGGCTCAGGCGGTGTGCGCCCTCGAAGACCGACGGGCCGCGGCCGAAGAGTCGGCCGACGAGTTCGACGGTGACGGCGTTCAGGACGAGCGTCGGCGCGGCCACGCGCGAGGGCGCGCGCAACGTCACGCGCCAGCCCTTGTGGCAGAGCACTTCCGCGCAGCAGGCGGCCGCGACGCCCCCGCCGAGCACGGTCGCCTCCCGCGTCATCGGCGCTCCCGCCCCTTGCTTTCGGGCCGGCTGGCAATCCCTTTCAGGTCTTCGTAAATGGCCTGCGTGACGACCGCCTGCTGCCGCGCCATCCGCCCGACCTTCGGGCCGGCGGCCCCCTCGACGGCGCGCAGGCTCTCTAACGTCTTTCTCTGAATCTCTTCAAGCGCCGCGAGTTCGCCCTCGGCTTCGAGCGTGGCGCGGATGGCCCCCTGGTCGGGCTCCGTGAACCGCAGGGGGACGTTTTGGGCGGCGAGTTCGTGGCCCGTCTTGTGTAGCTCCTGCATCAGCAGGACGGCCTTCGATATCAGCTCGCCGCCCGCCCTCGGGCCGAGCGCGTAGCTGACGTGAATCATGCTGAGAAAGCTCTGGTAGTGAACGTCGCCGAGGTCGAGGAGGGTTTTAATCTCCTGCGTGAGTTCGCGGTCGGCCGGGTCTCTGAACTGACGCAGGTATTCGGCCTCCTTCATGTCCCCGAGCGCCTCACTGATGCGGAGGAACGTTTTCCCGTGCTCGTCGCCTTCGTCAACGAGCAGCTTGATGAGGTCGACCGCCTCGTCCTGGCGCCCGGGCACGAGCGGGCGCCTCATGAAGCTTGCCAGCAGGTGAACGTACATGCCGAAACTCACGCCGCCCGGGCCTGTGTTCCGGCTGTTCGCCTCAATCCTGATGAAGTCTTGCAGGACTTCACGCGTGAGCCGCCTCAGGCCGAAGTCTCGGTTGAGGTACTTAAAGTCGGGTATCACCTTGCGCGGCCGCTCCTCGCCCTTCTCCTCGTACTTCTCTTTGTCCCTGTCCGGGGAGAGCCCGACGACCTTCGCCCGCGAGGTGACGGGGGAGTCGCACTCAAGGAGCCGCAGCAGCCGGTTCACCCAGAGGAAGTGGCGCATCTCGTCGGTGGCGACGCGGAGCACTTCGCCGGCCGCCGTGAAGATTTTGTGCTGCCGGGCCGCGCCTTTGCCCTTCTGCGACGCGGGCAGCTCGCGCGGGGCGTTGAGCGAGTAGTGCGCGTAGAGGTATTCGACGATGAGGGCGTGCTCGACCGTCGCCAGGTACTTCAGCTCGCTGATAGCTTCTTCCCTGTTGAAGAGGTGCTCAAGGCGGTCGAAGGCGACGGCGGCCGGCGGCGTGGGCGGCGGCTCCGAGGCGTCCGTGGGGACTTCCCTGTCGTCGAGCACCACGGGCAGGTCGCGCCACGCCCCGCTGATCATAGTGCCGTGCTTCATAAGCTGTTCGCGCCACTCAAGGTAGATGGGCGTCGGGGCCGGCGGCGGCTTCGCCTCGCCCGTGCCGAGGTCGAAACGCTCGCGCAGGAAGTTGACGTTCGGCCTGCCGTCGCCTTCCGCCATGTCCGGCTTGTTGGCGGCCCAGTAGAAGCAGACGCAATCCCTGAAGTCGTAGACCCAGGGCGCGCACAGCGTCTTGGTCAACTCGCCGGGCGCGAAGGTGTCCACGTCGATGACGCCATCGTCGTCGAGGTATTTCGTCCGCTCGTCGGAGAAGACGGCGTACTTCAGGAGGCCGGCGCGTTCGCGCACGACGACGAACTTGTCCAACGGCTGCTCGGCCTCGTAGGCGGCGTGCAGCTTCTCTATCAGCTCGGCGGCGAAGAGCGGGCTGCCGCTGGAAAGGAAGTCCGGCCGCGGGCCGAAGGCGATGGCGACGCGGCCCGGCAGCAGGTCGTGGACGCGTCGCAGCGCCTCGGGCCCCCTCGTCTGGTGGAAGGCGAAGAGGGTGGGCTCGGCGTCCGCCGTGCTGAACTTCCCGTAGAGCGCCCAGAGGAACAGCGGGCGGGCCGCCGGCATGTCGTCGCGCGTCAGGCCGCTGACCTGCTGCGCGTCCGTCAGCTTGAAATCGACGAGGACGGCGCCGTCCTCCCGCTGAAACTCGAAGGAGAGGCCGGGGAAGAAACGCTGGTCGAGGTTGCGCTGGTCGTACTCAAGGCCGGGGAAGCAGTTGTCCACGCCGCTCTCGGGGCGGCTCGTGACGGGGTTGCCCGGCACCAGATAGTCGGCGCGTGCCGTCAGGTTGCGCGGGAAAATCTTAATCACCTTCGGCGCCGGTCCCGCGGGCGCTTCGTGTCCGGTTTTGTCCGCGGGCGCTTCGTGTTCGGGTTTGTCATTGGGGCTCGTCATGAGGGTGGGCCGTCCTTCTACCACAGCAGGGATTCCAAAGCGTCCGGCTCGTCGCGGCCGAAAAGGGTAGCGTCGGCGAGGCCGGAGGTCAGCTCGACGTAAGACTTGAGGCAGAAGTCGAGCCAGCCACGGATATAGTCGCAGGCGACGCGGCCGCGGCTGCGCACCTCGTGATAGCAGCCGCCGCCGCACAGGTAGCGCGCCCAGCAGCCGCGGCAGGGCTCCATCAAATCGACGTGGCTGCGCCGCAGGTGCGCCGAGCGCGCCTCGTCGTTCGTCCCGCGGCCGACGCTGCCCATCGCGAACTCCGGCACGTCAATCAGGCGGTGGCACGCGAAGAGCTGGCCCTCGGCGTTGGCGCTCAGGTAGCCGGCGCCCGCGCCGCACGGGTGCGGCCGGTGCGAGCCCCTGTGTATCTCCTGCATCGCCGTGATGAAGTTGCCGAAGGGATACTCGCGCCCCGCCAGCAGTTCGCCGAGCGCCTTGCGCCCGCACGCCTCCATGCGCACGAGCAGCCGGTCGAAGTCGTCGGCCGCGAACGCGTACTCCGGCGAGGGCGAGACGAGGACCGGCGCGAAGCCGACTTCGTCGAAGCCCAAAGAGACGAGGTGGTCGAGGGTCGGCAGCAGTTCGCCGGAGCGTGGCGTCACGGTGACGCGGGCCGCGAGGTGCCGCGGGCGCCCGAACCGCTCGAACAGCGAGAGCGCCGCCTCTATCCGCTCGTAGCTGCCCGAGCCGTCGCGCATGGGGCGCTGCGCGTCGTTCAACTCGCGTGCGCCGTCGATGCTGACCTGCACGCTGAAGGGGTGCGAGGCGAACAGCTCAACGTCCTCGCGGCGCAGCAGCGTCGCGTTGGTCGTGACGGAGAAGCTCACCTGCTTGCCGGCGTCGGCCGCCCGCCGGGCCGCATACCGCGTGGCCTCGTGGACGACCTCGCGGTTGAGCAGCGGCTCGCCGCCCATGAAGCCGACGAGCAGCCTCGGCCCCGACTCTGCGACGAGGCGGTCGACGCTCGCGCGGGCCACTTCGGCGCTCATCACGCGCGGCGAGCCGCCGAATTTGCCCTCGTCCGCGTAGCAGTAGCCGCAACTCATGTTGCACGCCTGCGCCACGTTGAGCGAGATGGAGTAGAGCGGCATGAGCCCTGCCGCGGGCGCCTCGGGCCGGCGCGGGAAGAGTGCGGCCGAGAGCGCGGCGTGGTCGCCTTGGGTGCGTTTCAGGCTTTCGACCTGCTGCGCCGACTCGGGGTCGAGGTCGAAGATTCTGCTCCCCTCGACGACGAAGAGGTGCGCGCCGCGCGACGTGTCGAAGAGACGCAGCTCGGAGTCGTAAGCGTCGGGAGCGCCCGCCGCGGCCGGCGCGCGTTCCCCGTAGAGAGGGAGCCGCCTGCTCAAGAGTCCTCCTCGACGGCTTCGCGCAGTTTCCTGGCCCACTCGACCAGCAGGTCGTACTGCCGCCTCGTCAGGTGCAGCGGCTCGCCCGCCGACCCGCGCATCAAAGCCGGCATCCTCGAATCGAAGAGCGGGTTGTCGCCCGCTGGGGGCCGCACCCACTCGCGGATGAGCGCCGGCCTCTGCCGCAGGATGTTCTCGAAGACTTCTAAGGCGGAGAAACGGCGGTGCTGGCGGGCGGCGAGGTCGCTGAGCGGGAGCGGGTCTTCCGGCGTGCTCGGGAGGACGGGGAAGGCCCTGTGCTCGCCGCGCTTGTAACGCTCGCCGTACATGATGGCGTAGGCCGGGTTCTCGACGGTGTCGACCCTGTTGTTCAGAGCGTCCATGTTGGTCAGGCCGACGGTCTCGAACGCCCTCTCCAGAAGGTCGTTAACCTCAAGGCTGCTCATGCGCAGCGCCGTGACCTCCTCCTTGCGGAACTCGCCGCGGGAGTCTACGGAGTAGAGGATTTCCTTCTCGTCGGAGAAGTAAGCATCTTGATGTACCTCGTCGCGGCCGTCGCGGTCCTTCAACCCGTCGGCGATGGTGACGATGTGCCGCCGGTCGGGGGCGAAGTGCGGCGGGGCGACGACGACGCGCGCCCTCGCCGTCCGGTTCTCCTTCTCGACGCGGCAGGAGATAACGCCGTCGCTCACGTCGTCGACGAGGCCGAGGCTGACGCCGTTGGCGTCGTTGGCGAACTGCCCGCCCGGCAGCCCTCTGGTGTCACCCTTCGGGGGCGTCCACCTCGTCCAGACCGAGGCCGGGTTCAGGAAAAGGCAGTCGTCAGGGATGGCGTACAGCTCGCCGCCGAAGTCGCGCTTCCTGAAGTTGGCGGGGCCGTAGACGAGGCCCCGCGGCGGGTAGAAGCGAAGGCGCAGAACGTCGTCGGGGCCTGACTCGACGAGGCGAACGACCCCGAGCGGGATGTGCTTATCCTTCGGGACGAGGGGCCTCTTGGCTTCCGCGGGCGATGTCCCGCGCAGCTCTTTAGGCTTGAAGTCGTCCCCGGCCATTTCGACGACGGCGCTTATCCGCGTGTCGTTGTCCTGCGTCATGTAGAACGGCTTCAGGTTGGCGACCTCCACCTTCCAGCGCAGGTCGGAGAGTTGCAGTTTGAGGGACGAAAGGAGCGCCGGCGTTATCGGGCCTGATTCGCTCTGCTGCGCGCCCTCATGTCTCCAACTGCCGTGCAGCTCGAAGAACGGGCAGACCGGCTTGAGCCCTTTCTCGTCCCTGAACGTTACGCGCTCGGGCAGGGAATATTTGACGCCCCCGCCTCCTTCGTCCACCTCTATCGTCTTGGCGGGGACGACGGTCGTCTTGCCGGTCCCGTCGGGGCGCGCGTCGTTCGGTCCCCAGTGGAACGCCTCGACCGGGTTACTCGACTCGCCCAGCCGGGCGAAGGCGAGCGGCGGGTAGAACCATAGCTTTTCGATCATCTTGAGCCTTCGGTCTTGAAATTTTCGCCGTCAGTAAGCGTATGGCGTGCCACGCCGCCGGGCCGCAAACGCGCGCCCCCGACGCCCGCGCGCAATCAGATTTGATAGCGCGCATATCAACGCGGATTGTCTGCCCCGGCGTTCGGACGCGCCGCGCATTCGCCGGCCGCGCTCTCACCCGAGAAAATTTCCCCGTAATTTAGAGGCGGTTGCGGCGGGCTTGGTGTCGGTTGTCTGGCTGGTGGAGGGCCGGCACGTCAATAGCAACGTGGCGGCGAGTTCCTGAGCACGCACACCTTAAAGGAATGACCAACAGTAATGCAAGATAAAGATTCCGACGCCGCTTCCGTCGGTCCGGGCGTCGGCGACGGCGGGGCCGACTCGCGCGCCGACGCCCGTGCCTGAAGAAGTTTGGCGTCTGAAAATCGCCCCCGCGGGACGTTCCCGGCGAAGGCCGCCGCTGTGGAACTACCGTCGCCTCACCAATCTAACCCCCAGAAGGAGTGTTTATGACGATAAGAGGACTGATTCAGTTCGTGCTGCTGGTCTGGTTCGTCGCCCTCGGTGCGGCGGTCCTGATTCCCAGCTACCGGCTGCTTTTCGGCCGCCCCGAAGGCGAGCCGGCCAGCAGCCCGCCCGCGCCGCCCGTGCCGCCGCCCGCCCCGGTCGTGGCCTTCGGCGCGCAGCCCGAAGCGGCGAAGCTACAGCAGCAGCTAGAGACTTACATGCAGCAGTCGGCCGCCTACGCCGAGCAGGTGAAGAGTTACACGCAGGAGGTCGCCGCCTACACGCAGCAGGTCGCGGCCTACAGGACGCACGAAGAGGCGAAGCAGCGGTCGGGCCGCGCGCACGACTACGAGCTGGTGGCGCGGAACTCCTTGCTCACCCTCGTCGCCACGTTCGCGGCGACGCTCATCGGCTACGTCTTCGCAAAGCTGAGCCCCGTCCTCCTCGACAACTACACGCGTCTGAAGCGGGGCGCGCCCCCGCAGTCGCCCGGCCTGCCCTGAGCCGCCGAGGTGACGCCGCGGCCTATCTGTCGTGCGGCGTGATCCTTTTCGCGCCCCGACCCCGCGTTAACAGACGAGGCCCGGGCGCAACCTCAGAAGACTGCCGCTTCGCCCCGCCTCTCTGGCCCCGCAATCAGACGTTTAAGCTACGAGGTGAATTTGTGAAGAGCATCCCCAGACGCAGCCTTCTAAAAGGAATTCTCGCCACTTCGGTCGTCGTCGGGTTCGACCTCGCGGGCCGCTCGTGGGTGACACACGCGAGCGGCGGCGCCGGCGCCGACTTCTCCGAACTGCCGCCGCTCGACGGCACGCTCACCACCGACCCGGCCGCGCTCGCCGCCGCCGCCGACGACTTCGGCCACATCATCCACCGCACGCCCGTCGCCGTCCTGCGGCCGGGCTCGGTCGAAGACGTGGTCAAGGTCGTGCGCTTCGCGCGCCGGCACGACATACGCGTCGCCGGGCGCGGCAAGGGGCACACCGCCTTCGGCCAGTCGCAGGCGGACGCCGGCGTCGTCATCGACATGACCACGCTCAACCAGATTCACTCCGTCGGGCCGGACGCGGCGGTCGTGGACGCGGGCGTCGTCTGGCGCGACCTCCTTTTGACCACCGTGCCGCAGGGGCTCACGCCGCCCGTGCTCACGGACTACACGCGGCTCACCATCGCGGGGACGCTCTCGGTCGGCGGCATCAGCGGCAGGAGCTACCAGCACGGCGCGCAGGTCGACAACGTGCTCGAACTTCAGGTGGTCACGGGCGAGGGCGAACTCGTCACCTGCTCCGAGTCGGAGAACCGCGCTCTCTTCGAGGCGGCGCTGGCGGGCCTCGGGCTGTGCGCCGTCATCGTCCGCGCGAAGCTGCGCCTCATCCCGGCGCGCGAGCGCGCGCAGACGCTCCGCTTCTTCTACCCGGACGTGGCGGCGATGCTCGCCGACCTGCGTTTCCTCGTCGCGGCCGAGCGCTTCGACCACATCCGCGGCATGGGCGTCGCCACGCCGGGCGGCTTCGCCTTCTTCATCGAGGCCACGCACTTCTACACTTCGACGGCCGAGCTGCCGGCGAACCCCTTCGAGGGGCTCAACTTCATCCCCGGCTCGCAGCAGACCGAGGACATGACCTACTTCGAGTACACCGACCTCGTCGTCAAGCTCATCGACTTTCTCGACCAGGCCGGCTTCGGCGGCTTCCCGCATCCCTGGCTCGACCTCTTCGTCCCCGACTCGAAGATAGACGACTTCGCCACGCAGACCGTCGCGTCGCTCGACCCTTCGCTCTTCCTGCCGGGCTCGCTGATGCTCTTCTTCCCGTTCGTCAAATCGAGGCTCACGCGCCCCATGCTCGCCGTGCCCGACGAGGAGACGTTCT
>Ga0182001_10000122_pt1 | contig 18021 bp, 10 predicted proteins | sample BulsoiFelSFmetaG_FD_120485 | JGI IMG/M metagenome (GOLD analysis project Ga0182001, IMG submission 120485) | Bulk soil microbial communities from Mexico - San Felipe (SF) metaG | ecosystem: Environmental > Terrestrial > Soil > Agricultural land | place: Mexico: San Luis Potosi | collected... | reverse complement strand
CCTGAGATTACGGACGAGATGCTGGTCGCAGGCGCGCGTGATGAAGAGCACTTGCGTCTGATGCGCGACATCGGTTTCGCTTCTGCCATGATTGTCCCGCTCGTCCTTCAAGGGCGCACGCTCGGCGTCATCACTTTTATCTATGCCGAATCGAAACGTCACTACTCGCAGGAAGACCTAGTGCTCGCAGAGATTCTGGCTAACCGCGCCGCCATCGCTATCGAAAATGCTCGACTCTACACGAGCGCGCAGGAAGCGAATCGTCTGAAAGATGAATTTCTAGCGACCGTCTCGCACGAGCTGCGCACACCGCTGACGGCAATTCTCGGATGGGCTACCATCCTGCGCACGCAGAAACTGGATGAGCAGACATCGGCACAAGCCTTGGAGACAATCGAGCGCAACGCCAAGAGCCAGAATCAGATTATCGAAGACCTTTTGGATGTCTCGCGGATCATCAGCGGAAAGCTGCGCCTTGACATCAGGCAAGTCGAGCCTGTCTCTTTCATCGAAGCTGCTATCGAATCAGTGCTTCCTGCGGCGCAGGCCAAAGGAATTCATCTTCGGAAAATTCTCGACACCTCCTTAAGTCACGTTTCGGGCGACCCGGCACGACTGCAACAGATTATCTGGAATCTGCTCGCTAATGCGATCAAGTTTACGCCCAAAGGCGGACGCGTGCAGATCAGGCTCGAACGCATCAACTCTCACATAGAGATAACGGTCAGCGACAACGGGCAGGGCATCAGCGCGAAGTTTCTCCCATACGTTTTCGACCGCTTCCGCCAGGCCGACAGCACGACAACCAGACAGCACGGCGGGTTGGGATTGGGGTTGGCAATTGTCAGACATCTTGTGGAGCTGCACGGCGGAACTGTCCGCGCCGAAAGTCGGGGCGAGGGACTCGGAGCAACATTTACTGTGGTCCTACCATTGATGTCCGTTTACCAGAAAAGTTTTATGGATGGGTCTGAGCGCGCGGCGACAGACGATATCCCTCTCCTCATCGAATGTTCAGAGAATCTGGATGGCTTAAAGATTCTGGCTGTTGACGACGAGGTGGACACGCGCGAGCTTTTAAGGACTGTGTTGACGGAATGCGGAGCGGAGGTCTCTGTCGTCGCCAGCGCGCATGATGCTCTGGAGAGGATGGAAAATTTCAAACCCGACATTCTCATCAGCGACATAGGCATGCCTGACGAAGACGGTTACGACCTGATTCGAAAGGTGCGCGAGTTGCCGCAGGAGCGCGGCGGAAATATTCCGGCCATTGCCTTGACGGCCTATGCCAGAGCCGAAGACCGCTTGCGCATTCTCAGGTCAGGCTTTCAGATGCATGTGCCAAAGCCGGTCGAGCTGGAAGAGTTGGTGGCTGTCGTTGCCAGTCTGGCCCAAAGGCGCGAGCAAACCTGAATCAAAGATTCTTTGCGATTAGTTCTGAGCTAGATTAATCGCGTCTTGTTGCTTTCCAATCTTCGACGAGCAAAGCCCAGCGTTCGTGATCGCGCCAGCGGCCCGAAATCTTCAGATAGCGCGGCGAGTAACCTTCCAACTTGAAACCTGCGCGCTTGACCAGAGCTTTTGACGCTTCGTTCTGTGGCTGAATGTTGGCTTCGATTCTGTGCAGCTTCAGAACCTCGAATGTATGTTTGAGCAGGAGCGACAAACCTTCTCTCATGTAGCCGCGCCCGGCGAAAGGCTCGACGGCGTAATAGCCTAAGTACGCGCTGCGGAACATGCCTCGGACTATCTCGCTGAGATTCATCACGCCGACAATCGCCTCGTCCTCCGTGCGGCGCGCTATGAAGCATGCTTGATTCTGCGAGCGAGAGCGACTTAGATAGCTTGCGAACTGTTCATCATTAACGGGCGGCAAGACAAGTCCGCGATGCAAGGTTCTGCTGGCACGATTGCGCGCGATCAACTCTTTCGCATCCCTTGGAGAAGGAGCGCGCAAGAAGACTTGCAGCCCGCGCAGTCTTACTTCATCGGACTTATTTTTCTGGTAAGTCGCACGCATCACTTCTGCTGAATTTCTGCTTCAGAATCTCACCCGAATAGCGCATCGAACTCGCTCAGCAGTTCGACGAGCCTCTCCGCGCCTGGCTGTGTGTCGAACTCTCTGACAGCCTGTGCGCCCACCATGCTCTTTGCCGGAAATTGTCCGCCCGAAGCTGCAATCTCTTTAACGCGCGGAACGAAGATGAATTGCAGCCATTGGCTGAAGGCCATCGTATCCATCGCAAAAGCCTGACGAAATTCGTACTGTTCGGGACGCAAAGGAATTTCTTGCCAGAGACCTGCACGCTTCATCTCATCCTCTATCTCTGCCAGCTTAGCGGCGACGACTTTAGCATCTGGTTGTTTGCTCATCATCTGAAGATAACGCAGGTCCAGGGATGATTTCCATTCGACGGGAGCGATCTTTGACCGAAAGACAGTGATATTTTCGTTCAACGTTTCTCCGTCGCGTCATGAAACGCGCTCGCCACGGCAGGGCCGACGACATAAACGGAGAAGAGAGCATTTCTGACCTTGCTGTCACCGGCGAAGAGTTTGCGAAACTCGTCGAGGTTGACGCTCTTGCGCGTTTCTTCCAGAGTCGCTCCGCGCGAAACCGCTGCTTCGACCTGCTTCTTGATTGAGGTGAAGAGGTCTTCTTCCATTCGCACATAAGAGTCGTCGCGCATCAGAGGCCCGTGACCTGGAATGATGATGGATGGTTGCAGGGCGCGCAGCTTTTCCAGAGTCGCAGACCAATCTCCGACGTGCGATTGATCCGCGCCGACGAAAGGGACAGGCCAGACGACGAGATCGCCCGCGATGACGACATGCTCCGTTGGCAGATTAATCACCAAATCGCCTGAGGTATGCGCGCGCCCCAGAGACAAAATTTCGATTGTGCGCCCTCCGCCGTAGAGCACGAGCTTATCTTCGACCGTGATGGTCGGCAGGATTGGTTGAAATCCGTCTGGCACAGTCATGTAGCCCTGGGCCAGAGAGATGTCGCTCTGAAGACTCGCGCGCTCTTCTTCGGTCAAAGGCTCGCCGCGAAGATTCTTGTTGTTCTTCAGGGCTTCGCTAAATTGTTTGATGACGCCGGGGATGCCTTCGTGAAATTTCTTGCGATTGGTCATGCCGGTGGTCGGAAGATAAGCGCGCGTGTTGGCATGGGCGATGAACTCAACATTGGGAAATGCGTCACGATAGACTTGATTGCCAACGATGTGATCGTCGTGCCAGTGAGTATTGATAACGTACTTGACGGGCTTGTCGGTCAGCTTGCGAAGCGCGGCAAGCACCAGCCTGGTCGTGCCAGCATTCGATTGCGCGTCAACAACGACCACGCCGTCGTCGCGGATGATGAAGACGCTGTTTGATTCGACGGCGAAGCCCGGAGCATCTTTGCGAAGAGCGGCATAAACTCCATCGGCAACTTTGACGACCTCAAAATTTTCAGACTGAGCCAAAGCCGCGAGCGGCGACACTAAGAGAAGCGCGAACAGGAGAGCGCGAGCTTTAAGCATGCAAGTGGTCCTGAGTCCTTTGGCGAAAGATTAAAGATGAGCGCAAGCTTATACGCTCTCGATGGCTTTCCGGTTCGTTGCCTCTTTACTTTATTACGGATTACATTCGGATGCGACGAGATTAAATCTGTAGGGGCAGAGGCTCACTCCCTGCCGGCGTCACCTTATAAGTACGCGGGCAGGGAGTGAGCCTCTGCCCCTACAATTCTTATACATCAGTCGCGGTCAGAGCAACTTGCAGCCGACCCGCGTTCTTTTACTTTCGCTCTGTCACGCGGACTTTCATTTCGTCGTCATTGCAACGAATTTCTGGAACGTACATGGCCTGGCCCAGCATCGGCAGTGCGTGAAACTGTCCGGGCGCTTCCGCTCTGAGGTCGTAGCGAATCTCCCAGACGCCTTGCGCGAGATTATCAACGAAGAGCGCGACCTTGCGATCACGCAACTCCTGATAGACATAGCTATCGCGCCCTGTGTACCTGTCCGGGTTATCCAAATCATTCTCGCTAACGGAAGGCGCATGGTTGCTCGCGCCGAACTTGCGCTCGATGGCGGTCTCCTTCAACTCTTTGGCCGAGATGGAATCGCCGCTGCGAACCTCTACGGCCTCGAAGCCCGCGGGCTTCAAGTCTTCAAAGAGAAGATACTCGTAGTTGTTCTTTGCTTCGACCGTGACGACGACCTGTATGCGGTCACCGCTGGCGACCTCTTCGCCGTCGCGCAGGGGCACGCGGTCATAAACGTAGCCCTTGAGCAAGGTCGGACGCCCGACCAATTTGAAGTATTCGCGCCGGACAAAGATTTCGTTGCCCGCAGCTTTAATCGGCTCTTCGAGGCTGAAGAAGCGCGCTTGAGTTGAAAAGTATATGGGGCTTGTTCCGCTGATGCGCCGGATGCGTACGTCGTTTGCGCCGTCGCGGATGAGTTCGCGGGGAACTATGAATTGACTCGGAGCAGAGAGAGCATCTGCCGCAGTGAGCCGTTTGGTGACGAGCGATTGACCGTTGACCAGGACTTCGTATTCGAGGTCGGGCTTGGCCTCGCCCGTCACGCGCAGGTAATCGTTGAGCGCGAGAATCGTAATCGCCGTATCGCGCGTGTTGCTCCACTGCGAGCCGCGACGATTCTTGATGAGCCAGTTGGTCACAGGCTCGACGAGCTTGTTCTGCGGATCAATGGCGAGGATTGCGCGCAGCGCGAAAGACGTGGCTTCGACGCCGCCATCGGACCAGCGATAATAGAGTCCGTCCTCGCCCCAATGCGCGGTCGCCATTACGTCAGGGTCGCTAACTTGCGCGCCGCGCCGGACGACCGAAGTATCTGGCGCGCGGTCAACTTTCACGCCGTTTTCAAGATTACGGACGAGCGTCTGCGCCTTGTCTTTGAAGCCGAAGTAGTGGGCGGAGAGCGCGACGAGCGAGCGCGTGTAAGCGTTCAGCTTCTCGCGGTTGTTCCAGAGATTATCGAAAGCTTTGGTCTGGAATTCGCTGATCTCGACATCATCGTCGTCCGCTTCTTTCTTTGAAGCCTGATAAGCGGCGAGCGCGTGAAGCATCCAAGCCTGGCGATCAAGGTTGGTCTCTTCTTCGACGAGTTCCTTGTCCAGATATTCGACAGCCTCGTCTAAAGCATCAGCTTTAATTTCGATTCCGGCTTTTCGAGCGAGCGAGAGTCCCCAGACGACATAGGCCGTCATGAAGTGATCCGACTCGTCATCCTTCCACCATCCCCAGCCGCCGTCTTCGTGCTGCATGCTGTAGAGACGGTCGAGACTTTGCTTTGTAATCTCGTCTAACTGCTTGAGACTGCGCTTGCCGTCCGGGTGTGTGGCCTGCGCGCTCGCAGGCTCAATGCCTCCGAAGACTTTAGACATCGCGGCTTCGGGCGAGAGACCTTGATCTTTCAAAGTCTTCGCGGTGATGACCGCAGGGAGAAAACGGCTCATCGTCTGCTCGACACAGCCGTAAGGATAATCAATCAAGTAGGGCAGAGCATCGAGCATCGTGACGGCCATGCTCGGCGCGACTTGAACGGTGAATTGAGTTGATTCTGGTTTGCGCGCCGCAGGAATGTTGAGACTCACGGTCGTTTCTGCTGCTCGCGCCTTGCCGGATTTGTAGAGAAGCTTTTCAATGCCGTGCTCATAAACGGCGAAGTTGTTCTCCATCGCGTCCGAGTATTGATCGCCGCGCGCTGTGACTTTGATCTTCGCCGCGCCAGCCTTTTCAACGGAGACGAGCCAATCAACGCGCGTCTCGCTGTTAGGCTTGACCTCGACAGACTCCGGCGCGTGCGCTGTCAGTTGTCCATCAACGAGACGACCCGAAACGTCCAAGCCTTCTGCGTTCAACTCTGGGCGCGCATGCATGGGCTGGTCTGTGTTGTTGTTGATGACGGCTGAGACAGTGACCTTGTCGCCGACGAGGAAGAAGCGCGGAGCTTGCAGGCGGACGATGAGCGGTTGCTTGGTACGCGTCGCTGTCGAGGCGATGCCGAATTGATTTCCGGCAGAGGCCACGCGCGCAGTCGCCTGCCAACCCGTCAGCGAGTCTGGATATTTAACTTTCACTGTGGCGACGCCCTGTTGGTCTGTGACTACATCAGGCTGCCAGAAGACAGTTGAACGGAAATCGTTGCGGACCTGAACGGCAGGTTCTTGGCCGGGGCGATCCGTTTGAGTGTTCTTGAAACGGGCTGATTCCACCACGCCCGGCGCTAGTTGGGCTAAACCTGCTACTGTCCTGCGGCCATTGACCGCCACCCCGAACTCGCCGCTCGCCTCAGTCTTCGCAATCTCCGCGTTGGATGTGACTGTGACGCTCTCCGTGGCCGCGCCGACGGGTCTTGCTAAATCGTCAAGCGCCATCTGCGAGCGCAGAAAAGGAGAACCGTCTTTGCTTATCTCCGGAATCTCTTTTCTCTCCTCATCGCGCACAGAGACCAATTGCTGGTTCGCGCCCACAGCAAGCTTCGCATAAGCCTTTTGTTGGAACGTGCTCACGGTCTGGACATACTGTGTGCGTTTCGTGCCGTAATAGAACTGGCGCGGGTCGCCAGCCAAATCTTTCTCAATGTAAAAGACGGATTCGTCAACCAGCCCGAGCGCAACTTCAGCAGAGACCGGATGCCCGTTGAGGTCGCGCGTGATGATCGTAAAGAGACCTTCCTCGCGCGGCTGATACTGCTCTCGGTCGGCCTTGACTTCGACGTTCAAAAACTGACGGGCGGGCGGGACGATGACCTGCTTGGTATCAACGAAGAGCTGGTTATCGCTGACCATCGCCGCGCTCAGAAAGATGTTGGGCACGTGTCGTTCTTCGATGGGCAATTCGATGAGCTTCGCCGTGCCGTTCATGTGGACCAGGCGATAACTGTCTATGTCTTCGCCTTCGACGCTGAAGAGAACGTAAGCCGAATCGGTCGGGGCGACGAGCATGACGGGTGAGGTTTGCCCGACGTTGAAAGTGTCGCTGTCAACAATGAGTTGCAGCCCGCCGTAGCGATAACCCGTATCGGTCGTCGCATTGGTTGCCACCCAAACGTAAGTCTCTGCGGAAATCGGCGACGCGCCATCTTTGCTATTCCAGGTGATGTGATAATAACCTTCGCGCGCGGGCGTGAAGCTGAACTCGGCTGTTCCTTTGTCATCTGTTCTGACAGCTTGCTCAAGCACGTCCTCGTGCTCGTAGCCGCGAAACTTCAATCGCCAGCCTTTCTGTACGATGGCATTCGGGTCATTTTTATAACGCTCGCGCAGGCGTTGTAGTTCCTCGCCTTTGACCTCTTTGCCTTCTGGATTAATCCAGATTTCGTACCAGTAATCGCGCGTTACCTTCATGCGGCCATCCGCGACGACAGGCTGGTTGTTGGCGTCCAGCACTTTGGTCTCGACGCTCACTTTATCCTGCGGGCGATAGATGTTATGCGCGGGGCGCGGATAGACGTAATAGCGTTGACGCGTGACACGCACGGTGTCGTCGGCCATGACCTCGCGGCGCGAGGCGTCCGTGACGCGAGCCTGTATGTGATACTCGAAATCCTGTTGGCCGTAGCGCGGCGTGTCGAACGTGAGTGTGGCCGTCCCGTCAGCTCCGACCTTGAGCTTCTCTTGTTTGACTATCTGCCCGTTGCCGTAAGAGGCGTAAGGATTCTGCTGAAGGTCTTCGTAGTACCAGGGATAATCGTGGCTTGGATACCAGTAATGATAGAAGGGATTTTGATAGACGAGCACTTCGACTGTGCCGTTCGCCAGCGGCCCGCCGAAATAGTAATCGGCGTGAATCTTCACTTCGACCTTGTCGCCTAAACGAAAAGATTTCTTCTTGCCGTTCTCTTCGGGCGTCATGACGCTCACCTTGAACTCAGGCAGCTTGTACTCTTCCATGCGAAAGAGAACTGCGCTGCCGATGCTGTTGTGGCGGCCTGCGTCCCAGAAGGTGACGCGATATTCGCCAAGCGGCATTGTCTCGGTGAGTTCAACTGAACCCCACTCTCTGCCAAATGCATTGAGAGTTGACTTGCCCTCTGTAACTTTCGTTCCGCGCGGGTCGTCAATTTCGTATTCGACGACCTGATTGCCTGGAGTCGAATAGATGCCAGCCGAGTATTGACGCGCGATGAATTTCCACTGCGCCGTTTCGTGCGGACGATAGGCCGGACGATCTGTGAAAGCATAGATGCGCCAGGTCTGCTCGCCGGGACGATAATAGCTATTGTTGCCGATGCTGAACGCCTGACGACCATCGCTCGATGCGCTGACGAACATCTCCGAAGAGGATTGAGTGTTCTCCGCTAGGTTAAAACGCACGAGGCCGTCTGCGTCCGTCGTGGCCGACTGTTGACGCCAAACCCAATCCTGGCCGACGTAAACTTTCTGCCAGAGCTTGAGCGTAGCATTTGGCAAAGGCGCGCCCGTTCCGGAGTTGCAGAAATAGAGAAGCGCGTGCGTGCCCGAAGTCTTCATCACGAGCGTCGCGTCCGTAATAAGGATGACATCGCGCGCGCGCACGCCACCGTCGCTCACAGCTTCCAGGAGATACGCTCCGACTGGCAGCTTCCCGTCAATCTTCACCATCTCCTGTCCGGGTTTGTAATCGCCTTTGTCGCCCGTCTCTTTGGACCAGGACTTAACTTTCTCTTCCGAAGATATGCGAACCTGTTGAACCCACGAGCCGCTGCCCTGATCTTTGTTGGTGAAATTAACATCGCGTGGCAATTCAACGCGGTAGAGCGTGAAGTCTATGTGCTTGACGTTGCGCCAGCTCAGGTATGTTTGAATTTCGGAATCAGGCAGAAAGATGTTCGAGGCGTTGACGGAAATGGTTGGACCCGTGATGTTCTTTATCTGCTGCTCGGCTTGATCGTAATAGCGCGTCTCGCCTTTCTTAAACTCGCTCGTCAAGCGACGGAAAAGCTCCAGGGCTTTGACGTAATTCTGTTCCGTCGTCCATTGATTGTTGTCGAGCAGACGAGGCACGCCGTAGCTCGACAGCCATTCGCCGTAAAAGTAGAGCGTGTCATCATACCATTCGCTTCGCTTGCCGAGAGCGAGGGCGGCTTCAAACTCTTCGGCGACGCGCTGGCGTTGTTCGTAGTCACCCTGATTGCGCAGCGTCATCGCCAGCAGGTAATGCGCATGAGCTTTATCCTCCGCGCTCGTCGCAATCTTGAGCACATTTTCTAAAAGGTCAACCGGCAGGAGATTTCCATAATAGCCATAATAATAGTAGGACTCGGCATGTGCCGGATTGGCTATGGACCAGATGATCTTGAGATAACGAGCGCGAGCTATCTCAACCTCTTTCGCTCCGGCCCACCAATCGAGTGCGAGTTGATAATGAGGCCAGGCCGATCCCCAGTCGTGCGAGTCACGCCGTGCCCACCAGAAATCGCCAAGCGACTGTTGACCTTCAGCCCACACCTCGTCGTGCTCGTCTGCGCCGTCCACACGGTCGCGCGTCAAATCTTCGAGCTGCTCGCGCGCGCGATCATACTTGGTCGAATCCGCAGTCTCAGTGGCTGATTGCGCGCGCCACAATGTGTCTGCGAGGCGAAACTGTATCCAGCGAGCTTCTGTGGCGGGCGGTTTCAAAGCGGCAGCTTTCTCATACAGGTCATGCGCCTGCGCGTAAGAGGCTTCCGCATAAAACTTTTCGGCTTCGGCCTTGAGTCGCTGATAATCGGTCGGCTGTTGCTGCGCTTGCGCTGCAATAAGCGAGGAGATGACGAGAAGGGAAGCGACGAGTATTTTCATAAGATCACTCTCTGATTTCGTTGCGAGATAAATTAAGCTCTCGACGAAAGAACGACGCGGAAAGGAAAGCTTGCAACTTGCGGTCGTAGAAATTGAGCTGGCTTTCGTCGCGTGTGGGATTAGCGAAGGCTTGCAGATGGTTGCCTTGAAGAGCAAGGATGAGGGCGGAAAGGCTGGACGCGGAGAGTGGGAGACGCGGAGAGAAAGACTACAATCGCCGTGTCGCCGTGTCTCCGCATCCGGCCTTTATCCTTCCGTCTTCATCCTTGCTTTTTACTTCATTCCCGACATTGTCTTCGTCTCTGGTATAGGAAGTCTGCCGTCGGAGTCTCGCGTGAGCGCGATGAACTGAGGGTCTTTGCGCAATGAGAGGAAGACGAAATCAACGCGCGCTTCCATCATCTCTTTGGCGCGCACCCGTTGATAACGTTCGTACTGGTAGAAATGGCGCTTCAAGAGCGCGAGAGCCTTTTCCTTCTGGCCTGCCTGCGCGTAGATGCCTGCGAGATTATAGGAGGCCGGAAGCAGCGACACGTTCTCACGCGCAATCCGTAAAGCTTCGTCGCCGTGTCCGGCTTCGGCCATGAAGACCGCTGCGAAGACCAGGTTGTAAGGGTCTTTCGGGTCGAGCGCGAGCGCCTTCTTAGTGTATTCGTTGGCCTTCACCAAATCGCCTTCCGAGTTCCAATAGACCGCCAGATTGCGATAAGCGAGTGCCAGAGGATAGGTCTCAACAGATGCTTCCATCAAGGCCAAGCCCTTCTTGAACTCGCCTTCATGAATGGTCATCTTGCCGAGTCCGTGCTCGGCGACGGCGCGCGAGAGCGGGTCGGCAGGCATACTGAGAATAGCCTCGAAGGTTGTCCGAGCTTTATCCCACTCGCCCGTGTGATGGCGATAGAGTTCGCCAAGATAGCGCAGGGGCGCAGGGTCGGCCGGGTCCATGCGATGCGCGCTAACGTAGAATTTTTCGGCCTCTCTGTAGCGGGCATTCATTTCAGCCATGAGTCCGGCGCGCATTGTGCGCTCGATGCGCGCGCTCGTGCGAGCATCGAAGTTGGGAGAATCTGGAATTTCAGCCGTCTCGCCGATGCCGAGTTTCTTCAGTTCCTTCGCGGCATCCTTGGCCTTCTTCGGGAACATGCATTTCTGATCGAGCACGGAGTTGAAGAGTTTGATGGCGGCTTGATTGTCACCGGCCTTCGCTTTGTCTCTGCCATCTTTCAGGCTCGCGTCGAGCGCGTCTTCGCGCTTCTTCATCTCGCCATCTAAGAGCTTCTCGACATCCGCGACCTTCAACTTTCCGTCCTGACTCTCGACTTTACTGACAGGCGAGCCGTCCGGCGTGGCCAGCACCGCGAGCGGAGGCTTCGAGTCGCCAACCAATTTTTGACCGGCGGGCGTGCGATAGTCCGCCAATTCCATCGAGACGCATTGCGAAGCGTAGAGCGAGAGAGTGCGAGACTCCAGCATGGAGGACTTTTTCATCTCGTCATTGGTGGCGGGAAACCAGTAGAGAACAAGCCCTGTGGCTGGCGGGTCTTTGGGCGCGCGAACTTTCCAGGGCACGTAATAGACTTTGGCAGCAGTGCCGCCGCCGGACATGCCGCCGACGCCACCGCCGCCTCCGCCGCCGCAGGTAGCCCATGCGGGAGAAGCAGCAATCAGAGAGATTAAAAGAAGAGCCAGGGGACGGGAGATAGATTTTTTCATGGCGCGGGATTGTATCAAAAAGGGGAGAGAGCGCATAGATTTTTGAGCCTGCGTAAGCAGGCTATAGAATGTAGCCCCACGCGTAAGCGTGGGGACAACATGAACCTTTAATAAGTCAAGCCCGCGTGAGCGGGCGACAGGACGGAGAGTTATCTTATCCATCTGTCGCCCGCTCACGCGGGCTTCTATATTTATTTGCGCGTTCTTCCCCGTGCTGACGCACGGGGCTACACTCTGCCGCCTGCTCACGCAGGCTCATAATTACTCGCTCACCAGAACAGAATTCTCGTTACCTCTGTCATCATACGTTGTTTTCGGATTGCGCGGGTCAACCAGCCAGTTGCCGTCAACGATGAACTTGTATTCATATTTACCCGGCGGCAGATTCACCTTGCAGATCCATTCGTCGCCGACGCGTGTGAAGAGAAACTGCGACTGATTCCAATTATTGAAGGAACCAGCGACGGCAACAATCCGTGCGTCCGCGTGGCCGCTCAATCTAAAAACCGTGTTCCCTTGCAAGCTTGGCTGCGGCAGCTTCAGCTTGCGCGCCGTGATGTCGCTGCTCCATGAATCGAGCCTTAAGCCAGTGACTCTTCCTGCCCCATCTTCGAGCGCGGTGAAGCGAAAATCGGCTCTCGCGTCCACGAGGCTTGTCTCATTCTTCATGAGAAGCTGACGCTTGGGCGCATGCGACGGCTTGAGCCAGAGTGCGCCGCCTTCGAGCGTGATGTCTAAGACAAAATTCTCAACCTTCGCCGGATCAACTTCGTATCTGCCGACGAAACGGCTCAAATCCGTTTGAGTCGCAGAGACAGGAATGACCGTAGCGGAAACCCGTGGCGGCGGCGCGGATTGCTGCATCTCTTGTCGCAGGTTCTCCATGTTGCGTTGATTGATCTCGGCGATGGCTCGCACATCAGGCGGCGCGATCTCTTCCGCGCCTCCCATGACCTGAACCATCTCCCCAGGCATGCGAGCTATTGGCTTCGATGTGTCTTGGGGTTGGCTGACGGTTGAGAGCTTCTGAGAAGGACTCGCTTTAGTTGAAGGCATTTCCATCTGAGAGCTTCTCGTGCCGGTTGCGACGAACCTCGAATCAACTCCGCTGTATGAAAATTTGCGAGCAACTTCCGCAGAGCCTTTGACGCTTCCTCCGGCCAGAGAAGAAAGAACGAAAAGCATCGCCGCCACCATGCTCAGCATCACGAAGTGAAATGCCGAGAGGCTTCTGTTTGCGTCCGTCGCCAGGATGCGATTGATTCTTCTCTTCAGGTTTGAGCCTGCCGCGCTTGAAAGTCCAGGTTGCACGCGGACCAGGCTATGACGACAGACCTTTGCGATGCTCGATGCATAAACCTTTGATGCTCCGCCGAGCTTGATGACCATGTCGTCGCAAGCCTCTTCGCGCTCGGCCAGAAGTTGCCTGTCCAGAAGCCAGAGAAGCGGGTGAAACCAGAGCAGGCAACAGACGGCTCTTTGGAGGACAGCGCAAAGATTGTCCCAACGCTCGACGTGAATCATCTCGTGCATCATCACAGCTTCGAGTTCATCGTCAGTCAGATTATCGGAGACGCCTTCGGGCAGAATGACGACCGGTTTCAGGATGCCCCAGACGCCAGGCTCTGCAATCTCTCTTGAAATGACGAGCGTGACTTTGCGACGAAGGCCGAGCCACGAACAGATGCGCTTCATGGCCTCAACCTCTCTGCCGCTCTCGACAATCTCGCCCGCGCGAATCGTCTGGGACAACTCTTTGCCCTTCTTCAACCAGAAATAGAAGAGCCGGGCGCAGATGGTAATCCAGAGCAGGGTGAGCGCAAGGTAAAGATTGTTGTGGTCTTGTATGAGCACGACGTGATGGAAAGGAGTCAAACCATTCAGCGTGGGTGTTTCGACTACGTAGAAGGTCACGGGTGAGACCGAAACAGGAGCGAGCAGCGGGGATAGACCGGGACCATTCACAGCGCTTGCTTCGACCGAGGTAAAGAGCGAGTTGAGGTCTATCCCGATGCGGCTGAGCAAGGCGGCGATGAAAGTGGCGGGCACGATAAATTTCATCAGAGCCAGGAGCCAGAGCGAATAGCGCAGACGCGCAGGAGCACGTTTGAGCAAAGAGGTGATCGCCAGCACGAACAGGCAGAAGAGCGTTGCCTGCCAGAGATGATTGGCCAGGAAAGGCCAGAGCGACCGAGACCATTCCGCCAGAGGCTCGTAGAAAGTCATGACTCCTTGAACTCCTTATGAATCGTTCTGACCTTTACATTATTTTCGCTTTCTGCCCGTACTTTTAGGTCTCTCTTCCTGCTGCTTCATAAGATCGCTTTCAACTTCGCGGACATCTTCAAGCGAGAGCTTGCCCGTCTCGACCAGATGCGCCATCAATGGCCTGGCCGAGCCGCCGAAGAGGTCTAGTAATTCATTTATCAATCTGCGATGTGCCGAGTTTCTGGTGATGGCGGCTTCGAAGATGTGCGCGTTGCCGATTTTCTTGACGCGGCGCACCGCGCCCTTCTCTTCAAGACGATAGACGATTGTCTGCACCGTTGTGTAAGCGGGGCGCTTCTTCTCTGGGAGCTGCTCCTGAATTTCTCTGACCGAAGAGGCCGTGCCCAGCTCCCACAGCGCGCTCATCACTTCTAACTCGAATCTTGTCAGCTTAACGTTCTTTTCTCGTGCCAAGTTTCACCTCCTTTCTGTAGCTACTACGAATGCAGCTAAGACTACGACTATCGTAGTAGGGTGTCAATGTTTTGAAGTGATGAATTTCAGATTTATCAATTGCCTCCAGCTAAAGCTAGTGACAATTGATAAACCTTGGATACGAGAATACAGGACTCAAATGCTATTGCCCGCGAACAAGCTAAGCCATGCAAATGAATGGTCAAGGGTGATAACCCTAGCTGCGGCTATCTATTACTTGTAGGTCAAAGTCAGGACGCTCTGTTGATAGATGAGGCGATAAAGATTATTCGCCAGCTCTTTCTCGGCTGACTTGAGCGCGGAATATTCTTTAATCGCTTCGGCTCTCTTGTTGATGCTCAAGTAAGCCGCGCCGAGATTGTAATGCGCTTCGTAGTATGAAGGGTTGAGACGAAGCGCCTGCTGGTATGCGGCAATCGCTTCTTTGAAGCGGTGCGCCTCCGCATAAGCTACGCCCAGATTGTTATAGCTTTCGGCGTCGTCTTGGATGAGAGCGATTGCCAGACGATAAGCTTCGATGGCCTCTTCGAGCTTGCCCTGTTTGTGAAAGGCAAGCCCCAGACCTTTCGCAGCCAGTCCCAAACGCGGTTGCCGTGCGAGCGCGCTGCGGAAAGACTCGACTGCTTCCGCGTAACGACCCACTTCTGTGTAGGCCAGGCCCAGAGAGTAATGCGCTTCCGTATAATCAGCTTTGAGTGCAAGAGCGCGTTTGAGCGCGTCAATGGCTTCGTAGCTTCGGCCTGCCCTGTAAAGGGTCGCGCCGAGATTGTAGTAGGCCGCCGCATAATTGGAACTGAGACTGACGGCTCTGTTGAGGGCGTCAATGGCCTCCTCATATTTTCCCGACGCGCTCAAGGCCATGCCCAGATTGTTGTAGGCGAGAGCGTAATCGCTCTTTAATCGAATAGCTTCGAGATAAGCCTTTCGAGCCTCTTCAATCCTGCCCATTCGATAATAGACATAACCCAAATCGTTATAGGCGAGGGCGAATGTGGGGCGCAACGAGACAGCCCGTTCGAGATTTTTCGCGGCCTCTGCGAAATCGCTCCTTTCGGCCTGTGCCGCGCCCATCCTGTAATACTCGCCAGCTTCGTCGGCTTTTGTTCCCGCGTTGGGGGCTAAGGACTGCGCCTGGGCAGTCAATGTTGAGGTGACAAGCGAAAGAACGAAAATTCGGATCAAGCGCGCGTTTCTCATCATGCTCTCCTCGACGACCGTTACTACATTTGAGGGTCATGCTACGACAAATGTAGTAACATAGTCAAGAGGGTCGAGGATGAGGGCAGGGCGGCGAGCAGTCAGAGTGTGTTCAGGGTTGTCGGCATTGCCTGAGCAGCAGTCCGTAGCTTTGACCATTGCTTGAGAGCATCAGGCCCGCGCGCGTCACCTTGCCGGTGAACTTCCCGTAGCCCTGATAAGGCTCGCGGTCTGGAAGCGTGAACTCGATGTGAGGGTAATGGTCATCAGTTACCCTCACGGTGATGGGTTCATAAGCTATGCCCGATGCGACGACAACTGTGGCCCACAATCCGCCGTAGCTCGGAACGAGAATTACTTCCATGCCGCCCACGTCTCCGGTCTCGGCTTCCAGATAGAGATTGCTGAAGACTTCCGGCACGCCCCAAGCCGCCTCGACGTGGCGGTGTCGGTTGCGTCGCTTCTGCGCCGGAGAGGGCGAGGCGAATGCGAGGACGACGATGAAACAAAGAAGGAATCGAACGCTCAATTTCATAGACTTTAAGAAACAGATATTGGAAATCCTTTCGACCCTCGCACTCTCTCTCGAAGAGCTTTGACTGATGACGAAGGAGGCAAGGAATATTGCTATCAAGGGATATTGCCATCATCGGACCGCGCTCATAAATCGCCTGCCTGCTTGTGCTGCGACATAGCGGGCGCTTTTCATATTTCACGAATTGTAGTTGAATGATTCCCTGAGCTTTGATTATCAACTACAACTAATCAATCAGGATTCAAAATGAAGAGAAGAAGTTTCGCCTACACATCTGCGCTCTTACTCCTTTGCCTGCTCGTTCTGAACCCAATCGCGCGCGCGCAGACGCGGCAAGCGATTGACACGGACATCAACGCCAAGATTCTGAAAGAAGAGACAGATAATTCGCAGATCATGAAGACGCTGCACGTCTTGACTGATCTCTATGGACCACGCCTGACGGGTTCGCCCAGTTTGAAAGCGGCGGGCGATTGGGCTGTCAAGCAGATGCAGTCGTGGGGTTTTGAGAACGCGCACCTGGAGCCTTGGGATTTCGGTCATCCGGGTTGGGTCAACGAGCGCGCCTCCGGCTTTCTCGTCTCGCCCGTTAAAGATTCTTTGGTCTTTGAAGTTCTGGCGTGGACGCCTGGCACGAACGGGGCGGTTACTGCTCAGGCTTTTCAAATGATTCTGCCCGAACGACCGACGCTGGAAGAACTCAACGCTTACCTGGCGAGCGTCAAGGAGCAGGTCAAAGGGAAGATCGTCCTCGTCGGTCGTCAGGCGGTCGTGCCTGTCAATATCACTCCGCCGCCGAAACGTCTCAATGATGATGACCTGCGCGCGCGTTTCGATCCCGATGCGAAACCGACGCCGCAGCCAAGCCCAAGTCCAACGCCTTCGCCGAAGCCTGGGCAATTGAGCGGCGGGCAAGTGAACGAGCAGATTGATAAGTTCCTGTTGGAAACGGGCGCGCTCGTGCGCGTCAACGACGCCGGACGCGAGCACGGTCAGATACGCGCCTTCAACAACCGCACGTTCGACATCACCAGGGTCGTGCCGACGGTGGTCCTCCGCAATGAAGATTACGGACGCATCGCGCGCATCCTTGCAGACGGTCAGGCCGTCACGCTTGAATTCAATATTCAGAATCGAATCTTTCCCGAAGGCTCGACAGCCTATAACGTCATCGGGGAGATTCCCGGCACGGATAAAAAAGATGAGGTCATCATGCTCGGCGGCCATCTGGACTCATGGCACTCAGCGACAGGCGCGACTGACAATGCCATCGGCTGCGCCACGATGATGGAAGCCGTGCGCATCCTCAAAGCCATCGGCGTGCGCCCGCGCCGGACGATTCGTGTGGCATTGTGGAGCGGCGAAGAGGAAGGCTTGTTGGGGTCGCAGGCTTACGTCAAAGAGCATTTCGGCTCGTTTGAGAATCCGAAGCCGGACTTTTTCAAGTTCGGCGGCTACTTCAACATTGATGCGGGTACAGGAAAGGCGCGCGGCTTCACAGTCTTCGGTCCGGCTGAAGCCGCCGCGCCCCTGAGAGAAGCGATAGGGCCTTTCGCTTACATGGGAGTTGTTGGAACTACTACAACTCGCAATCGTGGACTTGGCGGCTCGGATCACACATCGTTTAATCAAGCGGGACTGCCCGGCATCGGAGCGGTTCAAGACCCTATAGAATATTTCACGCACACCTGGCACACGAACCTTGACACGTACGAGCGCGTCATTGAGGACGATGTGAAGAAGTCTGCTGTCGTCATTGCTGCGGCAGTCTATCAACTGGCAATGCGCGATCAGCTTCTACCCAGATTCAAACGCGAAGAGATGCCCGCGCCGCCGCCGACACCAACGCCGCCGCCGCCGACTCCAGCGACGCCAAGATAGCTGCTCCTTTAATTTTGAATTGCGTCTTGGTGAGAAAGCGTTTCAGCGCCAGGCGCATGTTTGCAATGAATACCTAACTATCAGGTGAGTGCCGGAGTTCGAATGAAAGCCCTGACAGGCGATGATAAGTGGAGTTAAGTAGCCTCACTTCCGCCTGACTTTCGCCTTTTCGTCTGAGAGGCGCAAAAGTGGCGGTCGCTATATGAGTGCTT
>Ga0182001_10000121_pt1 | contig 18094 bp, 8 predicted proteins | sample BulsoiFelSFmetaG_FD_120485 | JGI IMG/M metagenome (GOLD analysis project Ga0182001, IMG submission 120485) | Bulk soil microbial communities from Mexico - San Felipe (SF) metaG | ecosystem: Environmental > Terrestrial > Soil > Agricultural land | place: Mexico: San Luis Potosi | collected... | reverse complement strand
CAGCGAACTGCTCAAGCGAGTGCGAGAAGTGGCCTTAGGAGCATATGCACATCAGGATGTGCCGTTTGAGAAGGTGGTTGAGGAGTTGCAGCCGGAGCGGGACATGAGTCGTTCGCCCATCTTCCAGGTCTGGTTTGTGCTACACAACGACACGAGCGAGGAGTTGAGTTTGCCGGGACTGCGTTTCGGCTCGGTGGAGAACCGGAATGAAACGGCAAAGTATGATTTAACGCTCGACATGCATGAGGCAGGCGAGAATCTGAGAGCCATTCTGGAGTACAGCACAGACCTCTTCGAAGCCGCGACGATTGAGCGAATGGCGCAACACTTCGAGCGGTTGTTGGACGCCATCGTTGCTAACCCTGAGCAATGTCTCTCCAGGCTGTCGTTGCTGACTGAGGACGAGCTGAGCCAGCAATTGGTCGAGTGGAATGACACCGCCTCTGATTATGCAAGCGGAGCTTGCCTTCATGAGTTGTTCGAGGCACAGGCACAGCGCACACCTGATGCCCTGGCGGTGGCACATGAAGGAGCAACGCTTTCCTATCGAGAGTTGAACCGGAAGGCCAATCAGTTAGCCCGGCACCTGCAAAGCCTGGGCGTTGGACCGGAAACGTTAGTCGGTCTTTGTGTCGAGCGCTCGTTGGAGATGATTGTCGGCTTACTCGGCATCTTGAAAGCAGGCGGCGCTTATTTGCCGCTCGACCCGCAGTATCCACAGGAGCGGCTCAGCTACATGCTCAAGGATGCCGCGGTGTCCGTGCTGTTGACTCAAAGGCGGGTGGCTGAGAGATTGCCGGAGCACGCCGCTCAAGTGGTTTACCTTGATGCAGACTGGGAGATCATCCGGCAGCAGAGCGAGGCGAACGCCGTCTCGGCTGTGACGCCTTTGAATCTGGCTTACGTTATCTACACCTCCGGCTCGACGGGCATGCCGAAGGGAGCAATGCTTCCGCACGGGGCCGTCGTTAGCCACAACTTCGCCGTCGCCGCACGCTACGACTTACAACCGACCGACCGTGTGTTGCAGTTTGCTTCGCTGAGTTTCGATGTCGCGGTCGAAGAGATCTTTCCTTCCTGGTTGTGCGGGGCCAGCGTGATTCTGAGACCCGATGGCTTATTGGAAACGGAGACGGCGCTCTTTGAGTTTCTGGAGCGAGAAAGAATCACCGTCGTCAATTTATCAACTCCGTACTGGAATGAGTTAATCGCCGCACGTGCGCGCTCGCAGAAGGGCGGCAAGCTGGCGTTGCGGCTCGCGGCCATCGGCGGGGAGAAGGGGCTGGCCGAACAGTTCGCTCTGGCGCAACGAGTGGTCGGAGCGGATGTGCGTCTTCTAAACGTCTATGGACCAACTGAGACCACCGTCACCAATACCGCCTGCGAATTTGTGAGCGAGGCGGCTCAGTCAACAGGCTCATTCCCAATCGGTCGGCCACTCGCCAACAACCGCATTTATCTGCTCGACCAAAAACTACAGCCCGTGCCAATCGGCGTGCCGGGCGAGGTTTACATCGGCGGCGAGAGCCTCGCTCGCGGATACCTGAATCGGCCGGAATTGACTGCGGAGAAATTCATCCCGGACACGTTCAGCCGGATTGAAGGAGCAAGACTGTATCGCAGCGGAGACGTGGCGCGTCACCTCGCAGACGGAAACCTTGAGTTCGTCGGGCGCATTGACGAGCAAGTCAAGGTGCGCGGTTTTCGCATTGAGCTGGGCGAGATTGAAGCCGTGCTCGTGCAGCATCCGTCCGTGAGAGAATCGGTCGTGCTGGCGCGCGACGGCGAGCGCGGCGACAAGCGAATCGTCGCTTACGTGGTCGGTCTCGAAGCAGAGCAAGTCACGACCGCCGAACTGCGACGACATCTCAAAGACAAGCTGCCGGAACACATGATTCCGTCCCTGTTCGTCATGCTTGACGAGATGCCGTTGACGATTAACGGCAAGGTGGACCGGCGACGGTTGCCCGCGCCGGAGTCGGCGCGAGAGGCGAGTACGGCGGAAGATTTCGTCGCTCCCCGCTCTCCCGTCGAAGAAGTAGTGGCGGGTATCTGGTCGGAAGTTCTGGACGCCGAGCAGGTCGGCGCGCACGATGATTTCTTCGAGTTGGGCGGCCATTCATTACTGGCGACTCAGGTGATGTCAAGAATCCGCGAGGCGTTTCAGGTCGAGATTGCTTTGCGGCAATTGTTCGAAGGACCAACCGTTGCCGAGCTGGCCCGGCAGGTGGAGACTGCACTCAACTCGGAGTCGAACCTCCAGGTGCCGCCCATCGCGCCCGCCTCGCGCGAGACTCCACTGCCGCTCTCCTTCTCACAACAGCGGTTGTGGTTCTTGGACCAGTTGGAGCCGGACAAAGCTTTATTTAACAGCCCGGCAGCCGTTAAACTCACTGGCCCACTCAACGTCTCAGCCTTAGAGCGCACCCTCGGCGAAGTCATCCGCCGTCATGAAGTATTGCACACGACTTTCTCTGTCATAGATGGCCAGCCCGTACAGGTCATCCATCCTTTCACAGGCTTTGAGTTACCGCTGACAGACCTCAGCGCCTTGAGTCTTGCAGAACGCGAAGCCGAAGCGATGGCTTTGGTCAGCGAGGAAGCGCGACGACCCTTTAACCTGAGCACCGGCCCACTGCTGAGAGTCCAATTGCTCCGGCTCAGCCACGAGGAGCATGTCCTGCTCGTGACGATGCATCACATCGTCAGCGACGGCTGGTCCATCGGTGTGTTGATTCGTGAAGTGGCTGCTCTTTATGAAGCCTATTCGCAGGGTCAGGAGTCGCCATTAGCCGAGTTGCCAATCCAGTACGCTGACTATGCCGCTTGGCAGAGGGAGTGGTTGCAGGGCGAAGTCTTGGAGCAGCAACTCGCCTACTGGCGGGAGCAACTTGCGGGCGCTCCGCCCGTACTCGAATTGCCCACTGACAGGCCACGGCCCGAAGTGATGACCTTCCGGGGCGGCAAGTATTTCGTGATGTTCCCCGCAGACCTGGCCGAAGGGCTGAAGGCTTTGAGTAATCGCGAAGGGGCGACGTTGTTCATGACGCTGCTGGCGGGTTTTCAAGTCCTCCTGCGTCACTACACACAACGCGACGACATCGTAGTCGGAACAGATGTCGCCAACCGCAATCGTGCGGAGACGGAAGGCTTGATTGGCTTCTTCATCAATCAGTTGGTCTTGCGCACGGACCTCGCACATGACCCAAGCTTCACGGAGATGCTGCGTCGTGTGCGCGAGGTCGCGCTCGGAGCTTACGCGCATCAGGACCTTCCCTTTGAATCTGTGGTGGATGCTGTGAAGCCTGAACGGAGCTTGAAATACGCGCCGCTCTTTCAGGTCAAGCTGACCCTTCAGAATGCTCCAGAGGGCGAGTTGAAACTATCGAAGCTGGCGCTCAGCCAATTCGAGTTCGAGCATGAGACGGCAGCCAAGCTTGAGTTGACGCTGTTGCTGACGGATGAGCCGGGCGGACTTGGCGCACACTTTGAATATAACGCGGACCTCTTCGACGAAGCGACCATCAGCCGGATGGGACGACTCTTCGAGGCGACCTTACGCCAGCTCTCAATGCAGCCCGACATCAGATTGAGCGCACTGGAAGAGATTATTGCCGCGCTTGAGCGGGCAGAATTGTCGGACGAGAAGAAGAAGCGCCAGCAGTCAAACTTCGCTCGTCTCAAGAGCATCAAGCCCAAACCGGTCGTGGCCCAAACCGAGCAACTCGTCAAGACCTCTTACCTGCATGCGGGTGAAACTCTCCCGTTGGTGATCGAACCGATTATCGGCGAGCTTGACGTAGTAAGTTGGGCCAGGAGCAATCTGGACTTCATACGGGCGAATCTGGCCCAGCACGGAGTTCTCCTCTTTCGCGGTTTCATGGTGAAGGAGGCTGCCGAGTTCGAGCGCTTCGCTCAAACTATCAGCCCTCAGCTCTTCAAGGATAACGGCGAGCATCCACGGAAATCCGTCAGCGGGAGCGTTTATACTCCGGTCTTTTATCCGCCCACCGATAAGGTTCTCTGGCACAACGAAAATTCTTTTAACTACCAGTGGCCGACCAAAATCTGGTTCTGTTGTGTTCAACCGGCTGAGCAGGGCGGAGAGACTCCGGTCGTTGACAGCCGCAGGGTGTTTGAATTGATTGACCCCGACATCAAAGATCGGTTTCTACGTCTCGGCATCATGTACGTGCGCAACTACGGTAACGGCCTGGGCCGCCATTGGCAAAATATTTTTCAGACCGAGAGCCGAGCTGAAGTGGAGCAGATGTGCCGCAACTCGCAGATGGATTTTGAATGGAGAGACGGCGATCAATTGACGACGCGCGCCGTGCGTCCGGCGGCCGTCAAGCATCCTCAGACGGGCGAGCTGACCTGGTTCAATCAAGCTCAGCACTGGCACATCTCATGCCTCGACGATGCCACGCGCGAATCCATGCAGGCGCTCTTTGCCGAAGAAGAGTTGCCGCGCAATTGCTATTACGGCGACGGCTCGCAGATCGAAGACTCCGTGTTGGAACACATTCTCGAAATCTACCAACGACTAGAGGTCAGTTTTCCCTGGCGGTCTGGAGACATCATGATGCTCGACAATCTGCTGGCGGCGCATGCGCGCAACAAATTCGCAGGCACGCGCCGTCTGCTGGTGGCGATGGGAGACATGCTCGACTATGGAGAAGTTGACGCCCTGCCGCGAACGAGCACCACCTAGTCTTAAAGAGCAGTCTTCACGACAATTGAGAGACCCTCACGTTTGGAGTACAACATGCAAGACCAAGAAAACGGCTTCCGACTCTCACCCAGACAAAGAGAGCTATGGGCGTTTAGAGATGAACACGCCGCTGATCGTGCGCAGCTTGCCATTTTGATTGAAGGTCCGCTGAGAAAAGCAGAGCTTAAGCAGGCTTTGCAGCAGGTCGTTAAGCGGCACGAGATTCTCCGCACGAACTTCCGGCAGGTTGCCAGCCTCAAAGCTCCCGTCCAGGTCATCACGGAGAACTGGAATATCTCTGCTCAGCATGTTGAGCTGGGCCAGATGAGCCGCGCCGAGCAGACCGCCGCCAGCGAAGAACTCTTCGCGCGCGAAGGCGACCGGATGTTCAATCATGAACAAGAGCCACCCTTGCGCGCCTCATTGCTTTCACTCTCAACGGACAAACATCTGCTCTACCTCAGCCTGCTCTCGCTCTGCGCGGACACGCGCACGTTAAGAAACATCGCGGATGAGCTGAGCCGTGCCTACACGCTTGGACGCAACGGTCTCGAACTCTCCGACGAGCCGCTGCAATACGTCTCGTTTGCCGAGTGGCATAACGAGTTGCTCGAATCGGAAGAGGCACAGGCAGGCCAGCAATACTGGCGACGGCAAAATTACGGGGACGCCCTCGCCTTGAAACTTCCCTTTGAGCGGGAGCGGCAAGTACAGAGCCGTTTCAAGCCCGCTTCATATCAGCTTAGGCTTGACGGTGAAACGCTGGCGGGGATAGGCAAGGCTGCAAAGGCGCAGCAAACGACGACTTCTGTATTCCTGCTGGCGTGCTGGCAAATTCTCATCTGGCGGCTGACGTGCCGGTCGGAAGTCGTGGTCGGTGTCACCTGTGACGGCAGAAAGTATGAGGAACTGGAGAACGCGATGGGCGCTTTTGCCAGGGCCATCCCCGTCGGTTGTCGCCTCGACCGAGACATGTCCTTCAAATCGCTGCTGGCCTTAACTTCCGAGGCGTTGAGTGAGGCCGCCGACTGGCATGAATATTTCAAGCCGGAGCGGAATCCGTCCGACGACGCAAGCGAACCTGGCGAGTCTGACTTTCCTTTCGTCTTCGAACTGGTTGAGTGGCCCGCGCAATTCAGCGCCGCCGACCTCTCCTTCTCGCTTTACCGTCAGTTCGTCTGTCTCGAACAATTCAAAGTGAAACTCTCTGCCCTCCTGCAAGGCGATGATTTGCTCTTTGACTTTCAGTATGACGCGAGCCTCTTTGATGAAGAGGAGATTAGCCTCCTGGCCGGACAATTCTCAACCCTGTTGCGGAGCGCGCTTGATGACGGGGAAGCAATCATCGGCTCATTGGAAATAGTCTGCGCGGCGGAACGCAGGCGAATGCTTGTTGAGTGGAATGACACGCGGGTTGAATACGCGGCTGAGAGCTGTGCCCACCAACTGTTTGAGGCGCAAGCCGAGCTAACGCCCTATAGTCTCGCCATCGAATTTGCGGACGAGCGGTTGAGCTATACCGAGCTAAATGCGCGGGCTAATCAACTGGCCCATTACCTGCGCGAGTTGAATGTCGGGCCGGACGTGCTGGTCGGTCTGATGATGCCGCGCACGCCCGGCCTGGTCATCGCTCTCATGGCCGTGCTCAAAGCCGGTGGCGCATACGTGCCCCTTGATCCTTCGTACCCGCAGGAAAGATTGGCCTTCGTCCTTGAAGACGCGGGCGTCGCTGTGGTCCTCACCGAAGAGAGCCTACGCGGACGTTTGCCTGAAGAGATGGCAACGGTTATCTGCCCCGATTCGCAACGGGCGCGCCTGGAGGCGGAGTCAACCGCCAATCTTCGCTGCATTGCCGACAGTGAGAACCTGGCCTATGTCATCTACACTTCCGGCTCTACAGGTTGGCCCAAGGGCGTCATGATCTCTCACAGAGGATTGGTTAATTATCTCAGTTGGGCCACCAAGGCTTATGCTGTGCAGCAAGGTGACGGGAGTCCGGTTCATTCTCCGCTGGGATTTGACCTGACGGTGACGAGCCTCCTTGCGCCATTGATGGCAGGGCAGTCCGTGCTGCTTCTGGACGAAGAGCAGGGCCTTGATGGGCTTGTGTCGGCGCTGCGCCGGAGAGGCGAGTTCAGTCTCGTCAAACTCACCCCGTCTCACCTGGAAGTCCTCAGTCAGATGGCCGCGCCAGCGGAAATCGCCGACTGGACGCGCGCCTTTGTCATCGGTGGCGAGGCACTCTTTGAACAGAACCTCACTTTCTGGCAGTGCCATGCGCCCGCGACCAGGCTCATCAACGAATACGGACCGACCGAGACGGTCGTTGGCTGCTGCATTTACGAAGTCACAGATGAATTGCATGGGCAGGGGATTGTGCCCATCGGGCGACCCATCGCAAACACGCAAATATATTTGCTCGACGAGCGAATGAATCCGGTGCCAGTCGGTGTCGCGGGCGAGTTATATATTGGCGGCGACGGGCTGGCGCGCGGCTATCTAAACCGGCCTGAGTTGACGGCTGAAAGATTCATCCCGCACCCCTTCAGCCCCGCGCCCGGAGCCAGGCTTTACAGGAGCGGAGACCTGGCACGCTATCGCGGCGATGGTCTCATAGAGTATCTGGGCCGAGTGGACCAGCAGGTCAAGGTTCGTGGCTATCGCATCGAGCTGGGCGAGATTGAAGCGGTGCTGTGTGGCGTGGCGGGCGTGCGCGAGGCTATCGCTGTAGTCCTCGAAGATGCGGCAGGCGACAGGCGGTTGGCGGCATACGTCACGGGCGAGCCGGAGATGGTTGAACTTGAGCGCCAGTTGCGGCAGCGATTGCCGGAGTACATGATTCCAACGGCGTTTGTCTGCTTGCCGGAACTGCCCCTGACGCCCAACGGCAAGGTAGATCGAGCCGCCTTGCCCGCGCCTGACGAGGCCCAGCAGAAATCGAAGAAAGCGTTTGTCGCGCCGCGAGACGTGTTGGAATTGGAGTTGGCCCGGACGTGGCGGGAAGTCCTCAACAATCACTCGGTCGGGATGAGAGACAATTTCTTTGAACTCGGCGGACATTCGATGCTCGCTGCCCGGCTGATGGCGCGCATTCATCAACAGTTTGGACACAGGCTTCCGCTCACCGCGCTCTTTCAAGATGCGACCATCGAGCATCTGGCGCGCATCCTGCGCCAGCAGACCAAGCCCGCCTCGCGTCTCTCTTCGCTGGTGATGATTCAGCCCGGCTCGTCGTCCAGGCCGCCTTTCTTCAGCGTTCATCCGTCCGGCGGAAATGTCTTGTGCTATGCCGAGCTGGCACGCCATCTCGGCCCTGACCAACCCGTTTACGGCTTGCAGGCGCAAGGGCTGGACCATGCCGTTGACTTCCGGCTCGGCATTGAAGAGATGGCATCTCAGTACCTCGCGGAACTGCGCACGGTTCAAACGGTCGGCCCTTACTTTCTGGGCGGCTGGTCCTTTGGCGGTCTCGTAGCCTTCGAGATGGCTCGGCAGCTTCAGGCGCAAGCTCAGGAAGTAGCCCTGCTTGCCTTAATTGACACAAAGATTCCGACGCCGCAAGACAGCATGAAGAGGATTGACGAAGTTGTCTTGATGAGTAACTTCGCCGCCGATTTGGGACTCACGCTGGAACATCTGGAAGTCTCGCTGGACGAACTGCTGCGACGTGAGCCGGACCAGCAGTTAGCCTACGTGCTGGAAATAGCGAGGGAAGCAAACATCCTTCCGCCTGACCTGGACCTCTCGGATGTTCGACGGCTCTACCAGGTCTTTAAGGCCAACGTGCGGGCGATGCAGAGCTATCGCCCGACACCTGCCGAGTGTCGTGTCACACTTTTTCAGGCAGTGGAGTCTCCGGCCTCCAATCGGCAGGAGACCGCGAGGGGTTGGGACGAACTGGCTCTCGCAGGCGTAGAGATTCATACCGTCCCCGGCAATCATTTCGACATGGTACGTGAACCGCACGTCCAAACTCTGGCAGAGAGCCTGCGCTCGTGCATGGACGCCGCGCCAGTTTTCGTCTGATGGTGAAACGTACGATTTTGTAAAGCGACTACATATGAAACTCTTTGACTTTCTACTGCGCCGCTCGCGCGCAACCGTGGTGCTCGCCGTCATCTTCGGCCTGCTCAGCGGAGCTTGCACCGCCGGGCTGCTGGCTATCGTCAGCGCCGCGCTGCGCCGCGACAGGTTCTCGGCTACAACTTTGGTTTTGAGCTTCATCGGACTCTGTTTGTTGACGCCCATCGCTAAATCAATCTCCGATCTGTTGTTGGTCCGACTTGGGTACAACGCCGTCTTCGAGCTACGCATGAAATTAAGCAAGCAAGTGCTGGCCGCGCCCTTGCGTCACCTGGAAGAGATTGGCCCACACCGTTTGCTCGCCACGTTGACCGAAGACATCTCCGTCATCATCAACTCGCTGCTGCTCGTTCCGCTGCTCTGCATCAACACGGCCATCGTGGTCGGCTGCCTGATTTATCTCGGCTGGCTCTCCTTCACGGCCTTCGCGCTGGTGTTGGGCTTTATGCTCTTGGGCGGCTTCAGTTATCAACTGGCCCTGCGCAAAGGCATCCGCTTTCAAAGACTGGCGCGCGAGCAAACGGACGCGCTCTTCAGCCATTTTCGCGCGCTGACGACCGGCACGAAAGAACTCAAGCTGAACCCGCACCGTCGGGAGGCGTTCGTCTCTGACGTGCTTCAGCCAACCGCGCTCTCCTTACGCGGGTACAACATTCGCACGATGACATACTTCATCGCCGCCAGTAGTTGGGGACAAATTCTCTTCTTCGTCTTTACGGGCATCCTGCTCTTCATCTTGCCCGCCATCAAGGCGCTCAGCATCGAGACTTTGACGGCCTGTATTCTCACCGCCCTATTTATGAGGAATCCTCTAGACAGTATTTTGAACACAGTCGCGGACCTCAGCCGGGCCAGCGTCGCGTTGAAGAAGGTCGAGACGCTGGGCCTCTCGCTGGAAGCCGACGCTGCGCCAGACAACAGTGCGGCTCTGACGCCGCCCGCGCAGTCGCGCTGGAAACTGCTGGAACTGGATGGCGTCACACACACCTATCACCGCGAGAAGGAGAATAGCAGCTTTCTGCTTGGCCCTCTGGATTTGAGCTTCTCTCCCGCAGAGATAGTCTTCATCATCGGTGGCAACGGAAGCGGCAAGACGACGCTGGTCAAATTGCTGACAGGTCTTTACACGCCTGAGAGCGGCGAGATTAGAGTTGACGGTCAACCCATCAACGAGCAGACAATGGAAAACTTCCGCCAGCACTTTTCGGTGGTCTTTTCAGACTTCTACCTCTTCGAGAGTCTGCTTGGCATAGACTCGCCCGAACTCGATGCCAACGCTCGCTATTATCTCGCCCAGCTTCATCTGGACCATAAGGTACAGGTGAAGGACGGCGTTTTTTCCACGACCGACCTCTCACAAGGGCAACGCAAGCGACTAGCCCTGCTGACCGCTTATCTGGAAGACCGCTCCATCTATGTCTTCGACGAGTGGGCGGCAGACCAGGACCCGCAGTTTAAGGAAATTTTTTATCTCCAAATCCTGCCCATGCTCAAAGCCAGGGGCAAGACGGTCGTCGTCATCAGCCACGATGACCGCTATTACAGTGTGGCTGACCGAATCATCAAGCTGGAAAACGGTCAGTTGGAATATGACAACCAGCTTATCTGTGCCGGTGTTCAACCCGCTGGCATCACTACCGAAGTCTGACGAGAAAGGAAACAGAGATGAACCGAGATGAAAGAGAAGATACGACCATCTACAAGGTGGTGGTCAATCACGAAGAACAATATTCGATCTGGCCCGCCGACCGCGAGAACGCGCTGGGGTGGAATGATGCTGGCAAGAGTGGGAGCAAGCAGGAATGCCTGGCGTTTATCAAAGAGGTCTGGACTGATATGCGTCCGCTGAGCCTGCGCAAGAAGATGGAAGAAGCACCGGTCTCATAGTCTGGCCCACGAGGACAGGCTCAAGTTGTTACCGCCCTCGAATTAGTGCTCACGATATTTTCCATGACACACCGCGTTGATTGCTCAATCATCCGGGCCGTTATAGTCAAATCGCCAACATCGGCGGATTCCGGTCTCCCTTAAATAGAAGCCTCGCGCCGGGCCGCACTGGCCCGCGCTTCGCTCATACACTTACATATCCGGCTGCACACTGAAAGCCAGCGACCTATGTGCTCATTCAAGCATTGAGACAGGCGTCGCCGGATGAGCAGTGAGGTCTGCCTGGGACAACCCGCCTCAAACCGGGTTGCCGAGAAATTTTGATGGAGGAGTTTCATGCAACAGCTTTCACTGACAGACAAAGAAGTAGTATCCGTTAAATCTTTGCTGGCCGAGGCGGCATCCCAGTACACATCTGTGGATGATCCCGATTTCCTCATCAACGCGCCCCTCATCGCGCACGAGTTACCGCGCAGCGTGCGTGCCTTTCTCAATCATTTCAAGCACGCCGAGCCTCAGCCGGGAGCTTGTGTGGTCAGCACGCATATCGTTGACGACCAGAAAATCGGTGACACGCCCGCACACTGGAAAGGAAGACCAAAAGTCTCCCCGACTCTGGAAGAAGAGATTTTGTTCGTCCTCTTTAGCTCACTGCTGGGTGACGTGATAGGTTGGGCCACACAGCAGGACGGTTTCATCATTCACGATGTCCTGCCGATCAAAGAGGATGAAAATGAGCAGATCAGCACGGGCAGCCAGCAGATAATCTGGTGGCACAACGAGGATGCCTTTCATCCATATCGGGGAGATTACGTCGCCCTGATGTGCCTGCGCAATCCAGAGAACGTGCCGACCACGCTGGCTTCCATACACGATGTCAAGCTCAGCCCGCATCATGCAAAGATTCTCTTCGAGCCGCGATTCGTCATCAGGCCGGATGAATCTCATGCCGAAAAAAACAGGTCTGACATGCACCAACCGCTCGGCGATGGTGACGCGCTGCTCGAAGACGCCTACCAGCACATCAGGCGGATGCATAAAGAGCCGCAAAAGCTGTCGGTCCTGTATGGCGACCCGCGCTGTCCTTACATACGCATTGACCCATACTTCATGGACCCGCCCGCCGATGACGAGGCACAGTCAGCTTTGAACGCCTTGATTCACTCGGTGGATCGTTGCCTGAAGGAGGTCGTCTTGCAGCCCGGAGATTATCTCTTCGTGGACAATTATCGAGCTGTGCATGGCAGGAAACCGTTTCGGGCCAGATATGACGGAACTGATCGCTGGCTCAAAAGAGTGAACATCACGAGGGATTTGAGAAAGTCCAGAGATGCTCGACCGAGCTGCAAGTCGCGGATTATTTTTTAGCTGGCCTCAATCCTTCACATCAACCTCGATTCTTAACACTGACGGAGTTCTCAATGATAGGTACAAGTGTCACGAGCGTAATGGAGACATCCTGGCTCGTTTGTCCGAAGCCAAACCCGCAAGCTCGCCTGCGTCTCTTTTGCTTTCCCTATGCGGGCGGCAACGCCATGATTTATCGGCAGTGGCAAGCGAGCCTGCCACAGAGCGTGGAGGTCTGCTCGGTGCAGCTTCCAGGTCGCGGCAAGCGCATTCAGGAGCGCCCCTTCGACTGCCTCCAACCTCTCGTCGAGGCGGCGGCGAATGCTCTGCTCCCGTTCTTCGATAAACCATTCGCCTTTCTGGGGCACAGCATGGGCGGGCTTATTAGCTTCGAGCTGGCACGCCAACTGCGGCGTGATTCAAATCCCCTGCCGGTCCATCTGTTTGTTTCCGGTCGCCGTGCTCCGCAACTGTCGAGCAGTGAAGCGCCCACCTACAACCTGCCGGAAGCGGAGTTTATGGATGCCCTGCGCAGGCTCGAAGGGACGCCCGCCGAAGTGCTCCAACAACCCGAACTGATGCAACTCATGCTGCCGCTCCTGCGAGCGGATTTCGCGGTCTGCGAGACGTACGACTACACGGCTGAGCCGCCGCTCAATTGTCCGGTCAGCGTCTTTGGCGGACTGCAAGACAGCGATGTGAAGCAGGGACAACTGGAAGCCTGGACGATGCAGACCACTGCCGCCACGCGTGTGCGTATGCTCCCCGGCGACCATTTCTTCATCAACTCTCAGCAACCGCTCCTCCTGCGCGCCCTTGCCCATGACTTGCAACAACTTATCGCCTCGCTGTGATAACCCGAAAGAGAAGAAAATGCGGCAGCGAGGGGGAACTATTAAGGAATTAGTTGACAAGGGAAACGGCTTCTGGTATTAATTGTCGTGAAAGTTTTAATTTCTTAATAGTTGAAGGGGAACAAGCTTTGGCACGAAAAAAGGCAGCGACTTTGACCGAAGCGGAACTGCGCTTGATGAATGTCCTATGGGAACGCGGGGCTTCTACAACGGGTGAGGTCTTGGAGGCACTGTCGGAGCAACTGGCTTACAGTACCGTGCTGACCACCCTGCGGATTCTGGAGCAGAAGGGTTACATCGAGCATACCAAAGAGGGGCGCGCTTTTCTTTATCGCCCAATCGTTGACCAGGACGGCGCAAGGCGCAAGGCGGTGCGGCATTTAGTAGAAAACTTCTTCAACAAGTCGCCGGGATTATTGGTCCTCAACGTCTTACAACAGGAAGAACTCAACGATGAGGATTTGAAGCAGTTGAAGTCCATGATTGAGGAAGGCATGTAGGTGGAATGAGATGATAACCTCGCACGGTCTCATCAATATGGTTGCTCAGACGACCGTTGAAATACTACTCAATAGTCTCTGGCAGAGTATCGTTCTGATAGCACTGGCTTGGCTCGTGCTCCGTGGGATGCGGCGGGCCAACGCCGCGACGCGGTACGGGTTCTTATGCGCGACCCTGCTGGCGCTCATCGCTGCACCTGTCTTCAACGGTTTGTCACCTCTGAAGGCGAAAACGGAACAGCAGGCGAGCTACCCTCTCACGTTAGAAAAATCCAGGCCATCGTCTGAGGCGCTTCCTGTTTCTTTTCAAAGAACGAGGTTGGTGGAAAAGCCTGTCGTCACTGTCGCACCGGCACAGTACGAAAGCATGGCAGCGGAAAACATCTCTACCGGTGAATCGAAGACGAGCCGGAACATAACCGACGAGGAGCAGAATGTTGCAGCAAGAACGGCGGCACAGCCTCACCGGTGGTCACTGGAAATTCAGCTTCCAGACGGAATCTGGCTGTTGCCTTTGTTTGTTATCTGGCTGCTCATCGCTGCCGTGCGTGTCGGGCGTGTGGGCCTGAGTTTCCTGCGACTATGTCAACTCAAGCGCAACGCTTTGCCGCTCGCGCCGGAATATGAAGCGCGGCTGCGTAGATTGGCTGGCGACTGCCGCATTAAGCGAAGAGTCAAGCTCGGAGGCTCAACTGAGATTGGCGTGCCGATGGTCGTTGGCTTGTCGCGCCCCGTCATTCTTTTTCCGCAAAAGCTGATTGAAGAACTGACCGGGGATGAGTTTGAGTTGATTCTACTGCACGAGCTTAGCCATGTGCGGCGTTGGGATGACTGGACGAACATGGGCCAAAAGCTGATTGAGGCCGTTTTCTTTTTTCATCCGGCGATTTTGTGGGTAGGGCGGCGTTTGAATCTGGAGCGTGAGATTGCCTGTGATGATCACGTCATCAGCCTGACGCAAGAGAGTCGCACTTATGCGGTCTGTTTGGCGCGACTGGCCGAACTGACTTTCTTGCCGCGACAAGCGAGCCTGGCACCCGGGGCGATATTCAGTAAGAAGCAGATTGTCAGCCGGGTCGAGTTGCTGCTTGAAAGAAAACGAAATGCTAATCCGCATCTCTCCAAGCTTGGCTTACTGGCCCCGCTCGGCGTTTTGCTGGCAGCCATTATCCAGTGCCTCGTCGCCTCTCCAGTGATTGCCGTGAGCAAGACGGCGGGGGATAACACGCAGCCGTATAGAGCGTTCGCGCAAGCGCCTGTCGAGACAGGAACTGGTGGAAGCTTGAGGCCGAGCGCGGATAGCTCGAACGAGAGCCTTGACGTGGAGACGTTGCGAGCGAACGCGCGAAGCGTTTCAGCCGATATGACCAGCCAGCAGAACTCGCGTCAACCATCTGCGAACGATGAAGCATCTCGCAGCACAGCTTTCGTTGATTCGAATCCGGCGAATCATGTGACGGTGCAAGAGAGCGGCGACTTTCAAGCCGGGCCAACTCTCACGGAGAGCCTGGAAGGGAGCCAGGAAAAATCCCTGACCGCCTCTGTCGCAATGTTGCCCTCCAGTTGGGACAAGGCCGAGGCGTTAATTGCTGTGCTTGGACAAAAATCCAGCATCGCTTCCGTGCCCGGTGATTTCTTTGAAGCCGTCAAGACGATTCCTTCGCCGATGGACCAGACGCGCGTGTTGTCGGCCCTGCTGTCGAAGAGACTCAGCAAAGGACTGCTGACTCAAACACTCAAGGCAATCGCCAGCCTTGCGACCGAGAGCGACAAGAGAGAGCTATTAATCAGGGCAGCGAGCATCTGTCCAAACGATGACGCGGTGCTTAACGTTTACCTGCAAGTGGTCGCCGTCGAGAACTCGTCTTCAGACCAGGACAGCGCATTGTCTGCGCTCCTCGACAGGTCGGGTTTGAGCCGCGACATTCTGCTGCGGACGAAAGCTCTTGCGTTAAAGAAGATCGCCAGCACGCAATCTCAGCAACACGTCGTTGAGAAAGTTAATGCACTGTTGGCGGAGAAGGACCAGAACCGGGCGTGATTGAAAAGCCTCAGCCTCACAGGGAAAAGATAAGTGTGGGGAATCTCAAAATTCACTTGATGCGGGCCGGGGCTGCATCAAGTGAGCGGACAAACATCAGGGAGTAGGAGCAATACAATGTTTTTAGCAAACAGAAGTCGTAAACCTCAACGTCATTATGTTCGATTGGCGACCGCTTGTGCGGCGTTCATCCTGATTGCTTTAGGTGTTTGGGCAGTGGCCCAGGCTCAGCAGGGACGCCAAGAAGTGCGCCAGGTGAAATCCAGCCGGAATAACGTCCAGCGCAGTCGTGCATCCGACGACGCTATCGAATCGAGCTGGTCCACAGACGGGCAGCGCGTCGAGGTGAGGGCCCGGAACGTCGAGTTGAGCGATGACGGTCGGGCGATCAGGGCCATTCGTGATAATGGCTATCTCTTCATCAGCGATAAACGCGACGGCGGCCCTCGCGAGTTGAGAGTCGGGCCGGGGACAAATGGCAATTTCTCGACTTCCTACTCCGTGCGGGGACAGCAGCGAGAGTTCAACGAGGAAGCCCGGACGTGGCTGGCTCAAACCTTGCTTGAGTTTGTACGTAACTCCGGTTATGCAGCCGACCAAAGAGTGAATTGGCTACTGTCGCAGCAAGGGCCGAGCGGTGTGTTGGATGAAGTCTCGGTGATTCCGTCGGACAACATCAAGCGTATTTATTTGCAGAAGCTGGCTGAGAAAGGCAATCTAAACGCCGCGAATCTCATCCAAGTCATTGAAAAAGCGAGGCAGGAAGTGACCTCTGATTTTGAGCTGACGGAATTCCTTCTCGCCATCAAGGGACAGGTCAACATGAGCAGCGAGGTACGGGCGGCCTTCATGAAGACCGTTGACCGGCTTCAATCCGATAGTGACCGCCGGAAAGTACTGTCGGCGGTCGCCACCTCGGGCGGTTAGAACTTTTTTGAGGATCGGCAAAGTCCTCATCTTCAAATCCTCACCCCCAGGATTTATTGAACGCTAACTTACTCACCAGGGAAATGGCGTGAGCCTGCCTGGTTTACTCCCTTGGAATAATCGAAGCTGACAGGCACTCCGGCCAAGCACGGCGGGAAGCGCACTAATCGTGTCGAGGCATAACGCCTGGCTGTCAGTTTCTCTAGCAAGAGATTTGTGAGAAGAGCACAGGGCGGCATCCCTGCTGCAAGGCTTGCGGGTCTGTAGTGGAAGTAATTATGAAGCAAATTTTTTCAACCGTACTCCTCATTCTGTGCGTCACGTTTGCCGCTCATGCGCAAGAAGCCGCAGCCACGCCGACGGTGACCCCCGTGTCATCGCCTGCGGGCGAGACTGTGGCACAAACAGCCGTTGGGCCAGTAGCTGTAAAGAGCGACCGCGCTATCAGAGCAGCCGTCGTGCCGCCGGATAAACTGCGCCCGCTCACACTCTCGCACTTCGATAAGCCACCAATCATTGATGGACGGCTTGACGATGAAGCGTGGAAGACGAGCACCGTCGTCAAGGATTTTTACCAGACCCAGCCGGGCGACAACATCCAGCCCTCCGAAGAGACGGAGGTGCTACTCGGCTACGATGAAAAGAATCTCTATCTGGGTTTTCGTGCCCATGATGAGCCGGGCAAAGTCCGCGCGACGGTCGCCAAGCGAGATGAAGTTTCCGCTGATGATAACGTGAGCGTCTATCTGGATACTTATAACGATAAGCGCAAGGCTTACATTTTAGCCTTCAACCCGCTGGGCGTGCAGGCCGACGGCATCCTCACGGAGGGTGTTGGCGAGGATTACAGCTTTGACCTGGTGATGGAGTCGAAAGGCGTCTTGACGGCGGACGGCTACACGGTCGAGGTCGCGATTCCCTTCAAGTCGCTGCGTTACGCGGCGGGTACAGATAAGCTCTGGGGAGTTCACTTCTTTCGCGAGATCAAGCGCTTCAATGGTGAAGTTGATTCCTGGATGCCGATTTCGCGCGACATTTCGGGAACGCTCAATCAGGAAGGGCATCTCAAAACTCCCGAAGGCATCTCGTCGGCGCACACGCTGGAAATTATTCCCAGCCTGACCCTTTCGGAGACCGGCAAGAGAGTCGCCACGATTCCGCCTTCGGTCTTAGACGCTAATCCGGCCCTGCTCGACCCCGGACGCCTGGTCAATCAACCGGTGTCGGTTGACCCCGGCCTGACGATGAAGTACGGCATCACGCCGACCGTCACGCTGGACTTCACTTTGAATCCAGACTTCGCGCAGGTCGAAGCGGACCAGACAGTCGTCACGGCCAATCAACGCTTTCCAATATTTTTTGCAGAGAAGCGTCCCTTCTTTCTCGAAGGCATAGACATTTTCCAAACGCCGCTTACCGCCGTGCATACGCGCGCCATCGTGGACCCTGACGTGGCGGTGAAGCTGACCGGCAAAGTTAATCGTAATACGTTCGGTCTCCTGCTCGCTTCCGATAATGCGCCCGGCAACTTCACCGGCGACGAACGACTTGACCCAAACAACGCTCCGTTTCTCGATAAAAATGCTTACATCGGCGTGTTGCGCTTCAAGCATGACGTGGGCAAGGAATCGAGCATCGGCATGATCGCGACCACCTACAACTTCATACAGGAACACAATCAGTTGGGCGGCATAGATGGACGGTTTCGCCTCAGCCCACAGACCGTTGTCAACTTTCAACT
>Ga0182001_10000120_pt1 | contig 18280 bp, 11 predicted proteins | sample BulsoiFelSFmetaG_FD_120485 | JGI IMG/M metagenome (GOLD analysis project Ga0182001, IMG submission 120485) | Bulk soil microbial communities from Mexico - San Felipe (SF) metaG | ecosystem: Environmental > Terrestrial > Soil > Agricultural land | place: Mexico: San Luis Potosi | collected... | reverse complement strand
TACAGCAACGCCAAAGCGATTGCTGAAGCGAGACTCTCTCCCAAATCGAGAACGCAGAGTCTCCATCACAGGGTCATATCCGAGCGGTCATATAGACTTTCAGCTTTTCGGATAAGACCTCTCAATGACAACTCAAACTTGCCCGTCTAATCCAGGAGAAGCAAATGAAGCCGCTGTCGAGAATCTTGGTTTTCACTCTCATCTTAAACTTGCTGGTCGTCTGTCCCGTGCTGGCCCAGGAGAAACAGTCACAAGACACTGACCTCATCAGAGCGAAGATCGAGCAGTTTGAGAAAACTGACATCAGCTCAAAATCCGCATCGGTCCAGAACATTTATAAGCGCACCCTGTTAAGGCTCTACAGTCAGTTCAGCGCAGCCTTGCAGCAGGATATTACTGACTTGAAGGCGATGCAGGCAGCGGTTGGCGGGACTAACGCCGAATCACAAAAGGAGATCGCCAAGCAGATTCAGAAATTGACGCAGGAGATGTTTGAAACAGCCGAAAAGGTCCAAACACTCAAAGGCGATCTACAGTCAGCAATGGTTCCAGACGCGCCCGTCTCTGAGCCAGCGCCGAGTGTGGCGCAGCCAAAGACAACATTAGCGAGTTACACACCACCGGCTGACAATGCGCGCCCGGCAGATTCGGCTATACCGCTCACAGACACCCTCAACGCCAGTAATTCGCCTAAACCAATTCTAGGACTTGAAGTACCTGCCCGCTCTTATGACAACATGACGATCAAAGAGCAATGTAAACAGAAAAGGGCCGTTGAAGAAGCCAATAGCTCGGAGACAGACCCTGCGAAGAGAGAACATATTCCGATAAAAATCGCGCTGCTTTGTCCTAATTCAGGCATCACTGGTCTTTTAGTAGGTGGTGTCGTTGTCTCTCAGCAAGAGAAGAATTTCTCGCAAGCCGACCCCTTCTTCGGTTTTACAGCAGGCTATAACACGGACACAGGCAGCGGCGGCTGGGTCTATCACTTTCGTATTCAGGGAATTTTCCAGTCTCAGGCTCAGACTGCTTTAGCTCCTAAAGCAGCAACGGCAAGCACATCCCCGACCCCGACCCCAACTCCAACTCCTACGCCAACCCCGTCTGCTGCGCCGACTCCGGTTGACATCAGCAACTTCACACCCTTTCTGGCGTCGCGCAAGACCTTTGACATTGATTTCCACATGTGGGCGGATCGTCCGTTCGGGCGAAGAGTGATTCGACTCGGACCTTATTTCGGAATCGGAGCATCCACGTTTATAGACAGTAACGAATTGAAGGGTGATGAGACCGTTACTAAAACCGACGCGTCCGGCGGGGAAACAAAATTAGACCCCACTCTGGGACGCGCCTCCAACGACCTGAAAAAATATATTGAAGGCGGCTTGATAACTAACCTTCTCAAAGATAACGGGGAACTATTCATGCAAACCCAGATGCTCTATGGGCAGTATGAAGCTCTCGCGGGACTTGTCCCCGGACATGATACGAGAAACCGGTTTGTCGGGAGATTAAGAATCTTTCCCACTGGCCTCAATTTAAGCGTGGCTGATCCAAATACGGATAGTGGCATGAGCATGTCGCCGATGTTCGGCGTGGAATTAAACGCGGGGCGCGGGCCGGATCAATTAAAGTTTTTCACAGGCATCGCAATCTCCATCAGGAGATTTAAGCCATTTGCCAAAGAAGAGACGACGACTGCCCCAAGCGGCACTCCGGGAAACGCCACTCCGGCGAAATCCGGCACAGGGAGCGGCTCTACCTTCCAATAAGTTAGAAGCTGAATACATGGCGGAGTCTTCACTCCGCCATGTATTCACTAACCTGAGATCGTCTGCATTACCTTATCATTGACAACTCTGAATAAAGTGGAGTTGCATTCCCGAAAACAGGTTGGTTAATAGTTTTCCGACAACTACGCTACCACCAGCTTTAGCTCCCTTGCTATCAATTAGGGTAATGCCGCTTCATTCAGCCCAGCGTATTGTTCCTCTCTTAATACCTGAGATGTCCAATATAGCAACGGGGTAAGATATGCCTAGCCCAAGATTACGCCTCTGGCAAGTGTTACGGGATGAGTACAACTCATTTCATGGCTCGCAACCCACCATCAACCACGATTGGACGTTTCAACCTGCGGAGTTGAAGCATGCGGTCGGTCTGGCGCGCAGGCTGCACGAGCCTGCCGATAAAGTGTCGAAGCATCTCGTCGGCAAGTTAAGCCCGGCGTCGCAGACAGAGCTACAAAACTTTGATGGGAAGACGGCTCCAACCATTGAGCTACAGGACGAACTGTTGGAAAAGCTCAATGGACTCCTTCACGATCAAGAGCTTCGTCATCTCTACGACGAAGAGGTGGTCAAGCAGATTCTCGTCGAAGCGGAGATTAAGGACCCCGATGCCGCAGACGCTGCGAGCGACAGCATCCTTGACGACAAGCTTCGCCAGGTTAATCGCTGGCTCCTTGAAGAGACTTTTCCAGAAGAAATAGTGAGCGTTGATGAGACGATCACGCGCGCGTATTACAAGTTGATCTCCACTCAAAAGCACTCGGCGATCTGTCTTTCGGGTGGCGGCATTCGCAGCGGCACATTCAACTTAGGCATTTTACAGGGACTAGCTCGTCACAATCTGCTCGGCAAGTTCAATTATCTCTCGACCGTTTCGGGCGGCGGATTTTCAGGCGGCTGGCTGACGGCCTGGATTCACAGACACCCGCAAGGTCTCGACGGCGTCATCAATGATTTGGGCAAGCTGCCGCCTGTTCCTCCGCTTGAGCCAGAGCCGGAGCCTTTGGGCTGGCTGCGCAGCTACAGCAACTTTCTCAGCCCTAAGCTCGGGCTATTCAGCGCAGACACCTGGACGCTGGTGGCGACTGTGCTCAGAAATATTTTTTTGAACTGGCTGGTCTTCGTGCCCGTCTTGATGGCTGGCTTGATCCTTCCCAGACTCTGGGTCACTTTCATCACCAGACAGACGCTCGTGAGCGCGGGCTTCATTGAAGGCTGGAGCAGCGCCCAAAGCTGGAGCATCGTTATAGCTTTCGTGGCGGGCATGCTGGCCCTACTCTACATAGGCATCAGTCTGCCCAGCACGCGTCGGCACAATCGCGGCCAAGGGCTTTTTCTAAGCTTGTGTCTCGCGCCGTTGATTATCTCGGCGATGGGGCTGGCGACCTATGCCGCGCGCACTCCCCAGGACCAATTCACCTACGGCAACTTCTTCCGCTATCAGCTTGCGATTATCTCCGTGCCCTGGATCGTCTGCGCCTTCTTTCAATATCGGATGCGCAAGGAGATTATTCATGAGAAGGTAGAGGGCGGGCTTAGACGCCTGCTCTCGCTTGCTTACCACTATCTTGTGGCGACGCTCTTGATTGTGGGAACGCAGGCCGTGACCGCCCTGCTCATGTGGCAGGCGGCGCGCACATGGGGCGGAGCGGCGGCGACTCAAGAGGGCGGCAATCTTTTCTACGCTTGCTTCGCCGTTCCATTGCTCCTCTTGCTCATGTCATTTACGGGAGTCCTGCTCGCCGGACTGACAAGCAACTACACGAATGATGAAGATCAGGAGTGGTGGGCGCGCGCTGGCGCCTGGGTCTTCATCGCCGTCATCGGCTGGAGCGTGTTGAGCGTGCTGGTGATTTACGGCCCAGAGCTTTTGATACGCCTGCCGGAACAATTGTCAAGGGGGAGCATCTTTAACATAGAGATGTTGACTGCCCTCGGCGGTGTCCTCTCCGGCGTCGTCGCCATCGCTGGCGGCTTCAGCTCTAAGGTCGCGGCGAATGATGAAGAGGCAAAGAAGTCCGGCATCGGAAGCACGATCATCTCCATCTTGATTAACGTCGCCGCCATCCTCTTCGCCGTCTTCATCATCATCGTGCTCGCGATTCTGACAAACGTGCTGCTCGCGGCATTTGTCAACGGAACACATGTCAACGGACCTGATGTCGCTTTTCCGCGCCTGGGGTGGTTCACAAACGGAGTCAGCAATTTTGCCGCGCCGGGCGATCACTACGGCGTCATCACGCGATCGCCTTTCAGGCTGCTCTTCCTCGTGGGGCTGATTCTCTTCGCCCTCGGTCTCTTCTTCGGGCGGCTCATCAACACCAACAAATTTTCTCTGCACTACCTCTGGCGTAACCGTATCATCCGCGCCTACCTCGGAGCCTCGAATCCCTATCGCCATCCCAATCTCTTTACGGGGTTCGACCCTCAAGACAATGTGCAGATGCATGAGCTGGAGCATAAAGAGCGGCGGCTGCTTCACGTCCTTAACTTTGCCCTCAATTTGGTCGGCGGCGAAAAGCTCGCATGGCAGGAGCGCAAGGCCGAATCATTCAGCGTCTCGCCTCTGCATTGCGGCAACTATCGTCTCGGATACCGTCGCTCCAAAGACTACGGAAAGCGTTTGGAGGCAGGAGACACCGCGCGCCGTCAAGGCATCTCTCTGGGAACATCAATCGCTATCTCCGGCGCGTTCGTCAGCCCCAACATGGGCTACATGCAGTCCTCGCCGGTCATCAGATTTTTGATGACTCTCTTCAACGTGCGCTTCGGCTGGTGGCTCGGCAACACTGGACGCGCGGGCGACGGCACGAAGAAGACGCGGACATACGATCTGGACTCTCCACGCCTCTCCATCAAGCCGATTGTCAAAGAGGCTTTGGGGATGACCAATGACAAGTCGGACTACGTTTATCTTTCAGATGGCGGCCACTTCGAGAACTTCGGACTTTATGAGATGGTCTTGCGACGCTGCCGCTTGATCGTCGTCGGTGATGGGACATCGGACGCGGAGTACACCTTTGAATCTCTGGGCCAATCTTTGCGCAAGATTAGAATTGATTTTGGCATTCCCATTGATTTCAAGAAGTTCATGATCGCCAAGCCGTCGCGCGACGAGAAGGGCGTCTATGCGGCGGTCGCGCGGATCAATTACCATTGCGTTGACGGCGGCTCTGCGGATTTAACGGACGGGACGTTGATTCTCATCAAGCCGACGCTGACGGGCACAGAGGAACGCGACGTTCTCAACTACGCGAGCCAGAATGGCGCGTTCCCGCAGGAGTTCATCGGCGATCAATGGTTCAGTGAATCGCAATTCGAGAGTTATCGCGCGCTCGGCTCACACATCATTGATGTCCTCTGTAGCGAATCCGGTAAAACCCTCGAAGATCGAAAATCTTTCAATACTCTCGCAGCCTTTGAAGACCATGTGGCGCAGAATCTGAACGCGGTCTCCACGACAGATATTTTGCAGCAGGCTCTGGAATATATTCGCGGCAATGGCAAATAAAGCAGAGATGTCAAAGAGCGCCCCCACAGAGTCGCAACAGACTCTGCCTCTTTATCGCGTGCTCGAAGACGAGTACATGAACCTCTTTGGGCCGCTGCCCGCAGAATACCCCTGGTCATTTTTTCATTACCACATCAAAGACCACCTGGCCTTGATCGCGCAAATCATCTCTTCGGACAAGAGCAAGTTTACTAACGGCCTCCGCGACCAATTAACCCGTCTCATTAAAGAGAAGCAGATAGATACCCGGCAGCTTTATGAATCCTGCGCCCTCTCGGAGCAAGGTAGAAAAGAGCAGCAGGAGTTATCGATCCGTTTACGAAGAATGCTCGTCAGCTTTCTGAACAGTAAGCTCGAAGATGATGAGCTGCCTCTCTCTTTTGAGAAAGCACAGGTAGATGAAGCCAAGCGTCTGGCCTCACATTACCTGCCGCACAATAATCAACTGCTGGTCAATCGCCTGCTTCTGGAAATAGCCTTCTCGCCCTACCTCAAAGAGCAGATTAACCCGGAGATATTGGAGTCAGCTTCGCCCGCCAACAGCTCGGCTGAGAGCGGACTAAAAGATGCGAGCGAGACGGTCAAGTCGAAGCAGACATGGTATGAAAAGAGACGCCTCAAAGCGATCTATTCCCTGATCCATAATCAACAGCCTTCGGCGCTCTGTCTTTCGGGCGGCGGCATCCGCAGCGCGACTTTCAACTTAGGCATTCTCCAGGGACTGTCTCGCAAAAAACTGATCGGCGAATTCGATTACCTCTCGACAGTCTCGGGCGGCGGCTACATCGGGAGTTGGCTCTCGGCCTGGATTTATAGACACAAGCGCGGAGTCAAAGGGGTGATGCATGATCTTGGAGGCAAGCCAGCCTCTGCGCTTGAGCCTGATCCGCCCGAGATCAGCTATCTGCGAACTTACAGCAACTATCTCAGCCCGCAGACGGGACTGCTCTCGGCGGACACATGGACCTTGGCAGCGACCGTCATTCGCAATCTCTTCTTGAACTGGCTGGTCTTCATTCCGTTGATGATGGCCGTGCTGATGCTCCCGAGACTCTACATTGCGGCGACCCTTCATCAAATGCATGTCTTGTGGCAGCCTTGGATTCTGGGAATCGGATTTTCTCTGGCCCTGGTCGGCGTCAGCTACATCGGACTCTATCTTCCGAGCAGGGATGACCGCAGCAGTAATCAAAACCGTTTTTTGGTTCTCTGTCTGACGCCGCTCGTGCTCGCGGCCATCGCCGTCACCTTCTTCTGGGCCTGTTATAATCATGGTCCTGCCTGGCCTGGATGGAAAAGATATTTCGGCATCGAAACGCCGCGTTCAATCATGATCGCCTTTATGATGCTGGTGACAGTCCTCATCTTTTATGGCTGGGTCTTATACGTCATTTCAAGACGCCGCACCATCCTTCGTTATGTGAGTGACCCCTTTCGCAACAAGAACATGGCCTGGAAACTGGCTATCTACTTTTTGATTGCCTTCGGGGTCATCGTCGCCGCAGGGATTGTCACCGGTTACATCATCTGGAGGATCAGCAACTATTTCGGACACGACTTTATCTTTGGTTTGGGCAATGACCCGGATTATGCACACACGCGCACATATGTCTGCTTCGCTGTGCCCCTGCTGCTGGCATTTTTAACTCTCGGCGCAACGCTCCTGGTCGGACTAACCAGCAGCTATAACAGCGATGAGGAGCGAGAATGGTTTGCGCGATTGAGCGGATGGCTGTTGATTGTCATCATCGGCTGGGTCGTCATCACCGGACTTGTTCTCTCAAGCGCAGACCTCGCGGACAATTCATGGAACTTCACGAACATAGAGACTTCGCCGCTTCTGAAATCGCTCGCGGCTGCCATCGGCCTCCTCTCAGGAATCATCACCGTTCTCGGCGGCTTTAGCGCGCGAACCAAAGCTTATCTGCAAAAAGAGGACAACACAGCCATTCCGAAAGAAGAGAAGGCTGGATTAATGGCTACTGTTCGCAGACGACTTCCCACAATCGCCGCGCCCCTCTTCTTCATCTTTCTCGTCATCGTTCTCTCGCTGGCAACAAATGTCCTCCTGGTCGTCCTCTATCGTTTTCTCAGCAACATTTTGCCGAGTTTTAATTTAGCTTACGGAGACCAACCTCTTGCTTCTCCCGTGAAAGTATTCCTGCCGGGAATGGATTTGGCATATCACCAGGTTGACTTCACAACGCTGACTACTCATCGAGCGATTGTTCTACACTCAGGCTTTAGTTTGCTTCTGGTGACGACTATCGCGCTCGGACTCTTCGGTTGGCTGATGGGATTGATGATTGATACCGGAAGGTTCTCAATTCACTCGATGTACTCCAATAGATTGAAGCGCGCTTATCTCGGAGCTTCCAGAAGAAAGCGCAGCCCGAATTGGTTTACTAATTTCGATTCGGCGGACGACCTGCCCATGCATGAGCTGCGACCCGCGCTCTTTAACGAGAAGAGCTTTACAGACCTGCCGGGTTTTATCAGCGAACTCAATAACAATCGAGACCAATTATCCAACGACCTCCGCGACCGGCTCTCCGAGACGACGAAAAATCTGATGCAGACCTATAAGCCAACCGACGAGCCATCTCGGCAGCTTATCAACTCGCTGACCTCTGACCTCAACAACATCCTGCTCGACGGCAACTGCATCTACCGCGAAAAGAGCCACCCTGAGCCGAAGAAGAAGATCATCAAGCAGATGATGAAGCAGGAGTTGCAAGGCGAAGGACTCGTTCTGCTCAACCGCCTTTATCTCGAAGAAGCCTATCCTGACAAGATCGAAAGAATCATTGAGAAGCTCCGCGACAAGAACCTGTCGAGGCCGCTGCATGTCGTCAACATGGCGCTCAACTTGATGCGCGGAGATAAGCTCGCCTGGCAGGAGCGCAAGGCTGAGCCTTTTACCGTTTCGCCGTTTCATTCCGGCAATCATCTGCTCGGCTATCGCCGGTCCAGATACTACGGCGGCGAAGACGGCATCTCGCTCGGCATGGCCTTTACAATCTCAGGGGCGGCGGCCAGCCCGAACATGGGCTACATGATCTCCTCGCCGCTCGTTTCGTTCTTGATGGCGATGTTCAATGTCCGTCTGGGTTGGTGGCTCGGCAATCCAGGCCCAGCCGGTGATGGAGTCGTCAGACGCGATTCTCCGAACTTCCTGGTTGGGCCAATCGTCTCTGAAGCCCTCTCGATGGCCAACGACAAGAGGAAGTATGTCTATCTTTCAGACGGCGGGCACTTCGAGAATTTAGGACTCTATGAAATGGTCTTGCGGCGCTGCCACTTGATTGTCGTCTCCGATGCGAGCACAGACCCTGAATACAAGTTTGAGTCGCTCGGCATGGCGCTGCGCAAGATTCGCATTGATTTGGGCATCCCCGTCGAATTCCGCGACTTCAAAATTCACAACAACTCTCCGACGAAAGAGACGCGCTATGTCGCCATCGCAGACATTCGTTATTCGTGCGTTGATGACGATCCATGCCAGGACGATGATGATGCCTGTCAAAATCGAGTGGATGGCATCCTGATCTATATCAAAGCCTCGCTGGCAGGCGACGAGCCGCGCGATGTGCTTCATTACCAGCAGGAGAACAGAAAGTTCCCGCAGGAGTTCATCGGCGATCAATGGTTCAGCGAATCGCAGTTCGAGAGCTATCGCGCGCTCGGCTCGCACATCATAGAGAGCATCAGCGGCAAGATAAATAAGAATGAGCGAGCGATGGACCTCGACGCCTTTTATAAGAGAGTCCAGAAGTACATAGATGAAGGGCCGAAAGCGCATAACGACGCGCCTGATTCATCCGAGCGCAAAATTCAAAGCAAGACTTACTTCTCGTTCACGCGCGGCTGAAGCCGTGTGTGAACGAGAAAGCGAGTCTCCTCATTTTAATCTCATTCCTTCTGACGACTCTTTTTCGTCAATAGCCGCAAAGAATTTTTCAAATATCTTCCAACTTCTGTTTGACTCTTCAGACTTTCAGACTCTAGACTTCTCCCATCCTATGAACGGCGAGATGTTAGACCTCTTGATTATTGGCGCAGGCCCCGCAGGGCTGTCGGCGGCGGATGCTGCTCAGCGTGAAGGCTTAAACTATCTGGTTGTCGAGAAGAGTCTGATTGCCGACACCGTCTATCATTATCCGGTCGGGCGGACAGTCTTCTCCACGACGAACGAGCTGGAGATGCGCGCAGGCGCGCTCAAGCCCTGCCGCGAAAAGCCCACGCGCGAAGAGTTGCTCTCTTATTACGTGCAGTTTGCGCTCGAACAAAACTTAAAGATCAACACAGAAGAAGAGGCCGTCTCGATTGAGCATCTTGAGCCGGAAGGTTTCCGTGTCACAACGACGCGCAATGAATACCGTGCGGCGCGCGTTCTCTTCACCATCGGCGCGATGGCGCGTCCCCGCCATTTGAACGTTCCGGGCGAAGACTTAGCGAAAGTTCATTACAGGTTCATAGAGCCTTACGTTTACGTTCGCAAAGATGCGCTCGTCGTCGGCGGCGGCAATAGCGCTGCCGAAGCCGCGCTCTTTCTATCCGAAGAAGGGGCGCGCACGACGCTCGCCCTCTGGCGCAGTGATTGGGAGAACCGCGACCCCAAGATGAATGCTATCAAACACTGGGTTCGCACGCCGCTCGAAGAGCAGATTGAGAAAGGGCATTTACGCCTGCTCTTCTTCAAAGAGGTGGAAGAGATAATGGAACGTGAGGTTCGCGTTTGTTGCGAGGACGGCTCGACGGTTTCGCTTCCGAACGATGTCGTTTTTATCCTCATCGGCAACGACGCGGATTTAACACTGCTTCGTCAAATCGGGGTTGAGATTGTGAAGGGCAAGCTGTGCCTCGTGCCTGTTTATGACCCGGAGACTTTCGAGACGAATGTTCCGGGCATCTATGTCGCGGGTCATTTCACGGAAGCGCGTCACATCAAGGAAGCCATCGCGGTCCCGCGCCGCATTGTGCCGCTTATCGCTCAATCTCTTGTGCGAGTGTGACGTGAGCGATCAACCTTCACCCAACGCGCGCCGAATAATTATTGACAGCCTGGCTATTCAATTATATCGTTTCGTCGCCAGTAAAGTTTACGGGTTATCTTGCAGCGGAAACTTGCGATAGACCTTCATCGCCCTTCTGCCTGGACTGCCAAAAGAGCGCCATCGCAAGAGCACTACCACATTAAAATTTATCTGAAGAGTTAAAGGAGACAGTAGATGCAACGCTGCCCGACATGTAACCGTTCGTACCCGGATGACGTTCAAGGCTTTTGCCCGAGCGACGGCACGCCTCTCGTGAGAGACGCGAGCACAATCAAACGCTGTCCGACTTGCAATCAGACTTATGATGAGACCGCGCCGAATTTCTGTCCGCGTGACGGGACGCCCCTGTTAATCGAAACACAACCTCCGGTCGCTCCGCCGCCATATGGTGGCGCGCCTCAGCCACCGCCGCCGGGCGTTTACAATCCTCCGCCGCCGCCGTCTTTTATGAACCCAGGCTACAATCCATATGCGGGACAGGGTGCGGGCGCTCCCGGCTACGGCCAACAGCCTTACGGAATGCAGCCGGGTGTTTTCGGCGGCCCTCCGGGCGCAGGCGGCAGACTGTTTGCAATCGGCGAAAAGCGCGAGCCTGGGATGGTGCTGCTGTTCACGTTTCTGACCTGCGGCATCTACGCCATCTGGTGGTATCACAAATACGCGACTGAAGTTAAGAATGCGCTTGGACGCCAGGACCTTAATCCGGGAACGGACTTGCTTCTGACCTTCGTGACCTGCGGCATCTGGGGCATCATCGCCTTCTACAGCAAATATCCGAAACTGATTACGGACATGGAGATGCGCGTCGGGATGCCGCCCAATGACATTAGCTCGACGACGATTCTACTCGGCATACTTTTCGCGCCAGCCGCGATCTACATCATTCAGTCTGAGTTGAACAAAGTCTGGGACGCTGCTGCCCAAATGAGATGAGCACGAGCACGAAAACATTTGGATTCGCAGAAGCCCTTAATCAGCGGCGGGCGCAGAGCAAAAGCGTCCATGCATCTCAAAGCCCTGCGCCTGCCCGCTACTTGCCTGCGAGTTATTGGCGAGCGTGCGGTGTGCTGCTCTCATTAACGACCATGTTTCTGATTGCGGCGCTTTGGAATCCGCCCGATGAGCCGCAGTTTGTGTTATGCCCGTTCCGCGCGCTGACTCATCTACCGTGTCCAGGGTGCGGCATGACGAGGGCCTTCTGCGCGCTGGCCCACGGCGAATTCTGGCGAGCCATCAAACTCAACGCGCTCAGCCCGCTCCTCTTCCTCGTCGCCATGATTGCATGGGCGCGCGCGGCTGCTATGGTCTTGCGAGCCGAGCGCGTACGCCTCTTCCTGGCGCGACTGCCGCGCCCGACACCCCTTGCCAGCAAGGTGATGCTGGGGATTGTAATGATTTGGTGGGTGACGCGACTCGTTGGCGGCTTTTAAGCCTACAGACAATCAAAAGCGTGATGGGAGAGCGCGTCCCTCTGATCGCATCCTCGGTTGCTCTGGAAAATGCGCCCTAGTCCACAGGGACTTACTCTCCCATCCTCACCGCTGAAGCCCAGAAAGGAATAGTGGAAGAAACTTCAGCGATCTCGTGCAGTAATTCTGATCTGTCGTTTCAAAAATCAAGCCACAGAGACCGACAGAGAAAACCTGGCAATTTCAGATAGGAGATTTGAGATTTCAAATTCTGCTTGAGATTTCAAATTCTGAATTTGAGATTCATCTTCTCTCCGGTCTCTGCGGCTAACCTTCAAATCTAATTTTGCAAACAGTTACTGCTGACGGCTCAAGACCGCCACGCGCTCTGTCTTCATGCCCCGTTTCTCAACGGCGCGCGCCAGCGACTTCTCTTTTTCCGACTTGAGCACCTTGCGCCCAGTCGTTTCGCCCGAAGTCCAGAACTCCGAAAGAAAATACTGGTCTTGATAATGGTTGAAGACGAGCTTTGAATCCTTCTGTGTTGCGTTTGACTCGACCGTCAGGGTCAGCACATACACGCCTTCGTTATCGTCAAGGCGACGGAGACTCAAAATATCTTTTGAATAGAGGGTGCTGCGGACGACCAGATATGAGCCTGCCGGAAGTGTTTTCCCTGCGACCACGAAATCGAAGGGGACGTTGAAGACGGTTGTGCTGCTCGGTGCGGCATGTGTGCTGAAATTAGCTACGAATGCGGCCAGCAGAATCAGAATTGAGAAGAAGCCCGCTGCTCGTCTCAAAATATTTGCTTTCATGATCTCTCCTTCTACGCTTACTTGTTCTTGATCCCTTGCGAGGTCACGGATAGGTTTACGCTTCTCTTGTGTAAATGTCTTCAAAGCGAAGTAAAGAGTCGTAAATCTTGTAAAAGGGTTGTAAAAAGAGCGCGAACGCGCGCCACCTCGTATCCGTATTGTTGTATGGTAAGGCGAGACGTTGAAAGGAAGGATGAATGATGAAGGATGAATAGAAAGCTGGAACTGCTCTTCAGTTCATCCTCCATCCTTCATCATTTGAAGCATCGGCCTTGACGAAATTTCAGACATTCATACGAAGCCACATGCTACCCATCGGACTCGTCGCGGTTCTCTTTCCGCTGCTGTGTCTGCTCGGGCTGCAATACTGGTCGCTCTCGAAACTCGAAGAGACCTCGACTGTGGCCGATGTCGTTTGGCGGAAGAACTATCTCAACGATGTCTCGAAAGAGATAAAGTTCTTCTACATGAACAACGCCGAGCAGGTCTTGAACATTCCGGCCTCGTCAATCGCCAATGGCCAGCACCCTCAAGCTTATCCCTTCGGCAAGTGCTCTGTTGAAGGCGCGAAGCGTCTTTTCATTGCGACGTTTGACGAACGCTCGCGCGCTCAGCTCTTTTTCTACGATCCGTACGATCAATCGCACACGGTTGCTCCGCCCGAAGACGAACTGCGAACGGCCAACACCTTGATCGCGCCTTTGCGCGTTCTCAATCACGAAGGGAAAGCCGCCAGCTCCGGCATGACTATCGAAGACCGCGACCCCGATAATCGTGTCGCTTTGAAGCCGATCATTGATAATCAGTCGAGGGTTGTCGGCGCAGCCGGGATGATTATTGATAAAGAGCTTTTCAGCCAGGTCTATCTGCCGCAGATCATCCGCCAGACCTTGCCGCACTTCTTCCCCGACGAAAAGCAGCAAGCGGTCGTCGTCGCCGTTTACGACGAGAAGAATCACATCGTCTTCTCGACACAGCCGACGCGCGGGCAGCGTGACGACACATGGGTTTTCATGCCCTTCTATTCCGATTGGCGGCTGGCGATTTGCAGCAGCAACATGACGCCGGAGCAATGGGCGCACTGGAATTTCAAACTGACTTTAACCCTCTCGATTTTGATGAGCATCGCGCTGATGCTCGGCTTGACCATCGCCATGCGGGCGGCGCAACGCCGAATGCGTCTGTCGCACATGAAAGCGGATTTCGTCTCGAACGTCTCGCACGAACTCAGAACGCCGCTCTCTTCGATACGCGTCTTCGGCGAGTTGTTGAAGATGGGACGCGTGCAGGACGAAGAAAAGGTGCGCGAGTACGGCGATTACATAGAGACGGAGAGCCGCCGCCTGACACAGCTCATCAATAACATTCTGGATTTTTCGCGCATCGAGTCAGGCCGCAAGACTTACGACTTCGAGCAGGTGAACGCCGCAGACATAGTTCAGGCGGCACTCAGGACTTTCGACATTCAACTCAAGCATCGCGGATTCACTGTCGAAGTGAAAGAGCCGCCAGTTCCCTTGCCAACGGTCTTCGCAGACCCGGAGGCAATCTCGCAGGCTCTTATCAACCTGCTGGACAACGCCGTCAAATATTCAGGTGAAGCGCGCGAGATTGAAATCTGGCTGGGACGCATCGGACCATTCGTCACTATCAGCGTCAAGGACAAAGGCATTGGGCTTAGTCGTGAAGACCAGCGGAAAGTTTTCGAGAAATTCTATCGCGTCTGCACAGGTCTGGTCCACGAGACGCGCGGGAGCGGTCTGGGTCTTCCAATCGTTAAGCAGATCGTCGAGGCTCACGGCGGGCGCATTAGCGTCGAGAGCGAGCAGGGACGCGGCAGCGCGTTTACGATTCACTTGCCTATCAAAGAGAGCGAATCGGCAGAGAGCGCAGACGAGCGAGAATCATCTGTCGGCAACAACTCTATGTTGCAAGCTGGCAATTAAAAGTTAGAACCCGCGCGAGGTTAAATCGTATATGCAAAGTGCTGGCAAAAACCATTTACGATTGATAGAGGCCGCCAATTCGTCTTCCATCAATCCGCATTCTGAAATCCGAAATCCACTATCGGAAACTCCTATGCGTAAAGTCTTAATCATCGAAGACGACCAGGCGATGGCTGTCGCGCTCTCTGATGGATTCAATTACGAAGGCTACAAGGTAGAGGTCGCGCGCGACGGAGCCGTGGGCTTGAAGCTGGCGACAGATAGAAGTCACGACCTCATCATCCTCGATGTCATGCTCCCGAAGGTCTGCGGCCTCGATGTCTGCAAGCGTCTGCGCGAGGGAGGTCACCAGACTCCGATCATCATGCTGACGGCGCGCGGGCAGGAGATAGATAAGGTGGTAGGCTTACGAACGGGCGCGGACGATTACGTCACCAAGCCTTTCAGTTTTCTGGAACTGATGGCGCGCGTCGAAGCCATCCTGCGCCGCACGTCCAAACATGACGAGACGTTCGACGAGGCGCAGTTCGGAGACATCACGCTCAATTTCCGCAACCTCGAAGCGCGAAAGGGCGACCAGCCGATTGAGCTTTCCCCGCGCGAGTTTCGGATCCTCAAGTTTTTTCTTGAGCATCGCGGCGAGATCGTCACGCGCGACCAACTGCTTGACGCCGTCTGGGGCTACGATGGCTTCCCCTTAACGCGCACAGTTGACATGCACATCGCTAAATTACGCCACAAGATCGAAGACCACGCGAGCGACCCGCATCACATCGTCACCGTGCACAGAGCCGGATACAAGTTCATCGGTTAAGAAAATCTGTGGGGGCAGGGACAAGTCCTCTGCCCGCGTTACTTTGACGAGACGCGGGCAGAGGACTTGTCCCTGCCCCTACATTTGTTCACTCCTCGCGGAGCTACTTAGCGAATGATGATGTTGTATTTGCCACCCGTGTCTATGACGAGTGTGCGTTGCTCTGTGTTCGTGTCCGTGTCTTTGTCAGTGTCCGTGTCCTGACTTCCCTCCTTGAAGAACCAGGGCCACCTCTTCCACCAGTTCGGGTCTGGCTGCGGCTTCGGCTTCGGCGGAGGCGCGGTCGTCACGGCTTCCCAGTTTTCGTTCGTCAGATACTGGTAAGGGATGGTTCCGTTACCTGCTCCGTACGGACATTCGTATCCCCAGCCTGTGCTCCAGCTATTGCGCAGGATGAAGAAGCCTCCGCCCGGAGACCCTGCATCATCCTGATAACCGATCAAGCACATGGCGTGGCCGCCGACGCTTGCCTCACCACCGATTTTCATCGTGATACGACCCGAGCGGCGCGTTTCGGCAGAGGCGTACCAGCTATTCCAGACCGGAATAGAGAAGCCGACGACCGAGCCGCCCGCGAGCGCGGACTTAATCGCGTTCACGTCTTTCGGATTGAGGATCAAGGTTGCCAGCTTATGCGGAGCTGCATCAGCGCGCGCGTTCGACGGCTCTGTCCCATTGTTGTTGCAGGGCAGGTTCGGATTATAGGGCCAGATGCTTTCACGGCATTGTCCTAATGAGCCGAGCACTTGTGCAGCCTTCACCTGCCAAGTGCCGCAAGCGCTGGGCGCGCCGTCAATCTGCTTCGTCTCTTGATAAAGAAACTGTTCCGAATAGTCGTTCGGATTCCCCGCCTGCCTGTCATAGAACTCGTGGACAGCCGTCATCGCGTGCGCCACACAGGTGCCGCGAGCGCCCTGGTTGCGGATGGGCGACATCTGCTGTGCGTAGTTGACAGACGAGGGCAGGCTGATGACTTCGGCTAAGCCTTGCGGCATAGCCAACATGGCGGCTTGCATCTCGGCTCTGATTTCCGCCGTCGGCTCTAACGCGCCCAGATTGAGATTCGGCTCCTGCGGCGCGGAGATTGCGCTGGCGACATGCGGAGGCAGCGCTGCCTGTGCCTGTTGCAGTAGTTCGTCGAAATCAGCTTGGGAGATTTGCAGTTCGTCGGCCAGGCTGTAGCCCGTGCCGTCAACCGCAGAGAGAGCGACCAACTGTTCGGCGTCTTCGATTCCTAATTCCGCCAGTTTCTTTGTCACTCCCGCTGGAATGTTTCTGAGCTTTTCTAACTCATGTCCTTTGAATGCGGAGAAGTGTGCTTCAAATTCTCCACTATAGATTTGTTTTGACATTGAGTGAGGTCCTCCTTAGACCTTTTTTCTGTGGACTGCCTTTTCGAAGGGCAGCATCTTTGACCGAGGCGAGGGCGCCGGTCGGAGTGGTTAACTTCGCGTGTGAATGAGAAGGAGGTCTATCAGTGCGGCTCGTCGCGTCGCTTCTGGGGCTTGATTGCGCCCAACCCGAATTCGGAGGTGTCAACGGGTGTTTCCATCTCCGCAGCTATCTCGGGCGAGAGCTGCTTGCGGGCGCGGGCGATTAAATCAGCTACTTCCTCTTCGGAGATTCCGAGATGGTCTGCGAGGGCTGTAGTGCCGCCAGGCGTCGAGCCTGTGGCAACCACCTGTTCGGCAGAAGTTATCCACAACTGCTTCAACTTATCGGCCAGTTCATCTGGTATTCCTTCGATCATTTCCAACGGAACATCCTTCACGGCAATAAGTCTCACCCTCGTGACCATGTTGGAAGAAGCAAACGCGGCTCATTGCGTCCAGACCTTGCTTAACATCCGACTCTGCCGAAGAAGAGCAAGGTGCATACCGCGAACAATATTCAAGAGAATCAAACGAACCCGCACATGCTTCTGTAATTTCTGTCCACTAATATGCACAGAGCGCGACGGTCTTGTCCACTATCGAAGACATATCTCAAGTTGGGGATTCTATTCATTCTTTCATGTTGGGGTGCAAAGATTTTTACCACAGAGGAGGCAGAGGAAAGAAAATTATGAATTATGAGTTTTGAGTTTTGAATTAAAGACGGAAGACAACTGCTTTCAACTCATAATTCATAACTTCTTTTCGTCCTCTGTGGTTCAGCTCACTTCTCATGACACGCAGGAATGAATAAACCTTAATGTCGCCCCTACGGGGCTTGATAATTGTTTTCTAACTTGTTCCCAGGGCTGACGCCCTGGGCTACTTTATTCCGCCCCTGACGGGGCTTGAATACTTGCCGCTCTTTATATCGAACTCCTGTTAGTTTCGCTTATCCTTTCCCTTCGTTCTTCAGCATCCGTTTGCCTTTGGCTAGCTCTTCGCGGTGCTCATCGCTTGGGTGCGGGTAGTGTAGTTTGAGGGCGCGGAGTTTGTGGACGACGAGTTCGGCGACCGCGAGCGCGCTGAACCAGCGATGGTCTGCGGGGACGATGTGCCAGGGGGCTTGACGCGTGTTGGTGTGCGTCAGCGCGTCCTCGTAAGCACCCATGTACTTGTTCCAGTAGCCGCGCTCCTCTATGTCGTCGAGCGAAAACTTCCAACGCTTTTCGACGAGCGTTGTGCGCTCTATCAGTCTTTCGTGCTGCTTCTCTTTTGAGAGATGCAGGAAAATCTTGACGGGCAGGATGCCGTTCTCAACCAGATACTTCTCGAAGTTATTTATCTGAGCGAAGCGTGCGCGCCAGAGGTTCTTTAGCTTCTGCACGGAGGGCGGCAGGCATTGCTCATCGAGGCGTTCGGGGTGGACGCGGCTGACGAGCACCTCTTCGTAATAAGAGCGATTGAAGATGCCTATCTGCCCGCGCTCGGGCAGCTCTTTGACGAAGCGCCAGAGGTAATCGTGCTTGAGTTCCCTGTCAGCCGGTTGTTTGAAGTTCGTG
>Ga0182001_10000119_pt1 | contig 18363 bp, 14 predicted proteins | sample BulsoiFelSFmetaG_FD_120485 | JGI IMG/M metagenome (GOLD analysis project Ga0182001, IMG submission 120485) | Bulk soil microbial communities from Mexico - San Felipe (SF) metaG | ecosystem: Environmental > Terrestrial > Soil > Agricultural land | place: Mexico: San Luis Potosi | collected... | reverse complement strand
TTTGGCTAAAGCCGAAAGCTTTTAAGCGACCCTAATCCACTAGCTCAAGCTAGTGGCAACTGATGAGCTAATAATAATCCCGCAGCTTATCTACCATCTATCAGCAATAAGCTACAAGAGGGCGGCGACTCGCGGAAAGCTCCGCTCAGGTGTAAAACATTATTCTGGACATAGATTGGCTTCCATGATTGAATCCGACTGCCCGGTGCTTTTGTCGTTAGATCAGCTTGACTCCATTTCAGAGGCCGATAATTTAAAGATGAAAATCACAACACGAAGACGACTGCTCCTGCTCATTTCGCTCGCCCTGCTCTTAATCGCGTTTGCCTGCAAGCAGCAACCAACTCCACAAAGCAATTCAAGCGCGCCGAATCAACCACAGGGCGGGCGCGTGGTTGGCACACGCGGCGGCTCTCTCACTTATCGGTTTACGAAAGCGCCGCAGACCTTCAACTATCTGGAGGCGAAGGAAGAGTATTCGCTGATGGTCGGATTCTTTCTTTTAGGCTCACGCCTTATAGAGTTCGATCAAGACCAGCAAAAGTATGTCCCGGCTCTGGCCGAAAGCTGGAAGTGGATGGACGACAAGCGCACTCTGGAAGTTACTTTGCGCGACGGCCTGAAATTCTCTGACGGTCACGCCCTGACCGCAGACGATGTGCTCTTTACCATGCGCGCCATCTATGACGAGCGCGTCGGCTCGCCGCTCTTTCGTGACTCGATGCTCATCGGAGGCCGCCCGATTGAAACAACGGTCGTGGACGCGCGCCACGTTCGCATGCTCTTTCCCGAAACGGTCGCCGCGCCCGAAGGCTATCTCTCGAATGTGGCCGTCCTGCCGCGTCACATCCTGGAAGCTTCGCTGAACGACGGAACGTTGAAGGACGCATGGGGTATCACATCCGATTTGCAGAAGATAGTCACGTCTGGTCCTTTCATGGTTGATTCGGCAACGCCGGGCGAGCGCGTCACCTTGAAGCGCAACCCGAACTACTGGAAGAAGGATAGCGCGGGCAATGCGCTTCCCTATCTCGATTCACTGGTCCTGGATGTCGTTGACGACGCCAACAACGCCATCGCGCGCCTGCAACAGAACACGCTCGACATCATTGACCGCATCCGCCCGACTGATTACGCCACGCTTCGCTCCAGTCAAGGAACTGTGCGCGCCTACGACGCCGGGCCGGGACTCAATACTGACCACATGTGGTTCAATCTCAACGACGGCACGCAGAACGGCAAGCCCATCGTTGACCCCGTGAAGCACGCCTGGTTCGCGGACGCGCGTTTCCGCCGCGCTATCTCTTACGCGATTGATCGCAACTCAATCACGACGACGAATTTGCAAGGACTGGCGACACCGCTCTACGGATTCGTCTCGCCGGGCAACCGCACCTGGGCTGCGACGGACATTCCGAAAACGGAGTATGACCTTGAGAAAGCTCGCGCGCTTTTGAAAGAGGCTGGCTTCACACAGAAAGGGACTGACGAAGCGCCGGAGCTTTACGATGCCAAAGGCAACCGCGTCGAGTTCACCTTGCTCGTGCCCGTCGAGAACCAGCCGCGCGTGGATATGGCTGCGGTCATCCAGCAAGACCTTGCAAAATTAGGCATCAACATGACGCCCGCGCCAATAGAGTTTCAAGCTCTGACCGCGCGCTGGTCGCAGAGCTACGATTACGAAGCTATCTTGCTCGGTCTTGCCGTCACAGACCCGGACCCTTCGTCATACACGAGCTTTATCCAGAGCAACAGCAGCAATCACCAGTGGTATCCGAAGGAGCCGAAGCCCGCGACCGATTGGGAGGCGCGACTGGACCAACTCTCGAAAGACCAGGCTCAGGAGATAGACCCCGAGCGTCGCCGGAGCATCTTCCGCGACATCCAGAACATCATCGCGGACCAACTCCCCATCATCCCCATCTGTGCTCGCCACATCACAACGGCAGCCAACACGCGCGTCGGCAACTATCGTCCGGGCACGATTCTTCCCTACTCGTTGTGGAATGTTGAAGAGTTGTTTGTGAGGCAGTAAGAGAAGAGCAGGAGAGTTATCTCAACTGAATGTAAAACGGCGAACTCGACGCTTTGCGTTTTAGGTCGGGCAATAGGTGACTTTAAACTCCATGCCAAAGGAGGCATCTCACATGCGTAAGTTTTTACTTCCTTTTCTATTCGCTGCGGCTCTAGTAGCAATAGCTGATGTGGGTCTTGGGCAACAGAAGCAGTCTCAGTGCGAGCAAGGCCCTAGCCAGCCACGCAATTGGGAGTTGATTGGAAATGATTATGTTTATTTCGATTACATACTTTGCCCAGCCGACATCAAGCCTCCGCAGCCTTTGGTGAGAATCTGGATTACAACGCAAGGCGATGGGGTTGCCGTAGAGAAGTGGGCGCAAGACCGCGATGGCGCTGATCTCATCTCTATGTTTCATGGGAATAAGAAGGCTTACACGCTCTATCGCGACCTCGACGCGATCCCTTTAAAAGTGTTCAAGGCCGAGAGTAGGAAGGCCGTCCCTGCGGATATGAGCAAACAGCCATTCCTGATCGAAGGCTCTGACATCATCCCGCTAGAGAATCTGACGCCGGAGTCAGCCGAGGAGGTCAAGAAAGCATTCGAGAGTGCAGATATTATAATAAAGTCGGCTCAGCATAAGGTCGCACTGTACCATGAAACTCCGAAAATCGAAGCCATTCTGAACGCCCTTAACAGACCGCTCAAGGCACAGAAGTAAACCAGCTTGAAGTGATGTAGCCGGAGAGGATGAATTGCACCTGCTTGTATCTCTGGCGCAAGAATCTAATGAAGACATTTGAGTCATTCAATAGAATTTTCGCTGCGCCTCACTTAATTCCAGGTCAACTTTGAAATCGCAACTATCGCGTGCGCTAGCTCCGCTCGCGTCAGGTTGCTTTGGGCGCGGAAGGCTCCGTTGCTGTCGGCGGCCATGAATCCATGTGCGAGCGCGACCACGACGTAGCCGCGAAGACTCGTGGGAATCGTGCTTGCATCCGTCACGTTCAGAGGTTGCGTCGCGGCGGCGTTGGCTTCCGCTTGAAGACCTGCGGCGCGCACGAAGGCGACGGCTGCCGTGAGGCGCGTCGTGTAATCGTCCGGGCGAAACTGACTGCCGCTGGTTGCATCCGTGAAGAGCGCGCCATTGGGACACGCCTGCGCGCTCTCGACAAAGAGCATCGTCAGGGAATCGCGCACGTCCGTGAAATGTGATTGCGCGGGCATGTACTGCGGCACACGCGCTCCCTTCACAAGCGCGGCGGCCAACTCCCCGCGCGTGACGCCAAAACCGGGACGGAAGCGATTGATGTAAGCGGAGAGCGCGTAGAGGCGTAGAGCTTGATAGATGTCTGCGCGGGCGTCCGCGCTCAAACCATCAAGGTCGCCTAACGGCTTATAATCGGCATGCACTGCTTCCAACACACCGGACACTGGCTGAGCTTGAGTCGAAGCGACGGAGCCGAGAGCATTCGCCACACGCACGCGCAGTTGTCCGGCGGCGGGCGACCTCAAGGTAAGCCCTTCGCGCTTGCCCGTCAGCCCCGGCTTATTCGGCGTGTTCACATCAGATAGTTTCGCCGTCCCGGAATTGTAGAGCGAGAGAGCTAAATCGCTCGTGCTCCCAATCGGCCCCCAGGCCGTCTGCAAGGACGCGAGCAAGCTGTCTGCCGGAACGTTGATGGTCGTCTCAAAGCTTCCGACGGGCGGGACATAGCCCGTGAACTGTTGCACCTGTTGATTGACGAAACTCACCTGGCCTGTGTCGAGCGAAGCACGCCACTCGCCCATGCGCCTTGATGGAAACGCCGCTTCGAGAACAGCCGCATGCGCGTTGAGCATCCCTGCGCCGACTTCGTGCTGGAAATAGTTTGGCAAGACTGTGGCCGTGCGTTGAAGAATGTCGCGCACCTGTTGCGGCGTGAGTTGCGGATTGACTTCGAGCATCAGGGCGATTGTCCCGGCGACCTGCGGCGCACTGAAGCTTGTCCCGCTCGCGGTCGTGTAGAAAGGCAACTCGCTCGGACTCAAGCGGCTGCTGTCGGCTCCTATCAAGCCGGAAGTTCCCGTTACATTCAGCGAGGTCGCGCGCAGGCTGACGACGCTCACGCCCGGCGCGACTATCGTCGGATGAAAGAGCGTGCTTCCGAAATCGCCGCGCGAAGAGAAATCGGCGAGCTGCCCATACTGGTCCGTCGCGCCGACGCTGACGACCCAGGGCGCGACCGCATAAGGATTCAAGGTGTGCGCGGCAGAGCCTGTGTTTCCCGCAGAGAAGACTATGTTGACACCGCGATCTGTCAAAATCTTCGTGGCGATGTTTACAGGGTCGTTCAAGTCGAAGACAGTGTTGGCCGAGAAGCTGCAATTGACGACGCGAACGTTGAGCTGCGGGTGCGAGAGCAGATAATCGAAGCCCGAAAGCACGTAACTGAGATTCAGGTCGCCTGCACTCAGGCCCACGACGTTCGCGCCCGGAGCAACGCCCGCATACTTGCCGCCAGAACGCGCGCCGTTGCCTGCGATCAGACCCGCGACGAAAGTTCCATGACCGTATGCTTGATCGGTCGTCGGCAAGTTCTCAACTCCGATAGGCTCAGTAAAGCCGACGCTCACGCTCTGTGTGTCGGCGAGCTTCACGTTCTGCACGACGCGACCCGAAAGGTCTGAGTGTGTTCCGTCAACGCCTGTATCGAGCACGGCGACCGTCACACCGCGACCTGAAACGGGAAGCCCTACGTTCTTCCGAGTCAAATCCGCATCGCGGCGCACGCGGTCAGTGCCCGTCATCGCCAGATATGGATCGAGGTTTGATTGCAGTGTGCGATTGCCATAGATGGAACGGACTGATCTCAGATGAGAGATTTGAATGAGCTGCCGCTTCGAGGCCGTGAGCGCGATCATCGGCAGTTCGCGGTATTTTGTCCCGCCAAGCACACCCAGGTTTATTAGGTCGGCAAGGTCTGCGTCCGTCGGCTTCTGATGATAGACGATGATGGCGTCAACGTTGCTGTCGTCCGTCAGATTGCTGAGCCTGACGGCCAATTCCGGGTCAACGCTCTGCAAGCCTTGAGAGTCAACACCCGTCGCCGTGATGCCATCAACACCTGTGGCCGCGATGCCATCCGCCCCCGTGATATTAATGCCGTCAACGCCTGTCGCCGCGATGCCATCAACTCCGCTGATCGTGATGCCATTCGGAGAGATATGAAAAATGGTTCCGTCCACGCCCGTCGCAGTAATCCCGTCTGCGCTATTCAGCGTCAAGCCGTCAACACCCGTCGCAGTAATCCCGTCCGCGTGCGTGATCTGTCGTGAATCAACACCTGTGGCTGCGATGCCGTCAACGCCTGTGGCCGTGATGCCGTCAACGCCTGTCGCTGTAATCCCGTTGGGTTGGCGTATCAGAACTGAATCCGCGCGATAGACTGTGCCGTCCGCGCCCGTGATCTTCACGCCGTCAACGCCGGTCGCAGTGATGCCATCAGCGCGCGTGATGGTCGTGCTGTCAACGCCCGTCGCAGTAATCCCGTTAGCCCCACTAAAAGTAACACCGTCAACGCCCGTCGCCGCGATGCCATCAACACCTGTGGCCGCGATGCCGTCAACGCCTGTCGCTGTAATCCCGTTCGGCGAGAAGGTCAAAAGGCCGTCAACGCCTGTCGCAGTGATGCCTGACGTGCCGACGTAGTTGACGCCGTCTGCTCCTGTGCTGGTCATCCCATCTGAACCGGCGATTGTGATGCCCGCTCGGATTGAGCCAAGACATAACAGGAACACCAGCACGAGCGCGGTCAGTTGACGAGTTTTTCGGTAAGCTTTCGTGAACATTTGACTGTCGGGAATAGCAGCCCTCACAAGTGAATTACCATCGGCCTGACCTTGTTAGCTTCGCAGCCTTACTTGCGAGGTGTTGGGTTGACCCCAACAAAGTCATAAATATTAACCAAATTTAGACCAACAGTGGTTGCGGTTTATGGCCTCAAATGTTGCATTTCTCTTCTTTTTTTCGCTCAGGCCACCAACTCCTTATAAACCTTCTGCGTCTCGGCGGCTGGCTCGACGCCGAGTTCCTTCTTCAAAAGTTTCCGCAAACTTTCGTATTGCTCGCGGACGGCGTGGCGATTGCCCTGCCCTGCATGGGAGCGCATAATCATGCAGTGCACGTCCTCGCGGTAAGGGTCTTCGCGCAGAATTTGTTGAGCCAGATGAAGCGAGCGCGCCCAGTCTTCTGTCTTCTGCGCGACAGCCGCGAGCGATTCAAGCAGGCGCAGGTACTGCTCGCGGTAATAAGAGCGCTGCTCCTCGACCCACTCGTCATAAGTTCCCTGCATGAACTCGCCGCGATAGAGAGCGATGGCCAATTCATAAAGACTAATGCAGCGATCAAACTCGCGCGCGCGCCGCGCCGTCTCGCCTTCTGTCACAAGGCGGTCGAACTCTTCCGTGTCAATGCTGTAAGTGAACTCAGGGTTCAACTGGTAATCGCCGTCACGGTAGAGCAGAAAATTCTGCTTCAGGGGCTGATTGCTGTTGAGCGCCTTGCGGATGTGCGAGACGGTCGGATGAAAATTCTTTTCGACGGCCTCGAAGTCAGACTCGCCCCAGAAGGTATCAATAATCGTGTCTTTGGAAGCGCGACGGTGGCGGCGCGAAGTTATGAAGCAGAGAATATCTCGCGCTCGCTTCGTCGTCCACGCATCCGCCGCAAGCGGCCTTGCACGCTCGCGGAAAATCTCTACGGGACCGAGCATGTTGATTGTCAGGTCTGTGACGAGTTGGGGCTGTGCGATCACGGAGACGGAAGTCTGCATAGCTCTCTGCTGCACGCTCTCTTTGACCGCGCCTCCAGCGCGCAACTGCTCGCGCACGTCTGCGGGCAGGAGTTCGCTGGCCTCCTGATGCGCGAACAACTGCGGGTTCTGTCCGACTTCCCTGAGCAGCCAGTATTCATAATCGTAACGCGCCGCCAAATCCAGCGCGCGTCGCAGGTGCGCGAGCATCTCGTCTTCGCGCCCCATGATCGCATGGGACGCGGCGAGCGCCATTGAAGCCTGAGCCTCGTAATAATAGAGGCTGTGTTCGTGAAAGTATTTGAGCGCCGCCTGCAACTCTGCGCGCGCCGCTTCCTGATCGCCTTGCGCCAGCATGACCCTGCCTCTGGTGAGCATCCCGGCGTGTCTCCCCACTTCGTCGCCCGCTTCGAGGCGCGCCTGGACCAGACGATCCAGAAGGGCGCGCGCCGTTGTGAAGTCTCCCAGTTGGAGATGAAGCAGAGCCTGCTCATCCAATAGCTCGCACCGCACAAGATCAATTCCCGCTTCGTCATAGGCGCGAGCGGCGCGCTCGTAGAACTCTGCGGCGCGCGCCTGATCCCCGCGCTCGCGATAAAGATTGCCATAGGTCTCGAAAGTCTCGGCGCGAGGCGCGACGAGGTTGAAAAGCTGGCAGTATTCCAGAGCTTGGTCCAAGTGCTTTTCACACTCCGCCATATCGCCGCGATATAAATAACAGCGCGCCACGTTAAGATGCGCCGTCGCTTCCTGTGGCAAAGGCTGACGCCCTTCGCCTTCGCGCAGCATCCGCCGCATCCAGCGCAAGGCTTCGCCGAAATCGCCGCGAACCATCGCTGGGACTCCGAGGTTGTGCGGGATCAGGCGCGCGTAATAGCTATCTCCGCCCTCTTCCGCCGACTGCAAAGCAGCGCGGAACTCGTGCTCAGCGGCTGCCCAGTCTCCGGTCGCCGTCAGACAAAGGCCGCGCGTGTTGCCGCACTTGATGCGGACTGTGGAGCGCTCGTCTGTGAGTGCGATGGCGCGATCGAGATAAGTGAAGGCGGTCGGGCAATCGCCGCGCCGTCGCGCTAAAGTGGCAAGCGAGTGCAAGGCTTCCGCTTCGCCTTCCGTGTCTCCGCGCTCGTTGAGCAGGGTGACGGCGTTGCGAAAAAGAGCTTGAGCCAAATCATATTCGCCCCGCAGGCGCGCGACTTCGGCCTGATAGGCGAGCGCGCGCGGATGCGCATTAAGCACCGTTTTGGGCAGAGCTTCTGCGCTTGATGCGAGTGAAGAGAGCGCGCCCGAAGCTATCCACTCGCTGCCGTGTTTCTCAATCACCTCAGCCGCGCGCTCGAACTCTTCCGCTTCGAGCATGTGATGCATAGCCTGCTCCCAAGCTCCGCCGTCAAGAAAGTAGTCGGCATAGCGCGCATGTTCTGTTGCGAGGCCAGAGCGTCCCAATTCTGAGCGCAGACGACGGCGCAGAAAACTCTTAAAGAGCGGATGCAGGCGATACTCTTCGCCGCGCTCATCTGAGGCGACCGTGATGAAGACATTGCGGCGCACGAGCGCAGGCAAGGTAGCGCGACAGTTGGCCTCCGGGTAAACGCTCACGCAGATTCCTGTCTCGACGCGCTCTAATAAAGAGATCCGCAGAAGAAATTGCTGCACGTCTTCCGTTTCATCTGCGAAGACCTCTTCGGCAAAGTAGTCGAAGATGTCTCGCTCGGATTGTCTTAAAATCTCCGCGAGGTCTGTCGCCGCGTCCTTTGCGAGAGCCTGGCGTTGCGCCACCTGACGAATAAGTTGCAGCGCAGTAATCCAGCCGTGTGTTCTCTCTCGATATTCAGAGAGTTGTTCGGGCGTCAATTCCAGATCGAAGACTTTGCGAAACAGCTCCTGTGTCTCTTCATCCGTAAAGAGCAGCTCGCCTCTATCAATGACCGTGAGCGAGGACTGCGAGCGCAGACGCGCCAGCGAGAGCGGCGGAATGTCGCGCGAGATGATGATGACGTGCAGCACATCAGGCAAGTATGAGAGCAGGCGATCAACGACCCCGTGAACAGGAGTCTCTGTGCCCAGGTGATGATAGTCGTCCAAAACCAGTATCAACTGCTGCTCAACGCTTTCGAGAACTTCGTTCAAGAGAACGTCAACGGCGCGTTCAGGCTGGCGCGCCAGCTCGTTTGCGGATTGATGCAGGTAAGAGAGCATCACTTCGCCGAAACCGGAGACGACCTGTTTAATGCCGTGCGTCAGGTAGCCGAGAAAGACGAAGGGGTCTGCGTCCGTGTGGTCCAGTTGATACCAGACGAAGTTGCGCTCGGCGTGTGTGCGGACGAAATCGGCGACGAGCGTGGTCTTGCCTGAGCCTGCGTTGGCCGTCACGAGCGTGACCGGATGAGCCAGATTGGCGAGCAGTCTCTCCGTGAGACGCGGGCGCGAGAGCAGAGCCGGAGCAGGTCGCGGCGGCAAGAGCTTGGTGCGCAGAAAGAAGGTTGTCTTCAGCGCGGCCATCTCTTTCGCAGGCGGCGGCACGGTTTCTCCGGCGGGCTGCGGTGTGTTTGATGGATGCGGCATTTGTGCCATCAACCTTTGCCTCGCGGGTCTGTCGGAATTGACAAAGAGATTATCACAACGCGCGGCGGGCAAGCCATGCATTAATGAAAAAACAGTAAGACCTCCCGCCACTTTTGCGGGAAGCATTTGCGAGGTCGCTTCGATTTCCAGTTGCATCGGGGGACTACAAGTACAAGCTTTCTCACAAAACGTAACCGTGCCTGTGCTGCACCGTTCGCTTGCGACGGAGCTTGCTGCCGATTGCGTTGAGATGCTCTTTAGTGATTGCGTTTTCGGTCTCCGTCAGCAGGCGCGCGAAAGCGTCTAAGGTCGAAGCGCGCCCGTGTGTCTCTTTGAGAGCCGCTGCGGCCTGAGCTTGCGACAGTCCGTAGCTGCTAAAAAGCCTCGTTGCTTCGAGCTTCGTGAAGAGCAGCATCGGCTCTTCGATCACGCAGAGCATCTGTTTCGAGCGCATGCGCCAGAGCGGAGCGGGCGGCAAACTCCGCCCGGTAATCATCATGTGCGCCTCTGCGGGCAAGAGCGGCAAGAGGCGTCGAAAGAACGGGACCACCCAGTCCGCGTCGTAAATCAGATGCAGATCATCAATGACTATCAACAGCGGCTCGCCCTTCTCGTCAAGCAACTCATAGACGAAAGCCTCTGCGAGCACTGGAATATCTTCGAGCGCGGCTGTCTCAATCATCTGCACGAGAGTTTGCTGGCCGAAAGCGGGTCGCCATTGTCGTATGCTTTCGACCAGATATTTGAAGAAGACGCGGAGGTCTGCGTCCGAAGCGTCAACCTTGTACCAGGCGACACGACGCCCTGAGCGATGTGCGAAGTCTGCTGCAAGCTGTGTCTTGCCTGTACCTGCGCGACCGTTGATGATGGTCGAAGTGCAGTTGGCTAAGCTTCCATGAAGCGTATTGAGCAAGCGTGCGCGCGAAATGCGAGGCTGCTCACCGGGGGCAGCGATTTTGTCGAGGATTATCTGCATAACTCTCTTTTCCGAGTAGCTGTAATCTGAAGAGCCGGTAAAGAAATTTTGAGTTATGAATTTTGAATTTTGAATTGAACTAAGGTCGAAAGCTTTTAATTCAAAATTCATAACTCAAAATTCATAATTTCTGTCTTCTACTTCCTTCAAGTCTTCGACCCGCCAGGGGGTGGGCATGCCGAGCGAAGTTATTCTCCCTTCGCCGTCCGTCTCATAAATCGGCGGCGCTTCATATTTCCAGGCCAGCGGGTCATAGAGCTTGAAGAAACCGAATCGGCCTCCGCTCTCGGCGACCAACTCCCTGCCATCGGGAAGCGCATAGACGCCCCGCTCTCGCATCTCACCTGGACGCATCTCTAAACTCATCTTTCTACCCTTTCATCATGGGTCGTTAGGGGGTTTCCGCCCTGATTTAGCCGCAAAAAGCAAGGTTTCTAGGTGCAAGAGTCCTGGCAAGACATATCCTCGCCGGAACTGTCAGGTACTTTAAAAGATGAGACTTGAGAAATTCTTGAGGTGTTGAACAGAACTGGAGTCTGGAAAGGTAACGATGGCCTGAAACGGACAGATGAGAGCTATTTTACAGGCTTTTATCGTGAGAAATGGCGCAAAATTCTGGCAAATCTGCGTGAAGCGTGATTAGAGAAAAGCAGTGTTTTCTCTAATCACGCTTCACGGCTCTTATCTTATCCTGCCAGATAAATTTTTCTAGCTGTCGGCGGTGTCGCAGGATGTGCATCACGGCGTGCTCCAGCAATCCGTCCGGGTCGAAGACAGCGCCCCAGCGTGTCTTGATGACGATGCTCTCAATCTCTGCCTCGCTCATCTCCCACTTACCTTCCAGAGTCTCGCGTGTGTACTGAAGCACGGCCTCAAGCTGCTCCAGTGATTCCAGCCGCGAGAGGAGACGAGGCTGCGGGCGTGTCGAAGGAATTGCGAGCTTCTCTCTGATGTAGTCCGCGTAACCGTAGCCCGACCTGACCACATGCGACATGATGGTCTGCGCCGAGCGACAGTCCTCGTTCTCTGTCTCAGTATCAACAACGCGCACGAAATCATCGTCGGGGATTCGCTCAACGAGACCCGCGAGTTCTTCAGCCGCGCGCTCGTACTCGTCCATCAATGCCCCGAGCGCGCCGTTGCGGTAAGACTTCCTGATCATTTGTGATTCCATATCCAAAAGGTTTTGCTAATCGAGCAGCTTCAATTTAAGAGGAAACTGACAGTCACCTGCGCTTCAACTTTAATCGCTCCGGGCGCGAAAGTCGCGACGGCTTCGGAGAAAGTTCCGCTCGTGCCGACACTGTTACTGTTGGCGGTCAAGGTATAGTTTAAATATGGGTTCGCGCCGCTCCCCTCGACGATTTTCACCGCTTTGCCGATTGTTTGCCCAACTGCTGCGGTCATCGCAACTGCTTTTTCCCTGGCCGCTTTCATCGCCAAGTCGCGCGCCTTGTCCTTGTTCTCGCGCAGCTTAGAGGTTTCAAACTTGACGCTGCTGATTTCCGTCACACCTGTTTTCAGCGCCTCCGCAAAAAACTCTTCAAAGCGCGAGATGTCCGTGAGCTTGACGATGACCGTTTTTGAAACTTCGTAGCCTCTGAAAACTTTCGTGCCGACCTCATCGCCGTCCTCGTTATAAATTTTCTTCTGAGCGTCGCGGATTGATTCGTACTTCATCTCGACGGAGATGTAATCGGTCTTAACGTTCTCCGGCGCGATTTGAAAGCGGCGAGCCAGCTCCAGAATTTTACCGACCGCTTCATCATTCAGACGTTTGGCAATCTGCAAGTCCTTGTTGGTCTTTGTGACATTGAGCGTAAAAACAACCTGGTCCGGCGCGACCATGACTTCAGCCGTCCCCGTCACAGTGATGACCGGCATGTTCTCAATGTTTTGAGCCGAAGCCGTCGAACCGAAACATAAGATGAGAATGAGTAAAGTCAGAGCAGTCTTCATAGCTCTCTCCTAAATTTAACCAAGCTTTCAATCTCTTACTTCTCTGCTCCCAACCCTGTGTTTGCTCTCACGGTCAACTCCGCAAATTTGGCTTCGGCTTCCGGCTCACGTCCCATGAGAGTTCCGAGAACAGCGCCGAGAAAGCCGAGCGGGATGCTGATGATGCCTGGATTCTCTAAGGGGAAGATTGCTTGATGTTGAATCAGGTGTCGTGCCGCGCCCGTCACAGTCGGCGCATCAACCGTCATGATGCTCGGGCTGAGCAGAATCAGAATAATCGAAGACGCCAAGCCGGTCGCCAGACCTGCGACCGCACCCTTCGTGTTGAAGCGTTTCCAGAAGAGCGAGAGCACGATCACGGGCAGGTTGGCAGACGCCGCGACCGCAAACGCTAAGCCGACGAGGAAAGCGACGTTGATGGATTGTCCCAAAAGAATCGCGAGCAGGATGCTGATGATGCCGACGACAAACGCCGTGACGCGCGCGACTCGCACCTCTTCACCGTGCTCGCGTTCCGTGCCTTTATGAATCACGTTCGTCCAGAAGTCGTGCGCGAACGAGGTCGAAGCAGAGATGGTCAGGCCCGCCACAACTGCGAGGATGGTGGCAAACGCTATCGCCGAGATGAAGGCGAAGAAGATGTCGCCGCCCATAAATTTAGCCAGCAACGGAGCACTCATGTTAGTGCCGCCGTTCTTAGAGATGTAATCAGTCCCAACGATGGTCGCCGCGCCGAAGCCTAAGAACGTCGTCATGATGTAGAACGCGCCGATCAGGAACATGGCCCAGACCACGCTCTTGCGCGCAGTCTTCGCATCCGGCACGGTGTAGAAGCGCACCAGAATGTGCGGCAGCCCCGCTGTGCCGAAGATCAGGGCCATGCAGAGCGAGATGAGATCAATCACGCCGTAAGGCTTTGTTGCCCCGAAGTAGTAATGCCCCGGTTGCAGAAAATTTTTCGTCACTTCCGCGCCGGTCTTATCGTGATAGGTCACATGCGAGATGGCGTCGAAGAAGTTCGAGAAGCTGAAGCCAAAATGCGCGAGCACCAGAATGCTTAGCAGCAGCGTGCCCGCCATCAACAGAATAGCCTTGATAATCTGCACCCATGTTGTCGCCAGCATCCCGCCGAAGACGACATAGACGATCATCAGGACGCCGACGACGATGACCGCCCAGTTGAAGCCCACGCCCGGAAGCAGGAGGCTGACGAGCGCGCCCGCGCCGACCATCTGCGCGATCATGTAGAAGGTCGAGACCGTCAGCGTGCTCAAACTGGCCATCGAGCGCACGGGTCGCGGACTGAGACGATAAGCCAGAACGTCAGCCATCGTGTACTTGCCCGCATTGCGCAAAGGCTCTGCGACAATCAGCAGCACCGTCAGGTAGGCGACCAAGAATCCAACCGAGTACATGAAGCCGTCGAAGCCGTTGAAGGCGATTAGTCCGGCGATGCCAAGGAACGAAGCCGCGCTCATGTAATCGCCCGCGACCGCAAGCCCGTTCTGCCAGCCTTTGATCTGACGGTTCGCGGCGAAGTAAGCGGCTGCGCCGCGCGAGCGTCGTGCGGCCCAGTAAGTAATCACCAGAGTCACGGCGACAAAGGCCAGAAACATCAGGAGCGATGTTGACATGCCTATTTATTTCCTTCCACGATTTTCATCTGAGTCTTTGACAATCTCTTGCGCCATGCGGTCATGGCGGCTCGCGGCGCGCACATAAAGAAGCGCGACCGCCCAGGCCATGAAGAACTGTGAGAGCGCGAACAGGTAAGCGACGTTGATCGAGCCGATAACTTTTCTGTTCATCAAATCGGGCGCGTAGCCGACCAGTAGGGGAAGCGCAAAGAAGTAGATCAGGAAGAAGATTGTGGCCGGAATAATAAACTTCATCTTCGCCTTGATCAGAGCCTGGAAGCCGCTACTGGCAGCCACGCGATTCCAATCAACCACATCCACGTCTTCATCCGCCGTGCGCTCATGCTCAGGCTTCACACGGTCGCGTCCGAGCGGCGAGACATCAGTCGCCGCCCCGACAATCGGAGTCGGGTCGCCGATTCTTTCATCCGGTTTAGCATCGTCTTGTGCCATTCGTTTTCTCCTAAAAACCTATACAAGTGTCGCTAAAAATTAACCGCAGAGGTCGCAGAGGATTTTAATTAAATGAAAAGGAATCATAGTTTGTTTACCAGACGTTTGATTCCATCTCTGAGGTGTGGAACGTGAAAGTTGATGAGCAATCCTGCCCGCTTGCCGCTCAGTTTAAGATATGAGAGCAACTGAGCCTGATGAACAGGAAGTAGCCGCTCAACCGTTTTTAGTTCTACGATAACAGCGTCATTAACCATCAGGTCAATCCTGTATCCGGCATCTATCTTTATCCCATCATAAAGCACCGGTAGAGACACTTGCGACTCTACCTTCATGCCGCGCTTATGCAGTTCGTGGATCAAACAAGCCTCGTAAGCGCTTTCCAGCAGGCCCGGTCCAAGAGCAGAGTGCACTTTCATCGCCGTGTCAACAATCAAGCCGCTTGTCTGATTTATTTCCATCCTCTGCGACCTCTGCGTCCTCTGCGGTTCAATCTATGGCAACAATCTCTAGCCTCTGAAGAGAAAGCGCAATCTTATTTGCCGCCCGCATGATGATCCAGATAATCGAGCAGGACGTTTGACATGACCTTGACGCCGATGACCAGGCTATCTTCGTCAAGGTCAAAGTCGGGCGTGTGAACCTGTGCCGTGATTCCTTTGGCGCGGTTGCCGACGCCCAGAAAATAGTAGAAGCCCGGAACGACCTTTTGATAGTAGGAGAAATCCTCTGCGCCCATCTGTGGCTTGGGCGAGATGACATTCTTTTCGCCGATTAAGTGTCGAATCGTCGGCAAAGTCTCTTCGACTAATGAAGGCTCGTTGTAGGTGACAGCCGCGCCTTCAACGTAATTCATGTCATAGGTCGCGCCGTAAGCCTTCGTGATGCCGTCCAGAGTCTCGCGCATCATGGCCTGCGCCTTTTTTCGCACGTCCTCGCTCAAGGTTCGGACAGTGCCTTCGAGTTTCACTTCGTCCGCGACGATGTTGAAGCGGTTGCCGCCTTGAATGATGCCGACCGTGATGACCAGCGGCTCTGTCGTATCAATGCGGCGGCTGCGGATGGTCTGCAAGGCCGTGACGCATTCGGCAGCGACGACGACGGCGTCAATCCCGTCGTGCGGGTATGCGCCATGAACTTTCTTGCCGTGAACGGTGATGACGAAGTGGTCCGAAGAAGCCATCGCAGGGCCGGAGTTGTAGGCTATTTGCCCGACCTCGACGACGGGCATGACGTGCAGGCCGAAGATGGCAGCGGGGCGCGGATTCTCAAGCGCGCCTTCTTTAATCATCAAGGGTGCACCGCCCTCTTCGCCGAGCGGTGGCCCTTCTTCCGCAGGCTGGAAGATGAACTTGATGGTGCCGTGAATCTCGTCGCGCATCTTGCTGAGAATCTCCGCGACGCCAAGCTCAATCGTCGTGTGCGCATCGTGGCCGCAGGCGTGCTTAACATTTGGCACGAGCGATTTGTAAGGCACGTCGTTTACTTCCTGAATCGGGAGCGCGTCCATGTCCGCGCGCACCGCAACCACTGGACCAGGCTTTGTGCCTTTCAAAAGTGCGGTCACACCGTACTTGCCGACACCTGTCTTGATGTCTTCGAGGCCAAGCGAGCGCAATTTCTCGGCGACGACGCGCGAAGTTCTCTCCTCGCGGTTCGACAATTCCGGGTGCATGTGAAAGTCTCTGCGCTGCGCGACGAGCTGCGGGCGCAAAGTTTCGGCGGCCTGAGCTATTCTTTGCTCTCGCGGCGAGTCGGCGCTCTTTTTATGACTGCTCGCCGTCTGCTGCGGCATCGCTGAAGACAAGAGAACAAAGAGAAGCGCGCACGCAGACGTTGATCTGAGCTTTCGTTTCATCACGAACCTCCGGCGAAATATTTACGGTTGATGTGCCGCTCTTCACAAAGCACGCTCACCAAACACGTCATCAAGATTGTGGACTGCTGAAGATAGCTCTGAATGTTGAACTATGAGTTCTGAATTATCGTTTTAATTTATTGCTCTGGAAACTTAAGAAGAGTAGCATACCGAGCCATCATGCGAGTAAAGACATTGATTCTGGTCGCCGCTTTTGTCGCCGGTTTCTACCTGTCCGGCTGCGCCAGGTTCGATAGTTCTGCGAGAGCCGCCCTGCCCGCGACGGCGCAGACGAAAGTAGATTTCAATACTCAGCTTAAGCCTATCTTTGAGTCTCGCTGCACGCCCTGTCATTTCGCGGGCGGCACAGTGTATGAGCGCCTGCCTTTTGATCGTTCGGAGACGATTAAGAAGTTGGGAACAAAACTATTCACGCGCATCAAGGACGAGAAGGAGCAGCGCCTGATTCAGGAATTTCTCGCACAGTAAAGAGAACATTAAATAGAATCATCAAGGCTATTAGATGCTGAATAGTACTTCAGCTAAACTTTCAGTTACCACTAGCTTTAGCTAGTGGGCGGATAAACAAAATGGTTTAGGCTTTAGCCAAATCATTCGGCTAAAGCCGGAATCATTTTTTGTAGCCTCTACCTCCGACTAAAGCTGGAGGCAATTTAATAAGCCTTCACTTCACAGGGCTATTACGATTAGCTCGCACACACCATCAAAGTCCGCGACACATCTCCGCGCTCCAGGGCGTGGCGACAGCACGCTCGAAGGTTGCTTTAATCTCACCGAAATTCCAATCCCTGCGCTGCCAGATTGTGCCATCCGCATATTCGACGCGGTTGATGATGATCTTCTCTTCAAAAAGTTTCTCACCCGACTTATTCGCCAGGCTGCTCGTGCTAATCACACCGCTCGGGGCAGCGACGCTGAAGGCTTGCAGCTCCTTCTCTTTATCCGGCTTGATGTTGACGGCGCAGAGAAATTGACGGCGCGTTACGGTTTCCGGGTTCGCGGATTCTTTGAATTGATATTCCCAGAAAATTATCTCAATCACCTTTTTACTGGCATTCTGGATTTTGGCCTTGTACGTGTAACCGTCAACGGGCTGCGGTTGCGGCGTGCGCGAGTCCAGGACATTCTTTTCCAGAGCAGCCTGGCGACCATCGAGGGTGTCCAGATTCGGGTCTCGCATTCCCGGCGAAGTCTGCTCTCTGGCGTTTCGCTGGAAATTTTTATTCTGCGGGATCATGGCCTGAGCCGGAGGTACGACGGCACTGGTCGAAGGATTCAACGGCTCGATTATCTGACGACTCTTGGCCCACTTGGATCCGAGGACGACAACATTGGAGCCGTCGCCGGAGACTGTTTGACCACAAACCGAGGCGACCGAAATCAAGAGAAGCAGGAAGAGGAGTAAAAGTATTCTCATAGTTGTCTCCAGTGATTGAAGTGGCTTCGATTCGGAAATGCAATTCTTCTGTGGCTCTCAGCCTGTCCTGAGTTGCAAAGATAGTGAAGGGCTTGGTTGCTGTCAATCAACTCGGTAATAACTTTAGGCTGCAAGTAAAGAGCGGGTCAGCACCGCCTGCGGTAGCGGGCGGGTCGGGCACATCCGACCCTCCCGCTACCGCAGGCGGTACTGACCCGTTATCAATGATTCAATGACATCATGGCACGGCTAAATTCATCTGGCTGCTGACGTGGCCAAATGGCAACTTATTTCTTCTCCGATTCCTCATCCTTGAAGAGCATGTGAAAGACGAGCCACAGTCCGACGCCTGCTGCGATGAAGAAGAAAATCATGGCGATGCCAGGGTAGCCAAAGATAGTAAACTTCGTCTCGATGCGCATCAGCATCGCCGCCCCGACGATTAGCGCAGCGATAATCAGCCCCGCCGTAATCCGGTTCGCTATCTTCTGAAACCCTTCCATCAGCTTTGTCTCGTCAATCGCGTCAACCTTGATGCTCAGATCGTTGTTGGCGACCGTCTCAAGAAACTTGTTGATGCGACCCGGCAACTTTTCAAGCAGCCCTTTGGCCTCAAGCAGCGTGTTGTAGAGATTGCCAGCCGAAAGGCTCTTCATGATGCGCTCACGCA
>Ga0182001_10000118_pt1 | contig 18536 bp, 15 predicted proteins | sample BulsoiFelSFmetaG_FD_120485 | JGI IMG/M metagenome (GOLD analysis project Ga0182001, IMG submission 120485) | Bulk soil microbial communities from Mexico - San Felipe (SF) metaG | ecosystem: Environmental > Terrestrial > Soil > Agricultural land | place: Mexico: San Luis Potosi | collected... | reverse complement strand
CGAAGTGGCACGCTCATTGCTCAAGCCATTAACGTCTCGTCGCGTTGCTCGATTGAGAGCCGGGCGCAAATGCGCGGGCGAGCTTAACTCGGAGGGTTGCTGAAAATCATGTTCAAGTTTAATCACAAGACGGCGCGACGCGCTCTCAGTTTTTTAGCTCTTATTCTTTTAGTGGCTGGCTGCATTCTTCCGGCCTCAGCGCAAAGGCGCAGGACTCGTCCACGCCTTGGCAGATACACGCGCCCCGCTCAGACATCAACACAACCAAACTATTTCACGGTTCCTGCTAACACGGTGATTCGCGTCCGCATGAATCAAGAGATTAGCTCTGCGAATGCGCGCATTGGCGACCGCTTTACAACGACCGTAGTTGATCCGGTCTATGCGCGCGGAACCGAAGTGATTCCGGCTGGCAGCATCGTCACGGGGCGCGTCACACACGTCACTCCGGCAGCTCGCAAGAACAAGGCGGGAACGATTGCCGTCAGCTTTATCTCGGTCCAGTTGCCGAGCGGCATGACCAGAATGATTAATGGTTCGCTCACGGATGTGACGACCAACACGGCTCGCAGCGATAGTGAAGGACAGGTGGCAGGCAGGTCTGTTCAAAAACGTAATGCTGTCTTTATAGGCGGCGGCGCTGTGACGGGCGCGTTGATAGGCGCGATTGCAGGCGGGGGCAAAGGCGCAGGCATCGGCACACTCGTCGGCGGCGGACTCGGCGCAGCCGGAGCCTATTTCTCAAAGGGACACGAAGCTGTCGTCAAGCGCGATACGGAGTTCGGCGTGGTGCTCAACCAGAGCGTGGCACTTCCGGCATCGAACGCTCGATAGCTTCTTGAAGGTATCGGCAACTCAGAAGGGGTTGTCGGTGCGGAGGAAGCCTGCATGCGAAGGGGAGAGCGCATGCAGGCTTCCAACAAAATCTAACGACATCGGTCGCTCCTCTTACCAGCGTAAGCGAGCGACCGTCAAAGAAAGACCCGTTGCGAAGGGGAGAGCGCAACGGGTCTTTCTTTATTCTTTTCCTCAAGGCTTCTTAAATAACTGTGCCATCCGGGATGACAGCGTTTTTGGGGACGATGATGATGCGGTCTCTGATGACGAAGTTGCCGCCGTCGCCGTCAAAGTTCTCGATTCCATTTTCGTTGACGAGGCGAACGTTTGCGCCGATGCGCGTGTTCTTGTCTATGATTGCCCGGCGAATCAATGTGTTTTCGCCGACGCCAATGCGCGGGATGCCTTCCTTGATTTCAGAGCGCATCTCTTCGATTGATTGATAATAATCGGAACCCATCAGGATTGAGGATTCAATCTGCGCGCCCATCTCGATGCGGCTGCGCAGGCCCACGATTGAACGTGTGACGGTGGCGCTGTTGATGATGCATCCTTCGCTGATGATCGAATTGCGAATCTCGCAGTTCTGAACTTTCGATGGCGGCAGATAGCGCGAGCGCGTGAAGATGGGCGCGTCCGCATTGAAAAGATTGAATTTCGGCATCGGCGAAGTCAGGTCTATGTTAGCGTCGTAAAATGCGCTGATTGTTCCGATGTCCTCCCAGTAACCGTCGAATAAGAAAGCCTGCACGTTGCAGCACTCAATCGCCGCCGGAATAATGTTTCGCCCGAAATCGAAAGCCGTCGGGTCTTTTTCTAAAAGCTGTTCGAGCAGCTTATACTTAAAAACATATATCCCCATCGAAGCAAGAAAAGGGCGCGCCTGCGCTTCGTCCGCGCTGAGGCCAAAGGATGTCGTATCAACTCTCATCTCTTCGAGAGCCTCGCCCTTCGGCTTCTCCTTAAACTCTATGATGCGCCCGTCCGCATCTGTCTTGAGCAGGCCAAACTCTTCGGCGGCCTCCGGCGCGCAAGGAATGACTGAGACGGTCACGTCCGCGTTCGTCTCGTTATGACGCTTCAGGAAAAGGCGGTAGTCCATGCTGTACAGATGGTCGCCGGAAAGAATCAGCAGCGTGTCAATTCCCCAGTCACGTATGTGCGGCAGGACCTGACGGACGGCGTCGGCTGTTCCTTGAAACCACTGCGGACTTTCGGGCGTCTGCTCGGCAGCCAGAATCTCCACGAAGCCGTCAGAGAATTGCGAGAAGCGATAGGTCCGCGCAATGTGTCGGTTCAGCGATGCGGAGTTGTACTGCGTCAGGACAAAGATTTTGATGACATCCGAATTGATGCAGTTAGAGATCGGAATATCAACGAGCCTGTACTTGCCGCCAAGAGGGACTGCGGGCTTTGATCTCTGTTCGGTTAAGGGAGAGAGACGCGATCCGGCTCCCCCGCCGAGAATTACAGCCAGCAGGTTGCGATTAACAGCCATGCCACTTTTTTCCGCCACGATTTTTGTAGGATAAAAATTGCCTTGCCGAGAATAGACGCAAAAGCCTCTCTCTTTCAAGACAATTCGTGTAGTTTTTCTGTCACAGTCGAACTGCATGGACATGTTGAAGGCTGGCCTGAACAGCGCCAACAAACCTTCAAAGCCAGGCCATCTTCTATGCTAAACTCTCGCGCAGCGCGTCTCCACTCATCAAGCTTGTCAGTTCGGAGGGAGTTCTATATGTTCTGGAAACCTCTTCTCTTCTCTTTGGCGTTGCTCTCGCTTACCTCTTCGACTCTTGCTCAGACGCCCGACGACGAATCAACACTCAACGCGCAGGAGAAGCAAGAGAAGGCCATTGAAATGAAGAAGGAGCTTGAGCGGAAAACTCTCTTGATGCTTGACGAGGTCATCGCGAGCGCACAGACGTTGAAGCTTCCAGAAAATCGCGCTCTCGTTTTATCAAGCGCGGCTGATCTCATCTGGGCGCGAGACGAGAAACGAGCGCGCTCGCTTTTCAAAGAAGCTCTCAACAATCTGAGCGCGCTCGGCGTCTCGTTCAACGAGAAGATGTCGGATGAGCAACGCAGAGAGTTTGCGTTATTCACGCAACAACGCAAAGAGATTCTTTTGCTTGCAGCGCGCCACGATGCAGACCTCGCGCTGGAGTTGCTGCGCTCATCACGCCTGGTCCTTCCAAACAACCAGCCGGGCGCGGCTTCGGTCATAAACAATGAAGATCAGCAATTAGAACAGAGTCTGGCGATTCAGGTCGTGAATAACGATCCGAAGCGCGCCTTTCAGATGGCTGAAGATAATCTGTCCAAAGGTTTCTCTTTCGAGCTACTCAATTTTCTGAATCGCCTCAGTGATAAAGACACGGAACTCGCCGCTCGGTTTGCCGACGACATCATTAACAAGCTGCGCTCTGAAAACCTGGAGACCAACCCGCAGGCGGCGTTCGTGGCGACGATGCTCTTACGAACGAGCATGATGCAAGGCGGCTCTGCTTTTCTTGGCGACGGCTCAGGTCCAATCAGCAAGACGCCATTCAAGCTATCGGAGCGACAGTTACACGATCTCTTAGAAATGGTCACATCTCCTTCATTGACGAACGGAGCTTCTCTTCAATATCTGCTTCCGCTCTCCTTCGTCATGCCTGAGATTAAGAAACAGTATCCAGAGCGAGCGCAAATTCTTTACAGCCGAATCAGAGAAGCTACGAGCAGGCTTGCTCCTGAACAGCGAATGTACTTCGAGAATCAGGAGTTGATACAAACAGGCTCGGTAGAAGCTCTGCTGGAAGCGGCTGCAAAATCTTCGGAGAAGATGCGCGACATGCTTTATGAGCAAGCCGCCTGGAAAGCTATTCAAAGCGGTGACACAGACCGCGCTCGCCAGATCGTCAACGATAACGTCAAAGACTCTGCAACCCGTGATCGCCTGTTTGAAAGCTTTGAGAGCTACTCGCTCTGGAACTCAATCGAAAAAGAGAAAATGGACGAGGCTCGGGAGAAAATTGCGCGACTGAAATCTAAGGAACTGCGCGCGAGCATCCTTACACAGCTAGCGATGAGCGCAGCCCTGAAGAAAGATCGGAAGCTCGCGCTTCAGTTTTTAAGTGACGCGCTGCCGCTCGTCAATCTCAAGCCCAGGAACGACAATCAGCTCAACACACTGCTACAGGTCATAAGAGTCTATGCCATTGTCGAGCCTGCCAAAGCATTCGAGATGATCGAATCGCTCGTGGACCAGGCCAACGAACTCCTCGCAGCCGCTTCCATGCTCAACGGATTCCTGAAGCCCGCCGGAACATTCAGAAAGGGCGAGTTGGTTCTCCAGCCCGGCTACTTTACTGTCAGCCAACGCTTCGGCGATTTGGGAAAGCAGCTGGGCGCGCTGGCTTTCTTGAATTTCGAGCGAACGAAAGCCGCCGCTGATAAGTTTCAGCGAAACGAAACACGCATCATGGCGCGACTCTTCATCGTGCAGAGCGTTCTTTCAGAACAACTCGGCGCAAGCGTCGTCGCCTATGATGGATTCGTGATGGCAAGAGAGTAACTGCTAGTGAAAAGTGAACAGTGAATAGTGAATAGTGGAAAGCAGTTTTTAACTATTCACTGTTCACTTTTCACTATTCTTCAGTATGCTGCGGTCGTGGCGGTTGGTCGCGCGCCTGCTGCTTCCTGCGCAATTTTGACGCCGACGCTTGCGCCGATGCGTGTCGCTCCGGCTTCGACCATCTTGCGAGCATCTTCCAAACCTTTGACGCCGCCAGATGCTTTAACACCCAGCTCGGAGCCGACCGTCTGCCGCATCAAAGCGACATCGGCGACCGTCGCGCCACCTTTGGCAAATCCCGTTGAAGTCTTCACGAAATCTGCCCCGGCGCGTTTCGCCGCGAGCGAGGCGCGCACCTTCTCTTCATCCGTCAGCAACGCGGTTTCGATAATCACCTTGCAGGTCACATCGTATTCGTGCGCGACTTCGACTACGGAACGTATGTCGTGCTCGACGGCGCAATCATCATTGCTCTTGAGCGCGCCGATGTTGATGACCATATCAACTTCGCGCGCGCCGTCGAAGATAGCGCGGCGCGCTTCATAAGCTTTCACATCCGGCAAAGTCGCGCCCAAAGGAAAGCCGATGACGGTGCAAACGGGGACGCCCGTGCCGTGCAGATGACAGGCGGAGGCGCGCACCCAGGTCGGATTGACGCAGACGCTTGCGAAATGATAGCGCGCGGCCTCTTCGCACAACTTGCGTATGTCGTCCTCCGTTGCTTCAGGTTTGAGAAGCGTGTGGTCAATGAGGCTTGCCCAATCTCTGGCCGATGCTGTTTGGCCGAGCACAAGGCCGATGCGCGATGCACCTGCATCAACAATCCTGTGCATGCGCTCAGGGCAACGATTGAAACACTCATTCGTGCAGCCGCACATCGCGGCCTGCCCATCGCTATCGCCATTCAAGCGCGCGCCGATGACATCTGTTATCTGCTCGACTAAATGCTCAAGATCGCCATTGTGTGAATATGACATTGTAAGAACCTCTGAGTAAATAAATTTGTTCCCTACTGGTTATTTTGACATTACGTTTTATCAGTTGCCACTAGCTTTAGCTAGTGGATTAAGGTTGATAGTAAATAATTCGGCTTTAGCCGAATCTGAAATCTTCAGGCTAAAGCCAAAAGGAAATCTATCATCTAAATTCGGCTAAAGCCTTTGTCATCATCTGACTTTCACCACTAGCTAAAGCTAGTGGCAACTGATTCTTGCCAATAAAGTTTTATTTAATTCTAACATGCGTACTGCCGCTCGACGGCCACGATCTTAGCAACACGTTTGCGATGTCTCTCTTCACTAATCTCTGTCGAGAGCCATGCGTTGACGATCTCTCTCATCTCTGCGCTGTTGATTGTCTTGCTGCCGAGCGTGAGGACGTTGGCGTCATTATGCTCGCGTGAATTTTTGGCGACGGCGACGGAATAGCAGGCTGCCGCACGAACGCCCGGAACTTTGTTGGCGGTCATCGCAGAGCCGACGCCCGCGCCATCAATGATGATGCCTACGTCCACGCTTCTGTCGGCGACGGCGCGAGCGACAGCGTGCGCAAAGTCCGGGTAATCAACAGCGTCTTCGGAGTTCGTGCCGTAGTCATGCACGCGATGCCCCAGCTCAGTCAAAAAAGCTTTCAGCTCTTCCTTCATCTTGTAGCCGCCGTGATCTGCTCCGACAGCAACCATCTTGCTTTCACGCGATCCGCGACGTGGAAGACGACGGACAAGCTCGATATGCTTCTCATGAATTATGTCAGATGCGAGCGGAGTCAGACGCGCACCTTCCGCGATTCTCAAACGCGCCCCTTCTTCAAGCCCTCGCACGTCATCCTCTGTGATCACCATCTTGGCTGATTCATCGCGCGCGTACTCTTTTTGCGGGGCTGTAGATTCATCGGGGACAGTGTTGATGAATCGTGTCGGCGGAGACTGAGTTGTTGATGATGATGGAGGCACGGCGCTCGCAGTTTCCTCTTCAGCAGGCAGCGTATTTGCCAACACGTCGCGCACTAGCGCACGCACTCTGTCTCGCGTCTCGTCGTCAACTGTCATAAACCCTCTGCTTAAAAGTCCAGAATGAGAAACTCGCACTCCCCGTTATCAACTGTCTTGATATGTTAGGCGTTTTGTAAATCCAACAACCTTCCGGCGTAGGCTGTCACCTTGTTGGCTTTGACTGTGAAGTCAACGCGCCCCAGATAGATGCCGCTCTTGCCGACCTGAAAAATGACGGTGCTGCCTCCCGAAGGCTGCTTGGTGATGACAGGCTCTTTCATGAATGTGTGCGTGTGACCGCTCGCTATGAAATCTATGCCGTCAACCTGCGACGCGACCTGTGTGTCGCCTATCTCGTTCTGCTTCGGATTCGGGTAGTAGCCCAAATGCGAAGCGCAAACAACCATCGCACAATGCTCGCGCTCGCGCAGGACCTGCACCGCCCCACGCGAAACTTTCACTGGGTCATAATATTTTATCCCCTTGAAATTCTCAGGCGTTATTAGACCCTCAGGGTTGATACCCAAGCCGAAGATGCCGATGCGCACGCCAGCAATCTCGCGGACGACGTAAGGCTTGACGCGGCTCTCTATGGGCGTGCCGCGCACATCATAGTTGGTTGAAACGAACTCGAAGGTGGCGAACTTCATCGCGGCGGCCAGCCCTTCGACGCCGTTATCGAAATCGTGATTGCCGAGCGTGACCACATCGTAGCCAATGGCAGACATGGCCTTGTATTCGACTTCGCCTTTGTAAAAATTGAAGTAGGGCGTTCCCTGAAACGCATCGCCAGCATCAATCAAGAGCGTGTTCGGGTTCTCGGCGCGGATACGTTTGACGAGCGTTGCACGTCTGGCAACACCGCCTTTGCCAGCGTTGCGGTCGTTTGCCGGAAGCGGATCAATCTGCGAATGCATGTCGTTTGTGTGCAGGATTGTGATCAGCGTCTCGTCCTTCGCCGGTCGCAGCAAAGGAACGGCAAACTCCGCGAAAGAGTTTGTGAAGTTTAGTAGCGGCAATGCATGAGCAGAGAGCGCGACGCCCGCGCCGCCTAACAAAGATGCGCCTAAAAATTTTCGTCTATTCATCATTGCGGCTCGCCCTCCGTCTTGTCGTTCGCCGATCTCTCGTAACGAAAACGCCCGTCGAGCATCGCTTTGATGTCGCGCCCCGCAGCCGTTTCAGCTTTCACATAATCAATCACAGCTTCGCGTATAGTGATGTTCAATGGGCGAACGTTTTTGGCTTCCTGCAAGACTGCATACTCGCCGCCGCGCTTCACCAGATAATCAATCGTCACGATTGTGTAGGTCGCTTGCGAGTCAATCTCTTTCTCGTTGTCGCGCGTGCCGAGCTTGACCGTGACAATCACACTCTTCTTCTCGTTGTTTGTCTTGTATGTGATTCGCGCGCCACTTTGAGCGTCACGATGGGCCACAACGACATCCAGAAAACGACGCAACTGCTCGCCCGTCAGGTCAAGTGAAACCAAAGCGTTTTCAAAAGGCAGAAGCTCGAAAATGTCGCTGGCCTTCAACTCGCCCGCAGCAATCTCGTTCTTGCGTAAGCCGCCGCTATTTGTGATAGCAAGCAGAACCGGCTTGCCGAGTTTCACCTGCGCGCGGTCGCGTATCGCATCGGCGACGAAGTTGCCGAGCGAGCCGCCGCCCATCCCGCCCTTCTTCAACTCGCCCGCGAGTTTTCCAAGCGGCGCATCCAGCTCGCGCACCTTCGCGCTGTACGGCGCAATCAGAGCATCAACCGCAGGATCATCCGGAATGCTCTCGTCAATTTCGCGCTCCGAAGCTTTGACGTGCATGTCGAGCGGCTTGGTCGCCGAAGATGCTGGCGCGGTTGTATTCCCGTTTGAAGGGGTCGGAGTCGGGCGGGCTGTTGCTGCCCCTGACTGCTGAGCCTGCGCAACGCACGCGCTCAGGCAGAGCAGAGTTGCAACCGCGAGACTCCTGAATCTATAAACGAATCTCACACTTGTTCCTTTCAAAATAATAGTCCGCGTCAGACGTTAATCCGGCAAGAGTAAGCCTCAGTTTGAAAACTATTTTACTGATTGCCGATTTCAACATTGACCTCTGGAGGGAGCTTGAATAGTATGTCGCACTACGCGGCACGCGCGCAAACCCGTAAGCTATTTGTTCAATAAAAATTTTCGTTGACGGAGGATACCCTTGTCCACTTCGACCGCACCCGCTCTCTCCGAATTCAATAACCCGAACCTCGAAACATTATTTTCAGCCGACAAGATTGAGCGGCGCATCAAAGAACTCGGCGCAGAGATTGCCCGCGATTACGAGGGGAAAAATCCTTTGCTGATCGGGGTGCTCAAAGGCGCTTGCATCTTCATCAGCGACCTCTTGCGGGCCATTGACCTCCAGCTCGGCATAGAGTTCATGGCGATCTCAAGCTACGGGTCGTCAACGCGCACTTCAGGCGAAGTGCGCATCATCAAAGACCTCGATGTGCCGATTGAAGGAAGAGACATCCTCGTTGTCGAAGACATTGTTGATACTGGCCTGACGCTCTCTTACCTGCTTGCCAATTTGAAATCTCGCGGCGCGACGAGCGTCAAGCTAGTCGCGCTTTTGGACAAGCACGAGAGACGCGAGCGCGAAGTGGAGATTGACTATCTGGGCTTCCCTATTCCTGATGCCTTCGTCGTCGGCTACGGTCTGGATTTCGCAGAACGCTACCGCAATCTTCCATTCATAGCCGTCCTCAAAGACCCGGGAATACAGTGACGAGTGACAAGTGACGAGTGACGAGATAAAACTCCGTCTTTTCTCGTCACTCGTCACTCGTCACTGCTTTCAAAAAGCTTTCCCCTGCCGTTAGTTTCAGTCCGAAGTTGTCCGCAATCGTCTGCCCTATGTCCGAGAGCGAAGAGCGGATGCCTAAGTCAACACCGGCGCGCGCGCTCTTGCCGAAGACTATGAGCGGAGCGTATTCGCGCGTGTGGTCTGTGCCTGGAAATGTCGGATCGTTGCCGTGATCGGCTGTGATGATGAAGAGGTCGCGTTCATTCATCGCTGCTTCAATCTCAGGCAGTCGGGAGTCGAAATGCTCAAGCGCGCGCGCATAGCCTTCCGTGTCGCGGCGATGACCGTAGAGCATGTCAAAGTCCACAAGATTCGAGAAGATCAATCCCGGCTTCGCCTGCTTCAAAGCGTTAATTGTCTGGTCAATTGATTGGTCGTTGTTCTTCGCAGTCAGGTCAAGCGTGACGCCCATCGCATCGTAAATCGAAGCCACCTTACCGATGCAGACAACGTCAAGCCCGGCCTCGCTGAGCGCGACGAGAAGATTCTCGCGCGGCGGCGGCACGGCATAGTCGTGACGATTCTCCGTGCGACGAAACGCTCCAGGAGTTCCCAGAAAAGGACGCGCGATAACACGCCCAACTTCGTCATCGCCCCGCAGGATGTTTCTCGCCGTCTCGCAGATTTCATAAAGGCGCGGGATGGGAATCACCTCTTCATGCGCCGCGATTTGAAAGACCGAATCCGCAGATGTATAGACAATTGGCTTGCCTGTGCGGACGTGCTCTTCGCCAAGCTCTTTGATGATTTCCGTTCCAGAAGCGGGCACGTTTCCGAGAATGCCCGGAACGTTTGCCTCTTTGACGAAGCGGTCAATGATCGCTTTTGGAAAACCGTTCGGATAAGTCGGGAAAGCGCGCTCAAGAATGATGCCTGCCATCTCCCAATGTCCCGTCGTCGTGTCCTTGCCATTCGAGGCGAGCGCACAGCGACCGTATGCCCCGCGCGGATTTTCGACGGGCGCGAGATTTTTCAAAGGCCGTATGTTACCGAGTCCGTAGCTTCGCAGATTTGGAAGATTCACTTCGCGCGAGGCGAGTATGTGGCCCAGCGTGTCTGAACCCGCATCGCCCCAGGAGGCGGCATCAGGCATCTCGCCAATGCCTGCGCTATCAAGTACGATTAAAACCATCCGGTCAAAAGCATTATCCTTGAGCATCAACACCAATTCCCTCTTTCACGATTTTGGAAAACTTCTTTCTTCAACTCTTCGGCGCGAAATAACCTTCACGCGCGCGGACTTGTGTCTGTTGTGTAGTCCCGCGAATCTCAACTTTGATTGAGCGGAATCGTCCGTCGTGCGATTTATTGGTCGGGTAATATCCCAGACTGTACTGCGTTCCAATCTCGGCGGCGACCTGAGAGAAGGCTGTGCGCGCGTCTCTCAGGTCATTCGCCGCAAAGGTTTTGCCGCCGGATGTGCGCGCCATCTCGCTCATCTCTCGGCGCGCTAAATCATAAAGCTTGCGGCTGATGTCCATTCGCTCGAATGGTCCCATGCGGCAGAAGTCATCGAAGTTTGCTGCATCAGCCTTCGGCACAAAGATGCGACGGTAGCGCTCAAGCTGTGCTTCCGAGAGACGAATCGTGCCGAACGTCTGGCAATCCTGCAAGAGCCTGTCTTCGACGAAATCCTCCGTGTTGACCTGTATGAAATAACAGGCCACGCCGGAGCGTTGCAGTCGCGCGCTGGCTTCAGCGAAATCCGCATTGCTCGCCGAATCAACGCCGTCCGTCAGAGCAACGACGGCGCGACGACCGCGAACTTCATCTCGCGGTGGCGCACCGAAGATGTCGCCAGCGATTTTCGTCAGCGCGTCGTAATAGGGCGTGCCGTTGCTTGAGCCGATGTCTTCCAAAGCTTTTTGCAGAGCGTCGCGGTCGCTGGTCAATTTTGAGCGGACATCTACAGTCGCCAGACCTCCGTCTTCCGAGCTATTGAAGGCGACGATTGACACGCGGTCGCCCGGACGAAGTGCATCAATGAAAGCTCTGGCGGCGCTTCGTATTAAGCCTAGCTCGTCGCGTGTCGAGCCAGAGGTGTCCAGAAGCAGCACGACCTCAAACGGCGCTTCCGTTGTGGCGAAGTTGCTGATCTGCTGCGGGTGACCATCTTCGTAGAGGACGAAGTTCTCGGCGCGCAAGTTTACCAGTGGCCGCCCTGTGCGGTCAGTGACGACAGCCGGAACGGAGACGAGTTGCGTCTCAACGCGGACGACATCGCCGTCGTCAACCTCCTCGCCTGCAGGCGTCTCGGTCTGCGAACCTTGAGCCTTGCCGTCGGGCTTTTGCTGTGCATCGCTTCCGACTCTGCGCGGCCTGATCTGTTGATTGCTCTGCTGCGCCTGCGCACTCGCCGCAAACAGGCCGCAGGAAATTATCAGAAAGATTACGGCGAGCAATGAAACAATCCGTACTCTTGATTTAACGTCGGGGGTTGCAAGACTTTTCAGCATAATTCTAAACTCTCTGAAGAAGCGTTACAGGCGTGTGCCTAATATAGCCGCAAACACGGCTGACGCGAAAGAGCAGACCGCAGAATTTTATTTGGAGAAGCGTGATGTCTGTGATTGGAAGGTTGGACAAGCAGGTTGACGAACTGATTATTACGCCGCTTGAGAAGAAAAAATCGGAGGTCAATTTCGACGAGGCCGAAAGTTCTGATTCGGATGAGAGGGCTGACAATGCTCGGCGTGAAGTTAATCAAAGAGTTAAGGAAGATTCGCTTCCAGTCTGGATGCTCTGAGCCTTTATCGGCTTTAGAATTTTAATTCAACGTAAAGAAATGGCGTATGCGCCTGAGCAAGTCTCCCTGTGCGTGCGACATTCGTTTACGTTTCGCTTCTTCATTCAACCCTTCGCGCGCAGCATCAAGCTCGACGCGCCTGCGCGCCAGGATATGCGAATTGTCGTGGAAGATTATGAAGTGAATTCTACTTAATCATCGTGCCGGTTCTGTTCCAGCGCGTGTTGTTGAAGAAATCCACGAATGGATTTCCACTCGAAGGCTTGCTTTCGTCGTAAGACCAGTAAACGAACATGGCGCGCCCGACCACCAGATCGCGCGGCACGAAACCCCAGACACGGCTGTCCGCGCTGTTGTTGCGATTGTCGCCCATCACGAAGTAGTAGTCTTCTGGAACTGTCTTATTAAAACCGCTGTCCATTGTCCGCTCACTGTAATAGACCGAATACGTCTCACCATCTTTGCGTGGCGGATCAGTCACGATGTCTAATGCCTTGTTGCTCTCCTGTTCAGGAGTGCGACTGTCATCAAAGTGGTCCAGAGCCTTGATGCGGTGTTCCGGTAGTTCTTGACCGTTGACAAGGACACGGTCTCCTTTTACTTCAACATGGTCGCCCGGCAGCCCGATGACACGCTTCACATAGTTTGTCTTGTAAGGAATATTATCCGGGCGCATATCGCCCTCTTTGTCATTGGGGTTGCCGGGATATTTGAAGACGATGATGTCACCGCGACGGATGTCACGCTGCGGCAACAGAGGAAAAGGCGTGCCTGGCGCGAAGATAAACTTGTTGACGAGCAGGTGATCGCCGATGGTGATCGTGTTCTGCATCGAGCCGGTCGGAACCTTGACGGCCTGCACGATGAAGGTCATGCCAAAGAGCGCCATGATGACCGTGACGACTGCGGATTCAAAATATTCGCGCAAGATTGATTTTGGCGGCCCTTGTGTCTTCTGTTCTACTTCTTTCAAGCTCTTCCCGAAACCGTTTCCTTCTACAATGCTCGGCTTGCGCGCCGCAACGCGTGTCACCTCATCCACAGTGTCCACCGCTGGCTCTACGACCACCGCGTTCGTCGAATCATCACTCATAAATTCATCCTAAAGAAGCCTTGCAAGTCGGTCAAGCGGGGAAACAGTTAGCAGCAGGCAGTGGGCAGTGGGCAGTGAGCTTTAGCTTGTCGAGCTAAGGGTTATCAATAAAGCATTCAACTCGACAGCCCTAAAGCACTGCCCACTGCCTACTGCCTACTGCCCACTAATCTTTTCCAGTGCAAGGCGCGCAGCCAGAGTCTCCGCTGACTTGATGGTGCGCCCTTCGGCGCGTACGGAGTCGCCCTGCCAACTCAACTCAACATGAAACGTTCTGCGATGCGGCGGCCCAGTCGTCTCCACCACTTCGTAGTGTGGAGCTTCGTGATGATCCGCCTGTAATCTTTCTTGCAAGAGAGTTTTGAAATCGGCAGCCGCCGCCTCCTCCGGGTCAACGCTCTCCAACTCCTCGGCAAGCGCGTGGTGGACGAAATCAGTTGCAGCCGCAAGTCCCCCGTCCAAAAAGATCGCGGCCAGCAAAGCTTCAAATGCGTCTGCGAGAAGCGCGCGTTTGCCTCGTCCGCCGCTCTTCTCTTCACCGCGCCCGACGCGCAAGTAATCTCCAACTCCTAAACGCTCAGATGCCTTGCCGAGCGTCGACGCGCTCACGAGCCTGTGCTTCATGCGCGACAACTCGCCTTCGGTCACGTCCGCGTAAGTCTGAAAAAGATAGTCTGCGACAATCAGACCGAGCACGGAATCACCCACGAACTCAAGCGCCTCGTTATGAAGGCGGCGCGCTTCCGCCTCGTTGCCCGGCGCGACCTGTTCGTGCGCCCAGGAGCGATGCGTGAGGGCGCGCTTCAAGAGCGCGTCGTCTTTGAAACTATAGCCGATTATCTCTTCCAGATTCTCAAGGTCTGGAGCTTTAGACTTTGATTTCGTCACAGTGGGATTAATTCTAACACGAACGCCGGACGCTTTCGTCTTTGAAACGAAGCGTCCGGCGTCTTGCTTGAAGGAGAGCGATGAAACGTGCCCGTCTTTTAGTGTGCGCGCTTCGGCGTGGTCTTCGAGCTTGAAGTCTTGCCCGTCGGCTGCGATGTTGTCGTAGTCGTACCCACCTTTGTGTTAGCCGGAGCAGTTGTGGTCTTTGGCGCAGTCGTCGTAGTGCTCGCCGCGCCCGGCGTTGTGCTGCCGGTTGTCGGGGTCGTTGATGCCGGGAAGAGCGACGGAGTCACAGCCTCGCCCGGTTTCGGAAGCGGTCTGGACGTGATGCTCGCCAGCAACTCCTTGAGACCCGTGTCGGCTCCGTTGTTGCGATACTTGTAGTAATTAGTGATGGCCTCAGTCCAGGCGGTTCTCGCCGCTCCGAGTTGTGCAGCGTTCGGGGCGGTGTTGCTGTAGGCGATGGCACGAGCCAAAGCATCAATAATGTGATCTACGACATTATCAACTTTGGCTTTCAAGTCAACACAACTTTGGCTGCTGACCTGTTCCGGCGTCTTGCAGGTATCTGTGTACTGCTTGGCCAATGTGGCATAGTCGCCCTTCTCGTAAAAGTCTGCGATGAAGATATAGGTCTGCGGGTCTTTCTTGCTCGTGCCCTCGAACTGCGCTGCGTTGATGAAATAGGTCGCGGCTTCGGCAGGCTGGGTCTTCTGCAAGAAAAGCCCTATGGCGTAGTTGAGACTACCCAGGACTTCATCCTTAGACTTGCCCGGGTCAGGATTCTTTCCCGACTGGACGAACGGAATCAGCTTCTTGGCATACATCGCGGCATCGGCGTTGTTGGCATCGCTGCCAGTCGCAGCCGAGAGATAACCTGCTTTCACCAGCAGGTACAGAACGTCCACATCGTCTGGATAGTCTGCGATAACATCCTTAGCTGAAGCGAACACGGTCGTGTAGTTTTTATTATTGAACGCTTCTATGAGTGCCTGCCTCTTCGCGACTTTATCGTAAGAGGAGACCCACTTGTTGAGATACTTGATGTACTGATCGTCCGGGCCGTCTTTGGCTGCGTATTTTGATAAATACTCTTTCGCGGCCTCGTAAGCAGCCGGTGGATTAGCGGTGCGGTTATCAGTGAACTTTTTATATAGCTCAACTTTGGCTTGTGCTTCATCCTGCGCGCCTGCCGCTGTCGAAGATGTGTTTGTCGTCCCTTGCGCGAGCGTCGGTAACGCGAGCGTCGTGACAAGCGCTGCGAAGACCAACAGTTGAATTAACTTTTTCATCGGTCACAATCCTCCAAGCAATGTTCTCGTAATCTATCAAATCTAACAGGGGGTGAGAGCGCGTCAGGAATTCCGACCTCGCGCTTTTTCAGATGCGTTTTATATAGCAATCGTTGCCGCATTCCAAGCGGCGGGCGCACCCATCTCGGACGGGAGAGAAAACCCAGGCACCGGCATCAGACAAATCTGAATTCGATGAGCAATAATTATGCAACATTCGGCTGGCTGTCAAGACAAAAGAACAGAAAGCCGAAAGGCAAAAGTTAGAAAGTAATCTACCTAACTTTTGCCTTTCAGCTTTCTACTATTTTCGTTAAATTTAGGGTTTGGTCGTGTGGACTCTGCGCGGCCTTTGAGTCTCGTTCGGATTCGCCATAGAGCCGCCGGTCGTAGTCGGTTGAGCGAGCGTATCGGTCGGAACGGCAGGAACGGTCATGATCGTTCTCTTCACGCCGTTGCTGGTCGCGCCACCGGAAGTCGCCGCGTTAGCATCAGTATCCCCATCGCCTTCTGCTTCCTCTTTATCCTCGTCGTCGAGGGCTGCGGCCTCTTTCGCATTGACGCGCGGGGCTTGCGGGATGGTGATGTTCGCATAGGGACTCGGGCCTGGCGCGGGGCCGAAGCGGTGACGAAGCGATTTGTAGATCTGTCCGGCGACATAGGCCGGGAAATGGCCGCGCCCGTCCGAGCCTTTCGCCACGACGACGACGGCCAGTTGCGGATTCTGCACAGGAGCATAAGACGTGAACAGTCCAATCCATTGCCTGTCTTTGTCAATGCACGTTCCGGTCTTGCCCGCAATCGTCTGCATCGGATCATAGGCTTTCTTGCCAGACCCATAATTGACAGACCCGATCATGCCGGGAATCATCTGCCGCAGAGACTCCTGCGGGATGTTCAGCTTGCGGCGGACGATGGTCTTGAATTTTGCATCTTCCTGGGGAGTGCGCGGCAGATGCGGGACGAGCAGGTTGCCGCCGTTGCCAATGGCCGAGACCATGTTTGCGAGTTGAATCGGCGTGACCTCGAAATCGTCGCCGTGCGAGCACATGTGATTAACTGCATAACCTGTTTTGAAGAGCGGCACACGGCCCGGCGATTCGTTCGCGTGATTGATGCCGGTTCTTTCGCCCAAACCCAGCTCGCGGGCATAAACCAGGAGACGGTCAAAGCCAACTCGACCGCCGACGTTCTGGAAATATCCGTTGTTTGAATAAGCGAGCGCCGATGTGAGATCAATCGAGTAATGACGATCCGAAACCTCGACATCCTGAACAGGCTGGATAACTTTTTCGGTCAGACCGGCAAGTCCTGTCATGAGCTTGATGGTCGAGCAGGGCTTGAACCCACGCCTGATCGCCCACTCCTGATTAACGACCGTATAGACGCGACCCGTCTTCGGGTCCATGACGACGACCGTGCCAGCATGATTGCCGAGAGCCGCCACAGCAGCGCGGCGGACTTCCAGGTCTTCGCCCGTCGTGTCGTCTTTGGCTATGTTCGACATAGCCTCATCGCGCATCGCCTGCTCGATGGCTCGCTGTCGCGCGATGGCCGCCTGACGCGCTAATTCCGCACGGCGGCGAGCCTCTGCTATCTCGCGCCGACGTTGCTCGGCCAGGCGACGAGCCTCAGCCAGTCGCTCGCGCCTTGAAAGAGCGCGGTCGCCGCCGCGACGATCTGCTTCCTGCTCTTTTCTTGAAGCCCGCAGCTCACGGGCAGAATTCTTATCACGGCGCTTGTCAACGCGCGCTTCTTTTGCTGAACGGTCGCGGGCATTTCGGCTCTCGCGCCCGTCGCGCGCATCTCTCGAATTTTTATTATTGTTGCGCGCTGAAGACTCGCGCGAGCGTTTATCATTGCGTGACGCTTGGGCTTTCGCCGCAGGCTTTTTCTCTTTGACGGCGTTCTTATTTTTAGCCCATGCTGTCGAGGTGGAAATTAAGATGGCGAAGAGGAGGAAACTAAGCGCGCGACGCGCAGATAATCTCATCAGGGAACGTTGGGTCTGGCTCATTGACTGGTCCTCGCAGTTAAAATTCTTAGGGGTTAACCTGGCGAGTTAGGGTCGAACGCTAATATTTACGAACGAATGCCTAACGTTGATGCTACTGAACTCTTCATTTGCGCGCTCGCCTTTGCCCGGCGCGCCCGGCGTTATATGCAAAAAAAATCTTGAAGTGTCGAGTCTCTTCAAAATGCTCCTTAACGTTTTCTATTTCTGGCGACCTTCGTACTCAGGTGAGTTGGGGAGAATTCCCGAATGGTGCGGCCTCTGGGGAGTTTGCGTTTGAGACCGTGCCGAACTATAACATCTGCAAAGCTTGAGGGCAACAAAAAATAGAGCCTGCTGATGTGGTCTATAATGGATCGTGATGTCATCAAGCCAATGAGGAGCCTGCTGCATCTTATGAATCGTGAATCGTCTATTCGTAAATCGTGAATCGTAAATCGTGACAAGAAAGAATCCCGCTTTCTCTCGTCACAAATTACGATTCACGATTTACGAGCAAACGCTTGAACTTTATTCTGGATGTTATTGCTATGAGCCTTTTTCGCCTCTTCGCAAGTTTTCGCGTGCGCCTGCTGTTGGTGCTTGCCGCGTTGCTGATTGCCACCCTGGGCGTTCAGTACTACCTGAACTTGCGTTCGGCGAGAGCTAACCGTTCGATGCGTGAGCAGCAGCAACAGGCTTTGCGCGCTGGAGTCGCGCTTGGCGCAAAAGGTATTTCCTCAACGGAATCTCTGGTTGATATGGTGCCTCGCAATAACCCTATCTTCGATAAGCAGACCGGGCGCGTGATGAACATCGCTATCATTGACGAGCAATGGCGCGTGATAGACAACCTCGACCCGAAATATTTCCCGAAGGTGAATCCAGACGGGTCTTATCAATATTCTCACTTGAAAGATATGACCACGCTTCCGCCCATTGTCACCGACGTGGGCGAAGACAAACAATACTTCCCTTCGACTTCATCAAATGATGACGACCCTCGTGGTGAATCTCATGCCGTCGCCGTCGAGACGGTCAAGGGTCGTTGGTATGTAATCGTGGCGCTCAGGTCTGATAGACCGGCAGGATTCCTGCAAACCATTCGGCCTCTGGGCTACACGCTCGTCGTGCTTCTGGCGGCGACGACGGTCGCAGGATTTCTAGTCTGGCAGTTCACGCGCCCGATTAAAGATTTATCGAACGCAGCGCGGCGTGTCGCCGCAGGTGATTTCCGTTTCCGAGTGCCTGCGGCAGACCGCTCCGACGAGATGGGACAACTCGCCTCGCGCTTCAATGAAATG
>Ga0182001_10000117_pt1 | contig 18542 bp, 14 predicted proteins | sample BulsoiFelSFmetaG_FD_120485 | JGI IMG/M metagenome (GOLD analysis project Ga0182001, IMG submission 120485) | Bulk soil microbial communities from Mexico - San Felipe (SF) metaG | ecosystem: Environmental > Terrestrial > Soil > Agricultural land | place: Mexico: San Luis Potosi | collected... | reverse complement strand
GGCGTGAAGATGAGCTGCATGATGGAATAGGAAGCAAACAGCAGCCCGACCATCCGCGTCGAGGCATGGAACTTCGTGCCTTCGACGTAAAAGGGAAGCACGGGGATGACTATGCCGAAGCCAACCAGGTCAATGAAGACCGTGATGAAGATGACCAGCAGTGGAGAACGTTTCATATTAGTGAAAAGTGAATAGTGAATAGTGAAAAGTGAATAGTCAAGCGGGTTTTTACTATTCACTTTTCACTATTCACTTTTCACTATCTCAGTCTGGCGGCGATTGATTGTTTGGATTGTGCGCCAACGATGCGGTCAACGAGCGCGCCGTTTTTGAAGATGAGCATGGTCGGGATGCTGCGTATGCTGAACTGTGCGGCTGTGCGCGGGTTCTCGTCAACGTTCAATTTGGCGATGCGATAACGTCCCTGCGCTTCAGCAGCCAACTCGTCCAGAATGGGTGCAACCATCCGGCAAGGGCCGCACCACTCGGCCCAGCAATCGAGAAGGACGAGCATACCGCGAGCCTCTAAAACTTCGCTTGCGAAAGTCGCGTCCGTCACCGTCACGGGTCTGCCTGTGTCTGTCGTACCCGAGTTGGCGTTAAGCATTCCGCCGCACCTGCCGCAAATTGGCTGACTCTTTGCAGCCGCGCTTTCATCAACGCGATTCTTCGCTCCGCAGTTTGTACATGTGACAACAGTCATAACTCCCACCTTCCACTTAACTCAGTAATCCATATCCTAAAAATCATTCATCGCAAAAGTTTGGCGGAAAAGCAGAATTCTGAATTCTGCTTTTCCTTCTGGCTTCTGCCCTTCCGTAGTAATATTCACTCGCGGTAACCCCGAAACTAACATAGCAAGGATGCTTCAAAGATGATGAGTCGTTCTCACTCTCGCGCCATCGTGCCGAGTCTTCTCTTCTTGTTCCTGACAGCCTTCAATGCTGCGGCGCAGAACAATGGCGCATCGTTCGCGCCGCCTGAAATCAGTTTCACGGTCTCGATGTCAAAGCCTTATACACATCTGCTCGAAGTCGAGATGCGCGTCAGTGCAGAGCGTCTTCCCGCAGAGCTTAATCTAATCATGCCGGTCTGGTCTCCCGGCTCATACCTCATACGCGAGTTCGAGCGCAACGTACAAGACTTCATGGTCGCCGATGCTGCCTCAACGCGCACGCTCGCGTGGCAGAAGACGAACAAGAACACCTGGCGTGTGGAGACGAGTGGAGCAAGAGAGTTGCGCGTCACCTATCGCGTCTATGCCAACGACCTCTCGGTTCGGACAAACGACTTGGACGACCATCATGCATATTGGAACAACGTCGCGCTTTTGATGTACCCGGAGGGAAACCTGCGCTCGCCCGCGACGCTGACCGTTCTGCCTTTCGGGGATTGGAAAGTGGCGACCGGACTGCCGCAGATTGCCGGAAAGCAAAATACATTTCGCGCGGAGAACTTCGATATCCTTTACGATTCGCCCGTCGAGGTCAGCAACTTTAAGGTCGTCTCGTTCGAGGTTCGCGGCGTCCCGCATCGAGTGGTGATTGACGGCGAGGGGAATTACGATCTGGAGCGCATGCGCCGTGATGTCAAGCGCGTGGTCGAAACGGAAGTTGCCATGATGGGCGAGATTCCATATCACGACTACACGTTTCTGCTCCATTCTGCCTATAAGAATGACGGCGGGCTTGAGCATCTCAACTCAACTTCTCTGATTGTCGAGCGCAACGGTTTTCATACTGAGGAAGACTGGGCTGATTTTCTCTCATTGGTCTCACACGAGTTCTTTCACCTCTGGAACGTCAAGCGCATACGCCCTGACGCGCTTGGACCATTCGATTACACGAAGGAGAACTACACACGCCTGCTCTGGGTCGCCGAAGGCATCACACAATATTACGCGCCATTAAACTTGCGCCGCGCCGGACTCATCTCCGACGAGGAATATTTGAGAACGGTCTCGCGTGACATACAGGATTTGCAGAACACGCCGGGCCGCCTTTTGATGAGCGCGGAAGAGGCCAGCTTCGATGCCTGGATCAAGTATTACAGGCCGGACGAGAACGCCAACAACTCGCAGGTCTCTTACTACACGAAGGGCGCGCTTCTCGGCCTGCTGCTCGATTTAGAGATTCGTAAAAATTCAAAGGGCGCGAAGTCTCTCGACGACGTGATGCGCTATCTCTATGCCGAGTTCTACAAGAAGAACCGCAACTACACGCCGGAAGATTTCCAGCGTGCTTGCGAGTTGATGGCGGGCACGAGCCTCGACAACTTCTTCTCGCGTTTTGTGCGCGGGCACGAAGAGCTTGATTACAATGCTGCGTTGAATGTGGTCGGCTTGCAATTAGGCGATGGCAGCCCGCCCGTTGAAAGAACGTATCTCGGCGCAGACCTCGGTCAGGATGGCGACCGCTTGATGATTAGAAGAATCTACGCGGGCAGCCCCGCTTACGATCAGGGCTTGAACACGGGCGACCAGATCATCGCGCTCGACGGACAACGCGTCAACCAGCAATCGTTCTTCGCGCGGCTCGCTGAGAAACAGGCGGGCGAGACGCTCAACCTGACGCTCTTCCGCAACGACGAGCTGCGCGCGTTCGCAGTCAAATTGGGCAAGCGCACGGTCGCGGATTACCGTATCTTCCCTGTCAAGCAGCCCACGCCTGAGCAGATAAGGTTGTATCGCACTTGGTTGGGAATAGCAGGTAGTTAGAGCTTATCGCTAATTGCTATGAAGCACATTCAAGTAATTGATGGCGCGTTGAACTGCACTTATAGCATCTTTGCTGTGGAAGATGATGAGTTTGAAATACTATTCCCTAATGGAACTGATATAGAGTTCAATGACGATCTCTTTAACCGCCTGGGTGAAGAGGAAGCTTCCAAGATACTGAGTAAAGTATGGAAGAGGCCAGTTGATAAAAAATCTGTTGCTGGCATTCATGGGACATTATTCTATCAGTTGGGTCATAAGAAAAAGTATTATCCAACGAAGCGCGAGAGTGAGATGAAAGTTATCTTTTGAGTCTATGAGTTATCAAAGCATCAAGTTCACCATCGAAGATCGCGTCGGAAGAATCAGTTTCGCGCGGCCTCCGCTCAACGTCTTCAACATTGCGATGATGCGTGAGATAACGGACGCCATCAACGAGTGTGTGGGTAAGCGCGACATGGTGGCGATTCTCTTTGAGGCCGCGAAGGGGTCGCGCGCCTTCAGCGCGGGCGTCGCCATCGAGGAGCACGTCGAAGAGACAATCTACCAGATGCTCGACTCCTTTCACGGAATCTTTCGCGCGCTTGAGCAAACAGGCAAGCCTTCAATCGCCATAGTTGATGGCGCAGCTCTGGGCGGAGGGTGTGAACTCGTCGCGGGCTGCGACATAGTGATTGCGACGGAGCGAGCGCGCTTCGGCCAGCCGGAAATAAAACTCGGAGTTTTCCCGCCCGTAGCCGCGATCCTCCTTCCGCGCATCATAGGAGACAAGCGCGCGCGCGAGCTGATTCTGACTGGCGAGTTGATTGACTCAATGGAAGCTCTGCGGCTCGGCCTAATCAATGCGGTCGTCGCACATGCAGAAGTTGAGCAAAAGATAGAAAGTCTGCTCGTCAAACTCCGCGAACTTTCCGCGCCCGCGCTCGAAATGGCAAAGCGCGCAATTGACATGGCTTGCAACCGTTCTTTCGCAGACGCTCTGGCGCAGGTCGAAGATTTATACTTGAACGACCTGATGAAGACCGAAGACGCGCATGAAGGCATCAAAGCCTTCATGGAGAAACGCAAGCCAGCATGGAAAAATAGATGAAAAGCAGAATCCAGAATTCAGGAGCCAGAAGCCGGAAGAAAAGAAAATCTGTCACAGTGGTTCTCCGCCTTATTATTCTGACTCCTGACTTCTGAATTCTGAATTCTGCTTTTACTTCTGGATTCACGTCCCTTTATAATGGCTCGTCATGAAGTACCGGCACGTCACTCTCCGCAATCTGTTTTTGAGAACGACGCTCGTTGTCCTCGCAGCTTTTCTCTTCACGCTTGCTCCGGCAAATTCGCGCCTCGCGTTTGCGCAGGACGATAGTCCCTGGAAAGGCGGCGAGCCGCCACCGGCCCAGCCGCGCGAAACTCCTCTGCCTGAGGAGCAGAATATTGTCGAGCGCGCCATGACCGCCGTCTGTTCTGAGCGCGCGCGCGATCCACTTGGCAGCATTCCCATTGACGTGATGCAGGCGCGCCCCTCAATGCCGCTCTCGCACCCGGACGCCGTCGCCGGACTCAAACGCGCCGAGCGACTGCTGCCCGCAGCCAAAGAGCTGGTCATCGCCTCTCTGCGCGATCTCTCGAACGAGTACAACATAGAGGACATGAGAGTGCGCGCGGCTGCTGCCCGCGTCCTGGCCGTTGACAAGATAGAACCTGACGTTGAGTTGCGCGACAACGCCTCGGTCATGCTCAGCACACCGCGCACTGTTTACTTCGGAACGATCTTTCTCGCTGGCCTCCAATCGGACGAAGGCATGATTAGCGTGCTCGCGCACGAGTTGACGCACATCGCCGACGGTAAAGAGGATTCGCTTCATCCGCTCTTTCGCCTGGTCGGACGACGCGCTTCGACTTTGACAGGGATGCACATTGCAGGTCGCCGACCAGAAGAACTGACTTGTGATCTGGTGGGCGCGATGGTTTCGCGCGCTTACATCACGCGCACGCCAGGCAAAGAGACGCTCGCGCGAAGATTGTCGCGCGCCATCGAGCACAACTGCGTCGAAGAGGATGGGACGGACGAAGCGCATCTCAGCCCGCGCAACACAATGCGCGCTCTGCTTTCGCTCGACCCGACTCTGGGCAGCGAGATCATGGAAGACCCGCTCATCACCTTCAAGCTGGTCGAGCCTTCAAACGCTCCTGCCAAATCAACGCAGACGCCGACGCGCCGCCCGAGACGAGTGATGCCACGTACCCGCACACGAACTTAAAAGTTTCTTCACGTTGACAATCGCGCTCGTGCGTTCCTATCATCAACGGTTCACATGAGACATCCAGGTCGCATCACAAAATATCTTCTTCTGGTTCTCGCTCTGCTTCTCTTCGCAGCTTCGTGTCGCCAGACGACGGAGAAGGCTCGCGTCATGCCGAACTCTCTGGGCGATGTCCCGGCGGCTCGGCTCGCCTACAGCTTCAATGCAGATGTTGATGCGCCGCCCGATGCTGAGATTAAAGAAGAGACCAGGTCGAAGCCCATTCAAGAGGATTTTGACGCGCACCGCAAAGATGATCGTCTCTTGCGCACGGTCACTTCGCCCGACGGACAACGCGCGCTCGCGCTCTACGACACGGGCGACACGCAAGAGGGCGAGTTTCGCGTGGACATGTATGCGGCAGATGGAAGATTCCTGCGCAACATTACGCCGCCCGAACTCTCAGGCGCATTTGCCGCGACCGCAGCCTGGTCGCCTGACGGCCAAAGCTTCGCCTTCATCGGACGCAAGAGTCTGGCCCAACCGACATCGCCTGACATGATTCCAGAGGGCAAAGCTATTCCAACCCCCTCGGTCGCGCCAAACTTCGCGCCCGTGCAGGTCTTCGACACAGAGCAAGTTTACATCTCAGACCGCGACGGCTTTCAACTGCGTCCGCTGACGACGCGTGGCGGACTCATCTACTTCTATCTCGCCTGGTCGCCTGATAGTCATGCGCTCGTTGCGCTCGCCTGTCGTGAAGATGAATGGGACGCTAGAGAGCGTGAGCATAAGCGACCCGCTGGTCGGCCTCGCCTGATCGAAGCGGACGGGCGCGAGCGTTTGCTTGACGATGGCTTGACCGACGCCGGGCCTGCATGGTCGCCCGACTCATCAAAAATTGCTGCGGCCTTTGAGACGGACGTGAAAATTTATGACGCGGTTTCAAGCACGCCGACACAGGCCGCTATCCCTTTGCGCGACTCATTGCTTGCGGCATCGGTCGCTTATGATGAGAAGGCGTTGCAAGCGAAAGGCAAGAGCGAGGAACAGAGTGGCGGCGGTGGTAAAGGTGATGGCAAGGCTTCTTCATCGCAGCAGACGAGCGGCACGCCCGTCTCGTTCAACCCGATAGTCCGTCTCCTGTGGCCGGAAGATAAGACCATCTATTTTCAAACGGCGTACATCCGCATCTACGCCAGCGAGCCTGTCAATACTTTTCAACGCTGGCACAAATTGAATCTGAGCAGGCAAGCGACAACGTAGAACGAGACAAGGCCGAGAGAGACACACAGTCGCCCGCGCCAAATTCTAAACGACAGGAGTGAAACCCTTTTGATGATCTACACGAGCGTCCCCCAAATTTTTGAAACGATAGACGCGACGCGCGACCGCATTTACAAACGCGCCGAAAGCTTAAGCGATGACGAGTTGAAAGCGCGCCCTCATCCTGAGTCCTGGTCGGTCGCCGAGATCATAGAGCATTTGACTCTGATCGAAGGCCGCCTGCTGGGCATGATGAAGATGATGCTCGTGAAAGCCGAAGGCGCATCCTCCGCATCAAACGCTGCGCCCATTGAGATGAAGCCTTTCTCGCTCGAACAGTTCGTGGAGCGCGCACGACGCGAAAAATACAGCTCGCCCGAATCCGCGCATCCTTCGGGCAAAGAGGCTTTGCCGGACATCCTCGCCCGCATGCGACAAACGCGCGAAGAGCTGCACAGGCTGAAGCCCCGCATCGAAGCGACAGACCTTTCCGCATTCGTCTATCCGCATCCTGTCTTCGGCCCGCTCAACTTCTACCAGTGGCTCGCCTTCATAGGCATTCACGAAGAGCGGCATCTCGCGCAGATAGAAAAAACTCTGACATCATGAACAAGAGATTGGGATTGCTTGCCATCCTCTGTTTGCTTCTCGGGTTTATGGGAGGCGCATCCACCGTCTGGCTCTATACTCGCTCGCAAACGTTTTTAGACCAGAGCCACAATCTTGACCGACAATCGTTTGAGCTATCGGAGCAATCCGATACCGTCAAGGGCACGCCCGAAGAAAGCCGCCTGATGAACGAAAGCCAGAAGTATTACGAGGAGGCCGCTCGCCTGCTCGACGCCGCGAAGACCAACCGCAGGCTCTCGATCTTCTCCGGCATCGGCAGCCTCGTCCTGATTATTCTCTCAGTCGTCCTGATTTTTCTGAACGTCAAAAAGAAAGAGACCGATGCGGCGTGAACGGTTGCGCGCAGATTATTTCATTCCCATCCGCGCCCGCTTGCGGCCTCACACGCCGACCAATATAATCACCCGCAGCACTGACTAAACATGTGCCCTCGTAGCTCAATCGGTTAGAGCAGCGGACTCAATCTTTGAAAACTCTAAGTGGAAAGTTTCATGCAATCTCCATATGAGTTTCAATGTGGGTTGCAAGCGTGTCACATAACAATAGCAATCTTTGTTCTCAGGCGCGCTTGTAGAATCTATCAAATTCGGGGAAGCCTAAACGGCGAAAGCCGCAAGGTAATCCCGAGCCAAGTCTCGCTTCAAGGCGAGAAAGGTGTAGAGACTTGACGATAGGCGCGTAAAGCGAAGAGAAAGTCCAGACCACAAACTTTGATCTTCATTATCAAAGGCGGCGAAAGTCGTAGTTGGTAAGCATAATCCGTTGGTTATAGGTTCGAGTCCTATCGAGGGCACACTCTCACTTTAGGAAGGTTCCAGATGCCGAAATCAAATCAGCTCAGGTTAAGAACTTCAAGAGTGAAAGCAGAAATAGGTCTTTTACTCTTCCTTTTGTTTGGAGTTCCGGCAAACACTTTCTCACAAAATGAAAGGCAAACAATCACAGCATCTGACCTGGCCGGTAGCTATCGCTTCTCAACTCGCTTCGGTGGTCAGGTGATTACATTCACAGGAGATGGAAAATTTAATTCCGATGCCGGTGATTGCACGACCGAATATGCTTCGGAGGGAACGTATGCCATCGTGGATGGTGTGATAGTGATTACCATAAAGACAAACAAAAAATGGCCTCATGGGCAACCTGAAAAAGCTGAGCAAACAGAACCTTCTAATGATGCCGAGAACAAGGATAATGCCAGGAAAGAGGAAGTGATACGTTTGCTCCCTATCAAGTGGGACGAGCGTCTTTATCTCATCAGCGAAGATGATGTGCGGGAATTTTGTAATGCTATTAATGCAGGAGCAGAGCCTCGCAAGAGTTTTGAGAAATCCGATTATCCTCTCACAGACCCTTATTTTGGAACATTTTATCTTCGGACAGGAGACGATGAAAAGGCCGTCAAAGGCTTGCCTCAACTACCAAAAGCTTGGCTGGAATACTTACTGAAAGCCCCGCTCGACGGAGAGGTATTATATTTAGATAAAAATAACGAAGGAGTAATCAACATAGGTAAGCAACAGGGATTGAAAGTTGGCATGAGACTATTCGTTTACAGCGACTCGCAAGTGTCCTGGTCAGCACCTTCTATCTGGTCTGGCCTGGAGGTTATTTCAGTGGACGAAACGTTAGCCAGAGTAAAGATTCGTGATGACGTAAAAGCAGGAGACAAGATTTCAACGAAATTCCGAACGCCTAAGCTAGACTAACTCAGCTTTAAGGCCAGGAAGGCTAGTACAAGCCAACGGTGAAGGAGAAGCGGGAGACGGAAATTATATTTCCATCTCCCATTTTCACTTTTGCGGCATGTCAGCTTTCAATCACTTCCGGCTCGTTGCGTTCGCGGGCGCGCGGAAGGTTGCGTCCGCGATGTCAACGTCGAACTTGACATCTTTGACCGTCGTCACGATGTCGCCGATGGTCGGGATGCTGGTGATGGTCTTGAAGGGAATCATCTCGCCTTCGACCATGCGATAGTCGCTGAAGACCTCTTTCACGGGGAGCGTGATGCCGCTCGTCTCGCTCGTCTCCAGCGTGTCGCGCCTGACGAGCAGGAAAGTTTTCGTGGAGATGTAGTCGGTTACCTCGTTGCCTTTCTCCGGCGTCTTGACGACGACATAAACATCTTCGTCGCCGACCTTTGCCATCTTCTTAATCACTACGTTCCGGTAAAGCTTCTTCCAGTTGAGCGGCTCATAAAAGTCTGCGGCAATGCGTGTGTCTTCAAGCGACTTGCCGGATTTTGTTTCGGTCGGTGAGAAGCTGGACATCTCAACTCCAGTCGCGCCGTCGAAGTATTCATCAATCGTTGCGATCTGTTTGCCGAGCGCCCAAAGCTTCGTGCTGGTCGCCAGATAGTTGGGAGCTTTGGCATTGATAATCTCCGTTCCGGTCAAACCTTGATGCTCTAAATTCAACTCGGCGGTCGTCACCCTCGACTTATGCTTGCGCAAGCTCTCTTCGCCGCCACGAGCCTTAATCATCTTCGCCACTAAATCGTCAACCGTGAGACCAACGCTCATCTCAGCGACGCGCGCGAATTCAAACTCACCTTCAGGCTGCTTGATGACGATAGCCGAAACTTTGTCAGCAGTGTCGCGCTTGACTTGAATGCTGTAAGAGTCGGGCAAGCCCGGACTCACGAGCTTATCCTTCTCTTTCTCGACGAGCGGGTAAGCGGGTTGACCCGGCACGACCAGCGCGACCTTACCGTCTTTGAGCTTGATTTCAACCGTTGGGCCACCCTTCATCTCATAAGAGCCAAGCAGGTCTTTGAGCGGGCCATTGTAATCGGTAACGGGCGCGGTCGCGTTCGTCGTCGGGCTGCCATCACCTTTAACCTTTGCGAGCACGAAGTTGCCCTGCGGCTGTTCGAGATAGATCTCCGTTTCCGCTTCATTGTTCTTAACCGGACGGAAGGTGACGAAGAATCCATCGGGCGCGCCTGCAAGTTTGTATCTGCGCCCACCGACCGATTGCAATTCATATTGCGGCTGGTCCGGCACAGTCAGCACAAGCTTTCCGTCCTTCATCGCCACGTCAAAGATCATCGAAGCTTCGGCCAGAAGATACTTGCCGACCTCGCGTCCCATGTCGCCAGCCGGTGCGTTCGACGGAGCATTGGTTTCAGGATGGCCCACGATGTTCGACGAGATGATGTTCATCGCGTCCGCGCCGAGCGGCGATGCAGAGATGTTCGTCAGCAGAACGAAGCCCAGCTTCTGGTCAGGCATGAAAGCGACCTGTGCGTTGAAGCCGTCAATGTTGCCACCGTGCTCAGCCACCTTGTGCCCGTTCCAATCGCGCAGGAACCAGCCAAGTCCATAGTTCACGTTGCCGATGACTTTGTTCTGCACAGCGAGCAGCTCGTTGAAACTCTTTTCCGAAACTAACCGCTTGCCCTCAAAGACTCCGCCGTTCAGCATCAAGCGCAGCCACTCAGCCATGTCGCGCGCGTTCGAGTTGATCGCGCCCGCCGGAGCAGCAGCCGCAATCTCGCGCATCGGCACGTGCTTCGTCTCTTTCGTCTCGTCGTTGTAGGTGTAGCCGAGCGCGTAGTCGCGGGATTTCTGCATCGCAGCGACGGTCGTGTTGGAAGCCCGCATGCCCAAAGGCTTGAAGATGCGTGTCTCTATAAACTTATCCCAGGTTGTGCCCTGAGCTTTCGCTACAATCTCGCCTGCGGCTGCGAACATCACGTTCTGGTAAAGAAACTTTTCTCCGAGCTTGGCCGTCGGCTTGGCAAGTCCCGCGACGCGAATCAACTCTTCGCGGTTGAGCTTCCCCGTTGCCATAGAAATGTCCGTGCGATCAAGGCCGGAGCGATGCGAGAGCAGGTCGCGCAACTTGATGCGCGCGTCCGCATCCTTGTCTTGCAGTTGAAAGTACGGAAGAAACTTTTTAGGTGAATCGTCGAGCGAGAGCTTTCCATCATCAACGCTCATCACGGCGGCCATGCCCGTGAAAGCTTTGGTCGAAGAGCCGATGGCAAAGAGTGTGTCGGGCGTGACGGGAAGGTTTCGTTCCACGTCCCTAAGACCGAGACCTTTGATGTAGACTATTTGGTTGTCTTTGACGATAACGAGCGAGACGCCTGGAATGTGATACTCCTGTCTTTTGGCTTCAATAGCTTTTTCGATTGCGGCGAGCCGCTGAGAGAGGTCAACGGTTTGTGTCGCCCCTGCGGCTTGAGTCGCTCTCTGAGCAAAGGCGGCCCGTTGGACGGGAGAGAGAATCGTTGCCGCGACGAGAGCAAGAACAAGTAAAAGGTGCGAAAAGCGTTTGAGTGTCATAAGATTAATTCTCCTGAAGCGGTGGGTTATATCATTCTCAAATAAATTCCCCGTCATGTTCCTTCGGTTATACGTGATGGGCGGACGCAAAGTTTTTTGTAGGGGCAGGGCTTGTCCCTGCCCGCTTTCGCTTCCAAAAAACACGGGCAGGGAGTGAGCCTCTGCCCCTACAATTGCTGATGAAGCCAACGGAAAAAAAGATTCGTCGTCTGCGCGCGGGCGTGGACACAGGGGGCACGTTTACGGATTTCGTCTTTCAAGCGAAGGACGGCCTGCGTGTTTTCAAGGTCGCGTCAACGCCCGCAGACCCGTCTCAGGCCATCGTTGAAGGCTTGCGCCGCATCAGCGAGATGACCGGCACGGCGTTAAGCGACATCGAGGTCATACATGGCACGACCGTCGGCACTAATGCTTTACTTGAACGGCGCGGCGCAAAGACCGCGCTCGTCACGACCCTTGGCTTTGAAGACGTGCTCGTCATTGGCAGACAGGCGCGACCCGCGCTTTACGACCTGAACGCCCAGCGGCCTCAGCCTCTCGTCACAGACCGCTTGCGCTTCGGAGTGCGCGAGCGCGTCGCGGCTAACGGCGAAGTCTTGGAAGAGCTGAATGAAAGAGAACTTCATGCGCTCGTTAAAAAGTTAAAGCGCGCGCGTGTTGAATCCGTAGCAATCTCGCTCCTTTTCTCATTCGTTCATCCCGAACATGAAGAGCGCATCGCTCGCGCTCTCGCCGCGCTCAATGTTCCGCTCTCGGTCTCTCATAAAATCCTTCCCGAATACAGGGAGTATGAGCGCACCTCGACGGTTGCGATCAACGCGTACCTGCAACCTCTGATGGGCAAGTATCTCAATCGCTTGAGGTCGCGCGTGCCGGAGCTTCGCGTCATGCAGTCATCTGGTGGAAGCATCTCGGCGGAGGTGGCTGCGGCTGAGCCTGTGCGAACAATTCTTTCAGGTCCGGCGGGCGGTGTCGTCGGCGCGTTGCGCGTCGGCGCGGGCGCAAGGATAAAGAAGATCATCACTTTCGACATGGGCGGCACTTCAACAGACGTTGCGCTCTGTGACGAGTCAGGCTTGCGCATGACGAACGAAGCGAGCGTGGCCGGTTTGCCAGTCGCCGTCAACATGATGGACATACACACGGTCGGCGCAGGCGGCGGCTCAATCGCGCGCGTGGACGAGGGCGGAAGTTTACGCGTTGGGCCAGAGTCTGCCGGAGCTGACCCTGGCCCAGCTTGTTACGGGCGCGGGACGTTGCCGACAGTCACGGACGCCAATCTGGTCCTGGGCCGTTTCGGAGGCGCAGGACTTCTCGGCGGAGAGTTCTCGTTGGACGAAGACCGCGCGCGCGCAGCCTTGAATGGCTTAGCGCGCGAGATGAGCGCGGCGGCTCGTCGCCAGGTGAGCTTAGTGGAAGCTGCGCTCGGCGTCGTCCGCGTCGTCAACACGAATATGGAGCGCGCGCTCAGGGTTATCTCGGTCGAGCGCGGCTATGACCCGCGTGAATTCGCGCTCCTGCCTTTCGGCGGCGCGGGCGGGCTGCACGCTGTGGAACTGGCGCGCGCTTTGAGAATCCCGCGTGTTATTGCGCCCATGTCAGCCGGTGCGCTCTCAGCGCTCGGCGCGCTCGCGTCCGACGTGGTGAAAGATTGGAGCCGCACAGTGATGCTTGAAGCCACGCGCGAGAATGAGGGAAGAATCGAGCGCGCATTTCGTGAGATGGAAAAAGATGCGCGCGCTGCGCTCAAGCGTGAAGGATTCAAGCAGCCGCAGCAGCGTCATCAAAGAGCGCTCGCCGTGCGTTATCTTGGACAGTCGTTTGAGCTGGAGATTAAGTGGGACGAGGGCTTTGACATCTCGCAAGCCTTTCACGAAGCGCATCGTGCGCGCTACGGCTACGCACAAGAAGAGAACAGGGTTGAAGTCGTCAGTCTTCGCCTGCGCTCAAGCGGGATGGTAGAGAGGTTGAGAGCGGAGCGTAGGGCGCGCTCGGCCAGCAAGAGTAAGAACGTCAGACCGCATCGTTTCGCTGAAGTCCATTTCGCCGAAAGCTCGACGCGTGCCGCGATTTATCGGCGCGATGAGCTGGACCAGGGCGCGCGTCTGCAATCACCTTGCATCGTCACAGAGTATTCCGCGACGACGCTTATTCCGCCCGGCGCGCTGACAGGCGTTGACGAGCAAGGCAATTTGATAATCGAGCCATGAGACACATGAAGAACGCCAAACATAGCTTCGATCCGACAACGCTCGAAATCTATCGCGCTCTCTACACCTCTGTCGCCGAAGAGATGGGGATTGCGCTGCGCCGCACAGCCTTCTCGCCGAATATCAAGGAGCGACGTGACTATTCGTGCGCCATCTTCGATAGTGATGGACGCGTCATCGCTCAGGGCGATCACATGCCCGTTCATCTCGGCTCGATGCCGATGGCCGTCGCCGCAGCCTTGAGCGAGATTGAAATCAAACCCGGCGACGTGGTCGCTCTCAACGACCCTTTTGCAGGCGGCACGCATCTGCCTGATGTAACGCTCGTGATGCCAGTTGGCAGTGGGCAGTTGGCAGTTGGCAGTAAAAAGAAGTCAGCGAAAAGTAAGAATGAGGCTCAGCAAACGAATTCAAAACTGCCAACTGCCAACTGCCCACTGCCAACTCTCTTTTACGTTGCCAACCGCGCGCATCATGCGGACATTGGCGGGGCGAGTCCGGGTTCGATGGGATTGGCGACGGATGTTTACGGCGAGGGCTTGAGGATTCCGCCCGTGCGTCTTGTGCGCGGAGGCCGCATTGATGAAGAGATGATGCGACTCGTTTTGGCGAACGTGCGCGGCAGCATTGAGCGCCGCGCTGACTTCGAGGCGCAGATTGGCTCTCTCAAGACGGGCGCGCACCGCTTGCTCGAGATCGTCGAGCGTCGCGGAGTAAGTGAAGCTCAAACATATGCGGCACATCTCATAGCTTATTCATCTCGGATGATGCGACGGACGATCAGAGAGATTCCCGATGGCGAGTACGTGGCCGAAGACGCGCTCGACGATGACGGCATAAGTAATGATGAAGTGAAGATTCGCGTGCGCGTGGAGATTACAGGCGAACGAGCGCGTGTTGATTTCACAGGCAGCGCGCCGCAGGTCGCGGGCGCGATCAACGCTGTCGAAGCGATCACAGTTTCAGCCGTCTCGTATGTCTTCAGATGTTTGGTTGGCGGCGATGTTCCGGCGAGCGCAGGATTGGTCGAGCCGATTGAGACAATCGCGCCGCGCGGAACAATCGTCAACGCGGCGCATCCGGCATCGGTCGCGGGTGGAAACGTCGAAACGTCGCAGCGCATCGTTGACGTTCTGTTCAAGGCTTTGCACAAAGCCTTGCCCGACAAAATTCCTGCCGCGAGCCAGGGGACTATGAACAACCTGACCATCGGCGGGATTGATTCGAGGACACATCAAGAGTTCGCTTACTACGAAACGGTCGCGGGCGGCATGGGCGCGCGCCCAACGCTCGATGGCCTGAGCGCAGTCCACACGCACATGACCAATAGCCTCAACACGCCCGCAGAAGCTCTTGAATACGCCTACCCTTTGAGGGTTCGCGCCTATCAGGTTAGAAAAAATTCAGGCGGTCGCGGTCGTCAGCGAGGCGGCGATGGCGTCGTCCGCGAAATAGAGACTTTAGTGCCCGCGCGCATGTCTCTACTCTCTGACCGCCGTCGCCTTGCCCCTTACGGACTCGATGGCGGAGACGAGGGAAGCAAAGGGCGCGCCACAATCATTCGTCGCGGGCGCGCGCAAGCAATAACGTCAAAAGGAAGCTGGCAACTCGAAGCGGGAGACCGTGTGCGAATCGAGACTCCGGGCGGCGGCGGCTTTGGGAAGAGCAGAGATTGAAAAGGCATACCTTCGGGTCTGAGCGATGCGACTTGGTGAATTCTTCACACGAACGGGAAGTTTACTTATGCAGCCCACGATAAATGGCCTTCAGCAGAGAGCCTTTTTGATCGTCCCCGCTCATCTCCCAGAACATCACGCCGCCTAACCCGCGCTGCCTGACGTAGTCCATCTTGACGGACAAAGAAACGGGGTCATCGAAGGACCAAAAGACCTTTGACTGCGGGTTGAATATCCAGAGAGCCTTAGTCTCAGCATCTCTGTAAAGGTGAAATCCTTTGAGGTCTTTTAGCTTGTTGTACGGCTCGGAACGAACATCGCCCGTGGGCTTTTGATAGAGACCATTGTTGATGTCCGGCACGCCTTCCCAGCCCATTCCGTAAAATGGAACGCCCATGACGATTTTGCTCGCGGGCACGCCCTCCTTCATGTAGCGCGTCACCGCATAGTCCGTGTTGAAGGTTGGCGACCACTTGCCCGTTTCGGATGAAGATTTATAGAGCGGCGAGTGCGGACGGGTTTTGCCCGGCGGGGCGAGACCATACGTCATCAGGTTAATGAAGTCCAGGAGTGGGTGAATCTTTTGCCACTCGTACTTTTCGTAATCGTCAGCCCAAGCAGAACCTGCCATCGTCAGTTGGTAATGCTTTCGGTCGAGCTTTCCCTGCTCGTCGAGTTGTCGCCGGAACTCTGCGAGAAGCAAGGTGAAGTTTTGCTTGTCTTCCGGGATGCATCCTTCGCCGCCTTTCATTCCAGCGGAACAGTCGGTCGGATATTCCCAATCAATGTCTATGCCGTCGAACAAGCCTTTCGCGGAAATCCCATGCGGGAGATTTCCTCTGATGAAAAGATCAATGCACGCCGCAACAAACCTTCGCCTTGACTCTTCAGTGCGCGAGAGTAGAGAAAAGCCTTTGTCGTTCGCTTGGCTTGCCCCGCCGATTGAAACCAGAACCTTGAGTTGTGGGTAACGCAATTTGAGCTTGCGCAGTTGATTGAATGCGCCGCGCAAAGTTTGCTCTTGAGAAGCATCATCGGCGCGACCGTCAACGCTCTCGCTCGCGCTGTACGCGCGTTTGTATGCGACTTGTTCATTGGCTAAGGCGGGAAGGCCATCAACAATATTGACGAAGGCGTAAATGATGTGCGTCAATCTTCGGCCCGCGCCTCTTCTCTCAAGCTCTTTAATTGAATCATCCTTCAGCCAAAAGTCCGCCAGGTAGCCGACGATGAGCCGCGTCTCACGCTCTTTCGCAGATTTAGTCTGCGCGAAAGCAGAGCATGAAAGAGAGAAGAGGAAGAGCAGGGCACAGTTAAAAAATTTCTTCATTGGCTGAGACTGCCTCCATTTTTGCGGAGCAAGTATTTGGCGCGAACGTGCGGGCGACGCGATTATCTGTCCAGTCGCTCGCCGATTCAACGATAAAGCGAATCGGTGATAAAATCACGGCATGCGAGTCACCATCGGGCAGATCAACACGACGAACGGCGATTACGAGGGCAACACGGAGAGTATCCTGCGGGCGATTGAACGCGGGAAGCAGGATGCTTCTGATTTAGTCGTCCTGCCAGAGACCTGTGTGCAGGGCTACATGTCATTCGATTGGTTTCTGGACCGCGACGTGGCGCGTTCTTCTCTTGAGCCGTTGGAGAAGATTATCCGCGCGACCGAAGGCTTGACGGCTGTTGTCGGCACTGTGCGCCCGACCGAACCGGGCGCGGCACGCCGTCTCTATAACTCTGCTGCCATTATTCGCAATCAAAAGTTGTTGGGCTTCGCGGATAAGACCTTGTTGCCCGAATACGATGTCTTCGACGACCCGCGATATTTCGAGCCTGCGCGCGAGCGGCATCTCTTTGCGCTCACGGGCGCGCAGTTGGGCGTGGCGATCTGCGAAGACTTCTGGAACGATAAGACTTTCTGGAGAGAGCGTCTTTACATGCACGACCCTGCGGACGAGTTGATCGAGATGGGCGCGAGCGTGTTGGTCTCAATCAACGCCTCGCCCTTCAATAAAGGGAAGATGGGACAGCGTTGCTCTATGGTCTCGCATCGCGCAAAGGCTGCGGGGCTGCCGATAGTCTTCGTCAATCTGGTCGGCGGCAACGACGGCATCATCTTCGACGGCGCGAGCATCGTCGCGGATTGCAAGGGCGAGATAATTTTGCAAGCCCCGCCGTTTGAAGAGTTCATCGTCACGGTTGATCTGGATTGCGGCATCGCCCACGATTACTGCTTGCCCGGCGACGACATCGAGACGGTGCATCGCGCGCTCGTTCTTGGCATATATGATTACGCGCGCAAGAACCGTTTCACTTCGGCAGTGATTGGTCTTTCGGGAGGAATTGACTCGGCGGTTGTCGCCGCGCTGGCCTGCGAAGCCTTAGGCTCCGAGAACGTGCTCGCGGTGATGATGCCTTCGCCTTTCTCTTCGCGCGGGAGCATAGATGATTCAGTAGAGCTTGGGCGGCGGCTCGGCATGAAGACGATTGAGCATCCGATTACATCTGCCTTCGAGGCGCTCTCGAAAGAGTTGAATCTGTCGAAACCAACGCGCGGCGGCGAAGAACTCGCGGCTGAGAATTTGCAATCGAGATTGCGCGGCAACATCCTGATGACCATCTCGAACAAGGAAAGCCGCCTGCTGCTTTCGACCGGCAACAAATCGGAGCTCGCGCTCGGCTATTGCACGCTTTACGGCGACACGAACGGCGGCCTTGCCGTTCTTGGTGATCTCTTGAAGACGGAGGTTTATGCCCTGGCGCGACATTACAACCGCGCGAGCGAAATCATCCCGCGCGAGATTATCGAGAAAAGACCCAGCGCGGAGCTTGCGCCCGGACAGTTTGACGATCAGAGTCTTCCGCCTTACGACAAGATTGACCCGATTCTTCAGCTCTACTTCGAGCAGAAGGCGACGCCCGAAGAGATCGTCGCGGCGGGGCACGATGCGGAACTGGTTTACGATCTGCTGAATCGCGTGGAATCGCCCGCCAATGAATTCAAGCGTCGGCAGCTTCCTCCGACTCTAATCATCTCGAAGAACGCCATCGGCATCGGTCGTCGTCGCCCTGTCACACATCGCTTCAAGCGGCATCTGCAAGAAAGGGACGAGCGCATGAGCACGGCAGGTTCCTGAGAAGAATCGCACTCGCGCTCACTTCATACTCATGCAACAGACGCACAGCTTCACAGACGGAAACATCTTGATTCGACCGTTTCGCGCCGAAGACATCCAGAAGGTCTTCGAGGCCGTGCGCGAATCAATCAACGAAGTCGCGCCCTGGCTGCCCTGGTGTCACGAGGACTATAAGGTTGAAGAGACGACCGAATTCATCATGTCGCGCGACGCAGCCTGGAAGAATGACACGGATTATGGCTTTGCCATCTTCGACGCGAAGACAGGGAAATTCCTGGGCGGTGTCGGACTGAGCCAGATCAATCGCAATCATCAAATGGCGAATCTAGGCTATTGGGTCAGAACAAGTTGCGCAGGGCGCGGCGTGGCCTCGTCTGC
>Ga0182001_10000116_pt1 | contig 18581 bp, 12 predicted proteins | sample BulsoiFelSFmetaG_FD_120485 | JGI IMG/M metagenome (GOLD analysis project Ga0182001, IMG submission 120485) | Bulk soil microbial communities from Mexico - San Felipe (SF) metaG | ecosystem: Environmental > Terrestrial > Soil > Agricultural land | place: Mexico: San Luis Potosi | collected... | reverse complement strand
GACTCGCTGGCGACGCCTGAGGCCGACGAGTCGGCGACCTGACCGCCCCCGCCGCATCATGGAGGCCGTCATACTGATAGGCATTCAGGGGGCGGGCAAGTCGACCTTCTACAGGGGGCGCTTCTTCGACACGCACGTCCGCGTCAGCCTTGACCTCTTGAAGACACGGCACCGCGAGAGGACTCTGCTCGAAGCGTGTCTCGCCACGGGGCAGCCCCTGGTGGTCGATAATACGAACGTCACGGCGGCCGAGCGGGCGAGGTATGTGACGCCTGCGAAGGCGTCGGGCTTCCGGGTCGTCGGCTACTTCTTCGTCCCCGACCCGAAGGGCTCGCGGGAGCGTAACGACAGGCGCGAAGGGAGACGCAGGGTCCCGCCGGCCGGGCTCTACGGCACGCTGAAGCGGCTTGAGCCTCCGAGCACGGCGGAAGGATTCGACGAGCTGTTCACGGTGAGTCTGTCCCCCGCGGGCGAGTTCTTAATCAAGTCGTGGGCCGGGGCGGGCGAAGCGGCAGGGCGAGACATGCACGCGTAAAATCTACCTGAGACGGCTGACCACGGCTTGGTATTGGGTTAAGGGGTTGCCGGGGTTGCGCCCGGACTTCCGGAGAAAGAGGCGTCGGACGCGTTCCTGACGAACGGGACGAAACCGCTCCCGTCCAGGCGGTGTGATGAAGCCGAAGCCGATTCGGCATCGAGAGCGCCCGCGCTTCGTCTGCCCGCCAGAGCATTGCAGGTGAGTTACGAGGAGGAAGTCGCGCGCGTAAGCACCACCAAGACTCGGGCGTGGGGTGCTGCCGGCGCTCAAAGGGGCGTTCAAGTGTGCGCCGCAAGGTGTTAGAAAAGGCAATGGATAGCCGAAAATTTACTCTCACAACAAATCTGCGGGCGGTCTGAAAAAGGCTTGACAACCCAAGTCGGGGAAAGTAATCTCCCACCGCCTTCGTTAAGTGTCCGCCTTCGGCCCGTTGTCACGTTTGCGCCGTGGGAGCCTCTTTACCCACGTCAGTCTCACATTCGCCACCTCGACTGACTTCTCGCAGCAGTGACGTTCCTCGACTAGCGTCGTCCCGAACCTGGCCTACTGAACATGCTCTCACTATTGCACTCCGCCTGTAAGGAACGCACTGAAGCACCGCGATTTACTTACGTCCTGCGCGTGGGGCACGACCGGCAGGCCGCTTGACCTCTTCACACTCGGATGAAATCAAGTTCGAGGCCGAACCATTTGAGACAAGGGGTACAGCAGGTTGCCTTCCACTGGGGGAAGGCGAACGGCGGAGAGGTGGCGTTAGGGCCGAATGCGCTCTCGAAAGTTCGCTACGGCGATAGAGCCAATGCGTCCTCCCCCTGACCCCGACCAGCGCCGGTCGCGTTCCTCGTCGCAGAACCGGAACCACGTCCTCAAACTGGTGAAAAACAAGACGCCGGGTAGTCGATAAGGAAGAGCCCAAGAAACTGCCCGTAGGAGAGGATAACAATGAACGTCGAGTTGCAAATCAACAACAGCGTCAGCGCCCGGGCGGGATTCGTCACGTGGTCACCGTCCCCGTGCCGAGTCCGTGTGACGAACCCGACTGGTGCCACCACGCCAACTGTCAGCATCGTGATCACTGCTAGGTCGACGGCCACCGGCGGCGTGGTCGCGTTCCGCACGGGGACGACGGGGCAGTTCTCGGCTTCGATAACAGTGCCGGTCCCGATTAACGGCACCAGCGTCCCGTTCTTCACCGTCGGCAGGTTCGGGCGCCCGAGCCTCAGCCTCGGGGACGTGGTCGTCGAGGCCCGCTTCGGGAATACGCTGGTCGGCTCTGTCCCCTGCACGGTGCGCATCCGCAAGAACGCCAACACCCTGACGGCGCCTGAGCGCGACCGCTTCATCGCCGCCTTCGCGCAGCTCAACAACCAAGGCATGGGCCGCTTCGCCGACTTCCGCAACATGCACACCAGGGCGAGCGACCCGGAGGCCCACGGCGCGCCGGGCTTCCTGCCCTGGCACCGCGCCTATCTGCTCGACCTCGAACGCGAGTTGCAGGCCATCGACCCGAGCGTCGCGCTGCCGTACTGGCGCTTCGACCAGCCGGCGCCGAACCTCTTCACGCGCGACTTCATAGGCGTCTCCGACGCGCTCGGCACCGTTCAGTTCAGCCCCGCCAACCCGTTCCGCTTCTGGGTGACGGACGGCGTGCCGGGCATCAACCGCCGGCCGTTCTTCAACACCTCCGCGGCGCCCCCCGGCGTGCGGACCGAGGCGCAGACGTTCGCGCTCGGCACCACATACCTGGCGTTCCGCGGCCCCATGGAAGGCAACCCGCACGGGCAGGCGCACGTCAGCTTCGACGGGTCCATCTCCAGCATCCCCACCGCCGCGAAAGACCCGCTGTTCTTCCTGCTCCACTGCAACGTAGACCGCCTGTGGGCGAAGTGGCAGCGGCAGAACGGCCGCTTCGACCCGGCGGTCGCGGCTTCCTACTCGGGCAGCCCCAATAACCGGATCGGCCATAACCTGCCCGATACGATGTGGCCCTGGAACGGCGTCACCACGCCGCCGCGACCTTCGACGGCCCCCGGCGGTACAATGGCCTCGGCCCCGGCAGCCGCCGCGCCCGGCCCGCAGCCCCGGGTCGAGCAAATGCTGGATTACCGCGGCACCGTCAACGCCATTTCACGACTCGGGTTCGACTACGACGACGTGCCTGCCTGATAGGCTCGGCATGAGGAGATCGGCATCATGAGCAATAAACGTAAAGCTACGAAGAGCTCGAAGGCGGCGAAGAAGTCGTCCAAGAAGTCGGCAAAGAAGTCGAAGGATGCGCCGACGAGGACGGCCAGGGCCGCCCTGTCCGTCGCGGCGAGCGGGCGCCAGTCCGCCGAGGACCGTATCGAGGCCCTGTACGAAGTGCCCCACGTCGTGGGCGAGAGTGAGTCCAACCTCGAATCGGTGTTGAAGGTCCTTCGCAATAAGGAGGACCCCATAGAGGTGCGGCTCACGGCGTTGCAGACGCTTCAGGCCGCGACCTTCGTCTCTGGCGAATACGAGTCTTGGCGCAGCGACTTCATCGCGGCCCTGCGCGAGGTGGCGACCGACGCGGACGCGGAACTCCGCCAGCGGGCGCTCGGCGTCCTTGCGCGCGAGAAGGACGGCTTCGCGCAGAAGAAACTCATCGAGGGGCTGGAGTCGCCCGAGAAGGCGCTGGTCTCTCCTGAGAAGGCGCTGCAACTGCTCAGCAACGACGTGCACACCGACGCCTACTCGGTGGCCCGTGACATCGTCAAGGAGCCGCCCAACACCGCCGCCAAGCGAGAAGCCCTCCGCCTGCTCGCCGCCGACGCCACCGCCGCGCCGCTCCTTGAGAAAGTGGTGCGCGACAAGGACGAAGCGCTCGAAGTGCGCGAGATGGCGGCCGGCGCACTGCACACGACCCAGCCTGAGAAGTTGCAGAAGATCGCGCGCGAGATGCTGCTCGACGAGTCGGAGTCGGACGAGATTCGGACCGCCTCCCTGATGGCCCTGACGCAGTTCGGCGACCCGGAACAGGTCGCGCAAGACGAGACGCTGCTGAAACATGTTAACAAGCTCAGCGAGAAGGCGCCCAAGCTGATCAAGCAGACCGCGCGCCAGTTCCTGAGCAAGTACAAGCGATAAAGGTGGCGCCTCATGCAGAACGTGGCGACAGCGGGCTCGCCCTCCGAGCCGCAGTTCGCGGCGATGGTGGACGCGCTCTCCGCTGACCCCGCGCGGCGCGAGCGGTTGACCGACCTGCTGCGCGAAGACCACCCTTTCTACGAGCAGCGCGGCGCGTCCACGGTCGTCCGTATGCGAGGGTGGGTCCTGCTGGCCCTGGCGCGGGCCGGGCTCACGGATTCCGCCCTCGTCTACGTGCTCGAAGAACTCGACGCCGGGGCGGACGCCTACCTCGTCGCGGCGGCCGCGCGCGCCCTGAGGACCTACCCGAACCCCGGCCCGGCCCTCGCCCCGTTCGTCGTGGGCTCTCTCCGCGTCACCCGCTACCACGACGAACCCCTCTCCTTCGAGAGCTACGGCGAATACGCCGTCGCATCTTCCGACACGAGTGCCGTCCGCGAACTGCTCGCGACCCTGGAATGGCTTGGCCCGCACGCGAGGGCGGTCCTGCCCGAGGTCGAGGCGTTGCGCGCAGACCGCAGCGGTTTCTCAAGGAAGCGGCTGGGCGACATAGACCGTGCCATCGAGGCCATCAAGGGCGACGGGCGAGCACAAGCCCCCGGCGAAGACGACTGCTGTAGGCTGCCGGCCGGGCTGGGCGACGTGTTCTCCTGGGCGCGCGGCTCGCGCCGGGACTCCGGGGAGGTCGAGGAGATAGTTTTCGAGGACCAGGATGGCGCGCCCGTCAAGTTCGGTGATTTCCTCCGCGGGCAGCCCACCATCGTCGTCTTCTTCTACACGCGCTGCGACAACCCTCAGAAGTGCTCGCTCACGGTCGCCAAACTCGCGCGGGTGCAGAAGCTTTTGGAGGAGCGGGGGCTCGACGGACAGATACGCACGGCCGCGATCACGTACGACCCTGCTTATGACCTCCCGCATCGCCTCCGCGCTTACGGACAGAACCGCGGCGCGCGTATAGACGCCGGCCACCGGCTGTTGAGGGCGACCGAGGGGTTCGACGCGCTGCGCCGCCACTTCAAACTCGGCGTCAACTTCGTCGAATCGGTGGTGAACCGGCACCGCATCGAGCTTTACATCCTAGACGCCGAGGGCCGGGTCGCCGCCTCCTTCGAGCGCATTCGCTGGGACGAGGGGCAGGTGGTCGAGCGCGCGGCCGGGGTGCTGGGGGAGGGGCGTGACGAGACGGAGGCCGACCCCGCTGAGGCGCCGCTGGCCACTCCGGTACGTAAGTCGTCAACCATTCTCGGCACGCTCGCGTCGCTGGGCGTCGCGCTCTTCCCGAAGTGCCCGATCTGCTGGGCCGGGTATTTGAGTTTATTCGGCGTCGCGGGCTTGCAGCGGATTCCTTACTCCCCTTGGCTTCAGTCGGTGCTGGTCGCCGTGATGATGGTTAACGTCGGCAGCGTGTGGCTCCGCGCCCGCGCGACGGGCCGGATGCTCGGCTTTTATCTGGTTAGCGCCGGAGCCGCGGTGATTCTCGCCTTGAGGATGCTGCCAGGTTGGGAGAAGGGGGCCGTCCTCGGTGTCGCGCTAACGCTGACCGGCTCGGTGTTGAGCGTGCTCGGCACCAGCCGCGCATTCAGCTTCAACAAACTCCGAGCCTCCCGCCCGCGGCGGCGAACTGCTTCTTCTGAACATTAACCGTCAGCACGTCGGCGCCGGCCGCCCCGACGCGGCGATTCGGCCCTCGCGTCGGCCTGGCTCCGTGGGAATCGTCTTCTTCGGCGGGGACTAAAATCTGGGGGCTTCGACGAAAAGCGTTGACAAACGGGCCGGCTTGAATAAAATTGCGAACGTTCGTTTTTTATGCCGAAGCTGAGTAGAGAAGCACTCGACGAGAAGCGCGTCCGCATAGAGGAGGCGGCCAAGGAGCTTTTTATCAAGCGCGGCTTCCACGCCACCTCGATGCGCGACATCGCCAAGGGCGCGGACACGTCGCTCGGCAACCTCTACAACTACTACCGGACGAAGGAAGACATCCTGGAGTCGATTATCGCGCGTTACCAGAAGGTGGTCGATTCACGCTTGCGCTCCATCTTCGACGAGATCGATGAACCCTTCGAGCCCGAGAGCCTGACGAAGTTCGGGCACCTGATAAAAGAGCTGGTCAGCTCTCACTCGGACTTCTGGCTGCTGATGTACATCGACGTGCTGGAGTTCGAGAACAGGCACTTTCGCAAGATGTTCGAGGGCCTCGCCGCCTCTCTGCGCCGCCGCTTCAAGCCTTACTTCGAGCGGCTCAAGCGAGAGGGCGCGCTCCAGGACGGCATCGACCCGGCCGTCGGTTTCACCGCGGCCTACATGCAGTTTTTCAACTACTTCCTCGTCGAAAAACTCTTCGGCGGCAACAGCCATCTCGGCATGAGCGACGACCGCGTGATTAAAACTCTGACTCACATTTTCTGCCGCGGCGTGATGCGGCCGGAGAAACCGACCCGCCACTGACAGTCCCAGGGCAGCACGTAAAGGTTGAATCAGGCAGGGGCGCAGGCGAAGAGATTAACGGTTGCGAGAGAAGAAAAACGTACGTTCGTTTTTAACCCGCCGGCCGCAATTTTTTGGGGAAACCCGCAGGAGGTCAACAGATGTTCTCGCTCAAAAGGTTCGTTTCAATCGCGGTGCTCGTCTGCGTCGCGGCGGTCGTGGCACGCGCGCAGGGCGCGACGGGGCAGATCACGGGCACGGTCTCCGACCAGCAGGGCGGGCGCGTCGCGGGCGCGTCCGTGACGGTGACGGGGCTCGACGCGGCGGTCGAGCGTCGGGCCGTGACGGGCGCCGAGGGCGACTTCGCCGTGCCGCTTTTGCCGCCGGGCCGCTACCGCGTCGAGGTGACGGCCGGAGGGTTCGGCCGGCTCGTCGTCGAGAGCGTGGCCGTCAACGTCACGCAGACGGCGACGCTCGAAGACCTCACACTCGCGCCGTCGCTACAGGGCGAGACCGTGACGGTGACGGACCGCGCGACGCTCGTGCAGCAGGAGTCCTCGCAGGTCGGCCGCGTCGTCGAGGGCGAGCAGCTCAGGCAGTTGCCGCTCCCTACCCGAAACTTCCAGCAGCTTTTGACGCTCTCGCCCGGCACGTCCGCCAGCGTCTCGAACAACACGGAGCTGGGGCGCGGCGACGCCATCATCACCGTCAACGGGCAGCGCACGACCTCCAACAACGTCCGCATCAACGGCATCGACGCCAACTCCGTCGGCACCAACTCGACGCCGAACATCGCCGTCCCCGCCACCGACAGCCTGCAAGAATTCATCGTCCAGACCTCGCTCTACGACGCCTCGCAGGGCAGGAACGCGGGCGGCAACGTCGAGGCCGTGACGCGCTCGGGCGGGCGCGACTTCCACGGCAACCTCTACGAGTTCTACCGAAACGACCGTCTGAACGCTAACGACTTCTTCCTCAACGCCGCGGGCCGGCCGCGCCCCGTCCTCAAGCGCCACCAGTTCGGCGGCACGCTCGGCGGCCCAATCGTCGCGGACAAGTTCTTCTTCTTCGGCTCGTATCAGGGCACGCGCGAGCGCAACGGCGCTTCTCTCAACAACAGCCTGACCTTCCCGGCAATCCCGACCTTCCTGACCGACATGAACCGCACGGCCGCGGGCCTCGCCGCCGCCTACAACGCCTTCAACGCCTCGCTCCCGGCCGCGCAGCGCATGGCGCCGCTGACGATTACGGAGGCGCAGGTCAGCCCCGTCGCGCTGGCCCTTCTGAACGCGCGGCTGCCGGGCGGCGCCTTCGCCATCCCTTCGCCGAACGTCTCGGGCGCGCTGCCGCTCGTGCAGGCGGTGCTGACGCCGCAGTCGGGGCTCTCGACCTTCCGCGAGGACCAGTTCAACGCCAACTTCGATTACAACTTCACGCAGTCGCACACGCTCTCCGTTAAAAACTTCTTCGCCTCGAACCCGACGTTTCAGGCCAACTACAACTTCGCCGGGTTAGGGAACGGGCCGCTGCAACTGCCCGGCACGGGCGGCGACCTGGACATCATTCAGGCGCTCTCTTCCGTCACGGACACCTACGTCTTCTCGCCGAACGTCATCAACCAGGCGCGCTTCGGCTTCAGCCGCCTGCGCGTGACGAGCGTGCCCGAGGAGCCCTTCACGGCGCAGCAGTTCGGCATCTCGAACCCGCTCGGCGCGCTCTTCCCGGGCATGCCGACCATAAGTGTCACGGGCCTCTTCAACCTCGGCTCGTCGCCGCTGGCCGACCAGTCCTCGCGCATCAACACGTTCACGTTTCAGGACACCGTCTCCGTCGTCGCGGGTCGCCACCGGCTGAAGCTCGGCGGCGAGTACCGGCGTTCGCAGGTCAACTTCTACTTCAACGCCTTCTCGCGCGGGCAGCTCATCTTCCCGACCTTCTCGAACTTCCTGCTCGGCCAGTCCGTCTCGATCATCGGCTCGGGCGCCTACGACCGCGCCTTCCGCGTCAACGACCTCTCGGGCTTCGTGCAGGACGACTGGAAGTTGACGGACCGCCTGACCCTGAACCTCGGCCTGCGCTACGACTTCTACGGGCTGCCGAAGGAGAAGTACGGCCGCCTCGTCAACTTCAGCCCGGGCCAGTTCAGGCAGGGCACGCTGGCGGCGCCCGCGGCCGGTCCGAACGGCTTCGTTCAGGCGGGCAACGCCGTGAACCCCCTGCCGGGCGTGCCGCTCGTCGAAGACACGCTCGTGCCGCAGGACAAGAACAACTTCGCGCCGCGCGTGGGTGCGGCGCTCCGCCTGAACGACTCGGGCACGCTCGTCGCGCGCGGCGGCTACGGCGTCTACTACGACCGCATCTCGACGCGCTTCGCCAACACGCAGCTCTTCAACTTCCCCTACCTCGGCCTCGGCGTCGGCGTCTTCCGCCCGCTCGCCACGCCCTTCGCGCCGGTGCCTCTGCCGGGCGCGTTCCCCGTGGGCGCGACAATCCCGTCGCCGCTCGCGCCGCTCGGCATACTCATCAGCGGCGTCTACGTTAACGAGAACCTGCGCACGCCCTACATCCAGCAGTACAACGCGAACGTGCAGTGGGAGTTCGCGCGCGACTACCTTTTGGAAGTCGGCTACGTCGGCTCGAAGGGCACGAAGCTCCTGCAACTGCTGACGCTCAACCAGCCGGTGCTCAGGCAGGCGGGCGCGGCCTACAACCCCGCGACCGACGCCTTCGTCGCGCCCTTCGGCCCTTTCATCTCAGCGCAGAAGAACGCGACCGGCGGCCTTCAGGCCGTCTCGACCGACTCGAACTCCAGCTACAACTCGCTCCAGGTGAGCGTCACGAAGCGCTTCAGCCGCGGCCTACAGTTCCTCTCGGCCTACACGCTCGGCAAGTCAATCGACTACTACTCGGGCGGCACCGTCAACGAGCTGGTCTCGACGCCCGGCGACCAGCGCGACTGGAAGACGAACCGCGGCCGCTCGGACTTCGACCGCCGCCACCGCCTCGTCACGAGCTTCGTCTACGAGCTGCCCGGCCTCGCCTCTAACGACTCGGCCGCGCGCTGGCTCGTCAACAACTGGTCCTTGAACGGCATCCTCGTCCTACAGTCCGGCACGCCCTTCTCGGTCATACAGGTGCCTGACAACAACACCGTGCAGCGCGCGAACCTCGCGCCCGGCGCGGCGAACCTCGAAGGCAGCGGGCGCACGCAGGACCGCCTCAACCAGTATTTCAACACGACGGCCTTCGTCACCTCCGTGCAGTGCGTGCCGGTGCCCGCGGCGCAGACGGCGGCCTGCGGCGGCGTAACGCGCGCGGGCTTCGCCCCCAACCCCCTCTTCGACCCGTCCGCGCCCTTCGGCAACGGCGGGCGCAACATCCTGACGGGGCCGGGGCAGAAGAACCTCGACTTCTCCGTCGTCAAGTTCATCCCGTTCAACGAGCGCTGGCGCGGCGAGTTCCGCACGGAGTTCTTCAACCTCTTCAACTGGGCGAACTTCGCCAACCCGAACAGCAACATCTCGGTGCCGGCGACCTACGGCCGCATCACGCAGACGAGCGCCGGCCCGCGCGTGATTCAGTTCGCCTTCAAGCTCAATTTCTGATAAACGATGAGCGCGGGATGATGAACGGAAGACGGCGCTTCTCTCGTCCATCATCCCTCGTTTAACTTCTCCTTCTATGCCCGAAGCCCGAATCAGAGGCGTGCGCCTTTACTACGAGACGCGGGGGACAGGCGAGCCGCTCGTGCTCGTCCCGGGCTTCGGCAACGGGCTCTGGATTTGGTTCAGGCAGGCCGAAGAACTGGCGCGCCGCTTCCGCGTCGTCACGTTCGACCCGCGCGGGGTGGCGCGCTCGGAGGGGCGCGACGAGCCTTTCTCGACCCTTGACCTCGCGGACGACCTGGCCGGGCTGCTGGGCGCTCTGGGGCTCGAAAGCGCGCACGTCGTCGGCGCCTCGTTCGGCGGCTTCGTCGCGCAGGAGTTCGCGCTGAAGTTTCCCGAGAGGACGCGCAGCCTCGTCCTCGCCTGCACGAGCTACGGCGGCGCGGGGCACGTCCCGCCCCCGGCCGAGACGCTCGCCGCCATCGCCTCGACGAAGGGCCTGAACACGGAGGAGCGCGTGCGCGAAAACCTCCTGCTCGCCTTCTCGCCCGACTACCTAGCGCGCGAGCGGGCCGAGGTCGAACGCATCACGCGCCTGCGTGCAGAGAACCCCGTGCCCGAGTACGTCTACCAGAGGCAGTTGCAGGCGGCCGTCGGTTTCGACGCCTCGCGCCGCGTCGCAGGAATAAAGGCACCGACGCTCGTCGTCACAGGCGACGCCGACGTGATAGTGCCCCCCGAGAACTCGCGCAACCTCGCCGCCGCGATACCCGGCGCCGAGCTGCGCACGGTCTCCGGCGGCAGCCACACTTTCTTCATCGAGCGCGCCGCCGAGTTTAACCGCATCGTCGCGGACTTCGTCGGGCGGACAAAGGCCGAACAGTAATGACCTACGCACGCATCGCCGGCACGGGCTCTTTTGCGCCCGAGAAGGTGGTCACCAACGCCGACCTCTCGCGCATGCTCGGCGAGGACGTGGACGAGTTCGTCTCGCAGGTGCTCGGCATACGCGAGCGCCGCGTCTGCGCCGAGGGCGAGAGCACGGCCGACCTCGCGACCGAGGCCGCGAGCCGCGCGCTCAACGCGGCGGGAGTCGCGGCGGAAGACTTAGACCTCATCGTGCTCGCCACCGACACGCCCGAGTACCTCTCGCCGGCCACGTCGGTCGTCGTGCAGCACCGGCTCGGCGCCCGGAACGCCGGCACGTTCGACGTGAACTGCGCCTGCGCCGGCTTCGTCACCGCGCTCGACGCGGCCTCGAAATACGTCATCGCCGACGCTTCATATAAAAACGTCCTCGTCGTCGGCGCCTACGCGATGAGTAAATATCTCGACTGGACGGAGAAGAAGACCGCGACCATCTTTGCCGACGGGGCCGGCGCCGTCGTGCTGCGGGCCGACGCGGAGGCGCCCGGCTTCCTCGCCTCAAAGCTCGTCGCCGAGGGGAGTTTCCACGACCACATGGGCATCTACGCGGGCGGCACGCGCATGCCCTTGACGGAAGAGGTTCTGAAGGAAGGCGTCTGGACGAAGGTCCGGTTCGCGAAGAAGTACCCCTCGTCGGTCAACACCGAAGGCTGGCCGGCAATCGTCGGCGACGTGCTGAAGAAGGCGGGGCTGCGGACGGAAGACGTGGCGCTCTTCCTCTTCACGCAGGTCAACCTGAGCACCATCAAAGAGGTCATGGCGAACATGAATCTGCCGATGGAGCGCACGCATACGGTTATGCAGAAGTGGGGCTACACGGGCTCGGCCTGTATCCCTATGGTCCTCGACGACGCCGTCCGCGAGGGGAAACTCAAGGCGGGCGACGTGGTCGTGATGTGCGCCTCCGGCGGCGGGCTGAACATGGCCTGCGCGGCCTTTCGCTGGTGATGAAGTATCCGAACATCTACGCGCTCTTCCGCGAGAGGGCCGAGCAGTACAGGGGCCGCGGGGACGTTTTCTACTTCCGGCGCGAGGGCCGCTGGCAGGGCTTTTCGTGGGCGCGCTTCGAGGAGGAGGCGCACGCCTTCGCGGCGGCGCTCGTCGCGCGCGGGCTGACGCGGGGCGCCTCCGTTTGCGTCCTCATGGGCAACGTGCCCGAGTGGCCCGTCGCCGACACGGGGACGATTGCCGCGGGCGGCGTCGGCGTCGGGCTCTACCCGACAAGCTCGCCCGAGCAGTGCCTCTACATCGTCGAGCACTCGGACGCGGAGTTTGTGCTCGTTGACACGGCCGCGCAGCTCGCGAAGATTCTGAGCGTCCGTGAAGGACTGCCGAAGGTCCGCGTCGTCATCTCGCTCGATGCCGAAGCCGCGCGCGGGGCCGGGCCGGGCGTGGTCAGTTACGAAGAATTTTTAAGCGAGGGGCGTGCGAATCTTGAAAGCGTGCGGCCCGTTTTGCGCGAGCGCGCGGAGGGCGCGGGGGCGGACGACACGGCCGTCATGGTCTACACGTCGGGCACGACGGGGCAGCCGAAGGGCGCGTGCCTGAGTCACCGCTACATCATCAACAGCGTCGAGTCTCTGCGCGAGACGATTCCGATTTACGACACCGACACGGCCTTCTCCTACCTGCCTTACTGCCACGTCGCCGAGCGCATCTCGGGACTCTATAACCGCCTCTACGCGGGCGCGCCCGCTCACTTCGTCGACGACCTCTCGAAGCTCGGCGAGTACATGCTCGAAGTGAGGCCGACCGTCTTCGCCTCGCTCCCGCGCTTTTTTGAGAAGATACACGCGCGCGTCGTCGCCGACCTCGAAAGGCTGCCGGCGGACGAGAGGCGCCGTTTCGACGACGCGCTCTCGACGGGCCGCGAAGTCGTCCGGCTGGGGCAGGAAGGGAGGGAAGTGCCGGCCGAGTTGCGGTCGAAGTACGAGCGCGCGGCGCTCCCCTCGCTCGCTCGCGTCAAGGACTACTTCGGCGGGCGCATCAGGCTCGCGACCTCGGGCGGGGCGCCGCTGCCGAACGAGATTGCCGAGTTCTTCGCCGCCGCGGGGCTGCCAATCCTGCAAGCCTACGGGCTCACGGAGAACATCTGCGTCGCCTTCAACCGGTCCGAAAATTACAGGTTCGGCACGGTCGGCCCGCCGATGCCCGGCTGCGAGGTGCGCGTCGCGCCGGACGGCGAGATTCTCGTGCGCAGCGAGATGATGTTTTCGGGATACTACAAGGAGCCCGAGAAGACGGCCGAGGTGCTGCGCGACGGGTGGCTTTTGACGGGCGACCTCGGGGAGCAAGACGCCGACGGCTTCCTGAAAATCACCGGGCGCAAGAAGGAGCTGATAGTGCTCTCGACGGGCAAGAAGGTCGCGCCCCTGCTCGTCGAGAACATGTTGAAGGAGCACCACCTCGTCAGCCAGGCGCTCGTCTACGGCGAGGGGCGCAGCTACCTCGTCGCGCTCATCACGCTCAACCCCGCGGAGGCGGCCGAGTACGCGCGCAGGGAGGGGCTCGCCGGCGCGTCCGTCGCGGAGCTTGCGCGCGACGGGCGGGTCGCCGCGCTCGTCGGCGGGATTGTCGAGTCGGTCAACCGCCGCCTCTCTTCGAGCGAACAGGTCAAACGCTTCCTCATCCTCCCGCGCGACTTCGAGGCAGAGCGCGAAGAGCTGACGCCGACGCTGAAGGTCAGGCGCGAGGTGGTGACGAAAAATTTCAGGGACGAGTTGCAGGGACTCTACGCACGGACTGCCAAAGGAGCTGAGCAGTGATGAGAAAGAACGGAAAGGGCGCGCGGGCTCTCACCCGCGTCGCTTTAATGGCGGCGTTTGTCATCTCGGCGGGCTGCTTGCGCGACGCGGCGGCGCAGGGCGCGCGCGCCCACGTGCCCTTCACGCTCGGGCCCCCGGCGCAAGGGCCGGCTGCTGCGCCGCCGGGCAAAGAGGTGACGGTCTTCGGGCAGAAGATTCATTACGTCGAGGCCGGCAGCGGCCCCGCCGTCGTGCTGCTGCACGGGCTCGGCGGCAGCACCGTCAACTGGGCCTTCAACGTGCAGGCGCTCGCGCAGAAGTACCGCGTCATAGTGCCCGACCAAATCGGCTTCGGCCGCTCCGACAAGCCCTTCATCAACTACCGCGTCGGCACCTACGCCGACTTCCTCGACAAGTTTCTCGACGAGCTGAAGGTCGAGAAGGCTTCGCTCGTCGGCAACTCGATGGGCGGCTGGGTGGCGGCGCTCTACGCGCTGCAACGCCCGGCGCGGGTCGAGCGGCTCGTGCTCGTGGACTCGGCGGGCTTCCGTCCGCCGAAGGAGTTCGACCTCTCGGCCCTCATCGGCCTCAACCCCTCGACGCGCGAAGGCGTGCGGCAGCTCGCCCCGCTCATCTTCGCCAACCGGCAGTGGCTCAACGACGCGGCCGTCGACCAGATGTTGGCGCAGCGCATCTCGGCCGGCGACGGCCACACCATCCAGAGCCTCGTCGAATCCATCCACCGCGGCGAGGACATGCTCGACGGGCGGCTCGGCGGCATCAAGCAGCCGACGCTCATCGTCTGGGGCCGCGAGGACGGGCTCACGCCGCTCGCGCGCGAGGGCGAGCGGTTCAAACGTGAGATGCCGGGCGCGCAGCTCGTCGTCTTCGACAACTGCGGCCACATCCCGCAGGTCGAGAAGGCGGCGGAGTTCAACGCGGCCGTGCTCAAGTTCCTCGCGGGCGAAACGCGTTAGAGGGGGTTTCGAGATGAGCTTTCAGGTGGGCGACGCGGCGACGCGCTCGAAGACGATCACGGACGAAGACATCCGCGCCTTCGCGGAGCTGACGGGCGACCGCAACCCCGTACACCTTGACGACGAGTACGCCGCCGGGACTCGCTTCGGCCGGCGCATCGCGCACGGGATGCTCGCCGCCTCGCTCATCTCCGCGACGCTCGCCAACGAGCTGCCCGGGCGCGGCACCGTCTACCTGAGCCAGTCGCTCCGCTTCGTCGCCCCGGTCCTGCCCGGCGACACGGTGACGGCGCGCGTCGAGGTGAAGAAGGTCCGCGGCGACAAGCCTATCCTCACGCTCGAAACCGTCTGCACCAACCAGCGCGGCGAGAAGCTGTTAGAGGGCGAGGCAGTCGTGATGCTGACGGCGGTCTGAAGGGGGCGGGAAGATGACGACGACGACCGACGCGGCGCGCGCGGGCGACGCGGCCGAAGCGAAAGAGAAAATCTCGGGCGCGGCCATTTACGCGCTCGCCGTTTTGACGCTCGTCTACGTCCTCAACTTCCTCGACCGCACGCTCATCTACATCCTCTTCGCGCCCATCAAGGCCGAGATGCAGTTCAGCGACCTGCAACTGGCCCTCCTCGGCACGACCTCGTTCGTCATCTTCTACACGCTGCTCGGCGTGCCCTTCGGGCGGCTGGCCGACCGGACGGTGCGTAAAAATTTAATCGCGGCCGGGCTCGCCGTCTGGAGCCTCTTCTCGGGGCTCACGGGCTTCGCCGAAGGCTTCTGGTCCATCTTCTTCTGCCGCGTGATGGTCGGCGTCGGCGAGGCGACGCTCGGGCCGGCCGCGCTCTCGCTGCTCTCCGACCACTTCCCGCCGCGCGTGCGCGCCACGGTGCAGGCCGTCTACTCTTCGGGGATAGCGTTCGGCGCGGCGGCGGCTTCGTTCCTCGGCGGCTGGCTCGGCCAGAGCTGGGGCTGGCGCTGGACCTTCTTCGTCGTGGGCTTTCCGGGGCTGGCGGTGGCGCTGCTCGTGCTGGCCGTCAAGGAAGAGAGGCGCGGGCGGACGGAGACTCTCCCTGCGCGCCACGGGGCGGGCGACTGGCGGGTGCTCCTGAAGTCGGCGCCGCTGCGCTACCTGTACGCGGGCTACGCGCTGTTCGGCCTCGCCGCCAACAGCCTCTCCATCTGGGGCGCGACCTACTTCTTCCGCGTCCACGGCCTGAGCCTCGCCCTCATCGGAACCATCGGCGGCGTGCTCGCGCTGGCGGCCGGTGTGCCGGGGACGATTCTGGGCGGCGCGCTGGCCGACCGTTTCAGCCAACGGTTCGGGCGCGGCGGGCGGATGCTTTTCGGAGCGGCCGGCGCGCTGGCGTCGGTGCCGCTCTGGCTCCTGCTGCTGTTCGGCGAGAGCCCCTGGGCGCTGCTCTTCGCCTGCTTCATGCTGCTGGCGCTGTCGCTCGTGTGGCTGGGGCCGGCGGCGGCAGACGTTCACGACATCGCCGGCCCCAAGCTCCGCGGCTTGGGCATCGGCATCTATTTCTTCGCCGTCAACCTGGCGGCCTACGGCGTCGGCGCGCCGCTCATCGGCAAGATTAACGACGCGTTCGGCGCCGCGACGAACCCTGCCGCCATGCGCTACGGCCTGCTCATCAGTCCCCTGGCGTGTCTTCTGGGGGCCGTGCTCCTTTGGCTCGGCAGTCGCAGGATGGGGCAGGAGGGGGCCGCGCAGGACCGCTGACGGAGCCCCACGCCGAAGGCCCTTTGAAAGCCCCCCGCAAATCATAAAAACTGACTTCGGGGCCGCCGTAACTTGATTTTCCGCGGCTTTTAGCGTAAGTTGCGGCCTCGAACAAAGTAGGGCTGGCTATTAAAGTCTGCGTTCGCCCGCAATCTTCTTCCAGCCGCTTCAAAACTAGCTAAAAACAAAAAGGTTCCGCCTACAGCGACTTCGTCCACCCCGGCCGGGTCCACCTCCAAGGAGTTCTGCATGTCGTTCCCCAAACATTTACGCCCCCGTGTGTCGCTCGCGCTTCTCGGCCTCGCGGCCTGCGCGCTGCTGCTGCCTTTCACTCTTCCGACGGCCACGGCCTCGCACACGCCGAACCCTTCGAGCGTCACCCTCGCCGGCAGCCTCCAGAGCGAGTTGGGCTGCGGCGGCGACTGGCAGCCCGAGTGCGCCGCGACGCATTTGAACTACGACGCGCAAGACGACGTGTGGCAGCGCACCTTCGGCGTGCCGGCCGGCGACTGGGAGTACAAGGCGCCCGTCAACGACAACTGGGGCGAGAACTACGGCCGCTTCGCGCAGCAGAACGGCGCGAACATCCCTCTCTCGCTCGGCTCGGGCGGGAGCGTCAAGTTCTATTACGACCACAAGACGCACTGGATAACGAGCAACAGGAACGCTGTCATCGCGGTCGCGCCCGGCAGCTTTCAGTCGGAGCTGGGCTGCTCGGGCGACTGGGACCCGAGCTGCCTGCGCTCGTGGCTGCAAGACCCTGACGAGGACGGCGTCTACCGTTTCGAGACGACGGCGCTGCCCGCCGGCAACTACGAGGGCAAGGTCGCCATCAACGAAAGCTGGGACGAGAACTACGGCGCGGGCGGCGCGCAGAACGGCGCGAACATCTCTTTCAACGTCCCCTCGAACAACGCGCTCGTGAAGTTCGCCTACAACGCTTCGACGCACGTCCTGACAATCGAGGCCGTCAACGCGCTTCCGCCCGCGGGCGACGTTCAGTGGGAGGGCCTGCGCCACGACACGTTTGATAGCTACTACCGCAGCCCCTTCGGCGCCGTGCCTGCGGGCTCGCCCGTCACGCTCCGCTTCCGCACCGCGCACTTCGACGTGACGGGCGTCAACGTCCGCGTCTACACCTTCGACCCCGCGACGGGCTCGACCGCCGGCCCCGTCGACCACCCGATGACGTTCCTTGAGAACCGCAACGAGGGCGGCACCGAGTACGACATCTGGACGCGCACGCTCCAGACGCCCGCCTCGCCCTCGATTCTCTACTACAAGTTCCGCGTCAACGATCAGGCGGACGAGGATTTCTACAGCGACTCCTACACGGACGACCACGACAACCTTAACCAGGGCGGCGCGGGCGCGGCCTCGGACGGCGAGCCCTTCCCGGCCTTCCAGATTACGGCCTACGACCCCGGCTTCCAGACGCCCGCGTGGCTGCACGGCGCGAACGTCTACCAAATCTTCCCCGACCGCTTCCGCAACGGCGACCCGTCGAACGACTACTGCCGGCCCGGCTCGACCGCCGGCTGCCCGACCTTCTACGGCGACCAGACGCCTCTGCCGCGCGAGCCCTGGAACGTCGCCGTCGGCGACCCGCGCGCGCCCGGCCAGTTCAACGGCCAGTACGGCACGCAGTTCTACGGCGGCGACCTCCGCGGGATAGAGAACCGGCTCGACTACCTGCAAGCGCTCGGCGTCGACACGCTTTACCTGAACCCGATTTTCAAGGCGGTCTCGAATCACCGCTACGACACGGACAACTTCATGGAAGTTGACCCTGCGCTCGGCGGCGACGCCGCGCTCGCCTCGCTCAAGACGGAGATGGAGCGGCGCGGCATGCGCCTCATCCTCGACGGCGTCTTTAACCACTCTTCGTCCGACAGCGTCTACTTCGACCTCTACCACCGCTACGCGGCCGACGGCGGCTGCGAGAGCGCGTCGTCGCCCTTCCGCAGTTGGTACGGCTTCTTCAACGCGAACGCGCCGTGCTCTTTCGGCGACTACGAGGCATGGTTCGGCTTCGGCAGCCTGCCCGTCTTCCGCGATGACTCGCCGGCCGTGCGCGACTTCTTCTACCGAGCGCCCGGCGCCAACGTCACGCAGTACTGGTATGAGCGCGGCGCATCGGGCTGGCGCTTCGACGTGGCTAACGAAATCTCGCACGACTGGTGGAACGAGTACCGCCCCCTGGCGAAGGGCTACAAGGCGGACGGGCCGCTCGTCGGCGAAATCTGGCAGGACGCCAGCCAGTGGCTCGCCGGCGACCAGCTCGACTCGGTGATGAACTACCGCTTCCGCAAGAACGTGCTCGGCTTCGCGCGCGGGCAGTTCAACTGGAGCGACAACGACAACTTCGGCGGCAACCAGATAGCCGCCCTCAGCCCGAGCCAGTTCGACCGCGCGCTCCGCTCGGTGCGCGAGGACTACCCGGCGCAGGCGACCGCCGCGATGCTCAACCTCGTCGGCTCGCACGACACCAACCGCTCGCTCTACGTTTTGACCGTGGGCGGCGACAGCGG
>Ga0182001_10000115_pt1 | contig 18724 bp, 12 predicted proteins | sample BulsoiFelSFmetaG_FD_120485 | JGI IMG/M metagenome (GOLD analysis project Ga0182001, IMG submission 120485) | Bulk soil microbial communities from Mexico - San Felipe (SF) metaG | ecosystem: Environmental > Terrestrial > Soil > Agricultural land | place: Mexico: San Luis Potosi | collected... | reverse complement strand
GCTTCTCGACGCAGACCAACGACCTGTCGGACCAGTACTCGGCCCGCGTCGACCACCGCATCAGCGAGAAGCACAACTTCGCCGCCAGCTTCGCCATGAACGACGGCACCTTCGAGGCCTGCTGCGAGTCGTTCCCCGGCGCCAGCGACGCCATCCTGACGCCGCAGCGCACCTACCGCCTCTCGACCAACCTCGTCTCGACCTTCTCGTCGAACTTCATCAACGAGTTCCGCTTCGGCGGCAACCGCACGGAGCTGATCTTCGCGGGCGAGGGCGACAACGGCGTCTCGGCCGCGCGCGGCGAGGCCGTGCTGGCGGGGCTGGCGAATGCCGGCGCCCCGGCCCAGACCGAGAATTTCGGCGGCGTCAACGCCGGCCTCATCAACCTGACCATCGGCGGCATCTTCGGGCAGGGCTCGGGCGCCACCGGCGGCACGTTCTTCGACACGCAGCGCCGCTTCACGGGCACCACCCACCTCGGCAACACGGCGACGTGGATTACGGGCAACCACACGTTCAAGTTCGGCGGCGAGACCCGCTTCGTCTACGAGAACGGCTCAAGCAACTTCTTCCGGCAGGAGTACCTCGACTTCTCGGTCCCGACGACCTTCGAGTTCCCGATCCTCGTCGACGACGAGGGCGAGTTCCTGCCCATCTCCGGCCAGTTCGGCACCGTCCAGAACTTCGCCAGCTACCTCTACGGCTTCGTCGCCAACCAGTTCCAGTTCCAGTACTTCAACCGCGACGGCGCGCGCGTCTCGGAGGACTACCGCGGCTACCGCCAGCGCGACTGGGAGGTCTTCGCGCAGGACTCGTGGAAGGTCAAGCCCAACCTGACCCTCAACCTCGGCCTGCGCTACGAGTTCAAGGGCGTGCCGTGGGAGGTCAACGGCCAGATGTCGAACCTCGTCAACCAGGACCCGAGCGGCCCGACGCCGGCCGGCGGCTTCGTCTTCGACTTCGTCGGCAAGAACTCCGGCGGCAGCTCTAAGATTTACGAGAACGACTGGAACAACTTCGCCCCGCGCGTCGGCTTCGCCTACAGCCCCGACTTCAACGAGGGCTGGCTGGCCCGCCTGACGGGCGGCCCCGGCAACATGTCGATCCGCGGCGGCTACGGCATCTTCTACGACCGCGTTTTCGGCAACCTGTTCAGCAACACCAGCTCGAACCCGCCGTTCCAGCGCACGGTCAACGAGTTCCCCGGCGACTTCATCGAGGTCATCGGGCGGCCCGAGACGCAGACCCCGTCGCGCATCGTTCAGGAAGACGAGTTCCAGCAGCCGGTGCTCTTCGTCCTGCCGGGCAACAACCAGCTCCAGAAGAAGCTCGGCATGCCCTACACGCAGAGCTGGAACCTCGGCTTCCAGCGCCAGTTCCGCGGCGACCTCCTCTTCGAGAGCGACTACGTCGGCTCGAAGAGCACGAACCTCTTGCGCGCCTTCGACGGCAACATGACGAGCGTCACGCGCGTCAACGTCATCCTCGGCGAGAGCCGCAACATCAGCCCGACCAGCACGTTCGCCAACTTCACGAACGGCTCGCTCAACACCGCCTTCTTCCAGGCGACGATGAACGCGGCGCTCGGCCACGCCACCTTCCACTCGGGCCAGTTCCGCGTGACGAAGAACTTCGCGCCGGGCAGCCGCTTCGGCGCCGGCTCGATTCAGGCGGCCTACACCCTGAGCCACTCGATTGACAACGCGGCCGACCCCATCGACCCGCAGACCGGCGAGCGCAGCTTCCCGCGCGACTCCTCGGGCTTCGCCGGCGGCCTCGCCTCCGACCGCGGCAACTCGGGCTTCGACGTGCGCCACCGCTTCGTCGGCAACATGGTCTACGAGATTCCGGTCCGCTTCGAGAACCGCTACGCCAACGCCGTCCTCGGCAACTGGACGATGTCCGGCATCTGGCAGTGGCAGTCGGGCACGCCCTACACGCCTTTCGCCGGCACCGACAGCGCCGGCACGGGCCTCGGGCAGCGCGCCAGTTACGCCGACCCCAACGCGCCGACCGGCAACTTCACGCGGCTCGCGCCGCCGACCACCGTCGACCCGCGCACGCAGACCGGCCCGACGCGCGACCTGTTCCGCAACCCGTGCCCGGGCGATGTCGTCGTCGGCCCGAACACCTGCGGCACGTCGCCCCTGGGCGTCCTCGGCAACGTCGGGCGCAACCAGCTCTACGGCCCCGGCTACAACAACGTGGACTTCTCGCTCATCAAGCGCATCCCGTTCGGCAACGAGGGCCGCTACCGGTTCACGCTCCGCGCGGACGCCTTCAACCTCTTCAACCACGTCAACTTCGGCAAGCCCGTCAACACCATCAACAGCACCAACTTCGGGCAGTCGATTGACGCCTTCCCGGCCCGCCGCATCCAGTTCGTCGGCCGGTTCGACTTCTAACCCTCCGGGCGAGCGCCCGGACTTTCCGGGAGGGGGCGGAGCAAGTCTCCGCCCCCTCCTTTTTTTCCCGCCGACGAGTGGGCCGCACGGCGCCCAAAATTCTAGACAAATCCGAAAATCTGAAATAATTTCTCGTCCGTCCCGCCGCCCCGCCCGCATATTCTCTTGTCAGCGAAGGTTTTTTCGGCGTCGCCGCGGCGCGCGGCCCCCGGTACGAGACTTGCTTTTCGGAAGTGCGATTAACCCGTTGATGGAATAGGCCGACCGGACTTTGGCTCGATTCCGAATCCGTCTCCCCGTCGAGTTGACTAACGACAGCCTTCGTCCGGACGCTTCGACTAGCCGATGTGAGGCGCACGCCGTCTACCTAAGAACAAAAAGGAGTCTCTATGCGCGGTAAGATTTTCGGTTTCAAACGATGGTCATGGCTCACCGTGGCGCTGCTCGCGGTCTTCGCGCTGCCGGCCACCCCGCACGCTCAGGTCGTCCGCGGCTCCATCGCGGGCACGGTCCGCGACGAGTCGGGCGCCTCCGTCCCCGGCGCCGAGGTGAGGGTCACCAACCCGAGCACGAACATCACACGTAACGCGACCACGAACGACGAAGGCTTTTACCGTATCGGGGCGCTCGACCCCGGCACCTACACCGTGACGATTGAGAAGGCCGGCTTCGCCAGGGTCGAGAACACGGGCGTCGTCGTCCAGCCCTCGCTCGAATCGACCTTCGACCCGCAGCTCAGGGTCGGCGCCGTCACCGAGGTCGTCAACGTCACGGCCACGGCCGAGGGCATCACGCTCAACAAGACGAACCCGACCGTCGGGCTGACCGTCGAGGAGCGCTCCGTCGAGGAGCTGCCCACGTCCGCCGCCCGCAACATCAACAACCTCGCGCTGCTGTCGCCGAACGTCCACCTCGCGCCCGGCTCGACCGGCATCTCCGCCAACGGCCAGCGCGCCCGCAACAACAACTTCACCATCGACGGCTCGGACAACAACGACATCAGCATCACGGTCTCGACCACCCCGGTCTTCCCCGAGGCGGTCGGCCAGTTCCAGATTCAGACCAACCCCTACTCGGTTGAGTTCGGCCGCAACTCCGGCGCCCAGATCAACGTCATCACGAAGTCCGGCACGAACGAGTACCACGGCGACATCTTCGAGTTCTACCGCGGCAGCCGCCTCAACGCGCTCGACAACATCGAGAAGGCGAACGGCCTGACGCGCCCCTCGCGCTTCAACCGCAACCAGTACGGCTTCACCATCGGCGGCCCGTTCCACCTGCCGAAGTTCGGCGAGGGCGGCGACTCGATCATCTCGGGCCGCGACCGCACCCACTTCTTCTTCGGCTACCAGGGCGACAAGACGCGCTCGTCGAACGTCCTCCAGGCGGCCATCATCATCCCGACGCAGGCCGGCTTCGCGGCGCTCCAGACCGTGCCGCTGCGCGCCGGGCAGTCGGCCGCGAGCCGCCAGGCCGTGCTCCAGCAGCTCAGCTTCCTGGGCGGCGTCTACGGCCGCAGCCCCGTCTTCAATAACATCACGACGACCAACATCAACGGCGTGCCCGTCCAGGTCGGCACGACCAACCTCGGCGTCTCGCAGCCGAACGACACCAACACCTTCATCCTCCGCATGGATCACCGGATCGGGAACAACGACACCCTGACGGGCCGTTACATCTCGAACAAGGCGGCGGACCCGAACATAACGAGCAACCTGACCTTCGGCGAGCAGTTCGCGGCGGCCCAGGCGCTCTACGACCAGAACCTCGCCATCAGCGAGACGCACGTCTTCAGCGGCACGGTCCTCAACGAGTTCCGCGCCTCCTACATCCGCCGCAACCTCGACTTCCCCGAGAACGACACCGAGACGCTGACGACGGTCATCGGCGGCGCCTTCACCTTCGGTGGCCTCTCGAACTTCCCGCAGAGCCGCATCACGAACTACTACCAGATCGCGGACACGCTCTCGTGGACGGCCGGCAACCACGGCCTGAAGTTCGGCGCCGACATCCGCTTCAACCAGCTCTTCAACAAGTCGGGCTTCGACCTGAAGGGCACCTACAACTTCAACAACCTCGCCGACTACATCAACAACAACGCCTTCTCGTTCGCCCAGGCCGTCTCGCCGACGAACTTCCTGGCCGAGCAGATTCAGCAGTTCTACTTCGTGCAGGACGACTGGCGCGCGACGCCGAACCTGACCATCAACCTCGGCCTCCGCTACGAGACGGCCGGCGTCCCGCTCGGCTTCTTCGGCGACCCCGACCCGGCCCGCCGCGCCTTCGCCATCCCGGGCCCCGTGCAGCGCGACAACAACAACTTCGCGCCCGCCTTCGGCTTCGCCTACAGCCCGCGCCCGAGCGAGGGCTCCTTCATGCACAAGCTCTTCGGCGACGGCCGCGGCGTCATCCGCGGCGGCTACCGCATCAACTACGACCTGCTGTTCTACAACATCCTGGTCGTCAACGCCGGCAACTTCCCGTTCACCTCGGTCGGCCAGGTCAACAACGTGGTGGACCAGTTCCCGGCCCGCCTGCCCGTGTCGGCGCCCGTCTTCAACCCGCTCAACCAGTTCGTCAACACGCAGGAGACGGCGCGGACTCCCTACTCGCAGATCTACAGCCTCTCGTTCCAGCGTGAGCTGTTCCGCGACTTCCAGATGGAGATCGGCTACTCGGGCAGCCGCGCGCTCGACCAGATCAGGCAGCTCCAGATGAACCCGTCGCTCCTGAGCGAGGCCCAGGCCGCCACGATCCGCGCCCGCGGGACGATTCCCAGCATCCAGAACCGCCGCGTCAACACGGCCGCCGGCGCCCGCGTGCTCATCGGCCCCGGCGCCCAGTCGACCTACAACTCGGCCTACGCCTCGCTGAACAAGCGCTTCTCGCGCGGCCTTCAGTTCGGCATGTCGTACACCTACAGCAAGAACATGAGCAACAACGACGAGTCGCTGGGCGTCGCCGCCATCACCGCCTCGTCGCCGCAGGCCCCGCAGGACACCTTCCAGGTCTTTAGTGAGAAGAGCCTGTCGGCCTTCGACCGCACGCACCGCTTCGTGGCCAACTACCTCTACGAGGCGCCCGCCCCGTGGTTCGCCCGCGACAACGCCTTCCTCCGCCAGGTCTTCGGCGGCTGGCAGATTTCGGGCATCACGTCGACGCAGTCCGGTCAGCCCTTCACGGTCTTCACCGGCGTTGACACGAACGGCAACGGCTCGGCGGTCGGCGACCGGCCGAACTTCAACCCCAACGGCGTGCTCAACCCGGACCCGGTGACGGGCAACCTGCGCACCTTCACCATTGACCCGAACAACTCGCCGTTCCTCGTCCCGCGCCTCAACACGGCCAACACGACCGGCGCGCTGATCTTCACGGGCACGGGCGCGATTCAGGCCAACTCGCTCGGCAACGGCAACCTCGGCCGGAACACCTTCCGCGGCCCCGGCTTCTGGAACACCAACCTGAGCGTCGCCAAGAACTTCCGGTTCGGCGAGGGCGAGAAGCGCTTCCGCATCAGCGCCGACTTCCTGAACGCCTTCAACCAGGACAACTACGGCAACCCCAACAGCAACATGAACAGCGCCAACTTCGGCAAGAACACCAACAACTGGGGCAACCGCAGCATCACGCTCGGCGGGAAGTTCAGCTTCTAGGCGGGCGCGCGTCCTTAACCCACAGCCGGCTTCGGCCGCAACCGAGAAGGCGCCCTCGTCCGCGGGGGCGCCTTCTCTTTTCCATTTCAACGCCGCGCCGGGTCTGGCCGCCCGTTCCCGGCTGGCGTACAATCATCACCCGACCGCAGGGCTTTCCGACCAAAGTGGAGGAGATGGGCGATGAGGGCAATAGCTACTCTGCTTCTGTTGATGGCCGCGTCCGCCGCCGCGCCCGCGCGGCAGGCGCCGCCGCAGCCCGGCCCGCAGGCGCCGCCCGACGTGGCGGTCGTCAAGTTCAACTGGCGGAAGGAGCGCATCCCCGGCTGGGAGAAGAACGATTTCGGCGCCTCCGTCGAGAGCTACGACGCGATGCGCGAGCGCCTCGACAACGAGAGGCGCATCCAGCAGGCGCGCAACGCCGGGAACAAGACCGAGGTGGGCCGGCGCGAGAGCGCCGCGAAGATGGCCGAAGACGCCAGGTACTCCAAGGCCCCCGCCAACGCCGAGCGCCCGCGCGACGGCTACCGCTACAAGGTGCGCGTCAGGAACGACGGCGCGAAGACCATCAAGCTGGTCGACTGGGACTACGTCTTTTTAGACCCGGAAACGCGCGAGGAGGTGGGGCGCCAGCTCTTCACCAGCGAGGAGAAGGTGAAGCCCGGCGGCGAGAAAGACCTGGACGTGTTCGTCCTCTCGCCGCCCGTCCGCACCGTCAGCGCGCAGGGGAAGCAGAAGGACGCGCCCGCCTTCGTCGAGCAGGTCGTCCTGACGCGCGTCGTCTACTCCGACGGCTCCGTCTGGCAGAAGCCTTAGCGCCCGCGCGCCAGTTCAAGAAGCTTAAATTTTAAGGGGCTTAGGAAGCGCCCGCGACCATCGCGGCGAAGCCTTCGAGGTCGAGCGCGCGCACCGGCAGGCCGAGCCGCGCCGAGAGGTCTTCGAGGCTCGTCCCGTCGAGCATGACGGGCTCGTCCGACTTGTGCGCCTGCCTCGGGATGACGACGAACTCGCCCTCTATCTGCCCTCCCGCCGCGAGCACGCACTCGCCCGTCATCAACCCCGCGACCACTATCTCCGGCCCGAAATACCGGTTCTCGACGGCCGCCACCTTCAGGCGCGTGCCGAAGCGTTCGTTCAGCCGGGCGACGAGCTCGGCGAGGACCGGCGCGAAGAGCGTGCCCGTCAGGACCGTCCCGCGCAAGCCCGCGGCGCCGCGCGGCGGACGCTTCTCAAGCCGCCGCATCGCCCGCGCGAACTCCTCACGGAACGAGCGCACCATGCCGACGCCGTCCTCTATCTGCGGGTAGTCGCCGTAGTGGCGGCGGCTCGGCACGTCCACGCTCGCGCGCAGATACATCTCGTCGCCGAGGAAAGCGAAGGTCGTGCCCAGACGCTCGCGCAGGCCCTTCTGCACCGGCTTCAGCTCGCGTATCACCTGCCGGCACCACTCGGGCGTGACCGGCGTCAGCCGCTCGTCCGTGTTGTAGCGCGTCAGCCCCAGCGGCACGACGGCCACGCTGCGCACGCGCGGGAACTCGGCCGCCAAATCCTCGATGGTCTTCAGCAGAACTTCGCCGTCGTTGATGCGCGGGCACAAGACGACCTGCGCGTGAATCTCGATGCCGGCGTCCATCATGCGCCGCATCTTGTCCGAGATGTCGGCGCGCGACTCTTCGACCCCGAGCAGGCGCGCGCGCACCGAGAGGTCGGTGGCGTGGACCGAGACGTACTGCGGCGTCAATCGCTGCTCGACGACGCGGCGCATCTCGTCCTCCGTTATCGAGGTCAGCGTCGTGTAGTTGCCGTAGAGGAAGGAGAGGCGCACGTCCTCGTCGCGGAAGAAGAGGGCGGGGCGGGCGTCGGGCGGGTTGCCCTTGCAGAAGCAGAAGAGGCACTCGTTGGCGCACTGGCGCGGGGCGATGTTCTCGAACTGGAGGCCGAAGTCCTCGCCCTCCTCGCGCTCGACCACGACCTCCCACTCCTCGCCGCTCTTCTTCAGAACGTCGAGCGTCAGCTCGGTCTCGCCGCCCGTGTGGAAGCGGAAGTCGAGGTAGTCGCGCACCACGCGCCCGTTCACCTTGACGACGCGGTCGCCGGCCTCAAGCTCCAGCTCCGAGCCGAGGCCGCCGGGCGCGACCTCCGTGATCGTGACGCCGCGGCGCCTGATCTGCGTGACCGCCGGTGTGACTGCGAACTCGTACATCCTGAGAAGTATCTCCGAAGGGGCGCGCCCGTTCAACCCGCCGCCGGGCGCAAAGGGGTTTAGATGTGCGGCGGCGCGGGCGGTTCGCCGCCCCTTCAGACTGACCGGGCGGGCGCGTCAGAATGAAGTCGTTGACAGAGAGGCGCGCCGGGGGCTAATCTCCAAATGCCGGCACGCTTTCCCGGCCTCTCCCGCACCTCCCGCCAGATTCGCAGTTTTTCGCGACTCTTTCATACATACAGGGACACCGCCGGCCGCGCCTTCGTACGCGCGCGCCGAGGGCACGTCCCTTGCAGAAATTTTTGTGCGCCGCGGCCCTTACACCTCCCCGGCCGCCCCGGAAGCAGAGACTTCGGTGACCCAAACTCTTACGACACACGACGAAACCGCACCGCCCGCCGCCGCCGCGAAGGGCCTGACCGTCCTGCTGGCCGAAGACGACCGCGCGCTGCGGCGTTATTTTGAAGTCGTGCTGCGGCGCGCAGGCTACGATGTCGTCGCGGCCTCCGACGGGCTCGAAGCCATGAAGGCCGCTCTCTCGCGCCCGCTCGACGCCGTCGTCACGGACGCCGTCATGCCCCACCTCGGCGGCCCCGAGTTGTGCCGCTTCCTGCGCCGCCACCCGAAGCTCGGCCGCCTCCCCCTCGTCCTGCTCAGCGGCAGCGGCGAGGCGCCCGCGGGCGAGGGCACGGACTTCGACGCCTTCATCTCCAAGCCCGTCCGCGCCGACGACTTGAGCGACTGCCTCGCGCGCCTCCTCGTACACGGCTAAGCCGCGCCGCCTCGCGCCGCGCACTAAACCGAAAGGCCCCTCCCGCGGGAGGGGCCTTTCACGTTTTCGGGCCGCGCAAATTTTCCGAGGCCGCCTAAGCTTTCCGAGGCCGCGGCGCGCTCGCGTCTTACACCGCGCCGGCCGTCGAGCTTGAGGCGGGCGTGATGCCGAGCGCCTCGCCAACGGGCGTGTAGTCGAGCCCCTGTGCGACGGCGACGGCCTCGTACGTGAGTTTGCCGGCGTAGGTGTTGACGCCTTCGAGCAGGCCGGGGTCGCTCGTCACGGCGTCGAGGAAGCCGCGGCTGGCGAGCTTCAGCGCGTAGGGGAGCGTCGCGTTCGTGAGCGCGAACGTCGAGGTGCGCGGCACGGCGCCCGGCATGTTGGCGACGCAGTAGTGCAGCACGTCTTCGACGTAGTAGGTCGGGTCCGAGTGCGTCGTCGGCCGCGTCGTCTCGATGCACCCGCCCTGGTCGACCGCCACGTCCACGACGACCGCGCCGCGGTTCACGTCCTTCAGCATCTCGCGCGTGACGAGCTTCGGCGCCGCCGCGCCGGGGATGAGCACGCCGCCGATGATGAGGTCGGCCTCCGAGATGGCGCCGTGGATGGCGTAGGCCGAGGAGGCGAGCGTCGAAATCTTCGAGAGGAAGATGTCGTCAAGCTCGCGCAGCCGGTCGAGGTTCTTGTCGATGACCGTGACCTGCGCGCCGAGGCCGACGGCCATCTTCGCGGCGTTGATGCCGACGACGCCGCCGCCGAGGATGACGACGCGCGCCGCGGGCACGCCCGGCACGCCGCCCAAAAGGACGCCGCGCCCGCCGTTCATCTTCTCAAGGTACTGCGCGCCGACCTGCACGGCCATGCGGCCCGCCACCTCGGACATCGGCGTCAGCAGCGGCAGCGTGCCGCGACGGTCCGTGATGGTCTCGTAGGCGATGCCTGTGACCTTGTGCTGGAGGAGCTGGCGCGTCTGCTCGTGGTCGGGCGCGAGGTGCAGGTAGGTGAAGAGGAGCAGGCCCTCCTTCATCCGCGCGTACTCGGGGCCGACCGGCTCCTTGACCTTGACTATCATCTCGGCCTCGCCCCACACGTCGTCGGCCGAAGGAATTATCTCGGCGCCCGCCGTCTGGTAGAGCGAGTCCTCGAAGCCCGAGCCCTCGCCCGCGCTCCGCTCGACGATAACGCGGTGGCCGGCGTCCGTCAGGGCGCGCACGCCCGCGGGCGTCAGCCCGACGCGGTACTCGTTGTCCTTAATCTCCTTCGGTAGTCCGACGATCACTGCTGTTTTGTCTCCAATCTTTTTGTTTTGGGACGAGGGCAAGTTGGTTCAGTGACCGGTGCTCTCATCTGGTCGGGACTGCTCGAAAACTTTTTCGGGGCCGTAACCCCCCTACTCGAAGTTGACTTCGTCGATCTGCGCGCGCTGCAACTTGCCGCTGTAGTCGACGTAGATCGACTTCCACTCGGTGAAGATGTCGAGGACCTGCGTGCCGGCCTCGCGGTGGCCGTTCCCCGTGGCCTTGGTGCCGCCGAAGGGCAGGTGGACCTCTGCGCCGATGGTCGAGGAGTTGACGTAGAAGATGCCGGTGTACATCTCCTGCATGGCGCGGAAGGCGCGGTTCACGTCGCGCGTGTAGACCGAGGCCGAGAGGCCGTAGCGGACGCCGTTGCCTATCTCTATCGCCTCTTCCAAAGTCGAGAAGGGGATGACGGCCGTGACGGGGCCGAATATCTCCTCCTGCGCGATGCGCATGTCGGGCGCCACGTCCGCGAACACGGTGGGCTCGACGAAGTAGCCGTGCGCGTGGTCGCCCCGCTCAAGGCGGCGTCCGCCGCAGGCGAGGCGCGCGCCGTCCTCCTTCTGCCCGACTTCGACGTAGCGGAGTATGCGGTGGAGGGCGTCGGCGTTGATGACGGGGCCAACGTCGGTCTTCTCGTCCGAGCCGTCGCCGACGCGCAACCCCCTGGCGCGCTCGACGAGCGCCTGCGTGAACTTCTTATAGACCTTCTTGTGGACGGCGACGCGCGAAGAGGCCGTGCAGCGCTGTCCCGAGGTGCCGAACGCGCCCCAGACGGCGCCCTCGACGGCGAGGTCGATGTCGGCGTCTTCGAGGACGATGATGATGTTCTTGCCGCCCATCTCAAGCGAGCAGATGGCGTTGCGGTCGGCGCAGGCCGAGGCGACGAGGCGGCCGACCTCCGTCGAGCCCGTGAACGAGATGAGCCTGACGGAAGGGTGCTCGGTCAGGGCCGCGCCGACCGTCTCGCCGTAACCCGTCACCATGTTGACGACGCCCGCGGGGACGCCCGCCTCCTCGCAGGACTTAATCAGGTTGTAGGTCGAGAGCGGCGTGTCCTCGGCCGGCTTGATGACGACCGCGTTGCCGCAGACGAGGGCCGGGATGAGCTTCCACGAAGGGATTGCCATCGGGAAGTTCCAAGGCGTGATGAGCCCGCACAGGCCGACCGGCTGGCGGACGCACATGGCGAACTTGTCGGGCATCTCGGCCGGGGTGGTGAAGCCGTGCAGGCGGCGGCCCTCGCCGGCCGTGTAGTAGGTGCAGTCGATGGCCTCCTGCACGTCGCCGCCGGCCTCCTTCAAGACCTTGCCCATCTCGCGCGTCATGTCGCGCGTGAACGAGTCCTTGTTGCGGATGAGAATCTCGCCGAGGCGGAAGAGGATTTCGGCGCGGCGCGGGGCGGGCAGGCGCCGCCAGCGGTCGGCCGCCTCGCGCGCGGCCCCGACGGCGCGGTCGATGTCCTCGGCGGTCGAGAGCGGGAAGCGGCCTATGAGGTCGCGCGTGTCGGCCGGGTTGAGGTTCTCGAAAGTCTCGCCCGACGACGACGGCACCCACTCGCCGCCGATGTAGTTGAGATATGTCTGCGGGGAGGTGCGCGCCGTCGGAGCCTTAGCGCCCGCGCTCTTACTGCGGCTCTTGCCGAGTGCCTTTTTAGCCTGGGCCATTTGTTCGTTAGTCGAAAAAAGTCCGGAGCCCGGGGCCGGGAGTCGAAGGCAGTTTCCTGACTTCAGACTCCGTGGCCCCGGACCCCGAGAACGCTACTGGAAAGTGAACTGAATGATGGTCTGCGTGACGCGGGCGCCGTCGGCCTGCGCGACGTGCATGACGACGGGGTCGCCGGGCTTCAGGGCGCTGATGATGCGCTCGAAGTCGTCGAGCGTGTTGACCGGCTGGCGGTTGACGCGCTGGACGACCATGTACTTCGAGAGGCCGGCTTCGTCGGCGAGGCCCGCCGGGGCGACCTCCTTGACGTAGAGGCCGCGCACGCCCTTCAGGTTGTGCTCGTTGGCTATTTGCGGCGTCAGCTCGCTCAGTTCGAGGCCGAGCGTGGGCCGCAGTTGGGCGGGCTGGTCCGTCTTCGGCGGCTCGGGCGTCGGCGTGGGCTTCTTCTCCTCGCCGCCGTCGCGCTCGTTGCGCGCGGGCCGCTCGGCGACGGTCACGTCGGCCGTCCGGCGTTCGAGCTTGTTGCCGACTTCGCGCAGGTACGTGAGCCGGACGGTCTGCCCGACCTCAGTCGAGGCGACGCGGTTGATAAGGTCCTGCGCGTTCTCGACCGGCTGGCCGTTGAACTCGACGACGATGTCGTTGGTCTGGATGCCGGCGCGGGCCGCGGGGCCCTTGGCGTCGGCCACGTCGCGGATGAGCGCGCCGCGCGCGGCCGGCAGTTCGTAGACGCTCGCGAACTCGGGCTTGATGCTGTCCAGATAAACGCCGAGGTAGCCGCGCCGGACCTTGCCGCCCGAGAGGAGCTGCTTCAGGACCGACGAGGCGATGTTCGACGGCAGGGCGAAGCCGATGCCGTTGTAGTCGCCGGTCGAGGTGGCTATCTGCGAGTTGACGCCGATGACCTCGCCGCGCATGTTGACGAGCGGGCCGCCGGAGTTGCCGCGGTTAATGGCGGCGTCGGTCTGGATAAAGCGGCGGAAAGATGCGCGCGGGTCGGTCTGCCGCTCCTTGGTCGAGATGATGCCGGCGGTGACGGTCTGCTCAAGGCCGAACGGCGAGCCGACGGCCAGCACCCAGTCGCCGACCTGCACGTCGTCGGAGTTGCCTATCTGGACCGAGGGCAGGTCTCGGCCCGCGCTGACCTGTATGACGGCGAGGTCGGTCTCCTCGTCGGCGCCGACGAGGCGGGCGCGCAAGGTCTGGCCCGACTGGAGCTTGACCATGATGCCGGTCATGCCCTCGACGACGTGGTAGTTGGTGAGAATCAGCCCCTTCGGGTCGACGATGAAGCCGCTGCCGATGCCGCGCGACGGGCGCCGCGCGTGGCGGCGCAGCATGTCGAGCAGGGGGTTCTCGCCCTCCGGCTCGTCGTCGTCGGCGCCGGGCTTGTCGTTGCCGGCCGACTGCTGCGGCGCCGAGACGGTGTCGATGTTGACGACCGCCGGCTCGACGCGGCGCGCAATCTCGGCGAAGGAGGCGGAGAGGGCCTCGGGCGCGCGCGCGATGTTGGCGGCGCTCGTGGCGGCGCCCGTCTCGTCGAGCGCGAACGTCTGCCGCTGGCCGACCATCGCGCCGATGCCGATGCCGACGAGCAAACAGGCGGCGCCCAGCGCCGCTATCCAGACCCTCAGTTTACGCAGGATGGCGCGTTCGCTCTCGGTCGTGCGGCCCTTGGGGATTTGCAACATAAAACTTCCCACTTTCAACTTCTGAAACCAAACAAGGAGTCGAAACCCTGGGGCGGCGCGGGCGTCGGGGCCGAACGGGGCGACCAGGGTGCTGTGGCGAGACACGAGTATAACCAAAGCGGCTACGCGCCGCAAAGACGAAGCAGACACTAGCCGGCCGGAGAAACCCGCCGGCCGCGCCCGAAGACCTTCCCGGCCGCGCTCGCCGCCCTGTATAATCCTTAGCGCGCCGCCCGCCCCGCCCGCGCCGAAACCTTCCCGCCCGACCGACGGAGGAGCTTAACAGTCGTGAACATCAAAAGCGCGCCGGCCCTCGTCGCCCTCTGCGTCTGCGCGGCACTTTTCGCCGCCGGCTGCGCCGCCACGTCCTCGCCACCCGTCGAGGGCGGCGTGGGCGAGCGCGCCCGGCTGTTGTCGCAAGCCAACATGGGCGGCGCAGTCAACGGCAACGCGCGAGGCGACGACGAGAAGGCCCGCAGCCCTCTGCCGCCGCCGACCGGCCTCGTCAACGACTACGCCGGCGCCCTCGCCGCCGAACAGAAGCACGCGCTCGAAGCCAGGCTCACGCGGCTCAAGGAGCGTGCGCGCGTCGAGTTCGCCGTGGCGATTGTCGAGACGACGGGCGGGGCCGACATCGACGACTACTCTTTGTCGGTGGCGCGCGGCTGGGGCGTCGGCCCGCCGAAGGAGCAGGGCGGCGGCGGGCTCCTGCTGCTGTTCGCCCTGAAGGACCGCCGCTGGCGCCTACAGGTCAGCCGCTCTCTCGAAGCAGACCTGCCGAACGGGGTCTCCGCAGAGGTCGGCGAGGGCATGAAGCCTCACCTGCAACGCGGCGACTTCGACGCGGCCTTGGGCGCGTTCGTCGAAGGCGTCGTCCGCCGCCTCGCCGCGCGCCGCGGCTTCGACGCCGAAGACGTGCTCGCGCCGAAGGCCGGCGTCCTCGAAGTAAACCCGAAGGACTAGCCGCCCTCGGGCGCCTCCGCTTCCTCCGCCGCCCCGCCCCTCACGCCGTTCAGACGCAACTCCGAGACGACGACGCCCGCGACGACGAGCGCGGCGCCGACGGTGGCGCGCGCGCCCGTCCACTCGGCCGTGCCGCGCAGCCAGACCGCGAAGAGCGTCGCGAAGACCGGCTCCAGCGCGAAGATGACGGCCGCGTGCGACGCGCTCATCCGCGCCTGCCCCCACGTCCAAAGCACGAAGCTCAGGACGGTCGCCACCGTCGCCATGTAAAGTATCTGCGCTAAAACGCCCGGCCCCCACGCGAGCGCCGCCGCCTCGCGCGCCACCCAAGGCGGCACCGGCTCGACACCCGCGAGCGCCGCCCACGCGCGCGCCCCGCCCCACGCCGCGACCGCCAGCGCGGACGCGACCGCAATCTGTATCAGGCTCAACTGTCGCGCGTCGAAGCGGCGCGCGTAGACGCTCATCAGCGTGATGTGCGCGGCGAACAGCAGCGTGCAGCCCAGCGTGATGAGGTCGCCGAGGTTGACGCCGCGCTCGCCCGCGGGCGCGAGTATGAGCGCGCCGCCCGCCGACGCGAGCAGGACCCCGAGAAGATTCTCGCGGCTCGGCCGCGCGCGCAGGAAGGCGTAGGCGACGACGGGCACGAGCGGCGTCGTGAGGCCCGTGACGAAGGCGGACTTGGCCGGCGACGTGTAGAGCAGCCCGACCGTCTGGCCGATGAAGCCCGCGCCGATGAGCAGCCCGAGCGTGCCGCCCGCGCGCCACGCCGACCCATCGGCGCTCGCCAACTGCCGCGGGAAGAGGACGGCGAACAGCGCGGTCGCCACCGCCATTCTTAAGGCGAGGTAGGTGAGGGGCGGCCACTCGTCGAGGATGCCGCGCGCGATGGCGAACGTCGAGCCCCAGATGAGCGTCGTCGCCACGATGGCCGCGTCCGCGCCGAGGTTAGCCTTGAGCTTCATAGACAAAAGCCGTGAACCGTCAATCGTAAATCGTGAATCGAAAGAGATTGTCTTTAACGATTCACGATTTACGATTGACGATTCACGGCTTTAATAGGACTTTCAGGACGCCGGGGGCCGCGGCGCGCTCAAGGGCTCGGACGCCTTCGGAGAGCGGGTATTCTTCGTGGACGAGGCTCTCGACATCGACCGCGCCGCGTTCGAGCAGTTCGAGCGCGGGACGCAGCCGCCCGCAGCGCGAGCCGACGATGCTTATCTCGTCGACGACGACGGGCGCGGCGTCCAGTTCCGTCCGCCCGTGAAAGGTGGACTTCAGCACGAGCGTGCCGCGGGGCTTGAGCAGCGAGAGCGCCGTCCGGAAGCCGTCGGGCGAGCCCGAAGCCTCGACCGCCACGTCGAACGAGCGCGCGGCGGAGCGCGGCAGTTCGTCGGCCTTCAGCGTCTCGACGCCGCGGCGCCGCGCCACCTCCATCTTCCCCTCGTGCCGCCCGACGAGCGTCACGCCCGCGCCCGTCAACACGACCAAAGCCTGCGCGCACAGCAGCCCCAGCTTGCCGTCCCCGACGACGGCCACGCGCGCCCCCGCCGGCACCGCCACGCGCTCCGTAATGCCGCACGCCGCGGCCAGGGGCTCGCAGAAGACGGCGCGCTCGTCCGGCACCGAATCCGGCACGGCCAGAAGGTTCGAGGCGGGCAGCCGCAGGAACTCCGCGTGCGCGCCGTCGCGCCCGACGATGCCGAGCACGGTCCGCCCGGCGCAGTGGCGCGAATCGCCCGCGAGGCACAGCTCGCAGCGGCCGCAGCCGGCGTTAATCTCCCCGACCACGCGGCGCCCTTCAAGCTCCGGCGCCCCGGGCGCGCGCTCGACCACGCCAACGAACTCGTGCCCGACGGTCCCCTCGAAACCCGCGTACCCGCGCGCGATTTCAAGGTCCGTGTTACAGACGCCCGAAAGCCTCACGCGGACCAGCGCCTCGCCCGCCGCCTCCGGCTCGGGCACCTCCGCGACGCCCAAGCGCCCCTGCTGATAACGAAGAGCAAACATAAAAGCCGTGAATCGTAAATCGTGAATCGTGAATCGATAAAAGCCGTGAACGTGAATCGACAACAGCCGTGAACGTGAAACGTGAATCGTGAATCGTAGGAAGGCAGTTTCGATTTACGATTTACGATTTACGATTCACGGCTTTTACCGATTCGCGGCCTTTTACCGATTCATGGCTTTCAGAACTTTTTCGCCTTCGCGTAGGCGTTCTCCTCCGTCAGCTCGACGGTCTTCTCGCGGCCTGTGACGTTGACGGGGAGGCGCCAGCTTATCTCGCGCTCGCCGGGCAGCGCGGCGTGGACCCACCAGCGGCCGGGCGGGAGGACGATGACCGCCTCGCCGCGCTCGTCAAGCTCGGCCGCGACGGGCTGGCGCCCGGCCATCTGCCGCGTCACAAACTCCTCGAAGCGCTGGCCCGGCCGCCGCTCCGAGTCGAACTCGTTGCGCGCCGCCGTCATGTTGATGGGGTAGAGCTGGACGGGGATTCTTTCGGGCGCGGCGGGCGCGGGCCGGCGCAGGCGTATGTGCAGAGAGGTCGCGCCGCCCTGCCCGCGCGCCGAGCCGTTGTGGGCGCCCGCGCCGACCCTCGGGCGCGGCACGCGGCGGTAGACGCCCCAGACGGCCGCGACGAGCGCGAGGACGAGGCCGGCGCGCGCCGCCATCAGCGCGATTCTGACCCCCTTGCTGTGCTTGTCGTCCATCCGAACGGGTCGGGCCTTTTTTTAGGCCATCAGCCCGCGCTCGCGCAGCGCGGCCGTCAGCTCGTGGTCGGTGGGCGTGGAGAGAATCTGGCCGGCCACGTCGAGGGTCGGCTTGCGCTCCTTGCCCTCGTTGTGCCCCCTGACCCACTCGGCCGCGTCCGCGTCCTGCTCGATATCGACGTACTGGTAGGGGACGCCGAGGCGGTCGAGGAACTCGCGCGTCCGATTCGTGTCCTCGCACCAGCCGGCGCCGTAGACTTTGACTCCGAGCATAAGCCCTCGTCCCCCTTCTCCGTTTGAAAAGTTTCGCCAACATCATACGACAAGCGGCGGCGAATGAGGAATGATGGACGGCGGGTGAAGAGGTGTTACAATGCCCCTTCCCCTTTCCCCGGCGCCGAAGGGCGCACCGAAATCAGTGACAAGAGAAGCGGGTGAAAACTTGAAGGGCGGTTTCCGCGACGAGTGCGGCGTCTTCGGCATCTACGGCCACCCGGAGGCGGCGCGGATGGCCTACCTCGGGCTCTACCAGTTGCAGCACCGCGGGCAGGAGTCGTGCGGCATCGTCTCTTCGGACGGCCGCGAGCTGCGCTCGGAGCGCGCGATGGGGCTCGTCTCCGAAGTCTTCACGGAGGAGCGCCTGAACCGCCTGCCCGGCTCGGCCGCCATCGGCCACACGCGCTACTCGACGGCCGGCGAGGTCTCTGTCCGCGAGGCGCAGCCCTTCCTCATCGCCTGTAAGCACGGGCAGGTCGCCATCTGCCACAACGGAAACCTGCCCTTCGCCACCGACGCCCGCAAGCAGCTCGAACGCGAGGGGGCGATCTTCTCGTCCACCTCCGACACCGAAGTCATCCTCCACCAGCTCGCGCGCTCGCGCGCCGCGTCCGTCGAAGAGGCCGTCCCCGAAGTCCTGTGCGAGACCGAGGGCGCCTTCTCCATGCTGTTCTTAACGCCCGACGCGCTCATCGCCGTCCGCGACCCGCGGGGCTTCCGCCCGCTCGCGCTCGGGCGCCTCGGCGACGCCTGGGTCGTCGCCTCCGAGACCTGCGCCTTCGACCTCATCGACGCCCGCTACGTCCGCGACGTGGAGCCGGGCGAGATGATTCGCATCTCGCGCGACGGGCTGCTCTCGACCTCGCCTCTCCCTTCGCGCCCGCGCTCGCACTGCGTCTTCGAGCACGTCTACTTCTCGCGCCCCGACTCGCTCGTCTACGGCCGCTCGGTCAACGAGTCGCGCCACAAGATGGGGAAGCGACTCGCCGTCGAGCAGCCGGCCGACGCCGACCTGGTCGTCCCCGTCCCCGACTCGGGCGTCGCGGCCGCCGTCGGCTACGCCGCCCAGAGCGGGCTCAACTTCCGCTTT
>Ga0182001_10000114_pt1 | contig 18954 bp, 17 predicted proteins | sample BulsoiFelSFmetaG_FD_120485 | JGI IMG/M metagenome (GOLD analysis project Ga0182001, IMG submission 120485) | Bulk soil microbial communities from Mexico - San Felipe (SF) metaG | ecosystem: Environmental > Terrestrial > Soil > Agricultural land | place: Mexico: San Luis Potosi | collected... | reverse complement strand
ACGACTCTCTTAAACAATCGCCCGCGCAAGGCGACTCAACTATCGAACGCCACAGCAGGTCTTTTTCAAAGAACAGAATATTGCACTTACAACTTGAATCTGCGAGAGGAAGTAGAAAAGCTGATCGCAGAACAGTGGTACTCGGTTCTGCATGACACAATTCGTCGCTGGGGTCAATTTCTGCAAGCAGTACCTAAACTGTTACTTCGAATCTCTACAATGGATGTAGAGGTTCTGGCCTGACTCTATCCAAGCGATCAATAGTGTGTCTAATTAATCTTCTTGGATTTTTAAAAGGCATCCGATCCCACCTCTCCACGATCTCCGCTAAGGTTACATCCGCCGGCAAAGGATACACGCTGCGATATAGTCCTTCTATACGCATAGCAAGCTCCCGCCCGAGTTGTAAATTCAACGTCGGTGGTCGCAAAACCGGATGCTTGAAATAACCATCAAGAAATTTCTGAGCTTCATAGTCACTCACCTTTCCGAAACGGCGATCATAATCGAGTATTTGGTTGAGTCTCTCCGTCGTCGCGAAGATAGACCAAACGTTCTTCAAATTAGATAGCCTGTACAAGGTTCTGTAAGCACCCCGCCGGGAGATGACGTTCCACAGTTGGGCAATGGTTTCCAGTTCATCAAACTGTATCATCAGGCCGGCAAACCCCACGCTCTTCAGAAAACCACCTAAATCATCTATCCGTTTTATCGCCTTATCCCTTTTGTAACTGTAGTCGGCCCAGGCCAAGTCGACCCCCGAAATAACGTGTGTTGACGAGTATTCATACCCGCTTGAGAAAGCCTTTAGCGCTCGGGCCAACTCGCTATAAGGTAGGTTAGCTGAGACCCACCTTGAACTGTCTGATTGAGGCCGGACATTACGTGCTATGTACAACACGCCAGCGAGGCCTTTACCCTTAGCGCCCGGGAGCCTGAGATCGGCGACTATCTTGTGATAAAACCTCTGTGGATGATTCGCCGCGGCGGAGCGGCCGTTGAGGTTAAGGTAGGCGACGGCGATATTACGCTTTAGCGCGTACTCCCTAAGATAGCTGAGCAGGTTGGACTTGCCCGTGCCCCACTCACCGCTGACTACAATTGCTCTCTGCTTGCCCGCGCGAATATTATCAATTTCGGAATCAATAGTGCCTTGGAGAGGCCCGACTCCGACGCTCAGTTGCAGTACATGTGACGTGGGAACGACGCCCACCCTCAGGCTGCGGATGGCCCTTCTATTTTCACGCACACTCATGACTGGATCTCTTGAATAAGGGCGGTAGCCGTGCGAGATATGAGCTGGTCAGCATCTTCCCAGCCCCTCCCTTGCCGCAATCTCTCCAGCTGATCGACGACAGATCGGCACAACAATCTCGGCTTCGCGATGCGATAGCGCGAACTATCCACGGCGTCCACCAAATCGCCCAGGCGATCATCAGAAAGTTTGGCGGCGGACTCTTCACCATAACCACGCTGGAATATCCATCGAATCCTGGCAGCGACCCACTGTAGTTGAGCCTTGGTTAACATCGTCTTGCTCAAATCAATGACGGGAGAGCGCCAGTTGATCTCATCGCTGACGGGCTCGATGCGAGTGGCCAGCGCATCATACTTCCGGAAATATTTCTCATCGTCGAACATAGTGGGGGTCGCGGCGAAGTAGATCGCGGCTCGTTGAAGCCCGATGTCACCGTCCGTGTTATCGACGAACTCGCGAAGAGTCTGAAGTGCCTGCTCCCTCCTCTTGTCTAGTCTGAGTTGCGCTATCTGTTCCACCTCATCAATAGAAAGTATGAGACCCTTGAATCCGCACTTGGTCAGCAGCCAGATCAGACCACGGAAAACGTCCAGGCTGGTGCCCGCGGTGATAGGCCTGAGTTGCATCGCGCCGACGAGCCGCTTGTCCACGCCCGGCGCGTTCACCCGCTGACCCGGTTTCGATAAGAGAGCGGAAGGAAAATATACAGGACGATTTTCGCCCTTCAGCCAACTGACCAGATCTCGCTGCGTGTTGAAATCCTCTTGGAATACCGCGCGAGGGTAAGCGCAGAGGACGCTCTGAAGGTCTCCGGGGAGGTTGCGCGTCATCACCCCTTCCTGGAGTAATTCAAAGAGCCTCATCTCAACCTCGAAAGGCCTGACGACACTCTGCTTGACGAAACCGGCTTCGCGGAGAAGCTTCTCCGCCCACAGGTTGAGCAATTTGCGCGCTGGGTCTTCGGTGCTCTCCTCTTCGTTGTCAAGGATGTCAGGGAAAAGTCGGAGCTTCTGGATGATGCTGGGGTACACCGTCTCGAAGCGGTCTAGCTCGACCTTGTCATGCCGGCATTCCAGATGAGCCGAGGCCCAACCCTGGTCGCGCGCGAGTTCTTCCAGGTACTGCAGGAAGTGGGTTTTACCTTCGCCGTAAGCGCCCCTCACGAAATGCACGACCGCGCCGCCGTCATCGCTTATCTCTTCCAACTCCTCTAACTGCGCGCCTATCCAGTTTTCATGCCCGCGGTGAAAATATTTGGCGCCGCCGGGGCGGACGGTTCCGCGCTGGAGCCCTTTTATTAGATTGCGGGCCGCTGCTCGCGACAATTCAGGCAAAGTTTCCTCCTTCCCCTGAGGCCGCCGAAAACTCTATGCGCCCGACGTGGCAAAAGCGGTTCTCGGCGGGTTGATAGATGTACATCGACTCGTCTTTCATCGCCGGAGGGTGAAGTCTAAGTTGCTTACCTGACTCGACCGTCAGATTAGCTTTCAGCAACTCCGTCAGGAGCGCTCGGAACTCGATCTCACGAAAGGGGCGAAAGCTTGTCGCCGCGGCGTCTCTCCATAGTTTGCGCGGCTGGCGTTGCATTACCATGTCTCTATAGACATCCCAGACAGAAACGCTCGGAGTCTGCGGCCTGGCCAGGCGCGAATATGATTCGAGCAGTTCACGAAGAAAGGTAGGTAATGTGTTGCGATCCGGCCTCAGCTTATTGAGTTGTGCCTTCGCACTGGCAACCACCTTTTTTAGGTCAAGGGTTGGTAGTTTCTCTTCGCCGACGGTGACGGCGAGATTTTCTTCGTCAATGACTACGGGTAGGAAGTGCTCGATGTAATACTTAGGCCACTGGCCGGATACATCCCAAGCTTCAGCCGAAGAGGCGTCATGTAAATCGGCCTCAAGCTTGTGCAACGAATCTTTGCAGAGACGTTCGAGTTCGCCGGTGGACTCCAAGGTCGCGGGCGACTCTCTTTCAAGGACATCCTTGTTGGCCTTGAGCCATCGGTACGCCGCACAGAGGTCAGTTGCCGCCCCCTGTTTTTTATAACTCGTGACAGCCTTTTTAATTTGCGCCTGGCGCTTATCGAGTTCCTCTACGGCCTTAGCCAAGAGCCCGGTCGCCCGTTCATACGACTCATCCATAATATGACTGCACCTCGTCCATGAAAGTGGGCCCGATGTCGAGAAACATATTGTTCAGGTCATTACCCGCAGCGAACCTGACCGTGTCTTGAAATAGCCCTTCCTGCTTTATGTCAAGAAAAAACTTGTACACGTCGATGACCTCGAGAATCTCGGCTCGGGCAAGGCTCTGAATCATCGCGACCACCGCGACGCTTTCGACCGACGTGTGACCGAAACGTCTCTTGACTACAAGGTAAGCCTCGTAAGCTCTGTTCGCTACGCCCACAGGTTCACCTTGGGTGTCTACGCGTTTAGATTCTTCGCCCGGGAGGAGCGCGGTCGCGGCACTCGCGAACCCAGATTGACAGAAATTCGGATCGAAATCACCAGGCATCCCTTGCGCGAACTGAGCCAAGACCTGGGTCGGCCAGTAGCGCCAGGCCTTACGGACTTTTTCGGTGTCGCCGCCGGATGGTTCTTCCTGCTTTTTTTCCAAGAGGCATACATCCGTCAGGAATTCCAGCCGCGGCACCGCTTCATTGTCGGAAGTGTTCGTCCTCTTACGGTTCCGCTGCTCAGGCTTTGAACGGAGGGCAGAAGCCGGCTTGGGCTTTGGCACACCCCTGATAGGTATTTCCGAAGACAAGTCCAACTCCGGGACCATTTTGCCGATCAGCTCTCGCAGCCCTTTCAGTGTTAGAAGACTGTGGCCGGAGAACCCCTGCTTGTCAGCGATGAGTTTGTAAGTGTCATAGAGGGCGAAGCAGGTGATCCGGTCGCCTTGCACGCCGCCGATTATTGGAGGGTCTTTAACGCCCGCCAGCTTCTCAATGAGGAAGTAAAGGGGCGTATCCATCTCCAGATGACGATACAGAAAATAGAGCCTCTCTTCGAGGGTTAACTTGAACGGATTAACCTGGAAGCTTCTGCTGGAGATGGAGGAGATCGCTTCTTCCCCCATGATATAACGCAGCAACAGGCCGCTCTCGGTTATCTGGTTGCCGGAGCCTATGAAGCCGTAGAGCTTGCCCCAGTTCAATATCTCGAACAACGTCGGCTTGGTGATCCGGAAATTCCACGAAGGACTATCAGCCTTCTGAATGAGCTTCTCAGCTTTCGTAAGGCCGTCGCTCGTGCCTTCGAACAACACCTGCTCGAGCTTGCGTACGAGCAGCTGGGACGGCAAGCTCCTCCTCTGCGGGTCTAAAAGTGCCACCAGAATTTTCAGCAGGCCGATCCTCTGAAATTTATCGGTGCTGTACCTGATGAAGTTCAGGGCCATTAGAACGCCTCTCCCCCGTGAGCAACCATCCTCGGCCTGATGGTCGCGACTATGAGCCGCGGCGCGTCGCTCGTCGCGCTAGAGATGATCGCTTGTCCCACGTCCAAGCTCCTGATCAGGTCGCCGATCTCGAGTTGGCTACTTCCCTTCCGTATTTTCTCCGGTTGCGCGTTCTGGAGGAGGCTGCAGACAGCATTAATATCCTCGTTGACCGAGAGGCGGTGGACGATGAAGGTGTCAATCTGGCTGGCCGCCGCATCCGAGATAGCACCTTTGGGCCGCTGAGTGGCGAGCCAAAGAGACAGCCCGTAGTTCCTCCCCTCCAGCACGAAAGAGTCCAGCGCGCGGCGCGCGGGGGACGTGGATTTCTGTGGCATGAGGATCTGCGCCTCATCAATGGCGAGGATGGTTCGCGGCACGTGCCTGGCGAGTTCCTGATTCAGCTCTTCGCGCGTGGCGTCGTCCAATTTCTGCAACGCGAGCCTTCTGCTGATCTGGCTTGCGACCATGCGGTCTTTACGTAACTTCCTGACGACGGTTGTGGTCAGCACGGTCCGCAGGTCCTCACCGAGGCGGCCGAGCGAGAGCACCGAAAGAGTTCCGCCCCGTACGAGCTCAGTCATCGGCGTGCCCTCACGGGCGGAAAACAGGGGCATCCTCCCGTAGGCCTTCAAAGGTTGAATGACGCTCCTGATCGTCTCCCGGTGATAGAACTGCTGGATCTCGGTGTCATTAGAAATACAGTCGATCAGGTCTTGGATGGAGTAGTCCACACGCGGCTGCTGTGCAACGCCCGCGTCGTCCCACCCCATGATGGTGACCTTCTGAAACGCCTCATGTATCAGGCGGCCCCTCGTCTCAAGAAGCAGGTCGGTCTGAAGCAGTAATGCCCAATCGTCAGCATCCAAGGCGCTAACAGGCATGTAGTATTCTCTAAACGCGGGGTGATCCACCTCCCATCCGAATCCGGCCGGCACCCAGACGGTTGCATTTATATTTTCGACTTCGAGGTCGGGCCAAGCGGCCAAAACTTTATGTTGGCGTTGCAGCACTTCGGGGCCGTCGGCGCTAAGCGGGAGCACGGCAGTCCAGTGAATGTCGAGCGGGTCGAGGAGAAGCACCGCTCTGTTATCTTTCTTTGAGGTGATTTTTGACACTTCGCTAGTGGCGAAGCCTTCAAGAAGTGATCCCATGCCGTAGGACTTGCCCGATCCGCGTTTGCCGACTTCAAGGACTACGAAGTTGTCGCTGCCGTCGAAATAGACGCGCCCGCCGGTGCCTTTTTCCGCCAGTTTGCCGGCCAAGATGACGGCCTTGCGGCGCTTGTCACCGAGGTAGACGTCGCCGTTAACCCGCGGCTCAATATCGAAGATCTGCGCCATAACAAATCCCTCTCAATTTAAATCCCCTCTTTTGAAACAGCTTCGAGTATGTTGGTGTCCACCAGACGACTTCCCTTCCTCAGCGCGCGGCTAGTCGCCTTCTGGACCAGCTTCAAAACCTCGCGGGGCCTGTTGGAGTATTCCGAGCTAGCGCAGTTTTGGACGAGCTGTTCGAATGCCTCCTCCGTAAACGGGTAGGTCTCCAAAGGCTCGCCGCTTTGCGACACAATATCGAGCAGTTCCTGCGGCACAGTCTCGTCAATCTCTCTGCCGAACTTCTCGGTCAGAACGGGCTTGACCGCTTCCGGCACCGGGCCTTTCTGGATGATCGTCTGGAATAGTTCGTTTAGGAACTCTCGCAGGTCATCGCGTCCCTGGTTGAAGAATTCGACGTAATTACTGACGCCGATTCTGGTCATCAACTCGTCCGCCAAGAACATCGGCGGAAGCTCGTCTCGGTTTTTCGAACCAATGAAAAAGATGAAAGCGACGCCGACGATCTCCGTCAGATCGCGGAGTGCCGCGAGCCAGCTCCAGTAGAGGTCGGAGTTAGTGACTTGAATGAACCGCTGGGCTTCGTCTATGAGGTAGACGGGGACAGCACCTTCGATCTCTCTGAATAACTGGACCAGCCCCTTCATTACGGAGCCAAACTGCTTGCTCACCAAAATGGGTGGCAGCGGTACCGAGCCGGTGACTTGATGCATGTCGAGCTTTTGCTCACCCCCTAGCCAGCGCATACTGAGGCGCACCACGTCCAGGCTTGGCGCGGTCAGTCCGTTCCTAAAGACGCGGGCCACGTCTTCGTCGCCGATCACTTTTTCAAGCGGGGGCACTTCCTCTTTTAAAGTGCGTTCTTCGTAGGCCTGGGCCATTCTCTTGAGTTCGGCTGTTTGAATGTTCAGGATCAATTCCTTGAAGAATGTGCCGAATGGCTCCTTGGCCTTGAACTCGATGCACTTGACGTAGATCGGGTAAAGACTCAGCTCGCGCTTCCCTATCTCGTATTTAAGGTTCTGAGACTGGTGTGTTTTACCGCGTCCGTAGTCGCCGAGGACGACGCTCTTGTAACCTTCGAACGAATATGAAGCCTCTTCGAGGTGGTCCAGCAAGTGATCGCGTTGCTCACGATCCCTTCTGCCGAAGAGTAAAAAGTTGTGCTTCTCTGGCTCCAGGCTGAAGGTCTGGAATCCATCCCGCATGAAAAAGAACTCTGATGGTGATTTCGGTGATGTCATAGTTTTACTCCGAGTGTCTCGAACCGAGCCATCCTCATCAATCTGGTCTCCAGCACTCTGATGGCTCTCCTGCCCTCTAGTGTATGACCCGTAAAACGGACGCCGAGTTCCAGATTGGTGTCGAGTGCCGCCACTGTTAAGTTGAAAGATCCTATCACCGCGACCGAATCGCGCTCGTCCCTTCCGCACGCCAGATAGACCTTAGCGTGAAGGTTCGGGACCGAGCCCAAAGCTAAAGGGCCGCGCCAGGCATTTAGTTCCTTGAGGATGACTGGCACGGTGTCAGGCCGCGTAATGATCACCGTCGGCACGTGCGCTAAGCTCCGGCGCCCCAACTTCTCGTAGAGAAAGTCCATAGAAATAAAAGGCGCGCACAATATCAGCCGCCGGTAACTTTGGGGCGCGCGGCCCGCGAGGCGGATCAAGCCTAATACGTCTTGTGCATTACTGATTCTCATTCTTACTTCGCGAGCGGTCCCTAATCAAATCGGCTAACTTGCGTTTCAAGAGTGTCTCGCCCAAGCCGGTCCGCGCCGACAGCCGTGACAGAAGCGCGGCATCTGCGTTAAGCATCTCCACCACGCGTAACCTAGTCTGCCGTTCAATCCGGCGCACTTCCTCCATAAGGTCTATTTGATGATCGCCGCTGCAAAGCTCATCGACAAGCTTCTGGGCCGGGCTCTTCGCCGACCCCATGCCAACGCCTTCGAAAGAAGCCGCTTGCTCAATCGCGACTTCTACAGGAACTAAATCATGAAAACAGCGTTCGAGGATCTGTCTCAAGCCCCTCAAGTCGCCTCTCTTAGTCCAGTCCTGTTGCTTGAGGAGATCGACATCACGCCTCGTCAAATTGAGTTTGGCCGTGCGCTTCTGGTTTAGTTTTGCGCGCGACACTACGTCGGTTCTGACCTCATTAAGTCTTTCCAGGTATCCGAGGTGGCGAACCCGTATGTCCTCGACGATCTCGGAAACTATGTTGTCAAACTCGCCCCTCCGATCGTTCAATCCCGGTATTCGAATGACGTAATTTGCAAGGCGCGAAATCAGGTCTGGTCTGACCAACCCGTCGAAGGGGTCTTTCCACGTTGCTGTGATCACAACGCCGTTGAAGCTATAGCCGTAATCCGGGTTCCCTTCACCGCCGACCCTGAAAACTTCAGCACCGGTCAGGAGGGAGAGCAGCAAGGGCTGGAACTCCGGCGCGAGGTCACCGATCTCGTCGAGAAAAACGACGCCGCCCGTGACCTTGGACGCCACCGTCTCTCTGCCCTTCGGCTGGTGCCCGGTCATTGCCCTTTCAAAAATCCCCGGCCGTTCCGAAACTTCCGAGGCGGCCCGCTTCGCGATCCCGAAAAGTTGTGACTGCGCGAGCTGCGGGACGAGTCCCGTCAGGTTCATCTCCTCGTAAAAATCGAGCAGCTTTTTGTCAATTCTGAAAGGTCCGTCGAAGCGCAAGTTTGTGATGAGCTGAAGGCGCTTCTCATCAACGCAAAAATGCAAGTAACGGAGCAGGCCCATGGTGCGCGCGATTGTTGATTTTCCTGAACCACTTGGACCGACAAGGAGCGCCCCTCTGGCCGACGTGTTGCCTGCGAAGCTCGCTATCTGTGACCGCACCCTCCTGACCGGCTCGGCGTCGCCCGGGATCAAAGCCTCCAACAGCTTTTCGTCGTCATGTGCGGCTTTAATCAATCGGGCTTTATCCATCGTCACTCGCCTGCCGTCCTCTCCGATTTTCCTCAATGCGACCGACGGATATTTCGCATCGGCCTGCGGCTGCGGTAGCAGGTGACAAGAACTCCTCCGTTCACCATCACGAGCCACTGCGACGCTCTCATCACCAGACTTGTCGTTCGCAGGTGCGGCGGGAGGGCTTTTCTCTCCACCACGAGCCAAGTGGCGCGCCGCGCGAAGTGAATGTCGCCGTAGTCTAAAATGAATTCCAAGACGTCTTTGCGAAGGCCGCGTTGCTCCTGTCTCTGGCTGAAGTGAGCGCTAAAGGATACCACTTGTTTCTCCTTCCAGCGCGATTAAATTGCACTGGGCGTGCCATATCGTAAGTGCCCTGAAATAAATAGTTACAGTTAAACTATCTGTTTTGAATTAGCCAATCGCCAGCTATCAGCCGCCAATTGTCATCACTGTCTTAGCGTTAGCGGTCGCGATTTTGTGACTATTCGGCCGGTAGATCTGTTGATAACCGTTTCTACCTTCTACCGCTTTCATGTGGAGAAAGTTGCCCGCAAGGATCCTCAGAACGGCCGTGCAATCAAAGGCGGCTCAAACTATTGATGAGAACGTTGGCAGTTATTTACGGGCAATCCCGGCATGTTGCCATCGGCGGTTTAATTGTAGTTCGGCGGCTCAGGGGTTGTTACAATAGGGTCGATGCGCTTCTTAACTTTCATCCTCTGGCTTGTGTGCGCCGCAACCATCGGCTGTTCGTCCTCCTCCGTATCCCCATCGACTGTTTCCCAGTCCACTCAAGTGTTCTCGGGCAGTGACGAGATACTCGCCCGCGCCTTCAAGCAACGCTCGCGCAACCTTCAGGTTGAAGGGCAAGGCGTCGTACAAAAAGTGCTCTCGGATGATAACGACGGAAGTCGGCATCAGCGTTTCATCTTAGCGCTCGCCTCAGGCCAGACATTGCTCATCGCGCACAACATCGATCTGGCGCCAAGAGTTGTCGGCCTTCGCGCAGGCGACGCGGTGTCTTTCAGCGGCGAGTATGAATGGAACCCCGAAGGCGGCGTGATTCACTGGACACACCGCGACCCAGGCAAACGTCACCCGGCGGGCTGGATCAAGCACAATGGCAAGGTTTACCAATAACCAGTCACAGGCCGAGGGCTTTCGCGCCGCCGAACATCTCATTGAACCAGATTTACATTGAGCCTACTCTTTTAACTGCTGGCGATTTTTCTTGGTCGGCTAATCCGAGTGTTAGGGCTTTAGGGTGATTACTAATGAAGACGCCGATTAGACTAGACTCAATTGCTCAAATGCCTGAAGGGCTGTTAGACGCCCTTAACAATTGGAATCAATTTTTCCGAAGTAGTAAATATTTGGAATCCTTAATGGAAAAGGAAGAGCTAAAACAGCTGGCGCAAAACCTCGATCAGGTTTGCTTAGAACAAGGAATCATAGGAGTCCATTATACGAGGGCGATTCGCACGGAGGTTGAGACACACGGCTTACGACCAGCCTCTGGTGACATGAGAAGAAAAGAATTCTTAGATCAATACGGGCATTACTTTACTAACGCGCAAGTGGAGAGAATTCGGAAAATCTGGGGGGAATATTTTAATTCCACACAGAAAAGAGTGCGAGACAATCGCATCTGGTTCAATTTTACTCTCGCCGCGCTCGAGAACGAAGGGGCTGATCCTCTCTTGACTTATTTTGGAGGAGAACAAATCTATATGCCACTCAAACGCGATGTGGAGATCGGTCCGATCTTGCAAACGCTCGGCGAGCCATTAATCATAAAATGTAATCTCAACCCGCATCACCTTGAAACCTTTTCGGAATACCCCTGGGGAAAGATATGGTTATCTACTTATCACGTGAGCCAGAATCCTAATGCTTATCAATTCGATCAGGACGCCTATCAAACTGACCCCGTCTCACCCAATGATATTGTTATATCAGTACATCACATCGGAAGCGCACCCTGACAACTTTTTTAAAGCGGGCGCCCTCACCCTCCGCGTTAATTCGAACTAAAAACGGCCGAAGCACGGTAACAAATGAGAATTGATGAGATTGTAGAACTGGCACGCGCAGCTCACCGGCTTCATTGGGCGATGACTGGAATCGAAAGCGAAGGAGACCGCCGTGCCTCGCTAGTCACGGCCGCCTGGCAGCAGGACGTCGTGTCACGTTTCGGCCCCAATCTTGTGCCCGAGTTTCCAATCGGTGAGGGCTTCGGTGAGCGTATTGATCTGGTTGACACGCAGGAACTCATAGCTTACGAATTGAAAGTCTCACCCAACAATACGCATTTCGAGTTCTACCGCGACATCTTCAAGGTTATCGTAGCGCGGGATAACGCTCTTCGCGGGCTCAACCATTTTGTATTCATTACACCTGACATCGGAGCGCGCAAGCTTCAGCGTGGTCTCGCGCGTGCAGTGATCGAACATGCCGCTTTCGGGCAAACTGCTTTTCTGCCCGATAATTCAAGATAGCTCTCTGGCGCGTATTCAGAAATCCTCAGGTTTGATTTCTTTGAAGCAAGTCGCGGAAGCCAGCATAGGTCCTGTCGCGGGCGAGCAATCTGTCTATAAGCGCTCTCGCAGACCGTTGTGTCGTGGTATCCTCGCTATCTAGCGCAGCCTCCAAGATGGCTCGCATGTGTTCGTGCCATGAATAGGCGTAGCGTCTCTTTTTGTCGCCTTCGACCATAAGACCGAGACATTCGACTGCTATTGCCGGCATCGAAAGAGCAAGTGTCGCTAATCGCTCCAGCACCCGATGATACGGTTCAGTTGAGCCTACAAGTTTGAGGGCATCTCGGAGCTGTGTAATGGCCCACTGGTCGTCAAACTTGGTGGACGCAAACCACCCACCGAAAGCAGAAAGCTCTGAAGTGTAAGGAGCCTTCGATTCAGCATCTCGAGCTTCGTTGATGCGTTCAGACCAGAGAGCTTTCAAACGCTCAAGCACCTCGCTCGGAATCTCTTCATCTATTTCATTAAAATCCCGCCCGACTACCCAGATCGCGTGCCCGCGCACATCACCCGGGGCCTTCTTCCAGAAGTGGGCGAAAAGCCCGTCCTTGTCATCGAACCCGATCTGACCGCGCGCGTAAAGAATCATCAGATGCTCTGCGAGCCTGTCATCCGGATCATTTGAATAACTCTTCTTGCCGGATGTGGTGCCGATTCGATCAATTGCGCGGCGATACTCTTCTCGCAGGATTTTGAAGATATTGTTATACGGCTGATTGAAGATAACGTAGGTGTCCCATGCGGCATCAAGCAAATCACGATACTGCTTCTCTGAGGGAAAGATCTTCTGAAGTCGAGAGGCCGTCCACTCGGAGTCCAGCTGCGTCAACCAGGGAAGCCATTGACCGTAGACTGCTCGGATCGCAAGCGAACTATCATGGTCAGGCTCAAGATGTTTATCGAGAACCTTTCTCACCTCGGGCATTGCATTGAAGCTTTGAGTGTCATCCGCACTCCCGATGTGTCGCCTGCGCCATAAGGCATACCGCATGACGCAATGCATTGCCTGGCCACGTATGGTGTTGAGGGAGTGTGTTAACGGATCCATATTTGAGCCGTCAGACTTTGCCTCATGCTCGGGTGCTGGGTGCGGGTCTTCAGTTAACGGCAGCAGAACCTCCCAAACTGATTGATGCAGCTCTGACGGTATTCCCTGCGACTCAGATTTCAGTCCTTCCTCAAGGAGATTCTCGATAGAGCTTTTAGTCCAGTTCCAATCCGGATCACGTTCCGTATTTGTACCTTTGGCCTTATTAGCCTCTTGAGGCTGTTCGATCACCCACTTACACAATCTCAAAACCGGCGGCCAGGCAACAGTCCCTTGTTGCCTCAGCGCCTCGTGAAGCCCCGAGAGGACAGCGCGCACGTACGTCGGGTCAACGCCTTTGAGACTTTCGACTTCATCGGCAAACCGTTCGGGTTCAGAAGAGACCACAGCCGTGAGTTGCTGTCCCAGCCCTTCAGGCGTAGGTCCTATCGGACTAGCAGATGGCTGCCACTCTTTCAGGAAGGTGAGGATTTCCTCAAAGCTCATCTGTCTTATCTCTTCAGAGCTTTTCGGGCTCTCATAACCCCAGCGGATTGATGAAGGGGGTGAAACATATTCTGGCCACTCCACCTCTCCGAATTCCGCGACCAACTCCTCGTAGCGTGCTCTCCAGTGAGCCGGAAGAACGTCGCGTATTGGAGCCAAACGCCGCAACCTCCAAAACCGACGATCTTCATCTTTCTCAAAAGTTCCCGGGGCCGGGCCTGTCTCAACCCAATTGAGGAATACGTTCTGCTGGTCCGGTCTCAGTTCAGCGAAATGTTCACGCGCCAATAAGAAGAACTCATGCCAAAGTTCCGGTACCCCGAATAGCGACGCATCAGTCAGCTTCTCGACTATGAGATCCATTACAGCGTCAGGAAAGAGCCGAAGGATGTAAAGTGCAATGCGATGGAAGATGAACCACGGGCACGCTTCCAGCATCTCAACCACCTTCCGTACTTCTTGTCCGCCCGTTGCAGCAATCTGCTCAGCCGCCTTGCGGACCGCTGTGATTAGAGCATCTCTAACATCGCCATCGACAGAACCGCTATCAATATTGCGCCTCCAAATGTATGAGTGGTCCTGAGGGCCAGTGCCCTCGCTGCGATTCCTTGAAAGGCGCATAGCCTCTTCCAGCAGATCGCAGAACAGGCGCAGGGCACGCTCCCCAGCCACCTCGACGAGCGCTGGCAGGCTCTCCTTGAGCGCTATCCTATAATCCCACGTGTCGAAGCGGCCCCGCGGCGTGGGCGAAAAACGGAAGATGTCGTCTTCATCATCCTCCGCCAGCCGTGTCGGGTCGGGCAGCACCGCAAACAGAACACGGGCCAAGCTAAGCGCTTCTTCTATCTGTCCGCCCCGGGCGAGATGTGCGATGAGGGAACCCAATTTCTCGGGAAAAAGCGGGTGATAGTATGATTCGGCCCACTTCTTGGCTTTATCAATTAGCTTTGCCGTAAGTTCGGCAGGCATCGCCAAGGCAGCATTAACGAAGTCTTCGTTGACGCGAATATTCTCCGTATCAGGTATCTGAAGCATCACTTCAAGCACAGTTTCAGGCGCTTGTTTTGCCATTCGAGCTAAATACTCTGATTCAGGCCAACGCGGGAAGCTAATGTACTTACCTTCTTTCTCCGGCGGGAAAGGGTCGCTAAACATGCCCGCAGCTTTAAGAGGCATAATCCAGTCAGGCGTCTTCAACCGGCTGAAAAAGTAGTCATAGTCAGCCTGACGTCTATTGAGCATAGACAAAACTTTCTGAACTATCTCAGGACTTACCACCGGTTTCGCCCTCTCTAATGAGTTCATCAATCGTCGCGAAATCTTCAGATGTCCGAGGAGCCAATCTGTCCATCAATAAACTCTCAAGAGATGAAAGATGTGACCGAACATCTTCTTCCACCCCCTTAATAGTGTGGTGTGAAACTCCCTGAAAATGATCATGGCACTTATTCCACTGTTCAACATTTGGCTCCTCAAGAGGCTCTGGAAGAGGGAGCGCTGACGGGTCTAAATCACGAAGCAACTTTACAGTTCGCCGCCTTCTGGTGACATATTCCGCTTCGAACCATTCGAAGAACTCATCCGACTCGATGAGAAACTTCTGTAGATGGTTGTCAATTTCCCCACGCCAAGCCGAACCGTCCCGGCTGCCCGAGTTGTTAATGGCCTTGTCCCGCCGTTGCGCAAGACGACGAACTTTTTCTTTGAGGCTCGGCGGCTTCTTCTCAATCGGAAGGTCGAGATATTTGGGCAATTTTTCCATCAACTCACGCAGACCGTGCGCAGCTTGCGCGAGCCGGTCAGGATTATCTTTTCGCCCGAGCGTCATCAGTGCCCCAAAGTATATTTTGCCCAGTTCCGAACTTCTCGCGTCTAATGCCTCGAAGAGAGTTTGTTGTGGACCATCAAGTTTGAATGGTTCAAACGGACGTCTGAAATATTGTGATAAACTAAAAATTACTTTGGCTTCCAACTGATCGGGAGACTTAAAGAAATTAACAACATTCTCAGCCTTCAGGCGATCTTTAAGCGCCTTGATTTTGTCGGCACCCTCACCTTGCTCTACGTCTCCGAACATGATTGGATGATCGTCACTTATGATAAATATCAATCGGTCAATTCCGCGCTCGACAGCCCGGTTATATTCCATCTCAGTGATGGAGATCCTCTGGCCCGAAGGTACGTAACCATAACGATGCGCGAAGACCCCGACATAAATATCTGCCTGGTTAACTAACCTCTGCGACGCCTGAATTGCGTCAGCGGAACTTGCAGGAAGTGCTTCCATCATTAACGGAAAAACCCCAACCTTCAAACAGGCCTCCTTGACCTTGTCTCGATGTCTAGGCAGGTCAAGGACAGTGCTGCTGATCACAACTCTCTCAAGTTCCGCCACGCTGACCACCTTCTTCTAAAATCATTTTTTTCGATTAGAACAAGTACTGACCTCAACATTCCACTGTGACAAAAGAACAGAAGATTAAGTGAAATGATTATATACCCTATAATATCGCTGCACCTGCAGCCTTCGTCGTTGACAGGGAATCGTTTGTTGGTTAATGAATTTTTATCTGGTGTGAAAGCGCCCTAGTTATTCGTTATCCCCCAAAAGATCAGATCGATCCCCAGTTCGTAAATAGATTGAATGACCACACAGATATTGTGACAAAGTATCTTGCATAGCGCATCGTTGAACTGCGCCGTCCTGGCCCTGCTGCGAAGTGATGCGCCGAACTTCGCCTTGCTTATCGAGGCGGCCACCGTGAAGTCGGAGCGCCGCGCCGAACAACAGATGGCCATCGACAGGGCGTTCAGGAGACTCCGCGAACTGGACCACTCTCAGTGCGTCTTCTGCGGCAAGGACCTCCACAGTCGCCTGAAATTCGTCCGCCTGTCTGACGGCACCATCGAGGAGCTTTCCCGAAGCCAGCTCTACGCCGAAGGAATTGAAGAGGAAGCCCTGCTAGCCTGCGCGTCCTGCCTGTCAGTCGTTCGCTATAAAAAACCAGGTGCTGTGGGCATGGCGATGCGATACGGCAGATTTTCCGACACTCTACGAACGTAATAGATAGGACGGTATTACCGTTAATTTAACTGGCAGAGGTCAACTGGCCCGGAATGTAGCCGTCAATAGATTTGACCCGACCGCGCCACATCGGGCACGCGCCCTGCGGTAGCATTTGTCCGTTGGCGAGAATGATCTGCGGGTTCTTGATGTGGATGAACTCGCGCTCGCTGGGATCGTCCTTCGCCTCCTTCATCCGAGCCTGCAGAGCCTCGTCGCCCTCCACTTTGCGCTTCATGGCGTCGAGAATCGTCCCGCCGACGAATTCCTTGAGATATTCCGCTTCGCTCACCAGCATCCCGGTGATGAGGACGCCGCCAGAGTTGACGGTAATCGGTGTGGGCATTCCCGATCTCGCTCCGTTCATCAGGATCTCCAGAATAAAGTCGTAATCTGTCGGTTGCGGCTCTTGATTGTCTCCCATCGTTATTGCTCCTTAACTCATTTACCTGGCGGGGGTTTTGACTTTCCGCCTTACATTTTCCGCCCTACGTAACTCTTCAAGGTCCAGCCTCTCGGCGCACAGGAGCGGGTACCAGACTTTAGCATGCACATGCGCGGTCAAGAAATTGGCGCGCGACCTGCGAATGGCTCTGACAAGATGATGATAGGCCTGCGCTTCGATGTTCGTTAAGGGAGCACACTGCTGGATGTAATGGAAGAGCCAGCGGCGCTCGCGTTCCAACACACGCATGGGCGGAGGCTCGACCACTTCGATAATCTCCAGGCGAGGGCGAAGTCCCGAAACGCGAAGCTCTCTGGTCCAGTCCTCTTTTTCTTGTGTGCAGATATCCTTTGAGCGGGTTGCTGATAGATGCTGTGTGTATCGCTTCTTTGGATTGCAGGTGCGACCGACATAATGAACTTTTTCTGAGCGCGGGTCCACCAGCGTGTAGATATACTGCTGCTTCATTCTTACGCCCTTGAATCCTTCGCGATGTGTCCCATCAAGGAGAAGAAGATGTCCGGCGCGCCTCTCAAGATCTGTACTGTTTCTCGGGCAGCAGTTGATTTCCATTGGACCAGCAAAACTTAGTTCTGAAGAAATAGAACTCTTCCCTTTCAGCCGGCGAAAGCTGAAAAGTTGCCAGGCATTTAGGAGACTTTATGGGACGCTAGCCAAAGGCTTTCGTTGAACCCACTCTAATGCTTTTTACCCGGCGAACTAATCTTAGGGGCGTCCGGACTCACACCGATGGTCACGTGATTACCCTTCTCGATTCCCTGGGAGACATTGACGTGCTGGATGTAAGGACCGATCGGCGTCTGCCGTTGCCGGTCCAGTTCATCAAGCGCGTACTTTAATCTGTTGCCGTAATCTTCTCCGCCCAACTGAACTTCGATACCGGAATCGTTGCCGCCGAGTTCAACCCTCACATCCTTAAGATCCGCCAAATTCACCTCGCCTGTGCGGTTGTCGATCCCTTCTGACTCCCACCGGCTTATCATGTCCTCAAAGACCTGGACTCTTCTGGCGTTCGCGTCCCGCGCTGCCTCTGTATTCGTCTCATCCCATCCTTTTAGAAAAAAGGGCGGGGCTTTATCTGACGCGGACAGGTCTCTTAGATCGAACCCTTCCTGATTGACCCATATCAATTTTTTAGAAGCGAGCCGGACGACAGCCGCGGGATCCAGATTTCTTTTAACCCTCAGGGCGACGCTTCCTGCACCAACCAGGGCGACCAGGATGACTACAACTGAAAATAATCTGCCCCCTCGCAGTGACCGGTCGCCGCCTCCTCCCAGCCGAGAGCCGGCGTACGAGCAGGCGCAGGCCACCAGAAGTATTGATGCACAGATTAATGAGCGCGGGTTAGAGAAATACCAGCCCGCAAAGGCGAGTATGATCGACGGAGTCAGCGCCACCCACAAGCCCCACTTCCATCTGGCGGCAGGCCGGGCGTAACCGAACGTAGCGGCCAGCGCGCTATATATCAGAATCAGACCGACGAAGATCGACCAGAAGAAAGGGTCCGCATTGAGACGCGAGACGAAGGCCGGAAGCACCTGATCAGGGGTCTGAGGCAAGGCTGGAATGAGCGAGCCGTAAGTCAAACCGAAGAGGATTAAATAACCGGCGACCAACCCAAGGAGATGGCTTTTCCGCGTGGGCTTCCGCCCGGCATGCGAAAGGATCTCAGGTGAGCGATCAATGCTTCCTTCTTCAGCTTCCGACCTGACCAGTCGGTGAGAGACGGCTGTGCGCGCCGCGACAGTTGGACCAATAACCTCGTCTTTCGGAATCGTTTCATTTTCCGGGACAGTGCCGCCGGCAGCTATGGTCGAGGCCAGTGACACCGAACCTGTTTCGGCCTGGGCCTTCTGTAAGGCTTCACGCATCTCGGTTGCGCTTGTGAACCGTTGCGAGCGTCCGACGCCCAACGCCTTCGTTAACACCTCAGCTACCGGCTCCGGTACCTGTCTATTAATCGCACTGGCAGGACGAAGCGGATCGGATTCCCCGTCGGTCGTGGCTGCCAGGCGAGTCAGCACGTCAGGGGGCGGCTCACCCGTGGTCAGATGATGGAGAGTCGCGGCCAACGAATAGAGGTCGCTGCGAACATCTGTTCCCGTCCCCTGGATCTGCTCGAGCGGGGCGTAGTTCGGCGTGTACCCGAAGATGCTACCAGCGGCTGTGACACCTGTGGCCTGCCCTGCCCCTCCCTTAGCCAGCCCGAAATCCAGGAGCACGATCCGACCCGCGTCAGTCAGCTTCAGGTTGAGAGGCTTTATGTCTCTGTGGATGACTGGCGGGCGCTGTGAGTGAAGGTACGCGATAGCGTCGAGCAGTTGGTCCGCCCAACCCAAGACTTGATCGACTGGAAATGCGACGCCTCTTT
>Ga0182001_10000113_pt1 | contig 19171 bp, 11 predicted proteins | sample BulsoiFelSFmetaG_FD_120485 | JGI IMG/M metagenome (GOLD analysis project Ga0182001, IMG submission 120485) | Bulk soil microbial communities from Mexico - San Felipe (SF) metaG | ecosystem: Environmental > Terrestrial > Soil > Agricultural land | place: Mexico: San Luis Potosi | collected... | reverse complement strand
ACTTCCAAGGCGAAGTACTTGACGAGTTCGTTGAGCTGGCGGTTCGTCAGCTTGCTGTTTCTGATTAGTCGCCGGGGCACTCGAACAGCCTATTTCTCGATAGCTGTTCTAGACAAGCTCCTTGATCATACTCCAGCATTTACTCTCTCAGCATCTTCTTGTCTAATCGTGTCAATAACTTTCTTAAGAACAACACTGGCTTCTTTAGCTTTTTCTTCTGGCAGTATGACTGACCCTACACGCTTATGCCCTCCGCCGCCAAGCTTCTCGAAAACTTTGCCGATGTTAGCGCTTGGAAACTCAAGCCACGGATTTCGCATAGCGGTTATTTTTGCACCATTGATTGTCCGCAACACGCCTACTGAATAACGGGCTTTCGGATAAAAGTAATACGGCGCATAGCGGTTAACAATTGTAGAATCCAAATCGAAAACGGCTATGTTACCCTTCTCAAGCCTAATTGATTTCTTCAACTTGCTTAATCCAGCTTCGGTAAGAGACATGACCTGCCTAGAACGCTCCTGCACTTCGGGCAACTGAGCTACCTCCTCAAGAGTGTGATAACGCAGCTTTTTAACTAGCTGCTTGCTTAGCTCTTTGCTATTCCTAGAAGCTAAACTGCGATATATACACAGGGCTGGCGCATCACCAAAAAGGGCCTCTTCAACTGACTCGTAATGAGCTGAGTCAATCTTATCCGCCCACTCAACCAAATCTTTATAGCGAGGATTACGATACTTACATGAAGTATAAAAATGACTCCAAAGAAGCTTTGTGCATGATCCGCTCTTAGTTCGATAAATAAGACAGCACTTATCGCATTCATCTTTACGCTCTTCATAATTCCTTTTAACTTCTTGATTTAAAAACGTAGTGAGATGATGATCTGCCCAGAAACAAGCTTGAGGATGATATAAAAAGTCGACGACAGCACTTGGCTTCTCAAGATTTATCGACAGCCACTTGGACCGAGAATCATAGTTCACAGAGTAGAGATGTTTTATCTTCCAATTTGTCGTATTTTCTAGATAATCCCAAGACAAGACAGATGAAGCTATTCCATCAAAACACGGGGAGTGAAAATAAAGGGAAGCATCTACCGCCATTTACGCTGCTCCTACTAAAAATCCTTTAAAACCTTGTATCAAGCAATTATATTATTGAAATTACCTGAATACCAATATTTATAAAAGTGGCGGGTTAACTGGTAATATACGCTCTTACGGTAAAAACGTCATTTCATGGTGACCTTACATGTTAGGAATTTAAAACGTGATGCGAAGAAAGGTCCCTAGATATAAAGGCCTTGAATCCTTCTCAGAAAGAGCCAGCAAAGCGCTGTCGGGGAGCAGCAAGCACGTAGACACTACCTACGAGAGGATGCTGCGTAGCACACTCTAGCGGATGGGCTTCTGCTTTAAGAAGAATGTCCGCATCTGAGAGTTCAGGAAGAAAATTTCAGCATAACTTAGCATCAAGCCGCGGTATTTCTCAGCCTCCATTCTTGCTTCAATATCACTCAACCTGTCGGTCCTGCTATACCTTCTTGGGTTCACTAGCCGCGCGTTTTTACCCGTAGCTTGCATGGCATCTGTCGAACCTCTCCGTCGTCTATAAAAGGCAAACTAATCCTCTCGTTCAAAGAGTCGCAGTAATTTTCCACGAACAGCTGAAGATGGGCAGCATCCCGAGCGACGTCGGCGTCGCTCGGAAGGTGTTGCACTATCGCATCACTGATAAACCACATGAACTTACTCATGGAGCGGGTGAGCGTGACATTGAATCGGCGCGGGTTGAGAATAAAATCTTCCTCGTGCCCGACAAAGTCCCTATCCGCAACTGCGTAACTGGCAATCATTAAATCTCTTTCCTGTCCCTGGAATCTATCCACCGTATCAACGAAGGGGGGTGGGTCAAGTGGCATACCGGCAGCCGAGATCAGGAAGTTTTTGATGCTGGACATCTGTGCGCGGTGAGGCGTAACGATACCCAGCAGTTTGGTCCAGAACTCGCGGTCACTCGGGTTCTTACCGTTATCCCGTAAGATCTTGCGGTAAAGAAAAGCCAGCGCAGCCACCGTCTGGGCCTCGAATGGATTCGACAAGGTGTACATGCCCGGCGGGTAGGTCACAACCACCACCGGCCAATCTGGGTCCATCAACCTCAGGTACTCAGGGGACCAACCTAACTGCTGCGGCCACCCCTCGGGCGGGCCACCGCCGTAATCGGGGATGGTAATGTCGAGGCGGCGCTTAGGGCGGAAAGCTTGGTACCCCGGGCTGTAGAAACGTATTCTGGGCCATCCTGTGATCTCATCGTTGGAACGGTAGTTCTGCTCTAACATTACGGGATCAATCTCATGGGTTTCCTGCGCGTACGTGAAGATGCAGTCGAAAAGGCCCTTGTTAGTGTCCCGCATCTGGAACCCGTATATGGGGCCGAGCTGCCTGTGGTCGCCGGCGAGGACCACATGGCCGGACGGCTTCAGCAGGAGATAGTAGGGGCCGGCTGAGGTCACTGACACCTGCGAGGCCTCGTCGAGCACCAGAAGATCAAACCAATGGGCGGTCGGGGCCCCCCGACTGGCTTCGGCCATCTTACCGAGCTGCATCCACGTTCCCCCCACGACGTGACAACCCGCCGGGGAGTCAAGTTGCTCGGCCAAAGCTCCCGCGTCAGCAGAACTCCTCTCAATGTCAATCAACCGCTCATCTTGGGGAGGCTTCTTATGGCTGCTTCGCACTCGAATCAAGTGTGTCTCAGGATAGGCCCCCAGTGCATCTCGACGACGATCCAGTAGATCCGCCACATCTAGAAGGAGATTATCGATAGCGTTGTAATTACTCGAGCCTACGCCGACACACAGCGGCACGCCTAGCGACCATGCATGCTCCAGCCAGCCCATGATGATCCCCGCCGCCACAGTAGTTTTACCCGTGCCAGGCGGCCCCCACAGTAGAGTGAGGCGATTGTCGAATGAGGATACGAAGGCCGTTGATTGCCGAGCGTTAAGAGGGTCCTTGAGATATAGATTTATGCGCGCGTGGAGGTCATTCGTCTCGAAAAACGCCTGCGGCGGTTCGAGTTGATTGGGAGCGTACAGAAAACTGTGCGCCGGCTCTGTGCGGGGAAATGGTTTGCGAGGTGTCGATTTTTTCTTGGACATTTTAAGAGCGCCGCCTCCGCTTCTGTGATGGGGGATCGCCACCAATGAGCTTCAATGCTTGTGCGATACGAAAAGTTGAAAAGTCCTGGTGAAGAGGGTCGAGAACGCACGGGCGGCTAAGATCCAGAAGCTCTTGCTCCTGGGCGAACTGGAAAAGCTCGGGGTTGGATGGAGCTATGACTAAGAAGGGTGGGTCCTCGGTTGGCTCCAGCCTCACGAGTGTGACTTGCAGCAGTCTGGAGAGGCGAGCGCCGGCGAGCTTGTCGCCTATCACGCTCTTGGCCTCCTCAAAGGTTAAGTCGCGGTAGATGCGCCACGGCACGTCCAGATCAAATTGGGGCACCTCGTTCGTGAGGGCGAGCAGAAACTCCCCTTCCCTGATACGGCTGTCACGCGATGTGGACGAAAAAGTGAAAGCGAGGAGGGATGCCTCGGCATACTCCGGCTGGGTCATCCGAATATCATTTATGCAGTCATCATAAATCCCCCCCGCGGCTGGCACCATACCCCGAATAGAAATGAATCGAGCTTCCCTCTCTTCTACGGGCAAAGCTCTGGATTGCCTATTCTCCATTTCGCTGGAGATCACATTGAGCTTCTCAAAAGCGATCAGATTCCTGGCACGTTCGGGAATCTTAGTCTGAGTGGGGTGGGCCGCGCTGAAACCCGACTTCTGTAACGTAAGCAAATCACCGTGCTGCGTGCGAAGCTTACGGACCACATGCTCCAAGGCGTCGAGCCTCGTCTTCGTAGTGCTCAGTATGCCGTCGTAAATTTCGTGCCGAAAATACAATGCCCCCGGCTTGTCGGGATCCGGACTGTAGTGCCGCAATATCACCCTGTCCTGCCACAGCTCGTATGCCCTTTCGAACGGAATTTGATCGCTCAGGTACGTGCTGAACCCGTAGGGGACCCAGTACCTATAGGGCCGACCGTCCTTCAGCTTGTTGGGGTAAAAGCTGTTGGCCACCTCGAAGAGGGTGTAGCCGTGCGGGATCGGCAGGCCGACTAGTAGCCTGAAGACTTCTTTGACTGCCGTCCCAGGATGAGATTGGAATAGTTCCGGGTCGGGTAGTTGCGTGTCTGGGGGGAAGAGTCGGACCAGTAGCTCAATCAATTCCACCATCTGCGGGTCTTGCATGTGGCGTTCGAGCATACGCCGCAGTTGTTTTATCTCCTGAGTATCCCAAAAGAAAATGTGTGCCGACTTCCTTTCACGAGCCGGCACTCCTTCGTTGTACTCAGACAGCTCTTTGAGCCAACCGGTCACCACAGCCGCGAACTCGATCAGACGCGCCTTTTCCGTTTCAGGATTCATCTGATTAACCCGGTCCACAACAAACACCTTGGTGTCGGTGACCGGCGGATCGCCCTTAACCCAGTCCGGAGGAAAATAGACGCGGCTCGCGCCCATGGAAAAAGTTATGCCAGAGCCCGGATCGAAATGAACCGTGAGGTATATATTCAGGTCCGACCACTTAGGCATGAAGGTGCAACGGCGTCCCTCAGCGAGTACGACCCCGCCGGTTTGCAGCGCTTCGGCCCGGGCCAGCAGTGCGGCCTTTTCGGCCCTTAGTTGGTGACTTGCGCCTTCCGCTGAACGCCACGCCGGAGAATCAGTCTTGATTGCTTCCGCAAGCTCGGCGGTCGTAGTGATTCCACGGCTAACCAACAAATCCGCCTGCCCTTGGTTTAGCCAAGGGATTCGACTGAGTTGATCTTCCTCTTCAGCCTTCTCGCTGCAAAAAAGAATGTAGTCACAGAGCTGGCACTTCGGCGAAACGTGACACTTCGCCTCGAGCGGTGCTAGGGGGAGAACCCGCAAGAGACGTTCCTCAAAGAACTGTTTGACGTGGATCTCGTAAACTTCATAGGGGACGGCTATGAGGGTCTCTAAAAGAGCTTTGGTTAGGGGATCCGCCTCATCCCTAGCCTCAGCGTCCCTGACTTTGTTCCGAAACTCATTAACATCATTACTTCCGGGCCAGATGAATCCCTCTTTACTAACGGCGTAACGGCCACTCAGGCCCTGCTCCTCTAGGGCCGCTGCGAGCGCGAGCGCGTAATAAGTCACTTCCGTGAAATGGCGAAGGGAAGGCTCTGCGGCCATCTTTACGTCTATGATGTGAATCTCGTACTCCGGCGCATCCGTGCTTGACCTAGCCATCAATGGTGCCCCTGTCGAGTAGGGACGGATCCACATGATGTCAGGCCGGGCTCCCACCGTTTCTAAACCGTATTTGTCATACGCCTCTTGCAGGCTAGGCGTCACTGACACGGGGACATCAAACGCCCCCTCGATAACAGCCAGCGGTGGGACATCGCGTCGTAGTATCTCGAACAGATTTTCGACATTCGCAAATGCCGCCCTGCCAATTAACTCGTTCTTTTCCTTCTCAAGGCGGTATTCGACGTTCTCTTCGCCGCCTGCCATATCAATGAGGTCCTGATACTTATCAGCCTCCCAGCGCCGCCCAGCCGCCTTAATCAACTCGATACCCGGGCGTTTGTATTTTTCAGCGTTTACGCCGAGGCTTTCCCTTTCCGCCTCAGTAGCCAGCCTGAGCCGCAGGAACCTGTCGCTGTCGAACTTGAACGTGAGGGCTAAAGTGCTTTTATCGAGTCTTGGCCTGTCGTTTTTGGGCACGGCGAGGATGCTCCTTCTTGATGGTGGCTGATTTTAACGCACTTTCCAGCGAAATCATTCCTCTTTTATTCGTCCGCAGTAATGCCTTAGAGACTATCAGGGCCCGAAGTAGGTTTAGGTGATCCTGCTCCTTAAAACCAATGCGCTTATTCCGAGAGAGCTTCCTTGCGATCAGGCGCGCCGCCTTTTTGGCCGTCGCGACGGCACGGGGAGAGACCATGACACTGCCCGCCACATTAGCCTTCGACGGACGAATATCGGCAGGCCGGCATACCAAGACGGCGTCCCACTTGAGCGTGCCCTCCTCGGTGTGGAGACCGCCCTGCCCCTCACCGCGTAGAGGGACGACGGCCGTACAGTTCAACCCCGATCTGGCCAGTGCTTCGCCGAGAGCGGCCCACGCCTCATGTGCTTTGTGGTGGTAGGTGAAAACGCAGAGGCCGTCCTTTCGTAGAACCCTGGAGCACTCCCTGAGTATTGCCCCCAGATCCCGCCTATAGCGGTCAATTGCAATCTCCGTTTTCTTCGCCACCGCCAAGTTGGTTTCAAGCGGCGCTGCCTTCGTGTTCTCGTCGTAGGGCGGCTCAGCTATGCCGAGCTTTTGCTGCCAACTCAGGTAAAAGTCGGATAACTCCGAATAGCTCAGGTTGTCGAAGTACGGGAAGTCGGTCAGCACTAGGTGGATCGAACGAGACGGTATGTCGGAAAGGTCGGTGGAGGACTTAGTGCAAATCGCGGCCCTGGCCCTGCCCGACACTACGTCGCCTGCGTTGCGCGCCACCCCCACGGCGTCAACGGTGACGGCCTGTGACGAGGGGCGTCGGCCGCCTTCGGGGTCCAAGTCAGTCGGCGCCGCCACGAATTCCGTAGCGCGCCTAATTTTCTCGACCGCTTTAGGGAAAGAGCCCCTTCCGGCGTCCACGATCCATGGGTTGAGTTCAACGGGCCTAGTGATGTGCCTATAGGAGTGGATCGAGAACATGGGAGATGTCCTGCGGTAGCCGAACGCATAGCCGGTGTACATGCAGTTGGTGGTCAGGTGCTCGCTGAATGCGAGGGCCATGTACTCCTTCTCACGTTGCACCTTGATCTCCGATATGGCGCGACCCAAGAGTGAAAGGTGAAGTAATTGCCGCTCGTTAAAAAAGTCGCGGTAGGATTTGATTCCGTGGATGAGGGGCCTGTTGTCACTGCGGCCCTGCGACGGGATCGGGCGGTGCGGCGCGAACGGCCCTTGTTCAGATTCCAGCCGCCTTAGCTCCTCCGCAGCCAGATCGTACAGTTCTTGGTCGCGTCTGGTGGCCTTCTTGAACCTACGTTCTAACCGCCTTGCCGACCGCTCGAGGTACTCTTGGGCGAAGAGCCGCCATTTCGGGGGGGCCTCCGACCGGCCTTCCATCGTCGTAAGAGGCTTACTCCATGCACAAACGGGGCAGGTTAACTTCCCTCTTTCTAAAGTTCCCTTTGAAATCCTAGTCCGCTTGCCACATTTGCAGTAAATCACCTCCCTGTTCAGCGGGAGTTCGTAAACCTCATGACACTCTTTGCAGAACACCCATTGGAGTTCCTTGCCGGAGTCGTAGGCGAGTTGAAAGTGCGGGTGCGCTTCGATCTCGTAATCGCACTCCTGACAACGAACAACCTCGACCCAGAAGTGGTGTAGGACATCGAACTCACGCCTGCCTACTCTCGTCCTGTGGAGGGGTGCCACCTTTTGTGAAATGGCTTGGCAGGCGGTCAACGCCTCGTGCGGAGCTTCCGCCGCCCAATTGACGGCACCGAGCTCGAAGCGTGAGATGAAAGCGGCAACCGGGTCGATGTCGTATCCGATCACCTTGGCGCCGCACCTAGAAGCTTCGATAACACTCGTCCCGCCCCCGACGCACGTGTCTAATGCGGTCGCACCCTCGAGGGGGATCTCGCCGAAATAACGCCCCCAAAACACGTCCTCCGTGACGTCGGTGAGTGTAGACGCCGCGAGGATGCTGCGGAACTGTGTGCCGAGCCTCCGGGCGAACCAACGGTGGACGCGATAGAGAGGACTGCTGCTCTGACCCTCCCTCAGGGCCAGCTCGGCAAGATCCTCGATCGGTAGGTTTCCGGCTTCCAAGAGGGTCTCCTTGGGGAAACCCTCAAAGCTGGCTCGGCCCAATTCCGGTTGCGGGTCACCGGCCTGTGCTTCATTCGGCAATACGTTGGTGGGACGCATCTGAAGCCGCCTTTGTTTTCAGGGTTTGTAGACCTTCAGGGATCAAGTATCTCCCCACCTTCCTGTTCGATACTCGGTATATACAGTATTACTTGGCCGGAGGCCTTCCGGTCTTCATCTTCCTGAGGCCGCTTACGACTTCGCGGAGCGGCTTTTCGCTCATGGATTCGAGCGCCCTGAGGCTGGCCCTCAACACCTTGCTTTTGGAGCCCCCCAGCCGACTGTCACTGATTTCACAAAGGACCGAATGAGGGGGGTTATAGCTTATTCCCAATCTCTGAATGACATTCATACCCTAGATAGACCTATTCAAGCAATAAAAACCCCTAAAATCCCTAAACAGCTAAGTCCGTTGTAACCTCCTTGGTCTCTGGAATTAAGTTCATCTAGGGGAGAACGGCAACCGGCGTCCTTCTAAATAGTGCCTGCTTTTTCAGTCTCTCGTTTATGTGCCACGGATCAACAACTTCGTCGTCCATACTCATCGTTTCTTAACTTGCCTTGCCACTTTAGCCTTTGGCGGAGGCTTAGCCCCCCCCCGCATCACCAGTGGTGCAAATTTGTCTGGCAACTTCACTTCATCATCAATAAGCATATCAGTTGATATGCCTGCAAGACGCGCGTAGGCAAGCAATAGTAGTAATGGCGGCTCGCGTTCGCCCCTTTCCATCGCAGAAATATTTGTTGGATATACAGGCGAATCTTTATACCCCAGTCGCTCAATTATCTGCTCAAGCGTCAGATTAAGTGCGGCACGGATCTGCCTGAGTTTCTTCCCCAAGCGCTTAGGGCGGGGGCGGTTTGAGCGTCCCATCAGTCATACCTCCCTGATGGAATGCTCTCAGTTAGACGTCCGCGAGATACTTGCCTATTTAGGCAAGTATCCCTTACATTACCTTGTGCCGCGCAGAGCCGAAAAACCTGTCGCTCTGCAACGACGCTCATCAGCCGTACTGGCGAGCCTCGTGGTTCATAGTTGGCAGTAATCGGTTGTCAAAGAGACGGTCACGTAAAGATACCAAAGCCGGTGAGCCCTTGCCATAGAAAGGTGTGATAACAGCTCGCCTGCTTAGAGTTGGAGGTGTGGGTTATGAACGAGACACAAGTGAGTCGCGAGAAAAAGATGACGATGGTGCTTCTATGCCATTTCCTAGGCTGGTTCGGAATACACCGCTTCTACACCGGTAAAAGATTCTCCGGTGTTCTTATGCTACTGACTCTTGGCTGTGGGGGCGTATGGGTCCTCATCGATATGGGACTCATCATAGCGGGTAAGTTTACGGATAAAGAGGGCAAGCGAATTACTGAGTGGACATAATTCTGACTACAGAGCTAACGGCATTAAGCGCGGATAGGAGTAATGGATCAGCCCCTACTTGAATAATGGACGTTATGAATAATGACACCGGAGGAGGCTTCATCCAAAGATAATCTGGAGCGCCGTGCCGCTCTTCACTGCCTAAACTTCAGTGAAAAATTCATAAGGGAGCGTTCTTGGCAGAACGCCGTCACATGGCTCAAGCAAGCTATTAAGATCCAGCCGGATTTATATGAAGCTCACTACCTGCTAGGTCAAGCATACATTGAACTCGGCCTTCTAGAGGAGGCTATTGAAACTCTAGACCAAGCCATCCGATTACGGCCCGACGATCCTACTGCACACTTTAAGCTGGGCCTCGCCTACATCGCCCGCCATGACTGGAACGCAGCTCTTGGCCAGTATCGATCACTCCGCACTCTGGATAGGGTCGTAGCCAAGCAGCTCTTCGACAAGATAGTATTTTCCTTCAACTACGAAATGTTCGATAGCCTCTTCAATCAAATCTACTAGAAGCCGTCTGGCTCTGTTGAAGTCCTCAGAAAAACGACCAGTGCTGAGATGCAGCTATAGCAGATAGGTGTTCATCCAGCGGGAAAGTTGTCTTTGGGTGAATTCATTCCCAGTTATTAGCAACTCACTGATCTATATGCTGCGACTTTGTACCGCAAAACACATTTGCGTGGCAAGAAGTGCCATCTAGTCAACGAATTACGGCCTCACAGCCGGAAAATTTTTCCTTGACGCGAGATTGCTTTTCAAGTTAAAAGGGGCGAAGTTGTTGTCCTGTGAAGGTTTAGAAACCACCAGGGTGACACGGAGTTTTAGGGTAAAAATACATTGACCTGAAGCATAGGCTGGCAACCATGGCGCTTCAGGTCAATTGGGAACTCGCTGTTATGCGAGAGGGGAAAGTGTGCCTAACCCCTGAGCACATTGTACCCATTCTCCTCTTCAGCATCAACAGAATTTAAGTTTCTATGCGCGCGAGATCTATTCGGCTGGGCTGGAAAGTTTAAGAGGAGCTGCTACCGTATGTTCGACAGTAAAGATAAGTTTGATTTGTGGTGTCTTCAGACAAATATGTCAGAGGCCGCAAAACAGGTGTTAGAACGGATTCGTTCATCTCCACCTTCTAGGTCTGTGAGTTCAAGAAGATCCAATGTAAGTGGCCGCTTCCCTAGCCGGAAAATGGGTGTGGTGATTCAGTTTGAAAGTCATAAGAACGAGCTACCCCACATACGCACGCTAGAGGTTGATGAAGATGTAATTGAATACTATGACCAAGCATCGCGAATAAAACTTAACTACGTTGGATTAGATGGAAAGAATAAAAGCACATATCACACGCCTGACTTTTTTGTTATTCGAAAGAATTCAGCGGGCTGGGAAGAGTGTAAGACAGAACAGTCACTTCTAGAACTCGAAGTACGAAGCCCAAATCGTTACCGTCATAATGATAATGGAGAGTGGCTCAGCCCTCCTGGAGAGGAACATGCCACTCTCTTTGGTTTTTATTACAAGATCATTTCTTCGAAAACCATCAACTGGGCATTCCAGCGAAACATGGAGTTCCTCGAAGACTATTTCCGAGTTGATACTCCGGAGATTTCACCTTCGTCACGTGAAAGTGTGTTGATGCAAGTCTCAAGTAATCATGGGATCACGCTAGAGGACTTATTTACCGTCACTTCAAATCAGGTCAGCAGAGATGTTGTTTTCATGATGATTGCTCGTGAGGATATTTACGTTGATCTCTATTCAATGGCGCTTCCTGAGTTTAAGTACGTCAGAGTCTTTGCCAGTAAGGATGTGGCTATCGCGTATGACCGCCTCGTAAAAGACATTTCGCCTCACCTAAGTGAGGCTGCCGTATGTATATCTCTAGAACTCAACAAAAAGATTCTCTGGGACAACAGAACTTGGAAAGTTGTAAATACTGGCGAGAGATCCATCTCACTGCTTAACGAAGAGAACGAGTTAGTAGAGTTGCCCGTTGGCGTCATTGAAAACCTCATTAGAAATGGCCAAATAACAAGCGGCCACACGCACGAATCCTCAATAAGAACTGTTGCGCTTGATCATCCTGAAGTAAGACGCCGATTCTCCCAGGCAGATAGTGAAGATTTAGCAACCGCAAACTACCGATATGGATTGGTGCGTGCTTATAACACGAAGGGGATACCCCCCGGAGGCTTCGGGGTTTCAGAGCGTACGATCCGCGGATGGGCAGCAGAATATTTCAAAGCAGAAAATTCCTATGCATGTGGTTATATTGGTTTGTTACCTCAACCTAAATCGGGAAATAAAAATCCTAGACTCCCTCCGGAATCAAGAGAGCTTATGAATGAGTACATTGATAAATCCTATGAAAATCTTAAACAGAGAAGAAGACGGCAAGTCTTTAACGAATATGCCCTCAATTGTGAGGAGAAGCATATTCAACCAGCTAGTTATACAACTTTTTGCACAACCATTAAACAAAGACCACAACAGACTCAGAAGGAAAAGCGTCTTGGCAAGCGGGGGGCTTATGACGATAAGGAATCCTACTGTGAACTTGAATCAACGTCTCCCCGGCATGGTGAGTACCCTTTTCACCTTGCGCATATTGATCACACACTCGGAGGCGTTGAGGGCGTTTGCTCCTATACAGGGAAGAATATGGGGCGGCCGTGGGTTTCGTTTATGGGTGATGGCTTCACCCGTCAAGTATTAGCAAAGTACTTGACCTACGACCCGCCAAGTCAGCGCATAGATATGATGCTAATACGTGAATGCGTTCGGAGGCACAACAGACTTCCTAGAATCATAACAGTAGATAACGCCCATGATTTCTCTTCCACATATTTTGAAACTTTGCTCGCCACTTTTGAAATAACGAAGAAGGTTAGACCAGTAGCTGAGCCAAGATCTGGATCAATATTAGAAAGGCTTTTTGGGACGGCAAATAGCCATGTCTTCCACAACCTAGAAGGCAATACTCAAATAATGGTGAATGTTCGCCAAGTAACTAAATCTGTTAACCCTAAAAATCATGCAATCTGGGTTCTGGATAGCGTTGATTCATTGGTGACGCGATGGGCATACGATGTATACGACACGATTGAGCATTCAGCATTGGGGCAGTCTCCCCGTGAAGCATACGAGCAAGGGATTAAGCTTTTTGGTACTCGTCCATTCAAGCGCATCCTTTATAACGAAGCATTCCTCATGCTCACTATGCCGCCTAGTCTCAGGGGAAAGGCGAAAGTCTCGAAGGGCTTTATAAAGATAAACCATATCCGTTATTGGTCTGACGCTTTTAAGAATGAGAGAGTAAGGGGTACGAATGTTCTAGTTCGTACGGATCCCTGGAACGCCGGAAGAGTTTATGTTTTCGTTCTAGGGCGATGGGTGGAGGCGTATTCTGATTATTACGCTATTTTTCGTAACCGCTCAGAGCGAGAAATTAGACTGGCGACCGATGAGCTAAGACAACGTAACAAACTTCTATCAAGCCGCTATAAGCTGACGGCTAAGAGACTTGCCGAGTTCCTTAAATCGATTGAGTCTGAGGAAGTTCTACTACATCAGCGTTTGGCTGATCTTGCATCACGACAGATAGCTGTAAATAGCGGATTATTACCCTCTACTTACCTCTCCGGCCCCGCTGAAAAAAACACCGAAAATCGCGGCACCATTATGCCAACACAAGGAAGCCCGCCCGACCAAGATACATCGACTGATAGCCAGCCCCCTTTGGTGTCTCAAATTTATAAGACCATATAAAATTATGCAGAAACTATTTCCACAGAAACTTCTTTCAAGCTCGACTGATGACCGATTGGAGTACTTCAAAACTGAAGTAAGAATTGAACATCCCAACTTAACTCAAGCACTCGACGAGTTATTCTGGGCAATTCGTGACTCTACTCCGGGTTCGTTAATCTTAGTCTACGGTCCTACAGGTGCAGGTAAGACAACTCTTCTGGATTTAGTGGGAACCGTTCTTCTTAAGCATTTAAGAGCAGCTTTAGAGAAGGATCCTGGGATACTACCATTCGTCCGAATACACTTAAGAAATCCGTCTTCACATAATTTTGATTGGAAAGACTATTTCAAGCGACTTCTCCAAATAATGTGTGAGCCGTTAATCGAGCATAAGGACGATGCCCACAGATGGGAAGTGTTAAAAAACACCTATAAAGAGCTGACAGCTAATTATAGATCGTCAGGTTCTAAATACAGGGATGCAGCCGAAAGTGCGCTTTGCCATCGAAAACCGCTTGCTCTTTTAATTGACGATGCACAGCATTTTGGAGTTGTTAGCTCTGGCAGGAGCTTGTTAGACCAGTTAAATACGGTTAAGTCAGTTGCTGATCAGACTCATGTAACACAAGTCTTAGTTGGAACTTACGAACTTCTTCCATTCAGAAATTTAAATGGTCAGTTAAGTCGTCGTAGCATTGACATTCACTTCAAAAGATATGCAGCCGATGACGCGGAACAACGCCAATACTTTGTTAATGCTCTTGGAACTTTTCAATCGTATCTACCTCTGCAAGAAACATATGATCTTGTAGCGGACTGGGACTTTTTCTACGAACGAAGTCTTGGGTGTATTGGAGTACTTAAAGATTGGTTATCACGCTCTCTATCCCTTGCCTTGCGGGAGGGAAAAGAGACATTGACACGCCAGCACATAGAACGCCGTGCGCATTCTATTGAGCAGTGTGAAGAGATGTTGGCTGAAATAATTAGTGGTGAATTAGAGCTCGCAGAAAATGAAGAAAAACGATTACTTCTAAGAGCAAAAATGTGCCTTAACGAAACTTTACCCAAAGAGGACAGATCAGCCAAGAACATTACAAGAGCTGGTAAGACTAGCAGTAAAACAGCAGGGAAAGCCAGGAATACTGTTGGAAGGCGAAAACCCGTCAGAGATAAGATTGGTAATGATATAACTTAGGATGAAATCGAGGATATATGTAACTGCTATTTATCCTTTACTTAAGGAGGAGGACATCTCCCTACTTCAGCGTAGCCCTTTTTATAACCTTCAGCCTCACGGCGTAAATACTTCTTCAATTGAAAGCTTAACGAGTTACACGACTCGCTTATCGGCTGCACATCGCGTCTCAGTTGGAACGCTCTATGAATTTGCGGTCATCCCGGCGCTCAACAAATCCTACCTTATTACGCCATCACATCTTGCGCCCGCTAGTACGTTATTGGGCTCATTCAGAAATCAGATAAAGAATATCAATAGTGTAGGGAAAACTGCTCAAGAATGGGTTGAGGTGCTTAAGAATATGACTCTCCGTAGTGATTTACAGCACCTTACTTTTTTACCAATGTCAGAAACTATACCTCACCTCAAACTTCTTAAGCGTAAACAGTCATGGTGTCCTGTCTGTTATGAGGAAATGCGACAGACAGATAGAGTTATTTACCAGCCACTAATTTGGTCCCTAGAACTAGTTAAAATATGTGATCGTCATCAGGTGCTCCTTGTTGATAGATGTCCTCAGTGTGAGAACCAGTTTCTCTCTTTAACTCGACGCCTCAAGATTGGGTTTTGTCCCCGATGTTATTGCTGGTTGGGTAGAGAAGATAGTAAATCCGCAAAGTCACTTACTATAAGCGAATTAGAGTGGCAGATATTTATTTGTGAAAACTTAAGAGAACTGCTGGAGGAAGCCCAGAAAGAAACCTTCTCTGTATCTACAGATAACATCTCTAGATGGCTACAAATTTGCGCTGCGAAAATCACTAGTGGTAAGGCTCAGCGCCTCTCCTCACTATTAGGAAAGCCGAATTTGACAGTTCAAGAATGGTACCACGGTAACGTCAAGCCAACTCTTTCTAACTTACTAAGAATTTGCTATTGCTTGGACTTACGCCTTGTTCAATTACTTACAGGTAATGGAATCGGAGAGAAAGAATTCTTTCAGACCAAGCTATTCCCTAAAGAAGTAGAGCCAGCCAAACATGTTCGGACATATAAGGTATTTGATTATTCAAAGGTAAAGAAGCTGTTAACCAAATATTTGAAGGTTTCGCCTCCGCTTTCAATGAGACAGGTGTCCCTAGCAATTGGCCATGATCACGGAACTCTCTACAAAAAGTTTCCTGACCTTTGCCACCAGATTTCTCACAGATACCGGGAGTTCTTACAAGCTCGTTATAGAGAAGGGCAAAACGAAAGAGAAGATGAGATACGACAGGCCTGCTCTGAGTTACATAAACGGGATATTTATCTTTCAGCAAGAAGTGTTACCGAGCATCTGAACAAACCAACTTATCTCGGCCGGCGAGATGTAGCGGCTATAATAAAAAAAGTGAGAATGGAAATTGGCCAAACTAAGAAATAAACTAACAGTTTGCCAAAAGCTAAATAAAGCAACAGCCTGCCAATTTGGCAGGCTGTTGCTTTATTTCACACCCCGCCGTTTAGAAGTTCAGCTTGAGGCCGAACTGGAACTGGCGCTGGTCGAAGGAGGCGGTCGGGCGGCTGTAGTAGCGGCCGGCGTTGTCGCGCTGGCCGAAGGCGTTCACGTCCTCGAAGAAGGGCGAGGCCGCCGCCTCGTTGAAGCGGTTGAAGAGGTTGAAGCCCTCGGCGATGACTTCGAGGTTGAAGCGCTCGCCCAGGGGGATGCGGCGCGTGACGCGCAGGTCGAGCGAGGCGTAGGGGTGCGTGATGCCGCGGTTGCGGCCGAGCGAGCCGACGGCCGGCAGCCCCGTGCGGCAGGCGACCACGTCCGAAGTCGGGCCGGGGACGCAGAGCGTGCCGTCGGCGGTGACGGAGGGGCGGTCGTTCGTGCCCTGGAGGTCGAAGTTCGTGTCGGTGCTGCTCAGGATGTTGAAGGGGCGGCCCGACGAAAGCTCCAGGATGGGCGCGACGATGAAGCCCGAGAGGAACGAGCGGAAGCCGCCCTCGCCGCGCCAGTCGGCCGGGGCGGAGAGCACGCCGCTGAAGACGAAGCGGTGGCGCTGGTCGAAGAGCGAGTCGGCGCGGTCGGCGCGGACGTTGCGGTTGTTCTGCGGCTTGAGCAAGGTCTGCAAGTCCGAAGAGTCGTCAATCGAGTGCGACCACGTGTAGGAGGCGAGGAACTGGAAGTTGTTGGCGAAGCGGCGCTTCAACTCGAAGGTGCCGGCGTGGTAGACCGAGTTGCCGATGGACGACTGCGCGTTCACGTCGCCGAAGGGCGCGACGACGTTGGTGCCGGTGGCGAGCGTGCCGCCGAGCAGCGCGTTGAAGGCCGCGGGCGAGAGGCCCGTCAGCGCGCGCACGAGGAAGTAGTTCGGCCCGGAGGGGCGGAAGAAGTTGGCGGCGAAGGGGTTGATGATGCGCCCGCGCGTGGGCGAGGCGACGATGAGGCCGGGGACGACGACGGCGAGCGTGTCGCCCGGCAGGAGCGGGTTGGCGAAGGTCGTCCCCGGAGCCGTCGTCGGGAAGAGGCCGGGCGTGGCGAGCGCGGCGTCGGCGAAGCTGATGGGCGAGCGGGGCCCGGCGTAGCGCTGGAAGTTTTGAAGGAAGAGGTCCTGGCGGACCTCGTTCACGTCGCGCGGCAGCGGCAGGTGGTGCGCGCCGACGAAGAGGTACGAGGCCGTAAACGACATGTCCTTCGTCAGACGGCGTTCGAGCGTCACGTTGGCCTGGTTAGCGTAGGCGTACTCGAAGTCCTGCGCGACGGGCAGCGTGAACGGGAGCAGTTGGCCGAAGCCGGGGAAGGTCTGGTCGTTGAAGCGCTGACGGCCGAACTGGTAGTCGGTGCCGAGGGCGACGCCCGGCGTGCGGAAGCCGGGCGGGCAGAGCGGGTTGGCCTGCCCCGTGCAGACCGTGCCCTGGAAGACCTGCACGGCGTTGATGAGCGCGGTCGGCGCGGGGCTCCCTTGCAGGAAGGTGGCCTGCTGCTGCTGCGCGGCGTCGGCGATGTCGGAGTTGAAGGCGGCGGCGAGGAGCGGGTGGTCGTAGAAGAGGCCGTAGGCGGCGCGCAGAACGGTCCCGCCGTCGTTGTTCAAATCCCACGCGAAGCCGACGCGCGGCGCGAAGTTGTTCTTGTCGCGCGGGAAGCCCTGCTGCACGCCGAGCACGTTCTGCGCGTTGGCGATGTCCTGCGCCGAGAGCGTGATGCCGGAGAGCGGGTCGGTGAAGGGCGTCGGCGCGAGCTGCTCGGTGAACTCGATGTCGTAGCGGACGCCGTAGTTGAAGGTCAGGTTGGGCCGGACCTTCCAGGAGTCCTGCGCGAAGAGCGCCATCGGCTTGTTGCCGAGCTTGCTGATGGGGTTGCCGAAGCCCTGGATGAAGCTGCCGGGGAAGCCGAGCCCGTACTGCTGGACGGCGGTGAAGGCCGGCGGCGTGCCGGGGAAAGGGGCGAGGGTAGTGGCCGAGAGGCCGCCGAAGTTGTAGAGGCCGGCGAAGTTCAGCTCGAAGGTGGCCTCGGGGATGGAGATGAAGTTGGCGTCGCCGCCGAACTTGAAGGTGTGCGTGTCCTTAACCCAGTTGATGTTGTCGGTCCACTGGTAGCGCGTCTCGGTGCGGATGACGGGCGAGAACAGCTCGCGGCCGATGAAGGCGACGCCCGTGATGTTGAAGGCCACGGCCTCGCGGTTGTTCGAGGTGAAGGTGGCGCGGCGCTGCCCGAAGTTGAAGCGCGCCTCGTTGACGACGGTGTTCGAGAGCGTCGAGTTCAGGGTCGTGACGAAGGAGGTGTCGCGCAAGGTCTGGATGCCGGTGCGCGAAACGTCGTTCTGGCCGAGGGACTGGTTCTGCGACTCGACCTGAATGCCTGAGATGTCGGACGGGTTGTAGCCGAAGCGCATCGTCAGTGTGTTGCGGTCGTTAATCTTGTGGTCGAGGCGCGCGCTCGTGAACGTCGTGTCCTCAGAGATGGGGAAGACGCGCGCCAGCGAGTTGAGCGGCCGGAAGGAGTTGGGGCTGACGGGGACGGGCGCGCCCGTCAGGAAGAACCGCTGGCCGATGGGCGCGCCGAGGCCGACGCCCGGCACCGTGCCCGGGTTCGGCAGCGGGTTGGTGCCGGTGAGCGCCGTGTTAGACCCGCTCGAAGCGAGGAAGGCGTACTGGATGGCGGCCTGAATGGCGGGGGCGCTGCCGCTCGCCAACAGCCCGTTGACGTAGTTGGCCTGCGCCGGCGTCAGGCCCGTGAAGGTGCGCGGGCCTAAGCCCGGCAGCGGGATGGTGACGCTCGAAGTCAGGTTGCCGACGACGTTCGAGGTGAAGAAGCCGGACTCCTGCCGCTTCCTCTGCTCGAAGGCGATGAAGCCGAAAGTGGTGTCGCGGGCGAGCGGGAAGCCGAGCGTGGCGCCGTACTGCGCGCGCGTGAAGGGCGCCTTCTTGTCGGGGTCGTTGTCGATGATGGGCGCGAAGGGGTTGCGCGCCTGTATCGACTTGTGGCGGATGAAGCCGAAGACGTTGCCGCGCACGTCGTTGGTGCCCGACTTGGTAACGACGTTGACGACGCCGCCCGAGGTCCGCCCGAACTCGGGCGCGAAACTGTTGGTGACGACCTGAAACTCCTGCACCGCCTCCTGCGAAACGGTCGAGCGCGCGGCGTTGACCGAGTTGTCGGTGTTGTCGGCGCCGTCCACCTGCACGAGGTTCGAGCGCCCGCGCTGGCCGCCGAAGTTGAGGCCCGAGGTGGGCGCGGGGCCGATGGGGCGGCCGTTGTCGCGCGTCACGGTCGAGGTCGTGAGGGTGAAGTTGATGTAGTCGCGCTGGTTGATGGGCAGGTTGTCGATGCGAACCTGGTCGATGGTGCTCGACACGTTGGTCTTCGTCGTCTCGATGAGCTCGGTCTGGGCGCCGGAGACCGTGACCACGTCCGT
>Ga0182001_10000112_pt1 | contig 19217 bp, 18 predicted proteins | sample BulsoiFelSFmetaG_FD_120485 | JGI IMG/M metagenome (GOLD analysis project Ga0182001, IMG submission 120485) | Bulk soil microbial communities from Mexico - San Felipe (SF) metaG | ecosystem: Environmental > Terrestrial > Soil > Agricultural land | place: Mexico: San Luis Potosi | collected... | reverse complement strand
ACGGAAGCACGCGGGCGAACGTTTGAGCGTTGACGAATATTACGAGCACATTTTTGAAAACTCTGTGCCCGGATTAAAGGAGCGCGCGACGACAGAGGGGTTGACGCCGCTTGAGTTCATGCGACGCTACGGCGCGTTCGAGGTCAGGAAGAAGACGGGCGCGCTTTACGAAGAGGCCGTCCCGCAAGAGGAACTCGATGATGTTCGCATTGATAGCTTCGGCAGAGTCTATACGCGAGCGCCAAAGCCTGCTTCAACCAACATCGTGCCGGTCAGTAGCCCTGACCCGGATGCGGAAGGCCGCCGTCTTGTTGGTATCAAAGTTGACGATGAAATCCGTCGCGGCTTTCCGACGCCGAGCGGGAGATTAGAGTTCTACTCGCGCACTCTGGCTGATTGGGGCTGGCATGATGAGAGCATTCCTGTTTACATCAAGAGCCATGTGCATCCAGAAAATCTAGCTGAAGACCAGACAGTCTTAATCTCAACTTTTCGGCTGCCCGTGCAGATTCACACGCGCTCGGCTAATGCGAAGTGGTTGGACGAGATCGCGCACACGAACCCTTTGTGGATTCATCCAATCCATGCCGAGCAAATAGGCGTGCGAACGGGTGAGCTTGTACGCGTCGAAACAGAGATAGGCTACTTCGTGTTGCGCGCGTGGGTCACGGAAGGCATACGCCCTGGGATTGTCGCTTGCAGCCATCACATGGGTCGCTGGAAGCTGACAGAAGAAGGGCAGCGACAATTGATGGCGACCGTCTCTTTGGACCATCAGGGAAGTCGTTGGGGGTTGAAGCGAGAGCGAGGGGTTGCGCCTTACGAATCAGCAGACCCGGACACGGCGCGCATCTGGTGGACAGACGTTGGCGTGCATCAGAACCTAACTTTTCCTGTTCATCCAGACCCTGTTTCGGGTCAGCATTGCTGGCATCAGGCCGTGCGCGTGCGCCGTGCAGATGCCGACGATTCTTACGGAGACATTTCAGTTGACGTTAATCTCGCGCGCGAGGTTTATCGTAAATGGCTCGCATTGGCGCACCCCGCAGACAAGTATTCGCCAGACCGCACGCGCCGCCCCTTCTGGCTGCTGCGACCCCTGAAACCAGCCAGAGAGTTTTTCCGTTTGCCGGAAGAACAAGAGTTGGTCGAAGCGGATTAAAGCATTTTAGAAATGAAGCGTGAGCGCATTGATAAGCTTCTGGTCGAGCGTGGGCTGGCGCTTTCGCGTACCAAAGCGCAGGCGCTCGTGATGGCTGGCGTTGTCCTCGTCAACAACCAGCGCGTCAACAAGCCTTCGGAGATGTTCGAGGTGGACGCGCCCATTCGCATCAAGGGCGAAGGCGATCCGGCCTCGCGCTATGTGGGCCGAGGCGGCCTGAAGATGGAAGCTGCACTCAGGGAATTTGAGTTGGATGTGACGGGCTTGATTTGTTTGGACGTAGGCGCTTCGACCGGCGGCTTCACGGATTGCTTGTTGCAGCACGGCGCGCGTTGGGTTGTCGCCGTTGATGTCGGTCACAATCAGATGGATTGGCGACTGCGGCGTGACCCGCGCGTCGAAGTCAGAGAGGGCGTCAACGCGCGCTACCTGAAGCCGGAGGATTTCGAAGAGAAGTTTGATCTGGCCGTGATGGATGTCTCTTTCATCTCGGCGACGAAAGTCTTGCCTGCCATCGTGCCGCTATTGACGACACGCGCTCTGCTCGTTACGCTCATCAAGCCACAGTTTGAAGTCGGTCGCGGAGAAGTCGGTCGCGGCGGCATCGTCAATGATGCTGCAAAACATGCCCGCGTGGTTGAAGAAGTGAATGAACGAGCGCGCGCACTCGGTCTCACAGTGCGAGGCGTGACGGAATCCCCGTTGCGCGGCGCGGATGGTAATCTGGAATTCCTCGCCCTCTATGAAAAGGAAGGATACTCACAATGACAGGTGAAGAGTTGGAAAGAGCTATCGAATTTCTGTTGCAAGGTCAGGCAAAATTTGAAGTGCAATTCGAGAAGACTAACCAGCAGGTTGAGAGAACAGAGCAACAGATAGAACGAACACAGCAGCAAGTAGAACGGACACAGCAACAGTTGGAGTTAACTAATCAACGTGTCTCAATACTTGCCGAAACTCAGACGGAATTTATGCAAACGATGTTGCGGCACGTCGAGGAGCAACGCGAAATCAATGCCAGCCTGCGACGAAAAAATAGCGATCTGGCGCAGGTAACTGAAAGAAGGATACTTGATTTAGCCCAGGCAACGGAACAAAGAGTAACTGGGTTGGCGCAAGAAACTGATCGAAGAATCTCAGGGCTAGCACAAGTGACTGAGCAAAGGATGTCCGAACTGGCAGAGGCGCAGCGGCAAACGCAGAAAGACCTTTCTGATCTGGCGAAGACTGTTGGCCATCTGGTGAAGGCTATGCAGAGGAATGGAAATCCATCGCAGGGGTAAAAGGCAAGGGAACGCGGAATGGTTGGAAAGGATAAAGAACGTGTGGCGCTCGCAAGGCTTCAGCGCGTCAAGGCGGCTTATCAGAGTTTCGTCAAATTAAATTACGAGCAAAGGGCGGAGGATTGCGGAACGTGCCCGACGCGCGGCGTCTGCTGCACGGACGAGCATTTCGTCAATGTCAACATCACAAGGCTTGAGGCTGTCGCCATCCGCGAAACGTTGGCGCGCACGCCGCGCCTAGATGAAAAGGGACGGCGCGCTATCTATGAGCGAGCGCGCAAGGCGGTCGCGCGTTATGGCCTGAATGCCACAGGAGACACTTTCGCAAAAACCTTTTCATGCCCTTTGTATGAGCCTTCAGCAGGCTGTCTTGTGCATCGCAGGGCTAAGCCCGCGCCATGCATCCAACACGCCTGTTACGACAGTTGGGAGGATTTGCCGCCCACGAGCTTGCAGTCACGAACGGAACATCGCGTCGAGCAGTTAAATGAAGAGGTTTACGGCGCAGCGTGGGCGTGGCTGCCAATCCCGCTCTGGCTCGTGCTCGTTGACCCTGAAACGGACGGGGCGGAACTTGAAACCCTGGCGCGTGAGTGGAGCACGCGTCGGGTGGATGTAGAAAATAGTTCGCCGCACCGCGCGCGGCAACTCGGCAAGACTGCATCGCTGAGGCGCGCCAGTCTGCCCGTTATTAGATTGAGAGCATAATCCCGGATTCAGAAAAGCTCATGAGTTCACAAACGCTTCGCCCGACCGTGCCGGAAGATGTGCCCGGAATCCTGAAGCTCATCAGCGAAGTTTATGCGGAATACGATTGCGTGCTGTACGCCGAAACTGAAGAACAGCATCTGCTGGAACCCGGCTCCTATTTTCGCAAACATGGCGGAGAATTCTGGGTGGTTGAAGAGGACGGCCTGGTGCGCGCGACCGTCGCCGTCCTCCTGCACGAGGATTCAGGCGAGCTGAAATCGCTCTACGTCCATCCGTCTTTGCGGCGGCAGGGTTGGGGGAGAAGATTGACGGTGCTGGCGATGGATTACGCGCGCGCTGCCGGAAAACGGAAGATGATTCTCTGGAGCGACACGCGCTTTACAGATGCTCATCGCCTCTATCGCAACCTGGGGTTTACTGAAATGGGCATCCGCGACCTGAAGGATTCAAATAATTCAATCGAGTACGGCTTCGAGAGATCGTTATAACTTGTCAGCGCGAGCGAAAATCGAAAAGAAAAATTTGTCGCACAAGAAATTTTTTGGACGTGAACATGTGGCTTCGTTCACGTTCGGAACAGAAAAAAGTCTTCACTCTTCACGGATTTGTTAGTGTTTCTGAGCCGCTCGAAAGACGCCCTTTCACGCTAGAAATTTCCACAGCTTTTTCCACAGCCACAGGCTTCAACTCTTAAAGTATTTTCTGCTTGACTCGAAATTAATGTGAGCGTATAACCACACCCTCGTCGCGGTGCTCACGGGCATCATGACCAGCAAGGGGAGGGCAAACGGAGCGGTGACGCATCGTTTGAGAGAAGCAACAGGCGGCTGTTGCAGCTATTCACGCCCCATGCTGAAGCCGAAAGGCTTGGCTTCAAGATAGGTCGCAAGACTGGTCTTGAGCGACAGCGGATAAAAACGCAGTCGCGCTTTAAGGAAATGATCAGCCTTAAGGAAGCAAAGTCGCTCGCTTCAGGTCTCTAGGGACTCGGACGAGCCTCGTTGCCGGGAACGTAACCGGCGGTGGAGGAAAAGCCACCACAACAAAAACCAAACGGCACCGCAAGACCGCAAGGAAATGCGAGGTTTGTGAAAACGAATCGAGTGCCGACCGGAAATAAGGGCTGACCGCCAGCCAATTGTTCGGGATATAAATCGGCGACAACTTGCGTGTACATGCGTTGTCGCCAAAAATTGTCCCCCTGAATCGCTTCGGTGGTTTTTCGGGATCAAAAGATTGCGCCGCTTTCACTCGTTGGAAGCGGCGCGGTCTTTTTTGCGCTCGTTTAGCAGGTCGTTCGCGTGCGCAACCTTTCCAACTTTCCGTCAATCACAATCGGCGCAGTCGTGCACGAGACTTCATACGACACAACTTAAGGGATGACAGTGCGCTCGTGGCCGAAGCCACTTGGTAAGGTCTTACTCTCTAAGCCTGGAACATCATGCGCGAAGGAGATGCGAATCTCTTCCTTTGCTGGCGGAGGCGGCCAAAGCTTAATCCTGGAAGCCCACCTATGGCTCAGAACGCGAGAGCGAAAGTATTGCTCATGCTCCCATTCGACTTCGGCCATCGTGAGTAGGCAGTCCACAAACTCCTGATGCCCCGCGCCCGCCGCGAACCGTGCTGCGCTTTCATACTCTTTGATGTTGCGCCTCTCCAATTTTCCAGCCCCATACATGGGCGCGAGCCAGCCCGTCACATGACAGAGCGCGCCGAGAGTGCGGCCAATCAGGAAAGCCCTGACTTCGCGAAGGCGGCTCGGCTTTCTGCCAAGCTCGGCGAGCATCTCACCGACGAGGCGGCGATGATGCCACTCCTCGTCCTCAATCTCTCGGATTCGCGCACGCGTCTGTCTATCGCTCACCGAGCGCCAGTGCCCGCGATAAGCATATGCGGCAGCTAACTCGCCCGAATAGGCCAGCCGCAGAATGTTGACCAGGTTTTCGAGTTGCTGATCGTTCATGGTTAAGACATCTGAGATATTCTACAGCAGACGCGCACTGCCAAAAGGTTTTTTATTACAAGCAGAGGTCTCGCAGTCGTTTTCCATGACGGCAAACACGAGAGGGCAAAGTTGATTAACTTATCTCTTCGTTGACACTCAAAAGCGCGCGCGGGTATCATCCGAGCCGTCTCTTAAAAAGTAATCAAAAGCAATTAGAGAATCTGCCGCGAGATAAGGTTGATTTGATGGAGCACGAATCTATACGCCGCGTCGGCGTGATGGTCAAACCGCATCAACCCGAAGCGCTCAGGACTATCTGCCAACTCATCGAGTGGCTGGACGAGCGCGACATAAAATTAACCGGCACGCCTGAGCTGGACCGCGAGCGCATTCAACAGGAGACGGGCTGTGTCATGTTCGTCACAGAGCCTGAACGACTCGCGGCGAAAGTTGACCTGATTGTGGTCCTGGGCGGCGATGGAACGATGATCGCCACCTCGCGCATGATGGGCGATTATGATGTGCCCGTGCTCGGCATCAACTACGGCACGCTCGGCTATCTGGCGGAGTTTCGCGTCGAGGAGATGTTTCCCGCGCTCGAATCAATTCTCGTCGGCGATTACCGTATAGACACGCGCGTGCGTCTCTCTGTTGATCTGGTCGAAGGCGAAGACATCCTGATGCATCACCGCGTGCTCAACGACGTGGTCATCAACAAGTCTGCCCTGGCGCGCATCATCGAACTCGAAGCGCACATGAACGGGCAGCTCATCAGCGCGTTTCGCGCCGACGGTCTGATTATCTCAACGCCGACAGGCTCGACCGCCTACAATCTCTCGGCTGGCGGCCCCGTCGTCTATCCTTCGATGAACGCGCTCGTCATCACGCCCATCTGCCCGTTCACGTTGTCCGACCGACCCATCGTTGTTCCTGATGATGCGTTGGTCGAGTTGCGCGTGCGCACGCAGAAAGAGGATGTGGTCTTAACGCTCGACGGGCAGATCGGTCGCCCTATCCTGCCCGAACATCGCGTGGTGATTAGAAAAAGTCTCACGCCTTTCAGGATTGTGCAGCCCAAGAGCAGAAACTACTTCGAAGTGCTGCGCGAGAAATTACGATGGGGGAAATAAAACAGTGACGAGTTAAGAGTGACGAGTGACGAGAAAAGACGAATTAACTCGTCACTCGTCACTTGTCACTCGTCACTAAGAAAAGATGGCTGACGAAAAAGACAAACGCGGGAACGAGCCTCAGATTGCTTCGGATGCGTTTGAGCGGGAAGTGACGACCGACCTTGACGAGGAGACGCCCGACAAGCCGAAGGGGATGCCGCTGCACACGCGCATCCTGATCGGACTGGTCATCGGCGTTGTGGTCGGAATCATTGTCAACTATTTCTTCAAAGTCCCAAGCCCGGACCAAGCGGGCGTGATGATTACCAACCCGAAAGTCGAGTGGGTCGTCACCAATATCACGGAGCCTGTCGGACAGCTCTTCCTGCGGCTGCTGTTGATGATCGTCGTGCCGCTCGTCTTCTCATCTCTGGTCGTCGGCATCGCTGGCATCGGCGACATACGCAAGCTGGGCCGGGTCGGTCTTAAATCTTTCGCCTACTGTCTGGTCATTTCCGCCATCTCGGTCGCCATCGGGTTGACGCTCGCCAACACGATCAAGCCGGGCACGCGCGTTGACCCTGAGACGCGCGCCAAACTTGAGCAGCGTTTCGGCCAGAGCGCACAGAGCGAAATCGAGAACGCGAAGAAGAGCGAGTCCAAAGACTCGCCGTTCATGGCGGTCGTCAAATCAGTCGTCCCCTCGAATCCTATTCAGATGGTTGTCGGCGAGCCGCCGGGCTATACGCCGGACATGCTCAAGCTGATGTTCTTCGCTCTCATCATCGGCATCGCGGTCACGCTGATTCCATTCGAGACGACCGCGCCTTTGCTGAGAGGCTTGCAGGCGCTCTATGAAATCACGGCGAAGGTCATCGAGATCATCATGAAGTTTGCGCCCTATGCGGTCGCGTGTCTGCTCTTCAATAACACTGCGCGCTTCGGGCTTGATCTCTTGCAGGCTCTAGGGTGGTTCATCCTGACCGTGATCGCGGGACTTGCGATTCACATGTTCGGCGTCTATTCGCTCTCGGTCTATTTTCTTTCACGGATCAATCCTCTGGACTTCTTTCGCCGCATCAAGACCGTCATCCTGACGGCCTTCTCAACTTCTTCATCGAACGCGACGCTGCCGACCGCGCTCAAAATTTCTGAAGAGAATCTGGGCGTGCCGCAGGAGATTAACAGCTTCGTGTTGACGGTCGGCGCGACGGCCAATCAGAACGGAACTGCTTTGTATGAAGGCGTGACCGTGCTCTTTCTGGCGCAGCTTGCAGGCGTGGACCTCTCCATCGGACAACAGTTGGTCGTCGTCTATCTGGCTATCTTAGGAGGCATCGGGACGGCGGGCGTTCCCTCAGGCTCGATTCCTTTCGTCATCGGCGTGCTCGCAACAATTCATGTCAATCCGTCTCTCATCGCCATCATTATCGGCGTGGACAGAATTTTGGATATGTGCCGGACGACATTGAATGTCGCGGGCGACATCACGGCGGCGACCTATGTCGCCAGAAGCGAAGGCTACAAGCTTCTGACGCATCACGACCCTGCGATTATTCATGCGAGCGTGGCGCATCCGGCTGCGCGGCGCGGGGCGGAATAAAATCGTGCCCGCCGGATAGCCGAGTGTATGAGAATAATTCTGGCGAGCGTTCTTTAATCAACTTCAATTCGAGTAGAAAAGAGCGCGCGAGCCGCACAAAGGCTGAGCGTTGCAGTTATTTCTCTCCTTCAATCAGGCGCGGAACGGCAGGTGCATAAGCCCTGTTAAATCAGCCGCTGCTTGTGCCCCGCTCTTTTTCATGCGGCTCGAAACCTCGCACTAAGTTCTTGGAAAACTGCGCGCTCAAGGCTTTGAATGCTTGAGCGTCTTTGTGAGGTGACCGCAAAATGATATTCCCGATTGGCGACGACAATTCCGACCGCACGACCACGCCTGTTATCAACTACCTCTTGATTGCCGTCAACGTTCTGGTCTTCATCTTTCTGCAAGGCGCGACGGGCGAGAACGGATTCACTGCTTCTTTCTCGACTGTGCCCGAAGAGATTAGAACCGGAAGAGACGTGAGCGGCCCAATCAAGATTAGCATGGGCGATGAGCAGGCCGTCATTAATCTGGGCAAGACGCCGCAGCCTGTTTACATCACGCTCCTGACTTCAATGTTCATGCACGGCGGCTGGATGCATCTCTTAGGCAACATGCTCTTTTTGTTTATCTTTGGTGACAATGTTGAAAATGCTCTGGGACGCATCAGGTATCTAATCTTCTATCTGGTGACCGGGGTGATCGCGTCGCTGACACAGGTCTTCACGACCTTCGCGTTCGGCGACAATCCTTTCATTCCGAGTTTGGGAGCGTCGGGCGCGATTTCAGGAGTGCTCGCAGGATACCTTGTGCTGTTTCCACGTAAGCAAGTGCGCGTGATTTTGTTCCAGGTCCTGACGAGCGTTCCGTCAATCGTCGCCATCGGTCTCTGGTTCGTGTTGCAGTTAGTTGAAGCTTTCGGCGTTCTTGGCGCAGGCCCACAATCGAGTGGAGGCGTGGCGTTCATGGCGCATGTTGGCGGCTTCATCTCTGGACTGATTCTGGTCAAGTTCTTCGCCATCGGGCGCGGCACTCCGACGGCGGCGAGACCTTATTAATTTTCAGCAGCGAGTTGTCAGAAACGTCGCTGCCTGGGTGCAATAAATTTCAAGCAAGGAGAACAAGGCAATGGATAACGACAACGCAATCTCGACTCTCAACAATTTGATCGAGACCTGCAAAGATGGACAAAATGGATTTCAAACGGCAGCCGATGGCGTCAAGAACAGCGACTTAAAGACGCTCTTTCTAGCCTACTCGCAGCAGCGCGCGCAGTTTGCCGGAGAACTTCAGAATGAAGTGCTTCGACTCGGCGGCGACCCTGAAAAGACTGGCAGCGTCGCGGCGAGCCTTCATCGCGGCTGGATAGACATCAAGTCAGCCGTGACGGGCGAAGACGAAGGCGCGGTAATTTCCGAGTGCGAGCGCGGCGAGGATTCAGCCGTCAAGAATTATCAGGAGGCTCTGGAAGAAGACCTACCCGAAAACATTCGCTCAATCATCGAGCAGCAATTCACTCAGGTCAAAGAGGCCCACGACCGCATCCGCGCTCTTGAGAGAGCCAGCAGCGCGAAGGCATAAAAGAGATGCAAAATTAAAAATTAAAAATGCAAAAGTGAAGACCGGAGGCGTGTTCCTTCAGCTTCACTTTTGCATTTTACATTTTGCATTTTGCATTCACTCACGTAAGATCAGCCCTTCAATCGTGCAAGGAGTTTTTCATTGGTGTCAACGACCGAGACCGTTCTTCCTCCGACCAATCAACAGGGCCTGGACATCCGCTCGACGCCGCGCGCGGAGATGAATCTTTACCCGCTCGACACCTTTGCTTATGAGTTCGTCGGGCGCGAGATTCGCATCAACTTCGAGATTCCAGAGTTCACAGCCATCTGCCCGTTCTCAGACTTCCCGGACTTCGCCATCATTCGCCTGGAGTACGTGCCCAATGAACGCTGCATCGAACTCAAGAGTCTGAAGCTTTATATCAACTCGTTCCGCGAGGTGAAGATTTTTCACGAGCACGTCATCAACGTCATCCTCGAAGATTTCGTACGGGCCTGTGACCCCTTGAGCGTCGAGATCGAAGGTGACTTTCACATTCGCGGCAACATCAAAACTGTTGTCCGCGCAAGCTATAAAAAACAGTAGGCAGTTAGCAGTTGGCAGCCAATGCGAAAGCTGCTGTTACTGCCCACTGCCCATTGCCTACTGCCAACTGATTTATGAATCTACCTTTTGCGCTATCGAGTATCGGCGGAATCATTGCGGCGGTCGTGCTCTTTCTTATCCTGAAGCGCGTCGTCGGCTTTGTCTTTCGCATCATTCTCGCAGGCGTGCTGGTCGTCGCCATCGTCATCGGCGCATGGTGGTGGACGAGGCCATCCAATGAGACCAACACAAATAGTAATACTCGCCCCCAACGAACGCGCCCGCGATAGAAACGAAGATTGAGAGACCGATTGTAATAACATGGGGGAAACAGACACCGACGCTGCCGACCAATTCGATGCCGCGATCAGCGAGCGGAAGTTAGACGAAGGCAGGCCGGGTCTCTGGCAGCGTTATCGTCGCCTGCCGAAGAACGTCTTCGTCATCAGCCTCATCAGCCTCTTGAACGATGCTTCGAGCGAAATCATCTACCCGCTCCTGCCGCTCTTCCTGACCATCACGCTCGGCGCTTCTCCGAAAGTCGTCGGCCTTGTCGAGGGCGCAGCCGAATCCGTTTCCAGCCTGCTCAAACTCTTCGCGGGATATTTTTCAGACCGCAGAGGGAAGCGCAAGGGCTGGGTCGTCGGCGGCTACGCGCTCGCAAATTTTGTTCGTCCGCTGCTGGGAGTTGCGACCAATTGGTTTCAGGTGCTCGCCATCCGTCTGACAGACCGCGTCGGCAAAGGCATCCGCACTGCGCCGCGCGACGCTATGATCGCGGATGCTGTCTCTGTGAAAGAGCGTGGCCTGGCCTTCGGCTTTCATCGCGCGATGGACCATGCGGGCGCGGTCATCGGGCCGCTCATCGGATTCCTGCTCATCTCCTGGGTCGCTTCTGACAAGAACCATGCGACCGCCAGCGACTTCAAAAAAATCTTTCTGCTCGCTTCCGTCCCGGCCTTAGCCGCAGTTCTCGTCGCAGTCTTCGGCCTGCGCGAATCTGAGATGAAAGGCAATGGCAATGGAGTGACGAAGCCGAAACTAACGCTCCGAGGCTTTGATACAAACTTCCGTCGCTTTCTCTTCATCCTCGCGCTCTTCACGCTCTCGAATTCATCTGATGCTTTCCTGCTGCTGCGAGCTAAAGACTCTGGAATTCTTGAGAGCAATCTGCTGCTGCTCTGGGCTGCGCTGCATGGGACGAAGGTTTTGAGTTCGCTCATCGGCGGTGACTTGTCCGACCGTTTGGGGCGCAGGATGTTGATCGTTTCGGGTTGGCTACTTTACGCAGCCGTTTACCTGGGGTTCGCTTTTGTCCAGACGCCGGGCGCAGCTTGGGCGCTCTTTCTGATTTACGGAGTCTATTTCGGATTGGCCGAAGGCGCGGAGAAGGCGCTTGTCGCAGACCTCGTGCGCCCAGAACAGCGCGGGACTGCTTACGGCTTGTATAATCTGGCCTTCGGCGTTACCGTTTTTCCAGCCTCGTATCTGATGGGAACCGTCTGGGATATGTATGGACCACAGGCTGCTTTCATCATGAGCGCGGGCATCGGGACATTGGCCGCGTTGCTCCTGCTCGCGCTGGTCAGAATACGAGCAGGTCACAGTCAGCAGCCTCAAAATAGTTGATGATGATCGAGCGTTGACCTTCAAACTTTAAGAAGGCTCGAAAGAAAATTCAGGATGAGACTAATCAAAAAAGCTTTCCCTGTGGTCGAAGGCTTGACGCCTGAGTTAGGCCGCTCGCTGGCCGCGATGGAAGAGGTCAGGGCGCAGTTGCATGAAGCTGTGCATGAGATGTCTGTTGAAGATTTGGCGTGCGAGGCGGTCGCGGGCGCGCATTCCATCGGCGTGCTCGTCCTTCACATCGGCGAGTCCGAATGGTTCTGGCTGAACTGCGTTATCAAAGGGCATAAGCTGACGGACGAAGATCGCCAGCAACCTTTCTGGGATGTGCTCAAAGACCCGAAAGCCTTGGCTGCAAAAAATTATTCAGCCGACTTTTGCCTGGAGACCATTGACGGCATCAGACAAGAGATGCATGGCTTTCTCGCTTCGCTCACGGACGCGGATTTGGAGAACGTCTATAGCTACACGCGGGGCAGCACGACGATGGAAGCAAGTTTGCGCTGGATTCTGCACCATCTGATTGACCACGAAGCGCAGCACAAGGGACAGATACTGATGCTCAAGCGGCTCTTGAGCGGGAAGACAGAAGATTTTATTTGAAGCTGCGGAGAAGAATTGTTTTGAGTCTGAACATCGAACGTTGGAATGAAGAGGGCGTGCCCGATAAACAAGCTCTGCGCGAGCGTATGGAACGAGAAGGCTACAGCGTCTTCGAGTGGCAGGACGCGCCCGGCACTTCATATCGCCCGCATACACATGCAGAAGATCAATCGCACTGGATTATCAGCGGAGCTTTGACGCTCCGACTCGGTTGGGAAGAATACACCTTGCGCGCGGGTGATAGAGACTATCTTCCGGCCAACACAGAGCATTCCGCAGTTGTTTCCGGCGAAGAGTCTGTCATCTATCTGATCGGCGCAAAATACTGATGATCGCAACCGATTACAAACTGATTACCACAACGGAAGAATTACGGGCTGCCGTCGAGGAGTTGAAGGGGCAACCGGTCATAGGCTTCGATACAGAGACGACAGACCTTGATCCTTATGCGGGTCGCCTGCGTCTCATCCAACTGGCCGCGCCCGACGGCGTGCGCGTCATTGACCTGGACCGCTTCAATGATGGTGATTTGAAAACTTCAGACGCGCTCGCACCTTTAAGAGAACTCCTTGCGGCTGCGCGTCCGGTCAAGATCGCGCACAACTGTAAATTCGATGCGAAGTGGGTCAAGCACACGCTCGGCGTAGAGGTTGGCGGACTGTTCGACACGCTGCTGGCGAGTCAGATAGTTTCGGCTGGCGACACGGACGAGCGGCACGGACTCGAAGCGGTCGCCGCGCGTTACCTGAACGAGACGATTGACAAGGCGGAGCGCTTGAGCGATTGGAGCGGAGAGCTTTCCGAAAGCCAGCTTCGATATGCTGCGCTTGACGCGTCGGTTCTCATTCCTTTGCGCGAGAAATTGCTTGACCGCCTCAAAGCAGACGCGCTCTTGCGTTGTGCTCAACTCGAATTTGAATGTGTGCTGCCCGTCGCTTTCATCGAGCTTGCGGGCATCTATCTGGACGCGGCGCGCTGGCGCGAGCAGTTGGCCGTAGTCGAGAAGAAACGCGCCGCGCTTGCCGAAGAGCTGCAACAGATGCTCGCGGAAGAGAGCGCGCAAGGCTCTCTCTTCGGTGGTCCAACACGCATGGACATCAACCTGGATTCGCACGTTCAGTTGACCAAAGCCTTGAAACGACGCGGCATCGAAGTGCCGGATTCGACGCGCAACTGGAAACTGCAACCGCTCGCCGAAAAGCACGTCGAGATCAAGACGCTGCTTGAATATCGCACCGTCCAGAAAGCCTTAACGAGCTACGGTGAAAACATCCTGAGCGAGATCAATCCCGCCACAGGGCGCATTCACGCAAACTTTCATCAGATCGGCGCGCCGACCGGAAGAATGGCCTGCAATTCGCCAAATATTCAGCAGGTGCCGCACTCCATCGAATATCGTCGCTGCTTCCGCGCGCCTGCGGGCAGGAAGCTCGTGATTTCTGATTTTTCACAGATAGAGTTGCGGATTCTCGCGGACTTCACGGGCGATCAAGGGTTCGTTGACGCCTTCAACTCCGGCGCGGACTTGCACAAGGTCACCGCCGCTCAGGTCTTCAACGTGCCGCTTGAGCAAGTGACAAAAGAGCAGCGAGACTTCGCCAAGCGTTTGAACTTCGGCGTGGTCTATGGCATCGGCGCGCAGCGTTTCGCAATGATGACGGGACTCAAGCAGACGGAAGCCGAAGACCTCTTGCGCCGCTACTTTACTACTTACAGACAACTCGACGCGTGGCTCCGCGAGGCCGCGAACAAGGCCGTGCGCGAGCGCGCAACGCGCACAGCATCAGGTCGTCTGGTCCGTTTTCGCTTCGACTCAGAAGACCGTCAAGCCGTGGCGCTCACACAGCGCAACGGCAAGAATTCGCCCATCCAGGGCAGCTCGGCTGACATCTTCAAACGCGCTCTGCGTCTTCTCCACGACAAACTGCGCGACACTTCGGCCTGCATCGTCAACATTATCCACGATGAAATCGTGGTCGAAGCGGATGCCAGCGACACGGAGGCCATCTCTCAGAAAGTTGAAGACGCGATGTGCGCGGCGGGTGAGGAATACATCACCAAAGTGCCCGTCAAGGTTGAGACGCAGGTGGCCGATGAATGGGTGAAATAAAGCCGTGCGCGAGAGACGGCAATTACTCGTCATTGGTCGCCCCGAGCCTAGATGTAAAGTCTCGGCTCTTGACTGCTCCGCTTGGCGAAAGCTATATTCAACTTCGCGGGCTGCTCTAGGCTCGTAGGCTTCACCTTTTCGATTTCTCTCAATCCATTGCTTTCGTCTATTTAAGATTACCGATAAGCCATAACCTCTAAATAAAGCTGTGTCCCTCGCCACATTCATCAATCGGCGGACGTGTGTGCGTGCGTCCGCGCTGCTCATCATTCTCGCACTTGCGCTCATCACGCGCGCCTTCACGGCGCAATTCATGCTCGCGCGTCTGTCCGACCCGCAGTTCTTCCAGCCAGGTACTTACGCGGGCTTTGCCGCACAGGCCGAGAACGCGCTCGACGGCAAGACGCCTTACTTTTGGCTCGATGAGGGCGATGCTAAAGAAAGTGTTCAGCAATGCCCTGGCTTCTCTCTTTGGGTGGCCTTTATCTACAAAGTGAGCGGTGAGAGGTCAGCGCGAGTTGTTCAGCGCGTTCAGTGGGTGCTGGATGCCTTCTCCGTCCTGCTCGTTTTCGGTATCGGTCTCACGGCGTTCGGATGGCGCTCAGGGCTGATTGCGGGTCTGCTGGCAAGCCTTTCCCCTATGCTGGTGCTCTACGGAACCTGGCCGCTGGCGGATGCCCCGGCGAGTTGGCTGGTGTTGGGCGGCGTCTGGATGCTGTTGCTGTCGTGGAAGCGTGAGAGCTGGCGTTGGGCTTTGGGGGCCGGACTGATGTTGGGGGCTTCTTGCTGGATGCGTGCGAACGCTCTGCTGCTTCCTCTTTGGTGTTTGCCTGTGCTGGTTCTTTTGGCGCGCAGGAAATGGCGCATGATCGTGCCTCTTTGCGCAGCGCTCGCCCTCGGCGTCGCACTATCAATCATGCCGATTGTCATTCGTAACGCTCGCGCCATAGGGGCGTTCATTCCTGTCAGGCTCGGTGTCGGGACCTTATTATGGGAAGGGATAGGCGAGACTGAACGTGGCGCAGAGTTCGGCGCGGTAGCGAGCGACGACGCAGTGGTCGAACAGGAGCGACTTGAGATGAAACTTGCGCCCGACGTGCCCCTTGGTCTTTTCTGGCCCGACGGAGTGCGGCGCGACCGCGAGCGCTCACATAAAGCTCTGGCGGTAATCGTCCGCCACCCTGTCTGGTTCACAGGTGTCATGCTGGGGAGGATGCAGGGGATGCTGGATTACACAGGGTATGATTCGAGTACCTATGGGCCGTCAGGTTTTAATGTGACGACAGCCCTGCCACAGATTAAGCCGAGCGCGCCGCTGACACTTCTGGTACGCTTTCTGGGTGTACTGCAAAGCGCGCTCGCTTCGCTCAATTTGGTTCTAATCGCCGGGGGCATCATGCTGGCCCTTTACAAGGACTGGCGGTCGTCCTTCCTGCTCCTCACTATCGCCATCTATTACCTAGTCATGAATTCAATCATGCACGTAGAGCATCGCTACAACCTGCCGATGCACGCGCTCTTGCTGGTCTTCGCCGGATTCGGACTGTACCGCTTGATAGAGATTCTGGCGGAATTAGCTCGGAAACGCCGCGCGCCAAAGACAACGCCTGTGACCGACGGCGGCGAGGGTGTAAGCGCAACGAGCGGTAGGGCAGGATGATTTATTCCATTACTGCTCTAAGCTACGTCGCCCCTTCCAAACAGCCTTCAACTCTTCGCCTCCGGTGTCTCAGTGGCGAAGGCTGAGCGCGGCGCTGCGCTTCCGCGCCAGATGAAATAGACGGGCACGCCTGTCAAGACGAGCAAGTATCCGATGCCGGATGTCTGGCGTTTCAGAAGGGCGAGGTCAAGGACGAGCAGCGCGGCAATCAGAATGTAAATGAGAGGCACGAACGGATAACCGTAGGTGCGATAAGGGCGCGCAATGTTCGGGACTTTGCGGCGCATGACGATGACCGCTCCGACCATCAACGCATAGAAGACCAGATCGGCAGAGACTATGTATTCGAGAAGCTGTGTATAGACGTTGCCGTACGTGATTTGCTTCGTCACGGGGTCAATCGTCTCCGTGCGCGGCAGCGTCAGCAGACTGGCCCAGATGCCTTGAACGATGAGCGCGGTCGCTGGCACATGCTGGCTGTTGAGCGTCCCCAACTTTGAAAAGAACATGCGGTCGCGCGCCATCGCGTAATAGACGCGCGCTCCGGCCAGAATCAATCCGTTGTTGCAGCCAAACGTCGCAATCATAATCGCCACAGCCATGAGGACTGTGCCCGGACTGCCCATGACCGCTTGCATCGTGGCGGTGGCGACGCTCGTTCCCGGCTTTTGAATCGTCTGGAGCGGAAGCGTGACGACGTAAGCGAGATTAGCTAAGAGGTAGAGGCCAACGACCACCCCGCATCCGATTAGAAGGGCGCGGGGCAAGTTGCGTCCGGGGTCGCGCACTTCGCTCCCCGTAAACGTGACATTGTTCCAGGCCGATTGCGCAAAGAGCGGCCCGACCATAGCGAGGCCGAGCAGCATGACGAGGGCAGTTGAGCCGGTCGGCATCAGATCGTTTGGCACGTTCTGCGGATTCCAACCGTTAGCCCCAGGGTTAAACCATGAGGAAGTGTGCGCTGCGCTCCCGCTATTCCAGCCGAAAAAGAGGCCGACGAGGATGAGGCCGATGAGCGCGGCGGTCTTTGTGAAAGTAAAAGTGTTCTGAATGAGCTTGCCTATTTTCAGCCCGCGCGTGTTCGTCAGTGTCAGCAGGAGAATTAAAAGGATGGCGACGAGTTGCACTCTCGACAGAGAGATGGCATAGCTGCCGAAGAGATGCGTCGGATTGATGATGTAATCCTTCTCATTTTCATTGATTGCGGGAACAACCACGCCCGTGAACCTTGCAAATGCGACCGCCACCGCCGCAATCGTGCCCGTTTGAATGACGAAGAGCAGCGACCAGCCGAAGAGAAAGCCCGTCGCCGGATTGTAAGCCTCGCGCAGGAACACATATTGACCTCCGGCGCGCGGCATCATCGCCGCCAGTTCCGCGCAACAGAGCGCGCCCGTAATCGTCAACACGCCCGCGAGCGCCCAGGCCACGAGCAGCCATCCGGGCGAGCCGATTGTCTTCGCAGATTCAGCCGAAGTGATGAAAATGCCCGAGCCGATCATCGAGCCGATGACGATCATCGTCGCATCCGTTGGCCCCAAACCTCGTAGAAGTTTTCCCCCCTGGTCGGCTTTGTCGTCTGCCATCGGAAGTCTCTCCGCTCGTGGGTGAATTATTGGCCGGGTTTGATCTTGTCCGGGTTGCGGCGCGCGATCTCGTCAGCTTTGCCCTGCAACCTCTGCGATTCGCTAATCAGCGCATCGAAAGTCTGGCTCGTTTGCTGAATATCGTCCCTGGCTTTGGCAACCACAGCCTTGTCCGTGCTGCCAACTGAGTCGCGGAAAGCGACGATGCCTTTTCGCAACTCCGTAAAAGCTTCGACAGCTTTTGCTACTGACTGCGCGCGGTAAGAGAGATAATCTTTGATCGCCTGATCAATGTTGAGCTTCGAAGCCCGGTCCAGTTTATCCGCCGCGCTCTTTCCTCTTTCAAGCCCGCGATCAATGGCCGCGATGGTCTCGTCTATCAGCTTCCTGGCCGCGTCTGTTTGCCCAGCGTTGACGGCGCGCGTCACCTCGCCCTCTTTGTTCTTGTTGTCCTGTATGATCTTCTCTATTTCGTCAATGTCCTGCCCTGCGCTCTGGTTGAGCTTGTTGGCTTCATCAAAGTCGCCCCCGCCGAGCTTGCATGAGGCGCAGGCTAACAAGGCGAGCAACACGGGCATCGTCAGAATTATCTGCAATCGTCCCCTTAAACCAAGCACGAATATTCCAGACTTCCTTTCCGAAAGATGATTTCGAGAATGCGTAGATTAATCCGCAGGCGAGGGCCAACAATTCAAGCGTAGGCCCAACCTCTTTCTCATGGGTGCTTTGCCGGGCGTGGATATTGACCCGTCCGTTGCGGAGTGTCAAGGGAAAGAAGTGAGCAGTAAGCAGTGAGCAGTGAGCAGTGAGTATTAGGTTGTTGAGTTAAGGGTTATCAGAATCCCCTTCAACTCATCAGCCCTTACCTACTCTGCTCACAGCTCACTGCTTACTGCTTACTGTCTCGGTTGACAGTCCGCGCGGCGCTCACATAGTCTTAATGATTCTGGCGGAATTATTCCGCGCACTCATTGCACTTTATGCTAACGGAAACTGCTTTATCGGAATCGGGAAAAATGATTAAAGACGAGATCATCAAGTTAATAACAGAGAGGCGTGCGCGCGTCGGAGTCATCGGCTTAGGTTATGTCGGCTTGCCGCTCCTGGTTGAGTTTGCTCGCAAGGGCTTCGAGGCGACGGGCTTTGAAGTGGATTCGGCGAAAGCTGCGGAGATTAACGCGGGACGCTCCTACATCGGCGATGTGCCTTCATCAATTGTCAAAGAGTTAGCTGAGCAGCATAGACTCCGTGCCACAACCGATTTTCAGAATCTACAGGCTTGTGACGCCATTATTATCTGCGTGCCGACGCCTTTGCGGAAGACCAAAGAGCCTGATGTCTCTTACATTCTCGCCGCCGCCGAAGAGATCAAGAAGAGCCTCAGGCGCGGTCAACTGATAGTGTTGGAGTCAACCACCTATCCGGGAACAACTGACGAAGTCTTGCTGCCGATGTTTGAAGAGACGGGCCTGAAGCTGGACTCAGATTTCCTCCTGGCCTTCTCGCCGGAACGTGTTGACCCCGGCAACCCGCAGTTTCAGACGCACAACATCCCGAAAGTGGTCGGCGGCTCAACCGATGATTCAACCGAGACGGCGGCGCAGCTCTACTCGCAGATTGTCGAGAATGTTTTTCCTGTCAGCAGCGCACGCGTGGCCGAAGCCGCCAAGCTTTTGGAGAACACTT
>Ga0182001_10000111_pt1 | contig 19352 bp, 17 predicted proteins | sample BulsoiFelSFmetaG_FD_120485 | JGI IMG/M metagenome (GOLD analysis project Ga0182001, IMG submission 120485) | Bulk soil microbial communities from Mexico - San Felipe (SF) metaG | ecosystem: Environmental > Terrestrial > Soil > Agricultural land | place: Mexico: San Luis Potosi | collected... | reverse complement strand
TTCAAGTGGCGTCACTTTGAGCCATCGCTAATTCTCTTATGCGTCAGCTGGTACTGTCGCTATCAACTCTCCTACCGTGATCTGGAAGAGATGATGCGGGAGCGTGGGCTGCTAGTGGACCATACTACCCTCTTTCGTTGGGTCCAGAGGTATGCGCCCGAAATTAACAAACGGATCCGCCCACACTTGAAGATGAGTGGTACCTCATATCGAATAGATGAGACATACATCAAGGTCGGTAAGTCATGTAAGTATCTGTATCGCGCCATAGATAAAGAAGGGCAGACTATTGAGTTCCTTCTTTCAGCCAAACGCGACGTTTCTGCAGCAAAACGCTTCTTTAAGAAGATGATGAGGGCAGATCATCGACGCCTACCGTTCTCAATCTCGGTGGATAAGAATGCTGCTTATCCTGATGCCTTCACTTCATCACAAGCTGAGAAGGTGCTGCCCAAGGATTGTAAATTGAGGCGCGTGAAATATCTCAATAACATCATCGAGCAGGACCACCGCTTCATCAAGAAGAAGGTGAGAGCTTCGCAATGCTTCAAGAGGTTTCATACGGCGGAGCAAACTCTAGAAGGCATTGAATCGATCAACATGATGAGGAAAGGTCAGGTCAAAAGATTAGAGAGAAGAGATGCCGTTGGGCAAGCGAAGTTTGTCTTGAACCTCTTTCAGATCGCAGTGTGAAAGAATGAACTCGCTGTTCTTTCGCGCTCCAAAATAATCTTTGCAACATTACCGTTGATGTGATATTGGAGCTATTGAAGAGTGGACGTAAAGATACTCTTCGGATGAAGGCGATACGTGGAGGTGGGAGTTTCTCCATCACAACTTCCTCTATTAACTGCTAATGGTAGGGAAGACTCGAAAACCCTCAAGGGGTAATGCTATCCTGCCACAATAATCACAAATTAGATGCAGGGTTGCCGCACGTTCTGTATCTGAGTTATGAGTACGAGAATGAGCTTGATTGAGAAATATACTTGATGACCGGGCTTAGGTTAGTCCCGTTGACATATCCTGTCAAGGTATTTACCGCCATGCAGAAGGGGCGTCAACCTCGGAGGCTTACTCTTCTTTATTCCCGTTTGAATGTAACCTCGCATAGATTTCCGGGTACATCTTCTTCGCGCACGGCTCGCACATGCCGTGGCTGAAATCCGCGTTCGTGTGCTCCTTAATGTAAACTTCGAGTTGTCTCCACGCGCCTTCGTCGTCACGAATCTTTTTGCAGTGCATACAGATCGGCAGAATCCCACGCAGCGTCTTCACCTCGGCCAGGGCTGTCTGCAATTCCTTGATGAGACGCTCCCTCTCCGCCTCACCCTGAAGCCGCTCTGTAATGTCGCGCGCGATGGCAGACGCGCCGACCAGCCTGCCTGAGGCGTCTCTGATCGGTGAGATAGTCACTAAGACATCAATGACGCGGCCATCTTTCGCGACTCTTTGTGTCTGAAGCCGATTGACCCTCGCGCCCTTGCTGATGCTATGTAGTATTCCCCGCAGCTCTTCGTACCTGTCATCCGGGACGATTGCATAGATGGGCTGTCCGATCATCTCTTCGGCCCTGTAGCCATACATCTTCTCGGCCCCGAAGTTCCAGCTCGTAATCGTCCCGTCGAGCGACTTGCCGATGATGGCGTCCTCGCAGTTCTCGACGATTGCTGCGAGTCTGGCCAGTGGCTCTTCAGCCCTCTTGCGCTCGATGAGTCTCGCCACTTTGGCGACAAGTCGCGGTGGATCGTAAGGGGCTTCGAGGTAGTCATCTGCTCCTGCCCTCAGACCCTCCGCCATGCTCTCCGCGTCTTTGAGGAAGGCGGTGATAAGCATAATCGGTATTGTCCGCAGCTTTTCATCATCCCGAACGACCCGGCACAGTTCGATGCCGTCCATCACGGGCATGGAGACATCGCTCAGGATAAGGTCTGGTATCTCTTGGCTGGCAATGTCGAGCGCAGTTCTCCCGTTGAATGCGGTTGCTACCTGATAGCCAGCCTTTCGCAGGATGGTTGCCGCTAGTTCTAATTTATCGGGTGTGTCATCAACGCAGAGGATTGTCGAGGATGTTCTATTTGACATGGAATTACTTTTAATTGACTTGTGATGCTTGGGGGATAATCTAACTATAACCCACGGAGAATCTTTTGGGAATCAGTTGTTTTCTGAAGTTATACTCGGCGACAGCGACGCAAGGATATCCCCCAGCAAAGAGGTTCTTTAAGAAGATGCTGAAGGCAGTTCACATAAAGACTGGCGTTTACAATTAGCGGCCATAAGAACGCGGCTTAACTCAAAGCTTTCACTTCTTCACAAGACGAAAAGATACTGTCTAAAGATTGTCCGCTTCGTCGAGTGAAACTACCTCCGGGACATAGCGATCAATTCCTAATTAGTAGCCATGCACAGCTTCGAGCTGACAAGTTTGATAAAGTCTTCTGTCAGGCACGGATCAAGCTTCTGCCCAGCCATCTCCTTCATGACTGAGAGAGCCTCGGCTTTCGTCATCGTTTCTTTATATGAACGTCTGGCCCGCAGGGATGTGTAAACATCTACGATTGCCACCGTGCGGGCCTCTAGCGGAATACTCATGCCTGACAATCCATCCGGGTAGCCGCTGCCATCCCAGTGTTCGTGGTGATGAAGCACCATGTGCCGTATGGGAGTTGTAATCCCACCGAATTGCGACAGGATATTCACACCATAAATTGGATGCAGACAAACGGCGGCATACTCCTCTTCGCTCAGCTTACCGGGCTTTAAGATTACCGACTTCTTGAGAAGATACTTGCCCACATCATGGAGCTGCGCGCCGAAAGCCAACTCATCGAGTGACAAGCCGGAACACTTCACATCCGGCACACAGGCAGTTGCAAAGAAGCGAACGAGGCGCGCGCTCGCCTGCCCATGCGGATGAACGTGCGAGAACATTTCAGGTTGAGATACCTCACCGAGAAAGGCGAGAGTTTGAAGAACTGTGTGGAACAGACTTTCCTGGCGTACTACACAAAGCATGATGAACCCTCCTTCGGGAGAGAGGCGCTAAATCGTGTTTGGTAGCTCGTGTTGCGAGGTGAATCTGTACTGCGCTACTAACTGCTATCTGAGGAAAGGCAATCCATAACATAAGATAGAAGGGTTAGGCGCAAGGCAACGATCCGGTTACAATTACAATGCATTCTGGTTGTGTACGGTCTCAGACATAACTTCGGTCAATAACTCGGCATAGCCCTTGTCCCAAAATAGTTTGTTGCATGAAAAGCATCGCCCCTAAGTGAAGCGTTGAATAGTCCCCTCAGAATGTTCTATATTGCCCGCTCGATTGCTATCCCCCTGTGCAACTCTCATGTGCTGCTTTCCCGTGCGGCATCTGGACGAATACCGTTTTAGTCCTCACAACTTAGCGTGCAGCAACAAAGTTTTGAAGGAGATAGACCGCCCGGGATGATTGTTTTAATAGCGGATGATTTTGAAGAGCACCGTTTGTTGGTGAAACAGGTGGCTGAGAAGAAAGGTCATCGCGTGGTGGAAGCGACGAATGGTCAAGAGGCGATAGCAGCGGCAGAGAGAGAACTCCCGGATTTGGTGCTGCTGGATTTGGCACTACCTATATTGGATGGGTTAACGGTCGCACGGCGAATCCGTGAGGATAAGGGACTACGAGGCCCGGTGATCGTGGCGGTCACGGCTTACGATACATATGGACTGAAAGAGGCAGCTCTGGAAGCAGGGTGTGAGTACGTTGCCAAGCCGGGAGAAGCAAACGAGCTGTATGATCTACTGGACCGCCTTTTGACGATATAGGAAAGCTCCTGGCTGCACACTTTTAGACTCGCATTGAAGGAAGGAGATAATGGCCGTTCTACTGATTGTGGATGACGATGAGGCGATTCGTGACGCGCTCTATGAACTCTTTGAGGAGGAGCATCGTTGTCACCTTGCAGGGACCGTCGAAGAGGCCATGAAGTGGCTCGACACGGAGATATATGACGTAGTCCTGACGGACATCTCGATGCCAGGGCTGAGCGGAGTCGAGCTGTTAGCCGCTCTCAGGCAGCGGCAGGAGAGGACCCCCGTGATAATTATCACGGGACTCGGCGACCAGGAGCACGCGCAAGGGTTGATGAAGATGGGCGCATTCGATTACCTGATCAAGCCCTTTCGTTTGGAGATTGTTGAAAAGAGTGTCAGGCGGGCACTCGGGTATCGTCGAATGTTATTGAAGGAAGATGTTAAGAGTGAAAAGTGAAGCCTCCGGGTTGGAGCCAAGGGGCATTTCACAAGGTGTTGAGTTAGTGAACCATTCTCGTCTGCGGGCGGGAACTAAATGATTAGCGACGCTGCTTGAGAGAGAATGTCTGATGCCGCCTCTTTAGCTTCCACACGATGCTCCGCCCAGCCTTCGTCTATCGGCCAATTCTGGCGCGCCCATTCAAACCCTTTCTGCTTCGCTTCATTTACAGAAGAGGCAATTACAAGCTCAGCCTCATGTCTGCTTTCACCTGATTTCATGTTCGTGGCCGTGATAGATAAGATATACGCTCGCTGCCGATCATCACTCTCTAAAGCCTGACGGCGACGCGAGGCGAGAAGCTCCTTATGGTAAGCGATGGCACTGTCCACGCTCGCCTCGATCTCGTCCAAGCGGTAAGGCTTTGTCAGGTATCTAAACACGTCCATTCCCATCGCGCCCATCTTGTAGGCGGGATCATTCAGACCGGAAATAACGATGACAGGCGTGTCCGGCAGCTTTTGCCGGATGTGCCCGAGAAGCTCCAGCCCGCTCAGTCCCGGCATCGAGATATCAGTAATCACGGCGTGCCATTCGGACTCTCTTTCCAGCCACTCCAGGGCCTTTTCACCGCTCTCAACCCCCTGGACGAAATGCTTGCCCTGGAGCAGCTCGACGATCTGGTCGCGAATTTCCGGGTCATCATCAACTGCTAATACGTAGCCCATGAGATTTCCACCTCCGAATTGATCTTTCTTTAAGTGATATATGAGTAATCTTCGTTAGCAACTGCGCGGCTAGACCGCGAAGGACTCCGAGGCTCAATACGCTCTGAAACTTCACGCGCCAGTTCGACAATACAATGGGCAGTGAAAGGCTTTGTAACTACACGGTCCACCTGTGCCCTCGTTTGCTCATCGGAGCCAACGGCATCACCCCAGCCTGTAATAACGAGTAGAGGAATCTTTTGGTCGCGCTCGCGGATGGCGTGCGAAAGTTCCCACCCGTTCATCCCGGGCATGCCAATGTCTGTAAAGACCGCGTCGAAGTGGTTCGCGTCGAACAGCGCCAAAGCTTGTCGCCCGCTCGCCGCGACCGACACGCTGTAACCCTCGTTCTCCAAAATATCGCGCAGCAGGTCGCGCACTTTATCTTCGTCATCAACGACAAGAATGGTGACTCGCTGTGCTGATGGCAAGGGCGTCTGTGTCAGGGCTTGTTGAGACGCCGGAGAGATGACCTCTGCGGCCATCGTTTGCTCTTCCGTCGCGATGGGAATTTTGATTCGGAAGGTGGTCCCGAAATTGATTTCCGATTCGACATGGACCGTTCCCTGATGGCGGCTAATGATGCCGTAGGAGACAGCCAAGCCAAGCCCCATCCCGGCCTTGCCTTTGGTCGTGAAGAAAGGATCGAAGATACGAGCGCGCACCTCGGCGCTCATGCCGGTGCCTGTATCACTAACGGAGATTTCGGCGCAGCCATCCACCTCCCATGATGAGAGTACCAGTTCGCCGCCCTTGGGCATCGCGTCAACGGCGTTAAAGATCATGTTGACCAGGACCTCGCGCAGCTCGGAATCGTCGCCCATCACGAGTGCGTGCGAGTGAATCTGCATGTCAAGGTTGATATGTACGCCATTGGCTTCCGCACGATCCTTCCAGTAAGAGCGAGTGATCTCGCTTACATCAAGAAGTAGTTGGTCAACATCTACCAGCGCGAAGTCATGGTCACGCCGCTGGCGTGCGAAATCCTGTATCCTCTTGACTGTTTTCGCGCCGTCCTCGGCTGCCTTGATGATGATCTTCAGCCCACGTTGAATCTTTTCGGGATCAGACGTGCGTTGCATGAGTTCTGCCCGGCCCAGAATCGCGGCCAGTGTGTTGTTGAAGTCGTGCGCTACTCCCGAAGCAAGTTCCCCAAGCGCCGACAACTTCTCCATCTGTGAGAGCTGCCCGCGCATCCGGTCCTGCTCAGCGATGTGGTGCGACAGCTCTTCGACGTGGCGCTCGGCCTGCTCGGCCTGTGCAGCAGCTGTCTCGATATTTTTAAGGTAGGTTTGATAAGTGATGAAGATAATCAGAAGAATTGGGGCCGTGACCAGCAGGGCAGGCAGACCGACTCTAGCGTAAACCTTGATAATAATGCCGGCGGCAGAAGCTCCGGCGAAGTATGTGAGCGAGGTCCAGAGATAATTACCCTTCCAGGTTACCCAAATAGGTTGATCAGTTTTCAGAGCTGTGACCACGGAGATGAGGCCGGAATTGAAGACGTACTGAACCAGTGCCATCATGCAAATTGCGGTAATGAAGCGGGAAGAGTATCCGCTCTGTGATAATGCCAGAATGTCGCCCATCAAAAGCCTGAGGGTCAGGGCGCTCAGAAAAGTCGAGATGGCGATGACCGCCGAGTTAAAGAAAATCGTGGCGGGCTTCTTGCTGAAGCGCATCGAGGAGAGAAGGGCCTCGGCGGCTCCGAGCAAGACTGCTGTCTCTCCGTCGTAAAGAAGCAGCGTCAAAAAGATGAAGGTGTCGGAGACTGAGATATGAGAGGCGAAGCGCGGAATCTTGACGGAGAGGCGCGAGCTGATACAGATCGTGATCGTAGCGAGCACCAGGAACCGTAGGTCTAGTTGTTTAAGCGGGAGATGGAGGACAGAATAGAGACAGACGGCAGCCCCCGTGCCCGTGAGCAGCCACATAAAGGGCTTGATGAGGCGATGTCTGCCCATAATTCCTATGACCTTAGTGTTAATTCAAGTTCGGCGGGATTGCGGATTACCTGACTCTGAAGGGTTTGAGGCAGCCGATCTTTCTGAGCTGCTTCACCAGAGCGCGGCTGTCGGAGAAACACCTCCGGCCACTGGATACGAGCAACTGCCGTTCCTCTGGCTGGAGACTTACTTGATTGCTGTTTCTTTAGGAATTGTAATGTTTCTCTGAATGCAACTGGCGGCGTCAGGTAATTGTTCGGCCAGATTGTCAGTTCAATCTGTCAGTCCAGACTGACAGATTGGCAGCCATTGAAAGTTATCTGACAAGCCATGAAACTCGATTGGCTATAAGATCAATCTTGTTGGAGGAAGATGGTATCGTAAACTGCCCTCTTCTTGAAGTTGCACATACGGTAAAAAGTATGGGCGCGCTCATTATCATCATTGACAAGCACACAGACAGCTTTGGTGCGGGTGAGCAGGTCGCGGCAGAGCTGCCTCATGCACTTTCTGCCTATTCCCTTGCCGCGATCCTCAGGGCTAACCCAGATACCCTCTAAATAGATTACGTCCGGCGTGTCGGCCTGAATGTCGGCCTTAAAGATGAGTTTCCCATTTTCAACCAGCACCCAAGTGCGGCCCATCTCGATTCGGCGGGCGCAACGGGCGCGGAAGCCTTCCGGGTCAACTTCCAGAGGGTTGATGCCGCTCTCATACTCGGCCATGGCGGCCTGCACGGGAGCGATCTCATCCAGGTCTTCGAGGGCGGCGCGCCTCAGACCCACAGCCTCTTCGCGCGCCTGCATGGCGTGGCGTATCTCGAAAAAGAGTTCACGGCAGGCGATGCGCATCTCTTGGCCTTCGTCAGCGTAGAAGTTCCAGAACTGCTCTACCTTTTCCTGCTCGCCGAGGATCATGTGCGTTCGCGTGTGCGTTTGAGCAACGAGGGCGAACTCCTGCATCGCCCTCAGGGTGCGGGCCTCGATCAGCGTGGCGTGGCCGACGAGAGCGACACCTTCGAGCCTGCCCTCGGAATTGCGGCAGCCGTAGAATGTTCCACGATTGTGTGGACTCACAAGCCCGTTGTCGCGGACGAAACCTGCGACGCAGACGGTATGAATGGGGCGCTCGGCCAGGAACGCCATGACCTCGTTGCGGTCATCATCCGTGAGTTCGCTGGTGGTGACGGTGACGTCTGCCTCGGGCAGGTAAGGCGTCTTCGCCATGACTCCTCTCATCAGTTCGCTCATCGAGGTGGATGTTTGAGTGTGCGTCATCTCAATGCTCCGTATTCAATAGTGGGTGGTTAGTTGATCCTCTGAGTTTCGGCTAACAGATTAGTAGCCTAAGTAATCAACTCCGGAGTCTATTGTTATGTTCATCGAAGAGCCGCCATCTCCGCCGGACATTGCTGATTGCGCTTGCAGGTAAGCGTCGCTCAAAAGCACGCCGTCGCTCAGCATTACGCCATCGCTTAAAAGCACGCCGTCACTAAGGAGCACGCCGTCGCTGAGGAGAACCCCGTCGCTCAAGAGCACACCGTTGCTGCAAAAGAAAGTGCCGTCGCCGAGCATGACGCCGTTACTGGTCATGATGCTATCGCTCAGCAACACACCATCGCTTAGCATCACGCCGTCACTAAGGAGCACGCCGTCGCTGAGGAGAACCCCGTCGCTCAAGAGCACGCCCGTACCGTATATCTTCTGATACTTAGCGATTAAGTTAGTGCCTTTAGCAAATGTCTGGTTGAGAATAATCCCTTGCGCCCACTTGAATGTCTGCCCTGCGATGGTCGTCTGCGGCGTGGGGAGAGTCGAGGTGGTTAATAGCGACGAGCCGAGAAGCGTCGTTAATAACAGATCGGTGCGAATGAGCTTCGCCAGGCGGATTGCGCCCTCAATGTTAATCTCGCCCGCGCCCTGCTCGAAAGTATTAGAGCCGTTGAGCTGCTGCGCCGTGTACATCAGGACCATCTTGACCATGTTCGGCGTCAGCTTCGGATTGACCTGTAAGAGGAGAGCCGCCGCGCCCGCCGCGACAGGCGATGCCATCGAAGTACCGTTCATGTACATCATCTTCCGGTTATCAACGGGGCTGACGCCAGCATCCAGTTCAGGGTGTTGAATAACGAGCTGGTTATCATCAGCCTCTGCATAGACCAGCTTGTTGCCCGGGGCGACGATGTCCGGCTTTATCAGGTTGTCATAGTGCTTCACGCCAGCGGCATCCGTCCACGAACCGCGGGTCGGACCGCGAGAGCTGTAGGTTGTCATCGCGTCGTCGGCTCGACCGTCAGTCCCGAATGTGTTCGACGCCCCGACCGTAATCGCCGACGGCTCGATGCCGGGCGAGTGAATCTGGCCATAAACTTTCTGCCCCGCGCTGTTCTTACCGTTGTTACCAGCGGCGGCGATGACGACCACACCTGCGTCAACAAGCTTGCGCACAGCCTTGCACACCGGGTCATTCTTATAAGAATCAACCGCGGGCATCCCTAAACTCATGTTGACGACGCGCACGTTGTAGATCGTGCGGTTACTCATGAGCCAGTCGAGCGCGGCGAGCAGATTGGAGACTGAGCCGACGCCGTTTTTGTCCAGCACGCGGAGGTTGATGATGTTGGCGTTCGGGGCAATCCCGATATAGGTCGCGTTCGAGACGCGCCCGTTTCCGGCAGCAATCGAGGCGACGTGCGTGCCGTGGCCGTAGGGGTCGTCCGTGCGACCCTCGCCGGTGAAATCTTTGCTGGCCGTAATTCGTACTTGGTCGCCAGTGCCTAAGAATGATTTGTGTGTGGCGTCAACGCCTGAATCGAGAACTGCTATCCCGATGCCTGAGCCGTCGAGCGTGTAAGTCGTTGTGCCTAGAAGTCCGGTCTTGGTCTGCTGGCGGACGGCATCCGCACCGGTGGTTGCTGAGACATGACCGAGCGTCCTGACTTCGGAATCTTCGGAGACATAGGTGACTTCGTCGAACGAAGCTAACTCTTCAACTACGCTCGCGGGCAGCTCGACGGCGCGGGCTTCGAAGTTATGGAAGACTTGCCGGACTTTAATACCGTTGCGGCGGAGAATAGAGTTGACCTCATTGCTGGGCTTTCCGTTGAACTGGAGGATGACCCTGATTGTGTCAACATCGGCATTGGCTCCCGTCGCGCGATTGTGCATAGATGAAGACATCTTACTGGCTTTAGTTCTGCCAGCAGCGTCGCTTCCGTGTGACGAGCTTTGATTGGACGACGCATGAGCATTGTCCATAATCAGGATGCCGGAGCATAAAGAGATTACCATCGAGCAGACGGTGATTAGTGAAACGATGGGGGTTCGTTTTTTGTTTTTCATTCTGGGCTTTCTGTATCGGGGCAATATCTAGATCATCTGCTCGGCGGGAAGCACAGGCGCAGACGCTAGCATTATGGCAAGCCTTGTGCCTTTCATATCGAAGTACCGGCAATCTACTTTTATTCAATGTTTACGCGCTATCCGGCGAGTTCACCCAATTACAGAGGTATGCCGTCTGTCAAATTGAACTTTATTAATCAGTCAGCTTGATGAGGTAATGACCGGCTCAAAGTTAGAGCAGTGGCCTAGAAAGGCTTTCCAGAAAATCTATCCCGGGCCATTCAATCCATGCCTGGACTAAGAAGGGAGCCGAAGCTTGTGCCTGAGAGCGACCTGGTGGTATTACTTGAACCCGGTGGTTCTTTAACCTGGCGCCAACGGAAGGCTTATGGCTTGTGTGGCCTGGTGCTTAAATGTTAGATGACATGAACGGATTTAACTCTCCGTTAATTGAGTGAGCAGATAAACTCTTAATTACACGTTTTATCAAACGTGTAAACGTATCTCAAGGAAGAGGAATTAAGATGGCTTTTATCCCACCAGCAGAAGATGACAACATAGGAAGAAAAGTTGAAGACTCTAAATTGGATGCTAAGGACAATGTATTTGACGAGTCACCTCATCACGAAAACGAAGAGCACTTCGAGGAGAAGAGCAACAGGTCATCATCCGTCACCTAGCCGGATTCCAGACACAGATTTTTATTCTGCTGAAGTTTAGTCTTGCCCGGTTGGGCCGAGGCTCAGCAGCATACTTTTAGCCTTTCCAAAGGCAGGGGCTTCGTCCAGGGGAAATGGAAAACAGTCCGGAAATGTGCGCGTGGTGTTATGGCAAGGGGAAGGAAAGCTCTGCCGAGATGTGCTCTGTCTGTAAGGGTGTGGGAGCAGTGCTGGTTCCTCAGTCCGCCCGAAAGTGCCTGTTGTGCCACTGCACAGGGAGAGATGATTCGTTACTGAAGTGCCGGGCGTGCGGTGGAGCAGGCTGGGAAAGAGAGCCTGCCATCTCACAACAGCGAGAGAAGAAAGAGACCAGAGAATTATTCGAAGAGTTCTTCAGAGACAACAAACCCAAGATATAACCCCGCCTGGATAGGTGTATTAATTTAGAAGAGAATCTCCGCGCGGCGTCCAGTAATAATGATTACGTCCTCGAAAGTCATCACTGCGAAAAGATGTTCGGGAAAAGTGTGGCAACGATATAAAGAAGTGAAAGAGCCGAAACAAGAATAACTGTCAACCAAGCTGCAATGTTATAGATGAGGCTATTCGCATATTGGCCCATCAGGCCACGTTTTCCGGCAAGTCGTAAGGCTGCAATCAGGATGAATGGCAGGAGCAATCCGTTAATGACCTGCGTGATAATCAGCACCCGGATTAAAGGCAGTCCCGGGATCACCGCGACCAACGCGCCCACGACAACTAAAAAAGTGAAGATGCCGAGAAAGATAGGGGCCTGGCGAAAGCTTCGTGAGACTCCCTTTTCAAACCCCAGTGCTTCGCTGATCGAGTAGGCCGTCGCCAGCGGTAAGACACCCGCAGCGAGCATGGATGCACCGAACAGGCCGACAGCAAAGAGTAATTTCGCGTAGTGACCTGCCAACGGCTCCAGCGCCTGCGCAGCGTCCGCTGCTGTCTCTACATGGACGCTGTGCTTGAAGAGAGTTGCTGCGGTCGAGACGATGATGAAGAAGGAGACGAGATCAGCGAAGATGACTCCTGCCCACACATCCACTCGCGTTAGTTTGTAATCCTCTGGCGTGATGCCCTTCTCTACAACTGAGGACTGTACGAAGACCTGCATGTAGGGCGAGATGGTCGTGCCAATCAGCGCGACGATGGTGAAGATGTAGCCGATGTCGAAGCTGAAACTGGGTCTGACGGTCTCGCGTGCGACCTGCCCCCAGTCAGGATGCGCGAGGAAAGCAGAGATGATGTAGCCGAAGAAGACCAGCGACATCACGAGGAAGACGCGCTCAACTCTCCGGTAGGAGCCTTTGACTACCAGCCACCAGACCGCGCCAGCAGCCAGCGGGACAGAGACGAAGCGCGGCACGCCGAAGAGTTCCGTTGCGGCGGCGATGCCGACGAACTCCGAGACGGTGACGCCACAGTTAGCGATGAGGAGGGCCAGCATTACCAGCGCAGTCCAGCGCACACCGAACTGTTCACGGATCAGATCAGCCAGACCCTTGCCTGTGACAGCTCCCATGCGCGCACACATCTCCTGCACGATGCCTAAACTGATTGTGATCGGGATGAGAACCCAGAGGAGGCGGTAACCGTAATCTGCGCCGGTGGAGGCGTAAGTGGCGATGCCCCCGGCATCATTGCCGGCGTTGGCAGCAACGAGTCCGGGACCTAAGATGGCAAGGTAGGCAATGATCCCTGTGCGGTGTGCCAGCGCCTGTCGCAGACCACGAGTGCTGCGCCGCCACAGACCGCGGCCCGCTTGCCGAATGATCGCCAAGGACCTTGCCACCAGATAAGTCTCCGTCGCTCATACTTAAAGGAAGAGATAGACCAATTATCGCTGACACTTCTCCTTCATTGTTTCTTGAAAAGCTTGAGCAGTTCATCCGTCAGCGTCAGGGGTTCTGTCAACGGTTGATGTTGATGCACAGTCGCGGCCTCGACCGCATAGACGAGCGCGAGCATGGGAACGCGCAAGTCCGGGTCATCAGATTCGATCTCTATCCTCTCTAATGAGAATAAAGGAGTGATGTGAAGATAACGAGTTATTTCATGATCTTTAAGTGGTGCATCGGGGCCGAGGATCATCAGGACCTCATCCCATTTAGCATAGTAGTGTGAGGAATAAGCGTGCTTTTCCCAATGAAGTAAACTGCTGGCAGTCAGTGTCGTGATTTGTGCGAGCAGTAGACACAGTTGCTCGGTCAAAGCCGGGGTCCGATTCATCCTTTTATCTCTTTTCTTTTGTTCTCGGAGGAGGATTAGGAGATTATCACTTTTATCCTCAGGTGAATAGAACTCTTTGCCAAGTGAAGTCAAAGTAGTGCAATCTGTCTTGGTCAAGGGGTAGTTAATAATTACCGGACGAGAGATAACTTTGCCTTTTGATGGTAAAAGATAAGATTGATTTGTGGATAGTCCAGATGATTTATGACCGACCAAGGCTGAATTACAAATTGATCTTCGTATTGCTGATATCCCTCTTGATTGCGCCATCGGTTATTCACGCCCAACTCCCATTCTATACGGATGATGCCGATACCACGGATAAGGGGAAATTCCACTTTGAGTTCTTCAATGAGCATGACATTTTGCAAAAGGCTCTTTATCCAGGTAAAAGACAGAACACGGCTAATTTCACATTCAACTATGGTGTCACCAAGCGCATAGAGTTGGATGTCAACGCGCCCATCTTGACTATCTTCAACGCGAAAACATCCATCCTCGGAAATCCAACCGGGTTCGGCGACACGCAGTTCGGAGTCAAATATAGATTCTATGATGAGCGGGATGATTCAAGGCTTCCGGCAATGGCAATGGTCTTCTATGTTGAAGCTTCTACTGGAAACACCTCGAAACAGTTGGGGTCTGGCGTCACCGACTACTGGCTTTACGCAGTGGCACAGAAGTCTTTCACCGAGAAGACCAAGGGGCGCTTAAACGCCGGCGTTCTCTTTGCGGGAAACTCCTCGACCGGCCTCGTCGGCATTCGCACAACTAAAGGCCAGGTCTTTACGGGCAACGGCTCGATCACTAAAGACTATAACTCGAAGCTTAGATTAGGAGCGGAACTCTTCGGCGCGGTGACCAATAATTTCCAATTGAGCAAGGGACAATTGGAGGCGCAGGTTGGCGGCAATTACACCTTGAGCAAACAATTCTCGCTCGCCTTTGGCATTCTCGCAGGACATTTCCCTGCCAGTCCTCGTGTCGGAGTGCAATTGGGCTTTGCTTATGATTTCAAATGAAGTAATTTAGCCGGGGCCATTAGAAGAATCGCACTGGGCCGGAAGTCCTGACAGCTTTATCTTACTCCTCTTGGCGGCCAGAAACCGCTGCAACGTGCCGAAGCAGCACGCTCCTCTATCATCAAGAAGTTTCTATTTCTAGCTCTTAACGGAGTCATCGCATAATGCTGCTCTTCTCTAGAATTCGCAGCTTCGCGCTTACCGATCAGAAGGGGAGACGGGCGAAGCTCAAGGACCTCGCCGTTGGGCAACTCGATTGTGATTATCCCCAAGTCACGCACCTTCTCTTTCGTCATCGCCGCGATCATTTAGAGTGTTTACCATGGCGAGCTGTGGAGTCAATTGACCTTCCAACCCGTCAGATCAAAGTAAAAGACATTGAAGCGAGCGAAGTTGTTCCGCTGGAATGGCGTAAGAAGAGAGTCATCTTAGGTGACATTCAGGATGCTCTCATCTTGGACCTCGAACACAATCGAGCAGCTCGCGCCAATGATATTCTCTTGAAAGAAGAGGATGGGAAATTGCTGCTGAGCAAGGTTGATACCGGCCTGAATGCCATCCTGCGACGCATCAGCATCGGGCTCTATAACCGCATCAGCGATTCTACGCTCCACGATTGGAAGCAGATCGAGTTCCTGCAAGGCAATCCGCAAGCAGTCAAGAGCGGTCCCTCCTACCAGCGTCAAATTACGCAACTCCCGGCAGGTGAAATCTCCAGCCTCAGCTCTCAACTCCCTTACCTACACGCCGCAGAATTGCTCATGCTGCTTCCTGACCCAATCGCCATCAATACACTGGAAGCCATGACCAAAAGAAGGCAACTCCAGGTGTTTGAGGAACTGGACGAGGAGCGCGCGCTGTGTCTCTTGAAAATCATGGCCCCTGATGTGGCAGCTGATCTGCTGGGCCGCGTGCAGACTGAAACCATGCTGCGTTATCTCAAACTCCTGCCAAAGGTCCAAAGTGACCGCATCGTCGAGCTACTGCAATACCCGGAAGACACAGTGGGCGGAATTATGACCAACGACATCGTCATCGCTCCTATGAAATTGACTGTCGCCGAAGCACGCGAGAAGTTACGCGAACGCCTGAAAGAGCCTGACTTTGTGTATCTGATTTTCGTTGTGGAGAATACGAAGACGAAGAAACAGCGCGGAGTCATCCCTCTCCGCGACCTAATAACTTGCGATGATGAGAAAACGCTGGAAGAGATTATGGATACGAGAGTCCCCGTGCTCGACGCAATCAAGCCAGCAGACAGCGCCGCCCATCAGGTTATCGAAAGCCAGTTGGCTGCCCTGCCTGTGGTCGCCCCCGGCGGAAAGCTTCTGGGAGCGGTGACGGTTGATGCGGCTGTTCTCCAGGTTGCGCCACAGTCGTGGGGCTCACAGGCGCCGAGGATATTTTCATGAGCCAAGAGATAACCCAACAGGATGCGAAAGATTTAGAGGGAGGCGAGCAGCTTGCGCTGCCGACACGGCCAAGAGATCTGCGCTCCAACCTTCGTGTGACGATCCGCGGGCGAAGCGTGCGCCTGCGAGGGATCCGGCGCATCCCGCCGGGAATACTCGGCTGGTTATTGGTTTTAGGGCCGGGGCTGATCGCGACATCAGCCGGGAATGACGCAGGAGGTATCGCTACTTACAGCTCGGCGGGAGCGAAGTACGGCTACGACCTGATCTGGGTGATGGTCCTCATTACCGTTAGCTTGGCAGTAGTGCAGGAGATGTGCGCGCGTCTGGGAGCTGCGACTGGCAGAGGACTTCTGGACCTGATTCGCGAGCGGTTTGGCGTCGGATGGGCGCTCTTCGCCGTCGTCGTTATCCTCGTCGCCAATGGCGGCGTAACCATCTCGGAATTTGTCGGCATCGGCGCTGCCATGGAACTGATCGGAATCAGCAAGAACATAGCGATTCCTTTGACCGCCATCTTCCTCTGGTATCTGGTTGTTTACGGCTCCTACCCGAATGTCGAGAAGATTTTCCTGGCGATGACCATCGTATTCTTCGCCTATCCGATTGCGGCCTTCATGGGTCACCCGAACTGGAGAGATGTAGCGCATGGAGCGTTTATCCCAAAACTCAGTTGGGACTCTGATTATATTTTCATCGTCGTCGGATTGATGGGGACGACCATTACGCCATACATGCAACTCTTTCAACAAAGCTCACTGGTCGAGAAGGGCGTGGCCCGCCGTCACTATGGTCCCGAGCGCGTTGATGCTTACTTTGGCTCTATCTTCTCTAATCTGATGTCCATCTTTATGATCATCGCGACGGCGGCGACTCTTTACGTGATACGTCCTCGTGATATTGAAACTGCCGCCGATGCGGCTCGGGCGCTTGAACCTGTCGTGGGAAGCGCAGCTTCAACGCTCTTCGGCATTGGGCTGCTTGGCGCATCTCTTTTGGCCGGAGCGGTGCTGCCGCTTGCCACGAGCTTTGCCATCTGCGAGGCGTTCGGTCTTCCAAAAGGGGTCAGTCTTGACTTCAGACGCGCGCGAGTCTTTTTCGGTCTCTTTACAGCATTGATCGTTGTTGGCGCAGCCGTCGCGTTGATTCCTAATATTCCGTTGATTCAGTTGCTGTTGTGGGTGCAGGTCCTCAACGGAGCTTTGTTGCCGATCATCCTTATTTTCATTCTTCTGCTCGTCAATGATCGCCTGATCGTCGGTGATCTTAAAAACACAAGATTCTATAACGTGCTCGGCTGGGGGACCTTTGCTTTGATTACAACAGCAGTTGTGATTATGTTGGGTGGGCAATTGCTTGAACACTTTGGCATTCATCTCTTTGGAGGATAGCTAGAGCAATACACATGTGGGGTCCGATTACAGACATTATGGCCTCGGCAAAGCTATAGAAGGCTTGACAGGCTTCATCTTTCTTCAATAGAGTTTCTCTCGATGGTGAAGTGGTTTACATCTCTTATCCTGACCATAGTGCTCGTAGGTAGTACGTTTGCCGGCGTTCCTATGGATTCAGGCGAGAAGCATTGCCCGATGATGGGCACGGATGATTGCTGCGAGAAAGCAGAATCACAAAGCACGACACCACAAGCCTATGCCGCAAGCCTCTGTTGCTCGCTGAACTGTAGCGTGCCCGGCACAACAGGGCCGACAGGCACAACCATCAAAGCGCCGTCTGCTGCACCTGCGCTCCATAGCACCCTGAGCATGCTCGCAGCTTATCTAACGCCCATGCGGAGGCAGCTTGCTAACTCGACCCCGGATCGCAACCAGCACTCACCTCCCTTCTACATTCAACATCTCGCACTCCTGATCTAAATAACAGAGCCGAAGTGTGCCTACTCTGAGGCCGTAGTGTGTCTCAAACGCCTGAGCTATCTAAGGCGTGTTTGCTGAGCACTAATAATCTTCTGTTTGATTAAGGAGAACGAGAAATGAAAAGAAATTTCATTCTGGCGTTATTGAGTCTTGTGCTGCTCTTCGGGAGTGCGTCAAGCTCCAGCGCCGAAGTCAAGCGAGTGCAGATGCACATCGCGGGCTATCTATGCGGGAATTGAATCTACAACATTCAGAAGGCCGTGAGCCGTCTGGACTTCGCACCTAAGCTGAAAGAGATTCAGCTTACCGACATCAAAAAGGGGCTTGGTGTGTTCACGCCGAAGCCTGACAAAGCAGTTTCCTTTGACGCCCTAAAGGCGACGCTCAAAAAGGCGGGCTACACGCTCGATACGGCGGATATAACGCTCGTCGGAACACTTGAGCAGGACGGGCAAAACTGGATGCTCGTCGTTGATCCTACAAACCAACGCTTCACTCTCGAAGGCGTGATGGCTGACGCTCAGGCGGGCGTCCGGGTTGAGGTCGTCGGAGCGTGGAAAACTGTTGGCTCAGGGACTTCAGCGCGCGAGGTCGTCTCTGTCCGCGAAATGAAGAAAGCAGAGAGCGCGTCGAAGGTAGCAACACTCAATTTTCTAACTGAAGGGCAAGATGCCGGAGAGTTCTCGCACGCCAGGTTTGCGCCTCCGTCTTTTTCCGCGCTGGGCGGGGGATTAACAAAACCTCTGGCTCCGATCCGAACGACGAGCCCAGGGCTAACTGTTTACAAAGGGGGCGCGGTGACGCCGCGCTTCTACTTCATCAAACACCACCTCGGCGGTCTCGATGTCAACCGGCAGCTTTTAGATATAAGCCTTTCCTACACGCCAAGCCCGCGCCTGCAACTAGAAGCCGAAGTGCCTTTCTCGCGCACAGCTTTCAATGACGGCGCGCGTTCCGGCTCAGGCGTGGGCCTGGGCAATATCATGGTCTGGAGTAAATATAGGTTCTACCGAACCGTAAAGACCTACGGGGATCGTCAGGCCGCCGCGCGCTTCGGGCTGGAACTGCCCACAGGTAAAAAGACAGCCCCGAGCACGAGCCAAGTCAACGCTCCTGCCTTCGTCCGGCAGCAACTCACGCCGATCAGCGGAGGACTGTCGCCGCACTTTGATCTAGCCTTCTCGCAGGCCGGGGGGCGTTTCATCTTCGGCGGCAACGTCGAAGGCATCTTGCGCTCCGAGCGTGACGGCTTCCGCATGGGCCATGAGCTGAGAGTCAACACGGATTTTGAATACGTGCTATTGCCGCGTGACTACCAAGCTCCGGGCAGGGAATTGTTCCTGATTCTTGAGAGCAACTTTGTCGAGCGCGGGCGTGGCCGCTTAAACAGTCTGGCGGTTGATGGGAGTAAGTCAACCGAGTTCTATCTGTCGCCGGGACTTCAATATACCGCTCATCCTAAGTTCGTCGTCGAGGGGAGCGTACAGATTCCGGTTGTTCTTAATACGGGGCCGCTGGTGCTGCGCACGGAAATAAACGTGCTCGCTGGCGTCAAGTATCTGTTCTGAGGTGATGGCATGATGAGAGCATTTGTTTTCGCTGTGCTGCTGGCCGTATTGCCAGCTGCCGCGTCGGGGCAGAGCAATAAAGCCCCGACATTGGCACTCAAAGATGTGCGAGGCCGCACGGTGCGGCTCAGTAACTACAAGGGGAAAGTTGTGCTTCTTAATTTCTGGGCGACGTGGTGTCCGCCCTGCCGCGCGGAGATGCCCGACCTCATCAAGATACAACGCGAGTATCAGAGCAAGGGCCTGCAAGTGCTCGGCGTTACCTATCCGCCG
>Ga0182001_10000110_pt1 | contig 19372 bp, 11 predicted proteins | sample BulsoiFelSFmetaG_FD_120485 | JGI IMG/M metagenome (GOLD analysis project Ga0182001, IMG submission 120485) | Bulk soil microbial communities from Mexico - San Felipe (SF) metaG | ecosystem: Environmental > Terrestrial > Soil > Agricultural land | place: Mexico: San Luis Potosi | collected... | reverse complement strand
GCCGTCGCCGTTGTTGTGATAAAGACGCGAGACGCCGAAGTTGCTGACATACATATCGGGGCGGCCATCGTTGTCGTAATCGCCGACCGCAACGCCGAAGCCCCAACGCTCGTTCGCCACGCCTGCTTTATCCGTCACGTCTTCAAACTTCCAGTTGCCCAGATTGTGAAAGAGGGCTGCGCGCGGAGGCTTCTCCTTCCCTTCCATCGCAGCGAAGGTCGAGCCGTTCAGGAGATAGATGTCAGGCTTTCCGTCGCCATCGTAATCGAAGATGGCGACGCCGCCCGAAGGCGTCTCGACGATATAATCTTTCGCCGCCCCGCCCGCGTGATGCTGGAAATTTTTAAGAGCGGTCTGGTCCGTCACGTCCTCGAAAACTGCTGGCGCGTTCGCGTCAACGATTCCAACCGTGCGCTTTGAAGTATAGGTGGCGGCTGCGCCCGTCGAGACGCCGCCCGTCGGTTGCTGCTGAGTTTGAGCAGATAAGGACAAGTGGGCCAACAGGAGAATGGTTAAGCCGGACAGTGCTCGAATATAGAAAGAGTGCATAAAATTTAGGCGCAGCTTTTTAGATTGGGAGCAAGGGCAAGCCGCTTGCTCGATTCAATTATTAACTCGACCATCATTTTGTTATTGCTTCACGCTCGTTGATTGAAATGTAGCGATCAATCGCGGGATTCATCACACGCTGTGTGCGCCCTCCGGGCCAGCGCACCTCTATCGCTTTCACGCTCGCCACATTTCCCAATCCGAAGATGATCCTCGCGTCGCTTGACGAAAGATAACTGCCTGCGCTTGTCGCTTCTAAAACCTGCTGGCGACCGTTTCCATCCGTCAAAGTTAGGCGCGCGCCCAGCCCGTTGCGATTCCCTTTCGCGCCCGTGAGCGAGATGCCCAGCCAGTGATTGCGCGTGCCGTCGTTGCGTAAGATGTGTGGCGCACCCTCGATTGTGCCAATCACTATGTCCGTCTGACCATCATTATTGAGGTCGCCAAAGGCCGCGCCGCGTGCGGCAATCGCCTGAGTGAAAGCCTGGCCTGCTGTCGCAGAGACGTTCACGAATCCCTTTCCGGTGTTGCGCATCAGGAGCGGCGTTTGCTTGTACTTCAAATAGGCTGAGGTCTTCTCAATCGTGTCGAGCACATGGCTCTGCGCGACGAAGATGTCTTGCCAGCCATCGTTATCGGCATCGAAGAATTTTGCGCCCCAGCCGGAATAGAGCAAGGTGATCTGCCCGACGCTCGTCGTGTTCGTCGTGTAATTGAACGAGCCGTCGCCGTTGTTGCGATAGAGCGGATAGCTTTCATTCGAGAGCGCGGTGATGAAGATGTCTGGCAAACCGTCATCATCGTAATCGCGCGCGTCAACGCCCATCCCCGCAAAAGTTTTTCCGTTCTCGTTGTAGCCGACTCCGGCAATCAAAGCCACATCTTCAAACGTCCCGTCGCCGCGATTTCTGTAAAGCTGCTGCCGGACGCTATCGTTGGCGACGATGATGTCCGTCCATCCATCGTTATCGAAATCAGCGAAGGCGACGCCGAGACCTTTCCCGTTCGGGTCTGCGATTTTTGATGTGACAGAGACATCCTCGAACGTGCCGTCCTGCTTTTGATGATAGAGCAGGTTCGACATGCCTTTGAAATTATCCGGGTGACAGTAAGCGCGATAACCCGGGCGCAGGTCGCCGCAATAGAGCGATCCCTTCTCGAAGTCCCAATCTGCATAGCGCGCGACGAAGAGGTCTAATCTTCCATCATTATCGTAATCGAACCAGCCCGCGCTCGTGCTCCAACCACCGCCCGCGACTCCCAGCTTCTTCGTCACGTCCGTGAACGTCCCGTCGCCGTTGTTGCGATAGAGAATGTTCGCGCCATAGCCTGTGACATAAAGATCAACGAAGCCGTCCGCGTCGTAATCTGCGGCTGCCGCGCCCATCGAATAGCCTTCGCCTCGCACGCCAGCCCGCACGGTCACATCCTCAAACGTCCCGTCCGGCTTTTGATGATAGAGACGATTCCAGTATTTCGGGTCGCGCTTATCCGGGCTTGCGTCTTTCGGCATAGGGTCTTCAAGCTGCGCGCCGTTCGTGAAATAGATGTCCAGCCGCCCGTCGTTGTCGTAATCGAACAGGGCAACGCCGCCGCCCATTGATTCCAGTAAATATTTTTGCGAAGTGGGTGATGCCGCCTGCTTGAAATCAATCTTCGTCTGCGCAGAGATGTCCGTGAACGTGACGGGCGAAGCAGCTTGCGGCCCAGGCGGAGGCGGCGTCTTCATCGTGTCGGTCGTGCCATAAGAGCGGCCTGTGCGTTGAGGAGTCGGCGAAGGCGTTGGGTTTTGAGCGAAGGCAGAACATGCGTAGATTAAAAATAGAGTTAGGGCAAGCGAAGATTTAACCGCAGAGGACGCAGAGGGTCGCAGAGGAATTTTTTGAAATCCTGAATCTGAGATTTTAGATTTGAAATTTGAAATCTGTTCCTTCAACTCCCTTTCAAATCCCCTCTTTCCTCTGCGACCCTCTGCGGTTAATTTCCTCCTTGAGGATTAAGAACCTTAACCCTCTTCGTTCAATCGCCGCTTCGCTTCATCTATCAACGCATTATTCCCTTCATACGAGAGCGTCGCTCCGCTTCCTTCAAGCTTCGGCGGATAGATGTGCGCGCCGTAAACCGGATAGGCTTCCGTCCGCAAGTGCGCGAGCATGTGATGGCCGCGACGCACGGCGCGCTCGTGCCTCAACGCAGAAATATCAACGGGCGCGACGACGATTCGCTCGCCCGGTCCTGCGCTCGCCTGCGCCAGTATCCGCCCGTCAAAGTCCACGACCATGCTCCCGCCAGGCCACGAGTACGGCGGGTAATGCTTGAGGCTCGCGCCCTGATTTGCCGCGACGACGTAGGCCGTATTCTCAAGCGCGCGGCAACGATTGACGACCGTCCACCAGTCCATAGGCTCGGTCGCTCCCCAGGGGTCCATGTAAGCCGAGACGCGCACCAAAACTTCAGCGCCGTTCGCGGTCAACTGTCGCATCGCTTCTGGAAAAATCCAGTCGTAGCAGATGGCGCAGCCGATCTTTCCAATCGGCGTATCGGCGACGGGAAACATCGGCTCGTCGTAGCCTTCCAGATCATGAGGGCTTGCATGAACCTCGTAAGGAATCCACGTGTTGACCTTGCGATACTTGTACAAAATCCCCGCTGGCCCAATCAGGCAGGTCGTGTTGAAGACCACGCCCGGCCATCTCGGGTCCAGCTCAAGCATCGTTCCGCTTTGAATGTAGATGTCATGCTCGCGCGCTTTTGTTTCCAGACGCTCTGTGTGTTCGTTGGGAATACGCACGGCGAGCTTTTCGATTAATTCGGCGACGGTCGGGAAAACAGGCGCGGCGTGCGCGAACTCTGGAAAGACGACCAGGCGAACAGGCAGGAAGGGGGCTGCGCCCGCGACCGCCGAATCAATCATCGAGAGCATGCGCTCCGTGTTGGCGCGCATCTGCTTGCGCTCCGTCGGATTCGGATTATCAGTCTGACAGGCCGCGACTGAATATCTAATCTGTTCCATAACTTTTACTCATCACTCATCACTTTATTTAGGAGCCTGGACTTGCCCGTCCTCGACTTCAACTCTAAAGGCCACGTAATCGAACTGCTCGACGCTGAAGTCCACTTTCTCGTCGTAGAAGAGGCTCGAATACTTGTTCGCGTTGATGCGCCCAAGCCGAAAGAACCAGATACCCTCTCGGGTGCGCACCAGATCGTAAGCGAGCGCGGCATTCTTCAACAGAGATTCGCTGCTCTCATCATCGAATTTCGTTCCTGCGGGCCATGCGGCCAGCCGGATGATGACCTTGTCTTGCGTGTCAATCCAGATTTTGCCTTCGACCTCGTTCATGTAAAAAGTATCTCCGCTGAAGACTGCGCCAAAGTGTGGACGAAAGCTGAGCGCAATCGCCTCGCGCCCGCGTATCATCTCGCGCTGAGGCGAGGAGAACTCACACTTTTCCAGAATCTCCTGCCCGTCCAACATCACACGTTGATCCCCGCCAGGATGATGGAAGTTGACGGAAAAGCGCATCCAACTCGGGCCGCCTGCCTGTTGTGTGTTTTGATTCTCAGTCTCGCGCTCGTTCTTCTCCAATCTCTTTCCGGCCTCCAGTCGCGCCTTTTCAATCTTGTCAGGCGAGACGGGCTTGCCATCTTTCTCCAGCAAGATCAGCACAGCGTTGCAGCGAATCCTCTCCTTGCAGTTCGTCGGAATGAAAATCTCATAGAGTTGAGATTCTTCTTTCACCTCGCCCTTGGCGTTCGTTTCGCGCAAGGTCCTGCGCCGCTTCAAGCTGTAATCGGCATAGCGGCGCAACATCAGCTCCCAGTTGCGGTCGCTCCTCTCTTTGCTCTCACGCAGGAGCGCAGGCACATCAATCTCTTCAGAGCTTTTTGGAAGAGTCGCCTGCTGACCAAAAGAGAGAGCGTGCGCAGCGAGCAGAAAAACTCCGGCGAGGCATAGACAACGCGTAAGTCTGACACGCTCACTCATGCTCACTTCTCTCCTCTCAAATGGATGTTCAGTTGCCTTGCTTCAACATCTCCCCGAACAACGCCGTCTCGATGCGCGGGAGAGGCGATGTGACGATGCGCGTGTTGTATTTTTCAAAGTAAGCGCGGCGCACGTCCGTCATCGGATAGCTTTCATCCGCACCGTACGGGTAACGCTTCATGCCGTGAAACGGGAGCGGCGTGATTGCGTCCGGGCTGGCCGAGTTGATGTCCATCTCTTTGCTAAAGCCGTCGGCGTAGAGCAGGAATGTGCGCGTCCAACCTACTGGCAAAGGCGGCAAACGGGTCGCATCGAACGAAAGACTCAACTCATCGCCCGTCCGCGAGATGACGAAGATGTCGTCCGTCGTCTTCAATAATTCGCGGACATCGCCAAAGCGCGTGTAGCGACCGGGAAAGACTTTCCAGGGCGCAGTCGCGGAGACTTTCTCGTAATCATAACCGTATGGCTCTTTCCCATCCGGCGTCACTTCACTTGAATAACCACGCCAATGTAAATCCGCCGTCACGGGGTCGAGCCGCGTCATCTGGACCGGAGCATTGCCGTCCGAAGTGTCAACGAGAATCTGGTCCCAATAGATTCTGAGACTCGTCACGATTCTCACCTCGCGGCTCGCGGAGAGAAACTTTCCTGTCAGATCAACCGTCACGGTCTGCGGTCGCCCGACGGGGATGCCTATGTCTTCGATGATGGTTTTCCAACGGCCTTGCGCGTCTTTGACTTGAAGCGCAGGCAACATGGATTCTTTGCCCGAGTGCGAGGCCGCGATGTTGTCGCTCGAAAAAGCGTAATCAGTCCAACCCGTCAGAAGCAGTAGGGTGCGCTTGTTCTTTTGCTTCTCATCATCGAGCTTCAAAGTCAAAGTATGCTCTGGAGCATAGCCGCGAATCTTGTCGAGCGGGAAACCTTCGGCGAATTGACGATCAACTTTCGCCAGGCGCGAGAGAACATCGTGGCCTTGATCGTCCACAGCCTCAAGCGGCGGGTGCGCGCCCCTCGTCTTGTAAAGAATGAATGGGCGCGGCGGGTCTTTCATCCCTTCATTCGGATAGACTTCAATATTCTGCGGGTGCGCGACCGCGATGAGTTGCAAGCGGTCAACGTATAAGACCTCTTCCAGCTCATTCGTGACGCGAATCTCGTAGCGACCGTCGTGCTCCTTCAATTGATCGCCGCGAATGCGAACATATTCATCAGGGTCCGGCGTGTTGAAGTGGCCGGGCGATTCCTGATAACCCATCTCGCCGCCGCCCATGAAATCCGTGACGAACTCGAAACGCTCGCCGTTCCAGGTGTAGAGATACGGGCATGATGAAGGCTTCTTATCAAGCTCTGTAACGGGTAAAACGGCAGTCGTCTTCTTCGGATCACCGGCGCGCGCAGATTCCATCTCGGCCTGGACAATTCCCTCAGGCCAGAGGATGCGAACGGCGTCCGCGCTCGTGCGCGCGCCAAGCCCGAAGACGATGTCTGCGGGCGCAGGCTCAGGCGTCGCGGAATAAAGCTCAAGCTTCTGGCCCAGACTGCCCGCGCGCACCTCTATCTTCGAGCCGATGGCGCTGCGGTTGCTGACGCGGCCAGTGAGGTTGACGCGCAAACTGTGATTCGCGTTTCCACCGTCATTGCGCGCAATGTGAAGCGCGCCCGAAGCCGAGCGGATAATCAAGTCCGTGTCACCATCGTTATCGAGATCGCCCGCAGCGAGCAGGTTGCCGGACGAGTCAACCTTGTCGGAAGCCGTGTTTGTCAAATCATGCGCGACGGCGCGCTCAGATGTATTCATCCAATCATCGCCCACGTTGCGCCAAACCTTCACGCCACTGTTCGTCAGCATCACGAGGTCTAAGAGACCGTCGTCGTCGTAATCAAGAAACTGTGCGGCGATTGCCATCCCCGAGCCTACAGGCACTTGTGCGGTCTTGAACTTCCCTTGCCCGTCGCTCAAGGCGAACATTCCTGCGCCGTCCGCGCTCGTGAAGAAGAAATCCGTGAAGCCGTCTTTGTTCACGTCACCCGCCGCAACGGATGTCCACTTGCCGTCCTGGTCCAGCCCGACATCGTGCGCGACATTCTTGAAAGAGCCGTCGCGTTGATTGCTGTAGAGGTCTGGAGCTTTGCCGTAGTTGACGACGAGCAAATCAACATCGCGGTGATTGTCGAAGTCTGTCGGGACGATGGCGACGGCATGACCGGTTGAATTGACCTTCGCAGTCGCGGTTATGTCTGTGAACTTGCCGTTACCGTCGTTGCGTAAAAGCATGTTCGGCGCGGGCGGTAAATCTTCAGGGACGTGTAAGGTTTCGCTGAAGCTCTTTATTTTAGAGGTGTCTGCATAGCCCGCTATGAAGATGTCCAGGTCGCCGTCGTGGTCAACGTCAACAAAGGCGGCTGAGATCGAAAGATAAGGGTATGCAGGAATCCCCGCCGCGCTCGTCACGTCAGAGAACTTGCCACCACCGTCGTTGTGATAAAGAGCCAGAGAGCCGTTGCGAAGGATGAGAACGTCAGCCTTTCCATCATTATCGTAATCGCCTGCGACTGCGCCTGAAGAGAAACTTGTTTGCTTCACAGTGAGCGCGCCCGCTTTGTCCGAAACGTCTGTGAACTTGCCGCCGTCGTTGCGATATAGGCGCAGAGTGTCGTTTGCAGTGTTGAGCAGGTCAAGGTCTCCATCGCCATCCATATCGAAAAGCGTGACGCCCGCGCCGAGTGAACCGGTCGCTCGCACTGGGAACTGTTGAGGCGCGCTTTTGTCCGGCGCGGATGAAATCATGCTCGAAGTCGCGTCCGTGTAGGTCACAGCCGGAACAGCTTTATCAACAAGCTCAGGCTCCGCTCCTGTCGAGGCGATGGCTTCCGAATAATGCCCCTGCTCAAGATAGTTTTGTCCGATGGTCGTGCCTGTGCCTTTTGACCGCAGCTCTTGAAATCTGGCGATCATTTGACCGCCTTCGTCGCGCTGGTTGGCGCGCGTCAGGGACAATCCCAGATTGTAGAGCGCGGTCATGTTGTAAGGGTCAACTTCAACCGCCGTGCGAAACGCTTTGATCGCCTCATTGTAGTTTTTTGCGCTCGCGTAGAGTTGGCCCAGATTGACGTTTGCGCCCACGTCGCGCGGGTCAATTTTGAGAACCTTTTGAAAGGCTGCGATGGCGTCGTCCGCGCGATTCTGCGACTTGGCTATGAGACCCAGGATGTAAGAGGGCTGCGGCGCGTTGCCGTTCTCCGCGAGGGCTTTCTGAGCTTCACGCTGCGCGCCCGCTAAATCAGGCACGTTATAGAGAGCGATGCTCAGATTGATGCGCGCGATTGTCAACTTCGGATCAAGCTGCAAGGCGCGCGTGAACGCCTCCGCGCCTTCCTTGTATTTGTACTGTTCGAGCAAAGCGACGCCCAGGTTGTTCGCGCGATAAGCATCCTCGCGCGCCGTGGACGCTGGCTTGGCTGCGGGAGTCTGGATCACGCCCGTCAAACTTAACGTTAAGAGAGTTGCAGCAACGACTGCGAGCAGAAAAAGAGGGCGAAAGATTTTCATATCAGGAAAGAATCAGTTTGCGGCTATTTCAGAGATAAAGATCGGACTCGCTAACGAGGAGATGCTTAGTGAATACAGGTCTGAAGAAAACAATGTCAAGTGTGATTACCAAACTTTCGGCTACAGGCTCGACACTTCCGATTCTCGATTGTCATGCTCAAGCCCCAGCTCTGTCAGGATGCGGTGCATCGCGGCGATGACTTCCGGCTGTGTTGGGTCGCGCGGACGTTCGGCCTCAATGCGAAGCTCGCAACGTATGCGCGCCGGGCGTTCGGAGAGAACCACAACTCGGTCTGCGAGCTGTGCGGCCTCTTCTATGTCATGCGTGACGAGGACGACAGTGCGCGGGCGTTTCATCAACATGCGCGCCAGTTCGCGTCTGAGTCTGAGGCGCGTCAGGTAATCCAGAGCCGAGAACGGCTCGTCCAAAAGCAGAGTGTCCGTGTCGCCCGCGAGCGCGCGCGCAAGCTCTGCCCTTTGCCGCATCCCCCCCGAAAGCTGATGCGGGTAGTTGTTCTCGAAACCTTCGAGACGAATCAATTGGAGCAGCTCACGCAATTCGCGCTCGCGCTTCTCTTTGTCATTGACCTGACGCAAACCCATCCCAATATTTTCGGCCACAGTGCGCCAGGGGAAAAGCCCGTCCTGCTGATAGACCATGCGAATCTGCCCCTTGCTCGTGACGCGCCCGGAGGTCGGTTTGTCAAAGCCCGCGAGCAGATTAAGCAATGTCGTCTTGCCGCAGCCAGACGGCCCGACGATGGCGACAAACTCGCCCACCTCAACGTCGAGCGAAAAATCTTTCAGGACTTCGGTCGCGCCAAAGGAGCGCGAGATGGCTTCCAGACTGAGCGGTTTATCTTTCATAGCCCCAACGTATGCTCGGCATTCTGGTCAACAACAGGAGGAGTCTGTCAATCAAGACGCCTATGAAACCGATGACGATCATGTTGACGACGAGGAGGTCCACGCGCAAGCCGTTGCGCGAATCCCAGACGGCAAACCCAAGCCCGTCCTGCCCGGCGATCATCTCGGCGGCGACGACCACGACCCATGCAAGTCCAGCCGTGATGCGCAAGGCCGTGATGACCTGCGGCGCAATCGCTGGCAGCGTCACCTGCGTCAAAAATTCCGCGCCCCGGTAACCGTAGTTCTCCGCCACGCGAAAGAAGACCGAAGGAATGTTTGCCACCGCAGCCATCGTCGCCAGCACAATCGGAAAGAACGACGCCATGAAGATCAAAAAGATTGCCGGGCGGTCGCCGATTCCGAACCAGAGGATCGCAAAAGGAATCCAGGCGAGCGGTGACAGGTTGCGAAAGAAGTTGATCGTCGGCAAGAGGGCTTTGCGTGCATGCGCGCGATGACCCATCAAAAGGCCAAGCGGAATCCCCAGGGCAACCGCCAGCGCGAAGCCAACTGTCACGCGAAAGATTGAGGCGACGATATCGTCAAGCAGTCGCCCGGCCCTTATCTCTTCACCAAATCCTTTGAAGACCGCTTGCGGAGATGGAAAGACGGATTCGGGGAATAGATGTAAGACGGAGACCAAAGCCCAGAGAGCCAGGATAAGAATTAAGACAAAGATCGGGAGCAGGCTTGTCTTAGGGGATAATTTCTCTTCCTTCATGCGCGGGTTAATTAAATCAAGAATTTGAAATTTGAGATTTCATATTTAATCACAAAGGATTTGAGTTCTAACGAGCACTGACTCAAACTAGCTTCGTTATGTTATAACACAAGCGCTCTGACTAAGAAGCGAGGTCGCAAGTTACAAGCCCTTCATTGCTGGTTTTCTTGCCCTCAGAATTTCCCTGTTGAATCTGACTCAATTCATGCGCATTCGTCCTAACGCTCGTCTTCAATTCGTTTGCTCGCTCGCTCTCTTGATTATCCTTTGCATCAGTGGATGCAAGAACGCGCCGAAGCTGCCCGCGAAAAATTCCAAAGAATATAACGACACGGTGCGCGCCTTCTTTGTCGGCCTGGCCGCGCTTCAAGTCGGCGACGACATCCGCGCCGAAAGCGAGTTGACACGCGCCACACAGCTTGCGCCCGATGAGCCTGCGGCATGGGCGAACTTAGGTCTCTTGAGTCTGCGCCAGAGAAATCTGGATGTCGCCGCCGAGAGATTGGAGAAAGCGCGCACGCTTGCGCCCGACAATTCAAAGATTCAAGTCCTCACTGCCATCCTCGAAAGCGCGCGAGGCCACGCAGCCGAAACACTCAACGCGCTCCGCAAAGCCATCGAACTGGACCCGAAGAATCTAAGAGCCATCTACATGCTCGCCGAAGAGACCGAAAGGCAGGGCGACGAGGCGAGCACAAATGAAGTCCAAAATCTGCTCAACAAGATTCTTGGGATTCAACCGGACAACTTGGCCGTCCAACTCGAAGCTACTCGCATCGCCGCTAAACGCAACGACGCCGAAACTTTGAAATCTTTAGTCGCACGCATCGGCGAGCGTTCCAACGCGTGGCCGCCCGAAGTCCAACAACAACTCAAAACTTTGCAGGATGCAGTTGCAAGCGGCGACACGCGCGCAGCCGCCACGCGCATAGCCTTCCTGAAGAACGTCCTGGTGCGCGTCCCCGAATATCGCAACAGCCTGGCGGCAGTCAAGACGCAGCCCGGCGAAGACGCTGAACCTTTCACGCAATTCCTGCGTCTCGAAAACCCAGTCTTCACTCCTGCCGCGCCCGATGAAGCTTTGACCTTCAACGCCGAACCCATCCCCGAATTTCAGAAAGGCGAGTGGGCATGGATAGGCGCAATCTCTCTGGATGGCGAAGGCACATCAACAATCGCCGTCGCCAACGGGCAGGAGGTGCGACTCACCAACGGCGCGACGATTCCCTTTCCTGGCGGCGCACCCCCTCTGGTTAATTTTGACCATCCGGTCCTCGCTGTTGACTTCAATTACGACTTCAAAAACGATCTTGTCGTTGCAGGCAAAGCTGGCGTGAGATTTTTCAGACAGGATGCTGCAAACAAATTTACGGACGTGACGGCACAGACCAAGCTGCCAGCTAACGTAACCAATGCAGCTTACACAGGCGCATGGGCGGCGGATATTGATGCCGACGGTGACATGGACATCGTGCTCGGTTCTCAAGGCGATACGGTTGTCCTCAGAAATAACGGCGACGGCACCTTCCAGGAAATTAAACCGTTCGAGGGTTCGACGGACCTGCGCGACCTTATCTGGGCTGACATTGATGCTGATGGCGATGCTGATGCAGTTTTACTTGATGGCAGTAGCAAGCTTCACGTTTACACGAACGAACGCGGCGGACAGTTTCGCGCACGTTCGCTGCCATCTAATCTGACTGATGTTGATGCGATGACTGTCGCCGATGTGAATAATGATGGCAAGCTCGATCTGCTCCTTTATCAAGTTGATGATGTAATTCGTCGCCTCTCGGACAAGAATGATGGACAAGATTGGGAGATGGCAGAGGTCACACGCTTGCCATCTCCTGGCGGAGGAGTGTCGGAGTTCCGTCTTTTCGCCGCCGACATTGACAATAACGGAAGCATTGATTTGGTGTTATCCGCTCTGCCCTTGTCTCCGATTCCCAGTCCACCGCCCTCCCCTTCAAAAATTTTTGTCTGGCTGAGCGATCAGAACTCCACCTTCAAATTTATTCACGTAAAGGCTTCAGGATTCATTCAATCTATCACCGACATTAACGGTGATGGCCGACTGGATTTGCTTAGTCTCTCGGGCAGCCTTATCAATCACGGCTCGAAGAATTATCACTGGCAGCAGATTCGCCCGCGCGCAGCACAGGCGACGGGCGATCAGCGCATCAACTCGTTCGGCATCGGCGGCGAGATGGAGATTCGCTCCGGCCTGCTCGTTCAAAAGCAACTCATCACTGGCCCGCTCGTTCATTTCGGACTCGGAGAACAACAGAGCGCGGATGTCGTCCGCGTCGTCTGGCCCAACGGGAGCGTGCGCGCAGAGTTCGATTTGAAGGCTGACCAAACGGTCGTCACAGAGCAACGTTTGAAAGGCTCGTGCCCGTTCCTCTTCGCCTACGACGGACACCAAATGAAGTTCGTCAAGGATGCTGTGCCCTGGGGTTCCGCTATCGGTCTTCGCATCAACACGCTCGGCACGGCGAAAGTTGAGGCGACCGAAGAGTGGTACAAAATCCGGGGCGATGAACTCAAAGCGCATGATGGTTATTACGACCTACGATTCACAGCCGAACTGTGGGAGACATACTATTACGACCAACTCGCTTTGATGACCGTTGACCATCCCGTTGGCACGGACATCTTCGTTGACGAGCGGTTCGTCATTCCACCCGCGAAGCTCGCCATCACGACCGTCCAGACTCCTCACAAGATTGCTCGTGCAGTTGACGACAACGGCGAGGACGTGACGAGTGTCGTGAGCGAGCTGGACGAGAAATATCTGGACACGTTCGGGCGCGGCGATTATCAAGGCGTCACGCGCGACCATTATGTTGAAGTTGATTTAGGCGATGATGCTCCGACGAGTGGGCCGCTCTATCTCATCGCTCAAGGCTGGATGCACCCGACCGACTCAAGCATCAATGTCGCCATCAGTCAGGGACAGAAATACAAAGCGAAGCCATTGAGCCTCGAAGTTCCAGACGGACGTGGCGGCTGGACGGTCGCTCAACCAAATCTTGGATTTCCGGCAGGCCGCAAAAAGATTTGCCTCTTCGATCTGACGAACGTCTTCCGACCTAACACGCCGCACAAATTGCGTCTCAGAACTAATCTCGAAATCTTCTGGGACAAACTCGAATGGGCTGTCGGCGCATCCGACGCTCAGTTGAAGACGACCAGGCTCGACGCGGACGTGGCAGACCTGCACTATCGCGGCTACTCTGTCATCAACAAGCCGGACCAGTCTTCGCCCGAAGTGCCCGACTACAATCGCCTCGCTTCGTCGAAACAGATTTGGCGCGACCTCATTGGCTATTACACGCGCTTCGGCGACGTGCGCGAACTATTAAAAGCTGCGGACGACCGCTACATCATCATGAACGCGGGCGATGAGATGAGTTTGAGGTTCGCAGAACAGCCCGCACCTCCCGCTGGTTGGGTGCGCGACTTCATCATCATGGGCGACGGCTGGATCAAGGACGGCGATTACAACTCGACATTCTCGAAGACCGTAGAGCCTTTGCCATATCACGCCAAGCAGGAATACACTACCTCTCCTGCGAGGCTTGAGGATGAATGGGTTTACCAACAGCATCCAGAAGACTGGCAGACATATCACACGCGTTACATCACGCCTGAGATTTTCCGAAATGGATTGAGAGTAAAGTAATTTTGGCATGACTTGTAATTTGCTGCTATAAATTACCGGTTGAAGTTGGAGAACAACCTTGTCTCTTAAAGAACAAGTAGTAGAAGACCTCAAAAGCCTAAGCGAAGCTGAACTCAGAGAGGTGGCCGATTATTTGGCATTCTTAAAGTTTCGTGCTCGTCGTTCCGCGCCTGCATTTAATGAAGCGCAGTTGGCTGCCTTGTATTCCGAGTTCGCTGACGAGGATCGTCACCTTGCCGAAGAAGGGTTGACGGATTACGCTGAAGGGTTGATTGAAGAGGATGTTAGATGACGGTCAAACGCGGCGAGATTTGATTGGCCGACCTTAATCCGACGCGCGGCTCTGAACAAGCCGGAACTCGTCCTGTTTTGATTTTCCAGAATAATGTAATCAATAGATATACGACGACGATTCTTACTATTCCATTAACAACTAACTTACGCCGGGCATCTTTACCTTCGTGCGTACAGATTTCAAAGGATGAAGGCGGGCTGAAGAATGATTCCGTCGCCCTCTGCCATCAATTAAGAGTTTTGGACAAAACGCGACAGTTGAAAAAGCTTGGGACATTAAGCGAACAAACGATCTTGACGATTGAAAGCTGCGTTATATTCACAACCGGAATATCTTAAGAAGTCGCAGGTTGTAAGTAATTCCTGTGTTCCTACTTAAACTCAAAACCACACCAATTTCTCAACGATAAGAATGAGAGGCCGTCTTCCTAAAATTCTGCTCGCTATCTTCTTCCTCGCGCTGCTTGCCACGCCGCTTGTCATCAAGTGGTGGCAACAGAAGAAAGCTTCGCCTGCTGTGGACAAGCAGGCCGCGCTCTCGCGCTATGGCTTTCGCTTAGAAGAAGTCTCGAAAGCTTCGGGCATAGATTTCCAGCATCAAGCCCCAACGCTCGACGCTAAACTGAATCACATCATGCCGGAGGTCGCCTCGATGGGCGCGGCTGTCTCCGTTGTCGATTTCGACCGCGACGGCTGGCAAGACCTGTATGTCACAAACAGCGGCGAAGGAAGCAAGAACTGTCTCTATCGAAATCTTGGCGACGGCACGTTCAAAGACGTGGCGGCGGAGATGAACGTCGCAGACGTGAACCAGCCGGGCACGGGCGTTTCGATGGGCGCGGTCTGGGGCGATTACGACAACGATGGCTACGAAGATTTATTTCTTTACAAGTGGGGCAGGCCAGAGCTTTTTCATAACGACGGTGGTCACGGTTTCACGCGCGTCACCGATCAAGCTGGCTTGCCCGCTTGGGTCAACGCGAACGCGGCCATCTGGTTCGACTATGATCGTGATGGAAAACTAGACCTCTTTCTCGGCGGCTATTACTCGGAGAACATAGACCTCTGGCATCTGAAGACGACCGAGATGATGCCCGAAAGTTTCGAGTACGCGCGAAACGGCGGGCGCAAATATCTTTTCCATAATTTGGGCAACGGGCGTTTCGAGGAGGTCAGCCAGCAGCTCGGCATCAACACGAATCGCTGGACGCTCGCTGTCTCTGCCGCAGACCTTCGTGGGTCGGGCTACCCAGACCTCTTCATCGCCAACGACTACGGCGTGGCAGAGCTTTTCTTCAATCGTGAAGGAAAAAAGTTTGAAGACGTAGGCACACAAACAGGCGTCGGCTTCGCGCCGAAGAGCGGAATGAACGCTGCGTTCGGCGACATCTTGAACCAGGGCAAGTTCTCTATCTACGTCTCGAACATCTCGGAAGAGAGCTACCTGATTCAGGGAAACAATCTCTGGGTTCCGCGCGAAGGCACAGAGGGCGATGCCATCAAGTATGACAACATGGCGCGCGACATGGGCGTCGAGCTTGGCGGATGGAGTTTCGGGGCGCAGTTCGGCGATTTGAATAATGATGGAACGCTCGATCTCTATCTGGTCAACGGCTACGTCTCGGCCGACAAGAACGCAAACTACTGGTACGACTTCTCGAAGGTCGCAAGCGGCAACAGCACGATCATCTCCGACGCGGCGCACTGGCCGCCGATGCAAGGGCGCAGCCTGTCCGGTTATCAGCAGAAGAAGGTCTGGCTCAATGACGGCGCGGGACGCTTCACAGAGGTCGCCCAAGCGGTCGGTGTCAATGACACATTCGATGGTCGCTCCATAGCACAGGCTGACTTATGGAACAGAGGCGTGCTGGATGTGGTGGTTGCGAATCAGCGCGGGCCGCTGCTTCTTTACAAGAACACGGTCGCGCCGGAAAACAAGTGGGTCGAGTTTGAGTTGGAAGGAACTGAGAGCAACAAGAGCGCCATCGGAGCGCAGGTCAGAGTCTTCTGGAATCACCAGCAACAGCTACAGGAAGTTTCGGGCGGGAGCGGATTCTGCGCGCAGAACGAGCGGCGACTCCATTTCGGTTTGGGCAAGAATGCGCAACTGGAAAAGGTTGAGATTCGCTGGCCTTCGGGTAAAATGCAGACTCTGGACGGTGCGGAAATCGGAAAGCTTAACAAGGTCAAGGAGCCTGCATGAACCCGGAGCTAACAGCCCCCATCAGTTCCGCAGAAACGCCGAAGCAACCGGCTGAGAAGCGGCGCGGCGCGGCTCTTCTCTTCGATAACCGTTATCTCCCGCCCATCTTCATCACCTGCATCCTTCTTGTCGGGCAACTCACTTTCGGCGTCCTCGAAAGTTATCAACAGACTGCGCTCGCCATTCTGACGGCCATCGGAATGGAACTCGTTTTGGGTCGCCTCTTCACAGGCAAGTGGCCGCACCTTGCGAGCGCGTACATCTCCGGCATCAGCGTCGGCATACTCGTTCGCTCGCCAGCCCTCTGGCCTTATGCTTTGTGTAGCGCGCTTGCGATTACATCAAAGTACGTTCTGCGCGTGCGCAATCGCCACATCTGGAATCCGTCGAACTTCGGCATCTGTGCGATGCTCTACCTTGCGCCTTTCGCGGTGGCGAGCCTCAGCATTCAATTCGGCAACAACATCTGGCCGATGCTCGTCATCTGGGTGCTAGGGTGCGCCATCATCTATAGACTTCGCCGGTTTCATATTACGGCGACCTATGTCATCTCGTTCATCATCTTCTCATTCGTGCGGGCATGGATTACCGGCAATCCCTGGCAGGCTGAGATTTCGCCGCTGACAGGCCCGCTTTATCAGCTCTACATCTTCTTCATGATTACAGACCCGAAGACGACCGTGCATTCCAAACTCGGCCAATGCCTGGTCGCGGTCTCAATCGCTTTCGTCGAGATGATCATGCGCCTCTTTGAGATCGTTCATGCCCCTTACTACGCGCTCTTCATCGTCGGCCCGACCGCGAACCTGATTGAAATCTACCTGGCCACGCGCAAGCAGAAGAAAGTGATGAGTCATGAGTAATGAGTGATGAGTGAGAAGCCTTTAACTCATCACTCATTACTCATCACTTCTCTAAGTTTGACATCTCTCTTCTCGGCTCATAACATGCGGCGCATGGCCTAAAATGTTTTCTGAGAGAAGGCTCAAGCTCTACAAATCAAGACCCCCGGAGTAATTCTTATGGCAGACAACGACCAGGTCATCGCTAATCAGGAAACGATTATTGCGAACCAGGAAGAGATCAAGCGCAATCAGGAAGCGATCAAGGCGAACCAGGACGACATCAAATCCAATCAGGACAAACTCGACCGCGTTCTCGCCAACCAGGAGCGCATCGAGGCGAATCAACAGCAGATCATCGCCAATCAGGAAAAGATTCTGGCGAAGTAGTAAGCGAAGAAGAAGAAGCGCGCTGGCGAGAAGTTGTTGGAACAACCTAGTCTCTCGCCTATGCCTTCAAATTGCCCAGGTCTCAAAGGATTTTTATTAGAAGTCATGGCAGAAGCTGAACTCCTCAGCAAAATTCCATCCATCAATCTCAGGCAGCAAACGGATTTTTAACAGATGCGATTCCCCCGAATTATTTGTGTCCTTCTCTTTCTTCTACTGACCTTCGCGGGTTGCAAAAAGGACGTGACCCAGGAGTCAACCGTCAATGCCACCGCGCCCGACGAGACGACCACCGCTCAGGACGGAAATCAACAAGCATCCACACAAGATGCTCAGGGCTCGCGCCCGTCAGGACCAATCGAATTCACGGACGTGACGGACAAGGCGGGCATTCACTTCAAGCACAACTCCGGCGCGTTCGGTAAAAAATATCTTCCCGAAACACTGGGTCCGGGCTGCGCCTTTCTTGATTATGACAATGACGGCTGGCAAGACATCCTGCTCGTCAACTCGACCAACTGGCCTGAGCATAAGGGCGCGAAAACTTTTCTCGCGCTCTATCATAACAATAAGGACGGCACGTTTACGGACGTGACGGGCGCAGCCGGTCTTGCAGTTGAGATGTACGGGCTGGGCGTCGCAGTGGCCGATTACGATAACGATGGCTTTGACGACATCTACATCACAGCCGTTGGTCCGAACCATCTCTTCCGCAATCTGGGCAACGGAAAGTTTGCGGATGTCACGGCCAAAACGGGCGTCGGCGATCCTGGCTTTTCGACGAGCGCGGCCTGGTTCGATTACGACAAGGATGGAAAGTTAGACCTCTTCGTCTGCAACTATGTCGAATGGTCGCCGGAGACGGATAAGTTCTGCACGCTTGATGGCAAGAACAAGTCTTACTGCACACCGCAATCCTACAAAGGCCAGAGCGCGACGCTCTATCACAATCGCGGCAACGGCACGTTCGAGAACGTCACACAGAAGGCAGGCTTGAATGACCCTTCGAGCAAGTCCCTCGGCGTCGCGGTCTTCGATTACAACAACGACGGCTGGCCTGATCTCTTCGTCGCCAATGACACTGAGCCGAACAAGCTCTACAAGAACAACGGCAACGGGACTTTCACGGACGAAGCTCTGACGGCGGGCGTCGCCTTCAGTGAAGCTGGAACGGCGCGCGCAGGCATGGGCGTTGACACTGCGGACTACGATGGCTCTGGCCGCGAGGGCATAGTCATCGGCAACTTCACAAACGAGAGCATGGCGCTCTATCGCAACGACGGAACTGGACTCTTCACGGATGAAGCTGGCGCGTCGGGCATCGGCAAGATGAGCGCGCAATCTCTGACCTTCGCCACCTTCTTCTTCGATTACGATTTGGACGGGCTGCCGGACATCTTCGCCGCGAACGGTCACGTCTCCGACGACATCGCGGTCGTCCAGCCGCAAGTCAAGTATCAGCAACCGCCGCATCTCTTTCACAACAAGGGCAAGAAGAAGTTTGAAGAAGTCTCCGCCAGATTGGGGAAAGCACTGCAACGCGCGATTGTCGGGCGCGGCGCGGCCTACGGTGACTTTGACAACGATGGTGACCTGGACCTGCTGGTGATGGCGAACAACGGGACTGCACGCCTTCTCAGAAATGACAACGGCAATCAGAACGATCTCCTGCGCGTGAAGACCGTCGGCACGAGGTCTAACCGCGACGGCATCGGGGCGAAGGTGACTGTCAAGACTCCCGCAGGCGGGCGAGAGATGAGCGTCGTCAAGACAGGCTCAAGCTACTGCTCGCAGAGCGAGCTGCCTTTGACCTTCGGACTCGGCAAGAGTGATCCGACGAAAGGCGTGACGCTTGAGATTGAGTGGCCGAGCGGGCAGAAGGACGCCATTCCAGACGTGAAGCCGAATCAAGCGATCACGGTTCAGGAAGGCAAAGGCATCATCGCCTCAGCGCCGATTGTCTTCGTCCTGCCTCAGCCTACGCCTACGCCGCAGCAGAAGTAGAAGATTGAATGTTTCTAAAGAAGAGTTTGAGGTCAGACCAGGCAATAAAAATATTTTCGGCTTTAGCCAAATGATTTGGCTAAAGCCGAAAATATTTTTGTAACTCTTCTCCACTAGCTAATGGTTTTTGACAACTCGAATCGGTAATAGCGGGTCAGTACCGCCTGCGGTAGCGGGAGGGTAGGATTAGCCCCGACCCTCCCAGCTTAAGCAGGCGGTACTGACCCG